>JAEEGG010027694.1_pt1 | contig 10719 bp, 2 predicted proteins | sample 9134161 | NCBI WGS metagenome assembly JAEEGG01 (sample SAMN16246543, study PRJNA631951) | gut metagenome | biome: gut microbiome; feature: rumen; material: CR-attached | host: Bos | place: Iran: Karaj | collected 2018-10
CCGCCCCCTCAGGATTCCACGCCGCCTGCGCCCCCAGCGCAATCCCGTGCCACGCGCACGGCGGCATCGCGAAGTGCCCGTAATCCCCCCAATCCGTGTTCACGATCCCCGTCGCCCCGCACCCCGCCGCCGCCCGCGCCTGCCGCGCGATCACCTCCCGCGCCTCCTCCACCGCGGGAAACACCGCCCCGAACCCCCGCACCGACGGACACGCCGCCACCGGCACCCCCTTCTCCGCGAAGAACGCCCCCCCGTCAAGCACGTTCGACGGAAAATACGCCCAATCCAGCACCTCCGCCCCCTCCGGCAGCGCCGCGACCGCCCCCGGCAGCTTCCGCAACACGTCCCCCCACAGCTGCACCCGCTTGCCGTGCCGCGCCGCCACGCCCTCAACCCACCGCACGTGCCGCGCGTACAGCTCCCCCAGCGCCTCCGCGCCGGACACCCCACGCTTCTTCCCGAGGTCGTGCGTCTCGTCCCCGCACAGGTGGAACCACCCCGACGAAAAACACGGCAGCAGCTCCCCCAGCAGCCTCTCCAGCAGCGCCCGCGACTCCGGCATCGCCGCGTCGATCGTCGCCCCGCGCAGCCGCTGGAGCCACGACGCCGACTCCCAGTCCGGGGCCGGGAACTCCGCCTCCGCCAACTCCCGGTACCCCGGCAGCGACAAAATTTTCCCCATGTGCCCGAAGCAGCTGAACGACGGCACCAGCTCGACGTGCCGCTCCCGGCAGAACGCATCCAGCTCCCGGATTTCCCCCGCCCCGAACGCATCCTCATTCCCGGCGATCCGCGGGTCCGCCGCGAACCGGAACACGTGTTCCATGTACAGATACAGCCGGTTGACCTTCAGCCCCGCCAGCACCTCCACCTTGCGCTTCAGCCGGTCGAGGCGCGGCACCCGCCCCCGCGACACGTCCAGGTAGTATCCCCGCACCCCGAACGCCGGCCCGTCCTCCACGCGCCCTTCCGGGAGCATCCCCGCCGGCGACTGCCGCCGGATTTGCTCCAGCGTCCCCCGCGCGTAAAACGCCCCCGCCGCCCCGCCCGCTTCCAGGACGACCCTGCCATCCCCCACCCCGATCCGGTACTCCTCCCGCCCAAGGCCCGGCACGATCCGCTCCGCGCACGCCCCTTCACGAACCCACCGCCCCGACCACTCCGCCTTCCGCGGCGACGGGACCAACGACACGTCCCCCGCCTTCACGACCCGCACCCCCCGGAGTTTTCCAACCATTGGAAAAAATGTTTCCAACCATTGGAAACTTTTTTTCCAATCATTGGAAAACGCTCCGCTTGCCGCATCTCGTTCATGCCTCCACTATGCCCCACCCCCTCTCCCCGCGCAAGCCCCCATGCGGGCTTCGCCCCCGCCCCGCCCCCCCTACCCTCCGCCAACGAAAAACCGCCACCTGCGCTTTCGCGCCGATGGCGGTTCCCTGCGGCCGTTTTCCCGGCCGCGCCGGTCGCGCACTCAGAAGCGTACGCCCGCGGAGACGCCGACCATGTGGGCGTCGCCGTCCTGGAGCTTGCCGTCCCAGACGCCGTCCGCGATGTGCCCGTGGACCGTGCGGTCCTCGATCATCACGTACGTGTACCCGGCATCCGCGAAGAACGTCCCGTTGTCCCAGCCCGCGCCGAAACTGAACAGGTGGCGGTTGTTCGCCGGGACCATGTAGTCGACCAGGTAGTCCGGGTCGGGCGTCTTGTCGTACACGTAGCCGAAGCGCAGCGCCCAGTGGTCCGCGATCTTGTACTCCGTGCCCGCCTGCCAGCGGAACGTGTCGTGCCAGTTCTTCTTGCCCGTCGTCTCGGGGCGCTTGCCGAGGAGCGGCGGGTCGAAGTGGATCGTCAGCTCGTCGTAGCAGCTCCAGAACACGTAGTTCACGCCCAGGTTCAGCTTCCACTTCTCGGTCAGGCCGATCGACGTCCCCAACCGGAAGACCGCCGGCGAGGGGAAGTCGCCGTACGCCGTCGCGTCCTGGAGGATGCGCCCGCCCATCGTCGCCTTGTAGCTGCCGTTGACGTCGTGGACGATTTCGCTCTCGTAGGCCGCGCCGAAGGCCAGCCGGTCGGTCGGCTTCCAGTACGCGCCCGCGTTGAAGCCCAGGCCGTAGTTGTCGCCGGTGATCTTGACCTTCGCGTCCGGATCGACGAACGGCGTGCCCGTCGGCACCGCGCGCATGAGGGTGAAGTCGAAGTACTCGACCCGCAGCCCCAGGCCGAGGGAGAACGTGTCGGTGACCTTGAACGCCACCGAGGGGTTGACGTCCATGCTGGTGATCTGCGCCTTGAGGTTGGAGTAGCGGCCGGGCCAGGTCTCGGGGAACTCGGAGCCGAGGCCGATGCGCGTGAACAGGCCGATGCCCGCCCACCAGCGCTCGTTGATCTGCTGGCTTGCGTAGACCGTCGGCAGCGTCCACCATTCGCTGTTGCCGTGGGTGTGGACCTTGCCCCTCGGGGTGTCGGTGGTGACGGTCTGGCGGGGCTTGACGAACGTCGCGCCGACTTCCACCTGCGTCCCGGGCAGCTCGGTGAGGCCCGCGACGTTGTTGTACATGACCGACGGCGAGACCGGGTCCGCCGTCACTTCCGTGCCCATCGCGTTTCCGCGGGCACTGCCTTCGTTGATGCCGTAGCCGGCACCGAAGGCCATACCGCTGCCGAGAGAGGCCGCCACCGCGGCAACCAGACCCAAGCGCATCGTGTTTTTCATTTCCTTTTGTTCTTTCCGTTGGCCCGGCGCGCGCCCGCCAGCAAGGGCTACCACGCCTGCACCGCCGCCAACATTGGCCCGAACCTATAAGGTAAAACGTTTCACATGGCAAGCCCTTTTTTTCCCCCCGCCCCCCTCCCTCCCCCCTCCCACCCCCGCCCGAACCACTCGCGATATCAAGGAAAATCCTTGCATCCCCCCCGCCCTTCTGCCATCCTCCCCCCCATGAACACAGACCCCATCTTCCCCCCCGGATACCTCAACGCCCTCGCCTCCGACTGCTTCGGGAAGCTCGACGCCCCCTACGATTCCCGGGCGGTCCCCGCCCTCATGGTCGAAGCCGGATTCTCCGTCGCCCTCTTCACCGGCGCCCTCGCCACCCACCTCCTTTGGTATGGCGGCAAAACCCTCCTCAACCGTATCCGCAACCACGTCTCCCCGCCCGAGCCCGGCGCCCCCGCCGCCCCGCAGGCCCCCGTCTCCCTCCGCGGCGCCCCCACCCCGGAGGACATCCAGGACGCCTGGAACGCCGACCCTCGCACCCTCGCCGGCCGCCTGCGCATCGGCTCCCGCCTGGCCGACCTCGAACCCACCCTCGACTCCCGCTTCCTCTTCAAGAAGGCCCGTACCGGCTCCCGCCGCATCGTCGCCCGCCAACCCGGCCTGAAAGGCTGGCTGCGCAAGAACGCCCCCGACGTCAAGTACTCCACCGCCATGCACTACAAGAAGCTGGCCACCCGCCTCCGCCAGCTCACCGGCCTCGACCCGCGCATCCCCCTCGAATGGCTCCTCCCGGACAACCAAGAAACCATCCCCGCCCTCTCCCCCGCCGACCGCCAGACCGCCGCCGTCGCAAAGGCCAAGCTCGCCCGCCTGCTTGCCGACAACCCCAAGTACACCCACCTCCTGCGCGCCGTCGAATCCAAGCTGGGCATCATGCGGATGGTGACGATCCGCCGCATCCAGCCGCCCCGGCCCGGACGCGGCGGACGCCGGAAACCGAAGAAAAACGCCGACAATCCCTTGATATCCCGAGTCACCCGCGCCGGCTATCTTGCCGCGGCGGACGCGACCCGGGCGGAAGCCTTCTGGGCCGCCATCCGCCGGATACTGGGCGAAACCGACCCCGATCCGGAGACGCGGCGGCTGCAATCCGACATCCGCGCCTGGCTCAACGCCCCCCTCCAGGCCCGCCGGAACCGCCGACGGTAGGGCGGATGAAGCTTTTCTTTGGCTTCACAGACGTTGCCCACCCACAAGGTCGCGCGGGAGCGCGCCCCTCCCGGTGCGCAGAAGTTTTCCAATGATTGGAAACATTTTTTCCAATCGTTGGAAAAATAACGAACATTTTTTCCAATCATTGGAAAACCGGAGAAAAATTTTTCCAATCGTTGGAAAAACTGGCCGGATTTTTCCAACCATTGGAAACTTTTTTTCCAATCATTGGAAAACTCTTCCCGGGCCCGGTTCCGGGCGTCGGCGACCCCCCCGGCCACCGGTAAAACGCTCGACCTCCGCGGCCCTTCCCGGCTTGTCCCGCGCGCACGCCAAAGCTAAGCTGAGTCCAGAATGCGGGCGCGGTCCATGCCACGGCGGCATCCCGTCCCCCCGCACGCCATCCAACACGGAGTCGCGACAACATGAAAAAACTCGCCATCTGGTTCGCTTCCCTCTCGCTCCTCGGCCTGTGCGCCGCCGGTCCGGCCCTCGCGGCCAACTACGCCGTCTGCGTCGGCATCAACAACTACAAGTCCTCCTACTGCAGCAACCCGCTGAACGGCTCCGTGCCTGATGCCCGCCACATGACGAACCTCATCACGGCCCGCGGCGAGTGGACGGCGGAGGACGTGTCGTTCCTGTCCGACAGCGGGGCGACGCGGACCAAGATCCGCCAGACCGTTTCAAATGTCGCGGCCAAGGCGAAAAGCGGCGACCATTTCCTGTATTACCATTCCTCGCACGGCGGGAACGACAACTATTCCTTCACGACCAACAGCGGGAAAGTCTACCTGCATTACAACTTGGACGCGAACGGGGTGAAGAATTACATCTGCTCCTACGATGCCGACTACACGGCGAAGCAGATGGCGACGGACTTGGCCGCGTTCCCGGCGGGCGTGAAAATCGTGGTGATGCTGGACACCTGCCACTCGGCGGGGATGTTCAAGTACAACACGACGGCCAAGAGCCGCAAGGCCCTGTCGGCGAAGCTCGCCGAAGCCAAGGCGACCGCCGCGGAAGACGGCTCGCAGGATGGCGGCGCCTCCGCCGAAGCGCCCGCCCCCGAAAACTCCGTCGCCGGTTTCTTCATGCAGGCGGTGCTGGACCAACTGCGGCAGGAGGAAGCCGACCAGGTCCGCCGGGGCCTCCGCCCCCGCACCGCGGCGTCGATGGCGACGGACGTCGGCTGGATCGCGGCCGCCGACTACGACCAGTATTCCTGGGACGGCTCCGAAGGCGGCGCCTTCACCGAGGCGTTCATCAACGGCGTCACCAACAAGAACAAGATGTGCGACAACGCCACCTACGGCAACCAGGACGGCTACGCGAGCTTCTACGAAGGCTGGAACTACGCCAAGGACATCGCGAAGGGGCAACGGGATTACTCCGCCTGGGAGTACGACAGCGATGCGGGCTACTACGACTACATTTGGACCGACGCCCAGTGCACGAACACCACGGTCCTGAACAACGTCCTCGTGGGCTGGGCCGGCAAGGACGCCCCTTCCGTCGCCCCCACCTTCCCCTCCGCGACCGCGACGGCCGGCGGTTACGTGGGCGGCGAAGTTGAATACACCTTCTCCGCCTCCGGCTCTTCCCCCATCACCTACACCCTCTCCACCTCCGTCTCCTCCTCCCTCTACGATTTCGAGAACGGCTATCTCCTCTTCACCCCCTCCGCCGCCGGCACCTACACCTTCACTTGCACCGCGGCCAACTCCGTCGGCTCCTCCACCTGCACCCTGACGGTCACCGTCACCGAGCCCCCGCCGGCCACCCCCGAAGTCCCCTCCACGCCCCCCGCCGCGGCCACCACCTCCTTCACGGCCTCGTGGAGCGCCGTCTCCGACGCCGCCTCTTACAAGCTCTACGTCCAGCAGAAGGTCGCTCCCGCCACCTCCGCCCGCGCCGCCCGCGACAGCAGCATCCTGAGCGAAGATTTCAGCGACTTCACCGCCGGAAGCACCACGGACATTTCCTCCAGTCTCGACAGCTACACCTCTGCCTCCGGCTGGACTGGCAGCAAGGTCTATTCCGACAGCGGCCGTGCCAAACTGGGCTCCAGCAGCGCCAATGGCTGGATTGCCACCCCGGCCCTCGACCTCCCCGCCGGCGCGGTCGTTTCCTGCACAGTTGCCCAATATGGCAGCGACACCGGCACCGTCACAATCGGCCTCAGCACCGATGGCGGCTCGACCTGGACCGCTCTCGGCGAGGCCATTTCGCCGACCACCGAAGGCGCCACCTGCGAGCGGACCGTCGAAACCGCCTGCACTGGGGCCAAAATCCGCTTCGCCTCCTCCTCCAAGCGGTTCTACCTGGACGACGTGGTCGTCACCGGCTCCTCCGACACTTGGGTCGACATCCCCGGCTCCCCCTTCACCGTCTCCGCCACGTCCAAGACCGTCTCCGGCCTTTCCGCCGACACCGAATACCGCTACTCCGTCGCCGCCGTCAACGCCGCCGGCGTCGAAAGCGAACCCTCCTCCTACGTGCCCGTGACGACCGCCGCGGGCGACTCCGCCCCGGCCTTTCCCTCTTCCACCGACACCGCCGACATCCTCGTGGACGGCGAACTGGAATACACCTTCTCCGCCTCCGGCTCCCCCACCCCCACCTACACCCTCTCCACCTCCGTCTCCTCCTCCCTGTACGAGTTCGACGGCGGCTACCTCGTCTTCACCCCCAGCGCCGCCGGCACCTACACCTTCACCTGCACCGCCTCCAACTCCGAAGGCTCCGACACGTGCACCCTCACCGTGACGGTCTCGGCCGCCCCCGTCACCGTCCCGACCCTGCTCGTCGGCGACGAAACCGCCACCACCGCCTACGCCACCTGGGACGAGTGCACCGGCGTCTCCTCCTACACCCTCCAGCTCGCCTCCGACGACCAGTTCACCACCGGCGGCGGCTCCGGCGGCGGCGAATCCGTCGAACTCGTCAACGAAGGCTTCGATGGCGGCACGACCCTCCCCACCGGCTGGACCGTGGAATCCGGCTCCATCGGCGGCACCTACACCTCCGGCGGCAACTACGGGGTTTCTTCTCCCTCCCTCCAGCTCAAGTCCTCGGTGACCTTCTCCACCCCGGCCCTCTCCAACCCCACGAACGTCTCCTTCTGGTACAAAGGCAATGGGAGTTCCTTCACCTCGACCCTCGTGGTCGAGCAGCTCGTGGGCGGTACGTGGAGTGAAGTCGATACGGCTGCAATCTCCGGATCGGCCGACACGTTCAGCCATGCCTTGGATTCCTCCGCCACGCAAGTCCGCTTCGTCTTCACCAAGAACAGCGGCAACGTCGCCTTCGACGACGTGGTCATCACCGGAACTTCCGGTTCCTCCGGTTCCTCCGGCGAAGGCTCCCTCATCCTGGAAACCACCGTCGCCGACACCGAATACACCTTCACCGGCCTGACGCCCTTCACCGTCTACTACGCCCGCGTCAAGGGCAACGCCGACTGGTCCAACGTCGAGGAATTCACCACCGACTCCGCAGGCGACTCTGCGCCCGTTTGGTCCACCATTCCGCCCATCAGCGTCACCGTGGGCGACGTCATCCCCAATTTCTACCCCGCCAATTACGTCCACGGAACGCCCGCCCCCACCATCACCCTCTCCACGTCCGTCTCCACCAACGACTACGAGTTTGACGACGGCCTCCTGATGTTCCAGCCCCTCACCATCGGCTCGTTCGGCTTCACGTTCACGGCCAACAACGGCATCGGCAGCCCCGCTTCCGCGACCCTAACCGTGAACTCCACCGGCTCCGTCCCCGTCGTCTCCGTTCCCCAGACCTCCTGCTCCACCTCCCTGGGCGGCGCCGATGTCGATTTCTACGTCACCGCCACCGGCACCCCGACGCCCACCCTCGCCCTCTCCGACACCACCGCCACCTCCGGCTACGACTTCGACCCCGACGACGGATACTTCACCTTCATCCCCTACGCCACCGGCACGTTCACCTTCACCTTCACCGCCACCTCCCTCGCCGGCAGCAACTCCGTGACCGTCACCGTGACCGTCACCGACGCCGCCGTGACCGTCCCGACCCTCACCGTCACCAACGTCACCGACACCACGGCCCTCGCCACCTGGACTGCCTGCGATGGCGTCTCCTCCTACACCCTCCAGCTCTCCACCAACGAGTTTTCCGCTGGGGCCGCCACCATTACGGACACCCTCACCGCCGCCAAACTCGGCTTGGGCGGCTCGTACGGCGCTGGTTCCTATGCCTCCGGTGATTCCGGCGCGGAATACGCCGCCTACGGCATGACGAAGTCTGGTGGCACCGCCATCCAAATCAGGAGCAATGACAGTCAGAGCGGCATCGTCGTTACCAAGTCCCCCGGCTCCGTCACGGAGGTCCGCGTTACCTTCGAATCCTCGACTGCATCCAACCGGACCCTCAACGTCTACGGCTCCGCTTCGGCCTATTCCTCGGCCGCCGACCTCTACTCCGCCTCTACGCCTCTCGGCACCATCGTCTATGATGGTTCCAATGCGACAGGCACCTACACCATCAATGGGTCCTACGCCTTCATCGGTATCCGCTCTGCCTCCGGTGCCATCTACCTCGACAATGTTGAAATCGATTGGACTCCCGCCAACGGCGGCACGACCTCGAAGGGTCTCGCCAAGGACGGTGGCGACGGCATCCAAACCTTCACCGTCAACGACACCGAATACGAGTTCACCGGTCTCGCCCCCGAAAGCACCTACTATGCCCGCGTGAAAGGCACCTCCGACTGGTCCAACGTCGAGACCTTCACCACCCTGGCCGGCGCCGACTCCGCCCCCGTCTGGTCCGCCATCCCCGCCCAGAACTACCTCTTCGGCAGCAACAATGGAACCTTCGAATTCAACGTCGCCCCCTATGCTTCGGGCTCTCCCTCTCCTGCATTCTACTTGGGCGACACTCAATGGACCGCGTACGTGGACGATGGCAACGGCGACTTCATCTTCGAACCCGAAGCCCTCGGCACCTTTGACTTCACGGTCATCGCCTCCAACACCCTGGGCACTGCCAACGCCACCCTCTCCGTCACCGTCACCGCCGCGCCGCCCGCGTTTGTGGGGCTGCCGGCGACGACGAACGGCTACGCTGGCGAGGACGTCACCTTTACCGTCGTTGCCTCTGGCAATCCTGCCCCGGTTCTCGGTGTGGATGCAGATGACGGCCTGCTCTTCACCTTCAACGACTCCACGGGCGAGTTCATGTTCAACTCCGACAACACGGGGGATTTCGAATTCGAGTTCACCGCCGCCAACATCGCCGCCACCGTCACGCAAACCGTGACCGTGACCATCAGCGCCGCCCCCGTCACCGTCCCGGTGCTGACCGTCACCAACGTCACCGCCACCACGGCCCTCGCCACCTGGACCGCCTGCGATGGTGTGACGGAATACACCCTGCAGCTCTCCACCAACGACTTCCCCGCCGCCTCCGGCGCCAGCCGCGACATTACGACCCTCCTCAGCGAAAGCTTTGAGAGTGGCATTCCCACAACTTGGTCCAAAAACAACGTCGGAACCGCCACCGGCAAGGGCGGCGACGGCGACACCTGTCTCGCCTTCAAGGGCGTCGGGGCCTATGTGCTGATCGGAGGACTTGAGAGCCCTTCCGGCATCTCCTTCATGTACAAGCGCTCCGGCAACGACACCGCTTGGGGACTCGACCTCTATGTCGGCTCCTCCGCGGACGGCCCCTGGACACCCATCGGTTCCATCGATTCCGCCGAAACCACGTGGAATAACTTTGCCACCAACTTCACCTCCTCTGGAACGTCGTTCATCAAGCTGGTCGACACCCGTACCACTGGTTCCCACGAACGCTATCTCGACCTCCTTGAGATCACTGCTGGTTCTTCCGGCGGCGGTGATGACCCGGTCGGTGACGATGTTCAGGAGTTCCGCGTTGCGGACACGTCGTACCAATTCACTGACCTGACGCCCTACACGGTCTACTACGCCCGCGTGAAGGGCAATTCCTACTGGTCCGGTACTGAGCAATTCATCACCGAAGAAGAACCCGTCACCGGCACCGCGCCGTCGTGGTCCGCTCTCCCCGATGACGCCTCTGTTGTCGCTGATGGGACCTACGAACTCGACCTCTCGGCCTACGTCTCCGGCGATGCTCCCATCACCTTCACGTTGGCCGAAACCGAACTCGAAGCGGATGTCGTGGACAGCAACTTCATCTTCTATCCGGCCGCCACGGGCACTCCCTCCTTCACCTTCACCGCCAGCAACGCCTTCGGAACCGCTGACGCGACCCTCACCGTGACAGTCACGGGCGAGGCCCCGGCCGTCATCGTGACCCCGGCCACGTATTCCTACGAGGTCAATGTCGGCGATCCCTACGTCGAGTTCACCGTCACCGCGAGCGGGCACCCCGTGCCCACCCTCTCCGACTCCTGCACAGAAGGTGCCTATTATATCTTCGAGAATAACGCCTTCCTCTTCGACCCCGACACCGCGGGCACCTACCACTTCGTCTTCACCGCCTCCAACAGCGAAGGCGAGGATTCGAAGACCGTCACCGTGACGGTCAGCGGCGGCGAGCCTCCGCTGACGGCCTTCCAGCAGTGGCTGGCGGACAACGGGTACGGAGAGCACGCTGAAGGCGAGATTGCCGGAAACGGGCAGACGTACTTCGAGAACTACATCGCCGATATCGATCCTCGCACCACGAACGAGCTGGCCATCGTGTTCTCCAACGGACAGTTCATCGTCGACAATGCATCGGAGAACCGCTGGTATCAGTTCATTTACTCGACGAATCTG
>JAEEGG010027696.1_pt1 | contig 10719 bp, 7 predicted proteins | sample 9134161 | NCBI WGS metagenome assembly JAEEGG01 (sample SAMN16246543, study PRJNA631951) | gut metagenome | biome: gut microbiome; feature: rumen; material: CR-attached | host: Bos | place: Iran: Karaj | collected 2018-10
GGGAGGCGCCGATGCCGGAATGTCCGGTGCCGTTGAACGGCACGCCCTTGACCATCATGTGGATACAGACCTCGTTGATGCAGCCGCCGCCGAACTGCAGCGTGCGCATCACGCGGTTTGCCCACTTCCTGTCGGACGTGAAAACGTACATCGAAAGCGGATGCTCGCGCTCAGCGATCACGTCAAGGAGCGTTTCGATTTCCGCATCCCGGTACGGCACGACCGGCAGCAGCGGGCAGAACAGCTCGTGCCGCACGATGTCCTCGTCGATCTTCACGGGATACAGGATCGTCGGCGCAAACCTGACCGTCTCGCGGTTTCCGGTGCCGCCGAAGATCACGCGGTCCCGGTACTGTTCGGTCAGACGCTCGCATTTTTCGTAGACCTTTTCGGTGATCAGCTTCGGATAGTCGGGATTCTCCTCCGCCTTTTCGCCGATCTGACGGATGAATTCCTTTTTCAATTCCGCAAGGAAGGGTTCGGCAACCTCCTCGGCGACGGCGATCTGGTTGATGTTGATGCAGATCTGCCCCGCGTTGCACAGCTTGAAGAACGCAATCTTGCGCGCGGCGTCCCGTAGGTTTGCGTCCTTTCGGACGATGCACCAGTTGCCGGTCTCGCCGCCGAGCTCCAGGGCAACCGACGTCAGATGGCGGGACGCGCGTTCGAGCACGTGCTTTGCCACCGCGGGCGAGCCGGTATAGAAGATCTTGTCGAACCGCTCCTCGAGGCACATGTCCGCCACGTCGTGTCCGCCGTCGACGACCGTGACAAACTCCTCGGGATAGATGTCGGCGATCAGCTTTTTCAGCGCTTCGGTGCTTGCCGCGGACTTGGAGCTCGTCTTGAGCACCGCGGTGTTGCCGCCCGAAATGCTCGCCGCGAGCACGCCGAGCGTCAAGAGAATCGGGAAATTGAACGGCGAGATGATGAGCGACACGCCGTAGGGCATCTTGTACACCGTAGTGCGGGTGCTCGGAAAGCACATCAGGCCGGAGAAATGACGCTCCGGTCTTGCCCAGCGGCGCAGTCCGTGCAGGATCTCGTTGACCTCGACGATCACCGGTCCGAGATCGCAGAGGTACGCCTCGACCGGACTCTTGCGCAGATCGTCGTACAGCGCTTTTTCGAGCATGTCCCTATGATCGAGCACCGCCTGCCTGAGCTTTTTCAGCTGTTCGATGCGCCAGTTGACGTCGAGCGTCGCGCCGGTGCGGAAGAACGCCCGCTGCTTTTCGACGATCGCGTGTACGGTTTCCTGTGTGTATGCCATGTTCAAGCCCTCTTTTCGTCGTTCTGTTTGCGTTCGAGGAAGCGCAGCAGCATCCTGTGCTGGGATCTGAGATACAGCGCGCGTACCGGCGGCAGCACGTTCATCAGAAACCGGCTCGGCAGATACACCGGACAGGGATAGACCTGTTTGCGTCCGCGCTCGATGCCGCGGACCGTCGCCTTCGCCACCGCCTCCGCCGTCTGCACCGGGAACGGCTGCTCGACCTTGTGCCCTGCGCCGCCGACCTCGAAGAAGTTGGTCTTGGTGGACACCGGATAGACGCAGGTGATTTTGAGATTCTTCGGCGACTCTATGCGGATCGCCTGCTGAAAGCCCTTCATCGCGAACTTGGTGGAGGCGTACAGCGCGTAGCCCGGCAGCGCCATCTCGCCCATCGCGGAAATCGTATAGACGAGGTGTCCCTCCCGCCCGTTCAGGTGGTTCAGGTACTTCGAATAGCTGTACATGCAGGAGAAGGTGTTGAGCGAGAAGATCTTTTCGATGCGGTCCCAGTCTTCGTAGTCGTAGCGCTCGTAGTACGGCGCGCCCGCGTTGCAGATCAGGACGTCGATTTTCTCAAACTGCTCCGCCGCCTTTTCAAACAGAGCGTCCACGCCCTCCCGCGTGCTGAGATCGCACGGAAAGAGCGTCACATTTTCGCCGAATCCGGTGAGCTTCTGAATGCTGCGGCTTGCGGCGATGATGCGGTTGTTCTGTTCCGGCTTCGCCAGCATTTCGAGGATCGACTTGCCGATCCCGCTGGACGCGCCGGTGATCACGATGGTTCGGTTTGCAATCATGGCTGCTTCTCCTTACGATTGATACGAGAGTTTCTGAACAAGCTCATAGGCTTGCTTGATGACGGTTTTCAGGCTGCCGACCTTGTCGCAGTCGCCGACAAAATACACGGGCTTGCCGCCCTTCCGCTCCCGGAGCGCAGCAAAGCGCGTGTCCGGCGCGTAGCCGACCGACAGGATGACCGAATCCGCGGGCACGACCTTTTTGCCCTCCGGCGTGTGCAGCACGACGCCCTCCCCGGTGATCGCCTCGACCGTCGCGTTCAGGTACGCCGGGACCTTGTGATAGCGCAGCAGCTCGCGGAGCATCGACGAATTTGCCATGCAGATGCCGCGCGCACCGACGAGATACGGCGTCATTTCAACGACCGAGGGGAACTTGCCCTGCAGTGCAAGCTCGTACGCGATCTCGCAGCCGGTGAGTCCGCCGCCGATGATGACGACGTCCTTTCCGACCTCCGCTTCGCCGTTCAGGAATTCCGTCGCGGTGATCGCCTTTTCCGCGCCGGGGATCTTCAGCGTTCTTGCGTGCGCGCCGGTCGCGATCACGATCATGTCCGCGTCGAGCGCATCGACGTCCGCAATCTCCGTGTGCATGTGCACCGCCGCGCCGCAGCTTGCAAGCTGCTTCCGATACCAAAGGAGCAGTTCCTTGTCCTTCTCCTTGAACGACATCGCCGCCGCGGCGTTGAACACGCCGCCGAGCCGGTCCGTCTTTTCGTAGAGATCGACCTTGTGCCCGCGCATGGACGCCTGGATCGCCGTCTCCATACCGCCGATGCCGCCGCCGATCACCGCGATCCGTTTCGGGTTTTTCGCGGGATCCCTGCGGTATTTCGTTTCGTTGTTCGTCCACGGATTCAGGACGCACCGCCCCATCTCGACGTGCATCGGATCGATGTCCGTGCCCTTGCCGTTCAGACCGTTGAACGGCAGGCACGCGCCGTGGCAGGCGATGCACGGCCGCACGTCGTCGAGCCGGTCCTCTTTGATCTTGGTGATAAACTCCGGATCGCACAGAAGCTGCCGCCCGACGCCCATCGCGTCGATCCTTCCCGCCGCGATCGATTCCGCCGCCGCGTCCGGCTGCATACGCCCCGCGCACACGACCGGCTTGGTCGTAAACCGTTTGATGTGTTCGACGTCACTGAGGTTCATGTTCAGCGGCGCGTACACCGGCGGATGCGCCCAGAACCAGGCGTCGTAGGTGCCGTTGTCGCAGTTGAACATGTCGTAGCCGGCTTCCTCCAGAATGCGGATCGCCTGTTCGGACTCCTCCATCGTGCGTCCGACCTCGGTAAACGCCTCGCCCGGCACTGCGCCCTCGTTGAAGCCGCGCGTCATCGAGCGCACGGAATAGCGCAGCGACACCGGAAAATCCTGCCCGCAGACGGTTTTGATCTCTTTGACAATCTCGCAGGCAAAGCGCAGACGGTTTTCGAGGCTGCCGCCGTAGGCGTCGGTGCGATGGTTCGTATACGGCATGGCAAACTGGTCGAGGAGATACCCCTCGTGCACCGCGTGGATCTCCACGCCGTCGACGCCGGCTTCCTTGCAGCGCAGCGCCGTCTGTCCGAACGCATAGACGAACAGCCGGATCATGTCGCCCTTGAACTGCCCCATCTTCACATCCGGATCCCAGACGTTCGGTTCGTCGGGATCGGGCGCGGACCACCACCATCTTGTCATGAGAAACGGCGATGAGACCGTTCGCAAAAAGCCCTTCTTCACGAACGGACGCAGGATCGGCGGCAGCAGCATCGAGCGTCCCGAGCCCGCGCTGATCTGGAAAAAGACCTTGGCGCCGCTCTTGTGAATCGCGTCGATCACCGGACGGACCGGCTTGAACACCTCGGGATGCTTGTACACCCATTTGTTTCCGACGATGGAAACCAGCGGGATCAGCCCCGGAATGAACAGACCGATGTTGTTGTCCTTTCGGTCTGCATAGAAGCGGTCGATGCCCTTGACGTAGCCCGTCTTCGCCTCCCACTGGATCATGTTCGTGCCCTCCATGGGCAGCATGACGATGCGGTTCTTGATCGTGACGTTGCCGATCTTCCACGGCGTGAACAGCGGTTCGAATCTCGGATCCATAAAACCCTCCTCAATCTTCTGTTTCCTCTATGATTATAGCATCCGCACATGAAAAAACAAAGGGAAAATGTGCATGATCCTGCGCGAATCGAACGGTTTTGCCGGTCTTTCGTCATGCGGCGTGAGCGACGGACGACCGGCGGCGAGTTTCCTGCCGAACGCCGCCGGTTTTCGGACGAAAGGACGGTTGACAGAGGTTGGAATGTCCGGTATCATGTAAGGGAACAATGCTGGGAGGTGCTTATGCTGATTTCCGAAGTCCGATCCGGTCAATGGACGCTCGCGCTCGACGGGCGCACGCTTTCGGAGCACCGTCCCGACCATCCGTTTGCGACGGCGATCCGCCGCGAAAAGACCTACGAAGCGAACCGCGGCACCGTGAAGGAACACGTCACGGAGGTCGAGCGCGTTGCGCTGACCGAGATTTCCCGAAACGGCAACGCCGTGACGCTTTCGGCGAACGGGCATTCGCTTTCCGTCGACGTCGCGGAGCAGCCCGGCGGCGCTTTGCTGACCTTTTCGGGCGAGGACGGCTGGGCGTACGAATTCCGTCTGCCCGCGATCGGGAACGAAGCGGTGTTCGGCGGCGGCGAACAGTACCGCAAGACGAACCTGAAAGGCGAAACGGTCGTGAACTTCGTCTCCGAACACATCAAGGCAACGACGATCCTCGAAAAAGCGCTTCTTCCCCGCTTCCTCTACCGCGAAAAACCGCACGGCGCAATTGGCAGCTATGCCCCGATGCCGGTCTTTCAGACCGACCGCGGGCGGCTGTTCCTGTTCGACACCTCCGCCGACGGCAAATCGACCTTCGGCAACGACTGCTATACCTTCACGTTCGACGCGTGCCCGAGATCGCTGACGCTTCTTTTCGGCGACTCGTACGACACGCTTTGCGGGTTCCTTGCCGATCGCATCGAAAACCGCCAGTATCTGCCCGAATGGTGCTATGACGGCATGATCCTCGGCATTCAGGGCGGCACGCAGACGATCCTCGAAAAGACCTTCGCCATGCTCGACGCGGGCGCGAAGATCGCGGGCGTCTGGAGTCAGGACTGGTCCGGCGAAAACCGCACGGTCATGGGCAAGCAGGTGTGGTGGAACTGGGAGGTCGATGAGAAGCTCTATCCCGATCTCTCCGGCGCGATTCAAAAGCTCAACGCGCGCGGCGTGCGCTTCCTTGCGTATATCAATCCGTATCTGGTCAGAGACAGCCGCCTGTACAACGAATGCAGGGAAAAGGGCTATCTCATCACGCATGCCGACGGCAGCGTCTATCACATCAAGTCCACGACGTTCGACGCGGGCATGCTGGACCTCACGAATCCCGACGCCGTGCGCTATACGAAGGACGTCCTCATCAAGCGAAACATGCTCGATCTCGGCGTATCCGGCTGGATGGCGGATTTCGGCGAATATCTGCCGGTCGACTGCGTGCTCCATGACGGCGATCCGAAGGCGCTGCACAATCAGTGGCCGGTCATCTGGGCAAGGATCAACCGCGAGGCGGTCGAGGAGTACGGACGCGACGACGTCATGTTCTTTATGCGCTCGGGCTACCTCGGCATCCAGACCTACGCGCCGGTGCTGTGGAACGGCGATCAGCACACCGACACCACAAAGGACTACGGCATGCCGTGCGTGATGCCCGCAAGCTTCTCTTTGGGCTTTTCGGGCGCGCCGATGGTGCACTGCGACATCGGCGGGTTCTTCTCGTTTCTGAAACTCAAGCGCAAGCCGGAGCTGTTCATCCGCTGGATGGAGCTGTGCGCGTTCTCGCTTCTGATGCGCAGCCACGAATCGATCCGCCCGTGGGCGAACGCGCAGTTCGACGCCGAGGAGGTCAAGCCGTACACGGTAAAACTCACGAATCTCCACGCGGCGCTGAAGCCGTATATCGTCCATTGCGCGGAGCTTGCAAAGCGCGGACTGCCCGCCATGCGTCCCGATTTCTACGAGGCGATGGATTACGGACAAAGCCATGACATGTACAGCTATTATCTCGGCGAGGACCTCTTTGTCTGCCCCGTGATCGAGCGGCATGCAAAGACGCGCAAGGTCTGTTTGCCGCAGGGCGAATGGATCGGCTTCTGGAGCGGCAAGCCGTATGCGGGAAACGCGGAATACACCGTGCCCGCGCCTTTGGGACAGCCGCCGGTATTTTACAAAAAGAACAGCGCGTATGCGGACCTGTTCCGCCGCGCTGCGGATGAAACCAAATAAACAACGGAGGGTAAGGAAGGAATGGAGCAATCGTATATCTCCCGCACCAGCGGAATCAGGATGAAGGACAAGCTCGGCTATGCCTTCGGCGATCTGGCAAGCTGTCTGGTGTTCGGACTCACGCAGAGCGTGCTCAACAAGTTCTACACGGACGTTCTCGAAATCAGCGTGCTGAGCGTCATGATTATGACGATCATCGCCCGCGTCTGGGACGCGATCAACGATCCGATCTGGGGACGCATGATCGACGGCTCGCGCGTGTATCCCGACGGGCGCTACCGCCACTGGCTCAAGATCTTTGCGGTGCCGGTCGCGGCAGCCGCCGTGCTGATGTTTTTGAACGTGAAGGGCTTCCCGAACGCCGGACGCATCGCTTGGATCTACGTGACGTACATCCTGTTCGGCATGCTCTACACCTGCATCAACATTCCCTACGGCTCGATGGCGCAGGTCATCACCTCGGACGACAAGGAGCGCTCGTCGCTGTCCGTGTTCCGTTCGATCGGCTCGACGTTCGGCGCGATGCCCGCGATGGTGCTCGCCTCGTTCTGCTACGTCGCGATGACCGACGCAAACGGCAACAAGGTGCTCGGCGCGGACGGCAAGGTGCTGAAGGTCATGAGCCCCTCGATCACGCTGATCGGCGTTGCGATCATCGCCGTGCTCGCCGTCATGTTCTACTTCCTCTGCTACGGCTGGAGCAGGGAGCGCGTCACGTCGCGTCCCGCGCCGAAGCAGAAGGGACAGACCGGAAAGGTCATTCTCACCCTTCTGAAGAGCCGTCCGTTTATGGCGGTCTCCGTCGCGTCGATGCTGTTCCTTGCCGCGCAGATGTTCGGGCAGGGCTACAACGCGTACCTGTTTGACAAGTTCTTCAACAAGCAGGGACTGACGATGCTGCCGACCGTGTTCCAGTATCTGCCGGTTGCGGTCATCATGTTCTTCGCGACGAAGATGGGCAACAGATTCGGCCGCCGCGAGGTCTGCTCCTACGGCGTGCTCGCCGCAGCGGCGTTCTATCTCGTGCTGTTCGTTTTAGCGCTTTTCGGCATCACCAACGTCTGGCTGTACCTTGCCGCAAACCTCGTCGCGGGCATCGGCACCGCGTTCATCTTCCTGCTCGTGTGGGCGCTCGCGTCCGACGCGATCGACTACAACAAGGTCAAGTACGGGCTGAACGACGATGCGACAAGCTATGCGTTCTACACCTTCATGCGCAAGCTCGGTCAGACCGTTGCGACGATTCTGATCAACGTTCCGCTGCTGATCATCGGCTACGAGGGCAGCAAGCTGCGCACCGAGGGCCTGAACGACGCGGCGCTGAAGACCATGTACAACTATTCGGTCATGATCCCCGCCGTGCTGTTCCTGCTCGTGTTCCTGATCCTCCGCTTCGTCTATCCGCTTTCGAAGAAGCGCGTCGACGAACTGCAGGTCGAAAAGGAAGCGTACTACAGCGAACAGGCGGAATAATTCCGAAAACGAAAACCGGCACGGTGCAAAACCGTGCCGGTATTTTTTTGCGTTCAGTTTCCGTCCCGATACGCCCGTTCGGTCAGCTCCAGCTGAACCAGACCGTTTTCGCGGCAAATCTCCCGAAAGCCGACCGCGCGGTGCATCCGATACGCCGCGTCGCGCGTTGTTTCGAATTCGTTGTGCAGACACTTGACGCCGTGCGAAAACGCGTATTCCGTAAGCAATTGAAGTCCCTGCCTGCCATAGCCTTTCCCGCGCTCGGACGCATCGATCAGAACGCCCATGTCCCACCAGTCGCGATCCGGCGTGTAGTGGAAATTCACATCCCCGACAAACGTGCCGTCCGAGGTGCGCAAAAGATACGCATAGAAGCGCTCCGGCGCACGACCGATCCATTCCGCCTGTATGCGCTTCCATTCCTCCTCCGGATGCGGAATACACCCGTCCGGCGGAAACCACGGCGCGTTGTACGCCATGGTCGCGGGATCGGACAGCATCCGTGCATAGAACCAGCCGTCCTCCGGCTTCGGGATGTACAGCGTAAGATCCATACTCAGTACCGAACGACCGTCAGCCCGAGGAAGCCCGCCAGCGCTTCGATCGTACCCGCATGCCGTCCCTTGATCACGACGAAGTGCGGTTCAAAGCCCTTGCACACGCTGTCTGTGACGATCTCCTTCGCGATACCGTCGGTTCGGATCACAATGCTCGTGCCGGTAAACTGTTTCGGCTTGTCGAGCGCCGCGCCTTCCAGAAGGAAGATACGGAACCTGCCGTCAAACTCCCTGCCGATGCGGAAGACCGTTGCGTCCCTGAACGCTTCGCAGCCGAAGTCCATGGCGGGACCGATCTTGCGGTTCGGATGCACGCCGACGACCGCGCCGGTATCCTTTCTCGCAAGCGAGCATGCCGCCGCGCCGCAATGCCAGAAGGTGATCGTGTTTTCCTTTTCATCGAGCGACACCGGATCGCCGAAGAAGACGGGAGAGCCGGAGAGCCGCATGCCGACCCACATCGACAGCGCGCCGTAGACGTCCGCCTCGCAGGCAGCGGCAACGCCCTCGTCGTTGAGCATCGAAAGCACCGTGCACACCGGCGTGCCGAACGCGGTGAAAAAGTCCGGCCAGCAGCGCGACGCCAGAGCGCCGACGCCGTTTTCGCGCACATAGTCGCTGTACGCCTTCAAAAGCCTTGCGTGATCGAGGCGGTTCTTTTCGGGCGTGTTTTCAAATCCGCAGGTCATTGCGGCAGTCTTTTCAAGATACGGTACGCATTCCGCGTCGGTATAGCTTTTCGCGCGTTCGATGAGCTCCCGCGCTTCGATCGAAACGAGCTCCGCGCCGAAGGTATGCATCATCTCGGCGTCGAGCGCTCTGCCGAAGCCGAACCCCTGCGGGGTGTGCCCGATCGCCGCGACCTTCAGGGAGCGCATCTCATGCATCAGTTCCGTTGCCGCAAGCAGCTCGCGAAGGTCGCGTACAAGGTCTGCCTCCTCCGGCGCGCCGAAGATATAGTAGAAGTGGCGGTCGAACATGTCCAGGACGTTTGCCGCGGAGTAGGCGCCGGTCAGGGAGTTTAAACGCAGCCGTCCGCCGTCGATCACCGGCTCGCGAAGCGTCCACAGCACGGTCGGACAGTCGAACTTGCGCACCACCTCGCTCATATACGCCGCGTTTGCGAACGTCAGGTTCTGGAACACGATCAGATCGGGCTGCAGCGGTTCGAGATACGCTTTGAGCGCGTCGATTGACAGCAGCTTCTCCTCCGGGCACACAAAGCGCGGATCGAGCGCCTTCAGAACCGTACACGAGCGAATGAACGCATCCTGCGCGCTTTCCATATGGAACGTCGGTACGCCGACCGGAATATAGACAGGGGTAAACTCCTTCATGGGTTTTCTTCCTCCGAATTATTTCACTCTTTGAATCAATCATAATGCAGACGCACGGAAAAGTCAATGTTTCCGGTTGACATTCTTTTGACGATCGGCTAAAATTGAATTGATTAACAGAATGAATTAAAAAGGAGAAACGAACTTGAACAACGATTTGAAATCCATTGCGAAGGACATTCGCTGCGACGTGCTGCAGTGCATCGGGCACCTCGGCGTCGGGCACATCGGCGGCTGTCTGTCGGTCGTCGAGCTGTTGACCGTTCTCTACTTCGAAGTCATGCACATCGATCCGAAAAACCCGAAGATGGCGGGACGCGACCGTTTTGTCTGCTCGAAGGGCCACGCCGGTCCCGCGGTGTATGCAACGCTTGCGAACCGCGGCTACTTCGACAAGAAGGAACTGCTGACGCTGAATCAGGGTGGCACCAACCTGCCGAGCCATTGCGACATGAACCGCACCGTCGGCATCGACATGACGACCGGCTCGCTCGGTCAGGGCTTTTCCTGCGCAATCGGCGCGGCGCTCGGCGCGAAGCTTGAGGGCGACGGCGCGAGGATCTACACGCTGATCGGCGACGGCGAAAGCCAGGAGGGACAGATCTGGGAGGCGGCGATGTTTGCGGCGGCGAAAAAGCTCGACAACCTGATCGCCTTTACCGACTACAACAAGCTGCAGATCGACGGCACGGTTGAGGAAGTCAACGGCATTGCGCCGCTTGCGGACAAATGGAGAGCGTTCGGCTGGAACGTGCTCGAGGTCGCGGACGGCAACGACATTGAGCAGGTCCGCAGCGCGGTGTGGCGCGCGCGCAACGATCTTACGCGCGACGGCAAACCCGCAATGGTGATTCTGCACACAAAGAAGGGCTGCGGCGTCAAATGGATCGAGGATCTCGGCGCGGGCAACCACAACACAAACCTGACGGCGGAGCAGGCGGAAGCCGCGATTCGCGAGCTGA
>JAEEGG010027697.1_pt1 | contig 10719 bp, 8 predicted proteins | sample 9134161 | NCBI WGS metagenome assembly JAEEGG01 (sample SAMN16246543, study PRJNA631951) | gut metagenome | biome: gut microbiome; feature: rumen; material: CR-attached | host: Bos | place: Iran: Karaj | collected 2018-10
TAATAAACTAACAAGTGCTAAACTTAAATATTTCTTCACTCTTATCCTCCTACCTTCTATTATGTCAATATTATATCACAAAAATACAAAAATCTACATATTTTTGCAAAATTTTTATTATTTTACGTAAAATTGTGATATTATATATAGTAGGAGTAGATAGAATGATTAAGATACTTATTCAAATCAAAGATAACAAGTTGCTTTTTTCAATTCGAAGAAGACTTAATTCTGAACAAAAGAACTTAATTAATACTAATGTAATAAGCCAAAATGAATTGGTTTTTTCTGATGAATATATTGTCGAAAACATAAAACTTGTTCATACATTCATTAAAGAATTAGTTCAAGATTATAATCTAGATACTCTAGTTATAAGAGAATTAGATATTGCTCCTTTAGTTATTCATGTGTCATCTAATATATCTAGTTTAAAAACTTTATATTTGCAAGAAGAAAGTATTATAAATTATAAAACTGTTGAAAAAATCATTAAATCAAAAAATATTAAATATGTTTATTTATATAATACTCCAACTTACTTATTAGAGTTATTAGATAAAGAAAAAATAAGAGTTGAATCAAGAAACGAAATGTTGTTCTTAAGCAATTTTATGAAGGATAATAATTTAGATAAATTTTCTTCATTATATTATAAAACCACAATTCATTTAAATTTGCCATTATCTAAAGACGATGAAGAAGATTTTATATCATTCTTGAAAATAAATAAATATTTAAAAACAATCTATTTAAATAAAGTAAATAAAAATGATATTGAAGAAATATTAAAATATCTATATACTGAAAAGCTAAAAAATATAACAATATATATTGAACAAAATATTAATGATATTTCATTAGTAGAATATTTAAAAAAATTAAATAAAAGTAATGCTAAGGTAAATAATATAATATTTAAAATAGATTATAGTAAAGAATATTTAGAAGATAATATTATGAATCAAATCCATATTAATACTATCAAATTATGTATAATTATTGCTTTAATACTTGTAAGTTCAGTTGTATTCTTTATATTCTATTCAAATTATTCTTCTATGCAAAAGGTAAAAGATATTCAAAATGATATAGATGTTTTACTGGCAGAAAATAGGGAAAAAATAGAAATTGAAACACCAGTAGATATTATAGAAAATAAAAAGGAAGAGAAAGAAGAAATTAACTACGATGTTGATAGTCTAAAATTAATAAATAGTGATACTGTTGGCTGGTTAAAGGTTAATAACACCAATGTTGACTACCCTGTTGTTCAAGCAAATGATAATGATTATTATTTAGATAAAAATTACAAAAAGAAGCGCGATGCAAGCGGTTGGATATTTATGGATTATCGTGCTGATCCAGTTAATTTAAGCCAAAATACTATAATATTTGGTCATAATATGTATTATAGTGGTGTTATGTTTGGTACGTTATATAAGGTTCAATATTCTGATTGGTATAAGAATCCTGATAATCAAATCATAGAATTTGATAATATAAAAAGAAAAATGAAATGGAAAATATTTTCTATATATAATATAGCTAGTACAGATGATTATTTAATAGCTGAATTTAGTACTATAAATAAATATCAAGATTTTATAAATATGATAACAAATAGAAGTATTTATAAGTTTAATACTTTAGTATCTAATACTGATAAAATATTAACTTTATCAACATGTTCTAAGAATGGTACTAATAGATTGGTTATCCACGCTGTGTTATTAAATGAATAAAAAAAGATATCAACTAATTGATATCTTTTTTATACTGCCGTACAACTAAAATTATTAATTGTAAATGATATTGTAATATCAGTACCCGCTAAAGCAGATTGATCTATATTCTTTTTATTTACAATCATTAGTGATGCTTTAATATATTTAGGAGTTCCTTGAGTTACTCCTGTAATTGTATTGTGAACCACTTTAGGAAATAAGCTAGAATCATTAAAATCGTAATTAACATCATTAACTGATAGTATTATTTGACCAGATGATTTATTACTCATATTTTGAAATGCTGTATACATGCTATTTGTAGCACTTGATTGAATACTCATATCATATTCACAATTAAAATTACCATTACCAATTGCTACTATTTCTCCAATATTTTCAACCGTTTCTGTAGTTGTTATACCACTACTACTAGCATAATAATTCACATCATCGCTTCTTTTACTCATACTTTCATTAGTTAAATGAATATATAGATTAGTATTAATTCTATTTAAATTAACACTTCCTACACTCTCAACATTAGTATTAGTTCTAGTTGTACTTGAACTACTTCCAGTAGTTATTCCAAAATAAGCAAATGTTGCCCCGATACTTAAAACAATCAAGGTAATTATTCCTAATATTAAGGGTACCATTGGATTATTTAAAAAATCTTTCTTTTTTTTCATTTCCTATCACACTCTATTATTCTAATATAAATTTACATTATATTTCATTATTTTTCAATAGTTTATCGTAACATTTTTTAAATGTTTGAATAAATGTGTCAACCTCTTCTTCAGTAGTTAGGTGAGATAAGCTTATTCTAATGCTTGATTTAGCCCTTTCCATATCTTTTGTTAAATCATAAACATTCTCACTATAACTATTATCATCGCTACAAGCTGTTTTAGTAGATACATATATATCATAATCTTCTAAGGCCCTCATAAATGTCTCGGCTTTTACTTTCAAAACACTTATATTTAAAATATGGGGTATTGAATATTTATTACTATTAATAAATACATTGTCTAATTTTGATAATTCATTTTTGATTTTACTATTTAAACTGCTTACATAATCATACTTTTTATCTAAATCTATACAGGCTAATCTAACTGCTTTAGACATCGATACAATCAAAGGATGAGCTGGTGTACCACTTCTATAGATTGTAGTTGATTTACCTCCATGAATTAATGGTATTAAATCAATATTCTTATTTTTAACTAAACACCCTATTCCCTTTAATCCATATATTTTATGAGCTGAGAAAGATGCTAAATCAATATTGGTAAAATCGACATTTATTTTTCCAATTGCCTGAGTTAAATCAACATGATATATACATTTAGGATATTCTTTTAATAATAATCCTATTTCATTAATTGGTTCTTTTAATCCAATTTCACTATTAATTGCATTAATACTAACTAATATAGTATCGTCTCTTATTATTTCTTTTAAATTGTTTATATCTATTATTCCATCTTCATTAGTATTAACATAACTTATTTCATAACCAATACTCTCTAAATATTCCATTACTTTATTTACACTAGAATGTTCATACCTAGATGTAATTATATGTTTACCTCTATTTTTATATCTTAACGCTACTCCCTTTATTGCTAAATTATTTGCTTCACTGGAGCCACTAGTATAAACTATTTCTTTATTATTACTAATATTTAATACATTCATTATTTGTTCAGTTGATTTTTTAATTAAATTATGAATATTAATACCTAATTTATGAGATGAATTAGCATTGCCTATATAATTATTACAGGCTTTGTTAAAACTATCTAATACTTCAGGATTTACTGGTGTAGTAGCACTATAATCTAAATAAATCATAAAATCACCTGCCAAAATTATATCACGCCTTAATTTTTAAAACAAATAAAAAACAAATGGATTAACCATTTGCTTTTTCATATACACATGTATACTCTAATTTATCAGTAAAGTATGATCTAATTGAAACATAATCTTTCATATTTGCCTCACCATACTCACCATATAATTCAGTATTACCTATTTCTTTAGTAATTGTTACTGTAAGTGTTGCATCATCAAATTCGGCATCACCAGTAACACTATTAATTGTTATTGTTCCTTTTTCATTATAATCTGCAACAACTTTAGCATATTCTGTTTCATCACTATATTTAAACTTATAAACATTGAATGCTACCTTACCATAAGCATTACTTCCACCATCATCAGCAATAGCTAATTTCTTTGATTCGATCATAATTGCATTTGTTATTTGTTGCTCTTTAGAAGAACATACAGCATATCCTTTAATTTTATAACTTAACAATACTAACTTAGCTTCTACTTCTACTTCCTTAGAATTCGATACTGCTTTAATTTTAACTGTATATGTACCTAAATCGCCAGAAAGTGCTGTTTTTACCTCATCTTCATTAACAAAAGAATAAGTTATTTTATCTGAAGGATCTTTAACAAAATCTTTAGCCTTAACTGTACTACCTTTTACAGTATATACAGTTTTAGTAATAACTGCTAACAATGCATTATCCACTATTGTTATTACACCTTGTTTTTCTGTATTTGAACATGTAACAGTATAACTATATGTTCCTTCAGTACTAACATCTACTTTTGAAATATCAAATGTACAATTACTTGCACTAGTTCCACTTATAGTAGCATATTCACTAATACTATCAGGTAATTCATCTCCAACATTAAATGTTAGGTTATTAGTAGTAACTGTTATTGATTCTCTCTTAATTAATAAATCAGTATAGTTTAATACATAATAAGTTCCAAGTCCTACTCCAACTAATAATATTATTATAATAACAACAAATGCTGTTTTATTACCTTTCTTTTTAGGTTCTTTACTTGCCTCTAAGGAAATTGGAGGGTTTGTTCCAATACTACTATCAAATCCTGGTGTAGTAGGTGTTGGATTAATATTGTTAATACTTGTAAATTCCTTTGTTTCTCCAGCTTGTGGTGTTGGTACTGCCTCAACTTGAGGTGCTGATGTAACACTTGGAGTAACAACTTCTGGAGTTGGTGATACTGGAGCAGGTGACGGTGCTGGAACTGGTTCAGCTGGTGTCATCACTGCTGGTTCTGGTTTTGCTACTTCACTTCCTACAGGATTAATTACTTGATCTCCAACTGGAGCTTGTGGCATAACAACAGATTCAGGTTGAACAACTTGACTTTCTACTGGAGTTATAACCGGCTCTGGTGCCGGAGTTTGTGGTACATCATTTACAGGTGTTTGTTCTACACTACCTAATACCACACCATTTAAATTATTTTCTTCACTATTCATCTATCATAGCCCCTTTTACTACTATAAAAATTATATCGTTAATTAAATAATTTTGCAACTAATTTTTTAAATTCTTCTCCTCTTGTTTCAAATTTATCATATTGATCCCATGATGCACTTGCTGTAGACAATAATACTGCTTCATTATTTTGAGCATTTTCTTTTATCTTTAACATAGCATTTTCTAGAGTGTTACATTTAATACATTCAATATTATTTTTCATTGCATAATCATATACTCTATCTGTTACTTCACCAATTGCATAAATACATTTAACTATTTTAATATTATCATTTAATTCGTTAAAATCTTGACTTCTTTCCATACCACCTAATATTAAATGAGTTGGTTTAGTCATTGTCTTTAATGCAGTTATTGTTGCAGTTGGATTAGTAGCTTTACTATCATTATAAAATTCTATATCACTATTTGTATCTACTATTTCAATTCTATGCTCTACTCCTCCAAATTTAGATAAGAATTCTCTTATTACATTTTTATCAAACTTAAATTCTTTTAATACTAATAGAGATACTAATATATTTTCATAATTATGATTGCCTTTAATTTTAATATCATCAAGTTTAACAATTAGGTCTTTATTAATATATATACCTTCGCTATTATAATAATTATTTTCATTATTAAAATAAATCTTAGTACTTTCAATATCTTTAGTTAATTCCATACTATCTATATTTGTATAATTAATAAATGCCTTATCTAACTTTGTATGATGATTAAATATTTTCTTTTTAGTATTCTTATAATTTTCATATGTTCCATGAAAATCTAAATGAGTTGGGCATAAATTAGTTAAGACACTATAATTTGTTTTAAAATCTATAAAACTATATAATTGATGATCAGATATTTCTAATAGAAGAACACTTTCATCTTTTACATCATTAACTATTTCTGATAAGGGAGTGCCAATATTTCCACCTAATATAACAGGAACATTATGTAATTTTAACAAATTATATAATATTGTAACTGTTGTTGTTTTACCATTTGATCCAGTTACTCCAATTATTTTAATATTTTTAGGTAAATAATGATACGCTACTTCCATTTCATTAACTACTGGTATACCCAAATCTACTGCTTTCCTAATGCATGCTTGTTTAGGATCTATACCAGGATTCTTAATAACTAAATCAAATGTACTATCTAATAATTCTTCTCCTGTTTCACTCTTAATAAACGTTACTCCTAATCTTTTTAATTCATTTATTCTTTCTATATCATTATCACTTTTATCTACTACTATTATTTCATTATTCTCATACAGTAATTTAGCTATAGCAAATCCGCTTCTAGCTAATCCTAATACCAATATTTTCTTATCATTAATCATAATATCCTACTTTCTATATTTAGATTGTTAGTAAGTAATATACTTTTAACATTATTTATTAAATTATCATCTATTTTACTGAAATATAATTTTAACTTAAATTCACTCTCTTCTATGTCTTTTATTCCATCACTTATAAAATCTTCTAATCCAATTATATCACCTTTATAATACTTTTTTATATTATTTTTTACAATTGGATAATGTGTACATCCTAATAATAAAACATCACCTTTTACTTCTTTTACATATTTTTTTAATAATTTATCTATATCCTTACTATTATGTTCAATTGCATCTGCTAAAGAATAACAAGGAATTAGATTTAATTTAGTATGAATATATTTTTTATATATATTAGTTTTAATACTTAAAGGAGTTGCCATTATAGATACTTCTTTATATTTATCTAATTTATTATCTAATAGCGGTAATAAACTAATTATCTTTTTCTTACTTTTTAAATATTTAATATTATTAGATAATGTTCCACAGGCAAGTATTATTATATCCACATCCATACTTTCTAGAAATTTTATTATTTTATTTCCACATTCAATTAATTCTTCTTTATTTTTTTCTCCGTACGGCATATTTAAGGTATCACCAAAATAAATATACTCATGATTATGATATTTATTTATTAACCTCTTTAAAATGGTTAATCCTCCTATACCAGAATCTAAAACACCTATTTTCATAAACATCACTTAATATATTATATTATACATTTTCAATAAAACCATAATATTATGAAAATAAAAAAAGCAAAATATGCTTTTTTTATTTTCCTAAGTATTTCTTTATATTAGATAAGTTAGCAATTAATTCAACCTTACCTTTTTTAATTTCTACTAATGTTGGTGCTTGCATAACTCCTAGTTTTGTTGTTAATTCAGCTTCTTCTTCAGCATCAACATATTTATATTTTACTTTTTCTTTATCTAACAAATCTTTTGCCATTTTGCAATTTGGACATGTTTTAGTTCCAAATAACATCAAGCCATCTTTAAGGTTACATTTCTTTTCTTCATGTTTTTCTTCTTCACATTTACATACACATTTATGTTTAGCAGAAACTTTCATATCATATGTTTTACGCATCTTAAATTCTTTAGATTTACCATCATTCCAATTCTTAACTGGTCGATAATATCCAGTTATTCTACTATAGACTTCTGTTTCCAATCCACAAGTTGGACATTCATATACTTCACCAACTAGATAGCCATGATTTCTACATACAGAATATGTTGGACTCATTGTATAATATGGTAACTTATAATTTTCAGCAATCTTTCTAACTAAGTTAGCACATGATTTCCAATCTTGGAATCTTTCACCTAAGAATGCATGGAATACTGTACCAGATGTATAAAGTGTTTGTAATTCATCTTGAATATCTAATGCTGCAAAAATATCATCTGTATAACCAACTGGTAAGTGAGAACTATTTGTATAATATGGTGTATCATCATCTGATGCAGTAATAATATCAGGATATTTCTCTTTATCTTTTTTAGCCATACGATATGCAGTTGATTCAGCTGGTGTTGCTTCAAGATTATATAAATCCCCATATTCCTCTTGATAATCAGATAATTTTTCACGCATAAAGTTTAATACTTCTTTAGTAAACTTTTGAGCTTTTTCATTAGTTAAATCTTCTTTAATCCATTTAGCATTTAAACACGCTTCGTTCATACCTACAAGTCCAATTGTTGAAAAATGGTTATTAAATGTTCCTAAATATCTTTTTGTATATGGATATAACCCTTCTTCTAATAATTTAGTTATAACATTTCTCTTTATTTTTAAACTTCTTGCTGCAATATTCATTAAATGTTCTAGTTTTTCATAGAATTCATCTTCATCTTTAGATAGATAAGCAATTCTTGGCATATTGATAGTTACTACTCCAACTGATCCAGTTGATTCTCCGCTTCCAAAGAAGCCTCCACTTTTCTTTCTTAATTCTCTTAAGTCTAATCTTAGACGGCAACACATACTACGTACATCTGATGGTTCCATATCACTATTTATATAATTTGAGAAATATGGAGTTCCATATTTAGCAGTCATTTCAAATAACAATTTATTATTTTCAGTTTCACTCCAGTCAAAATCTTTAGTAATTGAATATGTTGGAATAGGATATTGGAATCCTCTACCATTAGCATCTCCTTCAATCATAATTTCAATGAATGCTTTATTAACCATATCCATTTCTTTTTGACAATCTTTATATTTGAAATCAACTTCTTTGCCACCAACAATAGCATTTAATTCTGCTAAGTCATTTGGTACAGTCCAATCTAATGTAACATTAGTAAATGGTGCTTGTGTACCCCATCTAGATGGTGTATTAACTCCATATACAAATGATTGAATTGCTTGTTTTACTTCGTGATAATCTAGATTATCTATTTTAACAAATGGTGCTAAATAAGTATCAAATGATGAGAAAGCTTGAGCTCCTGCCCATTCGTTTTGCATTATACCTAAGAAGTTAACCATTTGGTTACATAATGTAGATAAATGCTTGGCTGGTGAACTAGTAATTTTGCCAGGTACTCCACCAAGTCCTTCTTTAATAAGTTGTTTTAAACTCCATCCAGCACAATAACCTGTAAGCATAGATAAATCATGAATATGGAAATCACAATTACGATGTGCATTTGCTATTTCCTCATCATATACTTCTGATAACCAATAATTAGCTGTAATTGCTCCAGAGTTACTTAGAATTAATCCACCAACTGAATATGTTACTGTTGAATTTTCTTTAACACGCCAATCAGTTACATTAATATAACTATTAATTACTTGTTTATAGTCTAAGATAGTATTAGATATTTTTCTTTGCTTTTCATGTAACTTACGATACAAAATATATGCCTTAGCTACTTCTGTATATCCTGCAGCTGACAAAACTTTTTCTACACTATCTTGAATTGTCTCCACATCTACTATATTATCTTCAATTTTTGGAGCAAAATCTGCTGTTACTTTAAGTGCAATAAAATCAATTATATTATCATCATAATTAACTTTTTCTGCAATAAATGCTTTTTCGATTGCTCCTTTTATTTTCTCAATATCAAACTTTACAATTTTTCCGTCTCTTTTTCTTACTTTATACATTTTAAACATCCCTCTTTCTATTAAAGCCCTCTAACTATAACATTAGAGTAACTTCTTCCCACTTTTTCTTGTATATCTATAAGTTCTTCTCTTGTAAAAGACTTTAATTTCTTATTTCTTACATATTCACTATCTTCAAAATTTTGAAGATATATTTTTTCTTTTTTTCCTAAATATTTACATATTTTTAATATTTTAGGTATATCATGATAGTTTTTTATAATTGTTGTTCTAAACTCATGATCAATTTCACTATTTTTTAATATTTCAATACTCTTCTTGATATTATCAATTTTGACTTTAGCATTAATTACTTCTTCATATTTGGAAAATATATTTTTAATATCCATTGCTACATAATCTAGTAGTTTTTCTTTTATTAATTCTTCTAATAGATTCGGATTACTTCCATTAGTGTCTAATTTAACTTTAAATCCCATGTTTTTTATCTTTATAATCAGCTCTTTTAAATTCTTTTGGATAGTTGGTTCACCACCACTTATTACTACTCCATCAAGTAATTTCTTTCTTGACTCTAAATATTTAAATATATCATCTTCAGTAATTAAATCTTTATCATTAATTTTTATTAAAGATGAATTTTGACAATATGAGCAATTAAAGTTACATCCTTTAGTAAATATTATACATGCTGTATTTCCCGGATAATCTGATAAAGTTAACTTTTGAAAACCTCCAATCATTTGTTAACTCCTATCTTGACAAATCCAACATCGTCATCTATTAATTTTTCAATTAACTCAACGACACTATTTGTCCTAATATTTTTATTTAAAATAATAGGTATTAGACATCCACCTTTTATTAACTTTTGAATTTCTGCTTTTTCCTTATTGTTCTTAATAAAACTTGCAGATGATATTAATTCATAAACATTTTGATTATTAATACCAAATATAGATTTATCTAGACCCATCAATTTCTTTCTTGGCCTCTCCTCACTTGGTTCAAACAAACTGAAATTAAGTTTTGTTTCTTCGCTGAATATTTGACATTTTTTATTTAAATAATTTAAAACATTTATTAATAATTTATATTGCTTTTCTGGTTCATCTTCTAAGTTTAAGATAAAATCCTTTAAACCAATTAAACCAATTCCTAAACTGCCAGACTTAATAATTTTTCTTATCTTTTG
>JAEEGG010027698.1_pt1 | contig 10719 bp, 7 predicted proteins | sample 9134161 | NCBI WGS metagenome assembly JAEEGG01 (sample SAMN16246543, study PRJNA631951) | gut metagenome | biome: gut microbiome; feature: rumen; material: CR-attached | host: Bos | place: Iran: Karaj | collected 2018-10
CTAATACCAATCCTTTTCCCGAATTCACTGGTAGAATTTGCCCTGCCCTCTGTGAGAAAGCATGTGTGTTAAATCGATTTAATCACGAGCCAACCACTAATCGTGAGGATGAGGCTGCCATTACAGAGATGGCTTTCCAAGAAGGATATATTCAACCACGCACTGATATTGTCAGAAATGGCAAGAAAGTTGCCATCATTGGCGCCGGCCCTGCAGGACTTGCAGCAGCAAACGACTTAAACCTGTTGGGTTATCATGTTACAGTATTTGACAAGAATGAAGCGGCTGGAGGTTTGTTACGCTATGGAATCCCCAATTTCAAACTGAACAAGGCTCTAATCAATCGCCGCCTGAAATTATTAGAAGAAGAAGGCATTCTGTTTAAATATAACCAGCAGATATCTCTTACTTCAGACATCAACCATCTCGCTACAGAATACGATGCCATAGTCATCGCCACTGGCACCCCCACAGCTCGTGACCTCAACATCCCAGGCCGTGAGCTAAAGGGTGTTCATTTAGCGCTTGAATTATTGAGTCAGCAAAACCGCATTCTTGCCGGCATGGAGTTTTCTAAAGCGGAACGAATTAGTGCCAAAGGAAAGGATGTACTAGTTATTGGTGGCGGTGATACAGGTTCCGATTGTATTGGTACAGCCCATCGCCAAGGATGCAAAAGTGTTACTCAGATTGAAATTATGCCAAAACCCGTTGAAGGTCCTGATGATCCACAGAACCCCTGGCCCAACTGGCCTCGCACGCTGAAAACCACTTCGTCGCACGAAGAGGGTTGTACACGTCGCTGGAATATCAATACCCTTGAATTCATCGGCAAAAATGGTCATCTGACAGGAGTACGCATACAGGAGATTGATTGGCAACAAAATCCTGAAGGTGGCCGGCCCATTATGGTTGAGAAGGGTAAGCCAGAAATCATAAAAGCCGAACTCGTGCTCTTAGCCATGGGCTTCCTAAAACCTGAGCATCCACAGTATCCTGAAAATGTCCTTATCTGTGGAGATGCAGCCAATGGTGCTTCACTTGTTGTACGAGCTTTGGCTAGTGGTCGTCAGGCAGCCGTAAGAGTTGATGAATGTCTCAAGGTAATTGGCAAATAGTAATAAATCGACGTAAATTGCTATTGATTATGTGACAAATCGAAAGATAAAGTAAGGATTATAGTAATAATGCGGAGAAATGTTTGGCACTATAAAACAAAAAGTGGCTAGAAGTTTTGTTTGTATATCTATTTGTCGTAATTTTGCCACTGAAACATAACATTTAGTATAAATAAAATAGTAGATGAATTTCAAAAAGTCACATATTATCCGATTTTCAAAGATGCATGGTTGTGGCAATGACTACATCTACGTCAATACGATGCAGTATGAGGTACCTTCACCTGCTGAAATGGCCATTCTTCTGAGCGACCGACATAAAGGCATCGGATCTGACGGCTTGGTTTTAATTGGCAAATCGCAAATTCCAGAAGCCGATTATTCCATGCGCATCTTCAATGCTGACGGTTCAGAGGCCATGATGTGTGGCAATGCGTCCAGATGCATCGGTAAGTATTTGTATGAAAGAGGACTGACTAAACAAAAAGTAATTCGGCTACTGACACTCTCTGGAGTGAAGACTCTTTGGTTGAATGTCGAGGGTGAAACAGTTGAAAGCGTTACAGTAGATATGCTTAAGCCGAAACTGCAGGATGAACAGCAGTATCTTTCTAATCAAGAACTCACACAAGGTATATTCGTTTCAATGGGTAACCCACATTATGTCATTTTTACCGACAATGTGGATCAGGTTGGAGAGACAGGTCCCCTTCTGGAACATCATCCTGCCTTTCCACAGCGCTGCAACATTGAGTTTGCTAACATCAATTCCGACGGATCCATACGAACCAGAGTTTGGGAACGAGGCAGTGGCATTACACAGGCATGTGGCACAGGAGCCTGTGCTACTGCAGTTGCTGCATTTGTTACAGGCAGGGCAAAACGTAAATCTGATATCGTGATGGATGGCGGAATACTTAGCATTGAATGGCGCGAAGCTGACCAACATGTGTATATGACTGGACCTGCTTCTTTTGTCTTTGATGGAGAAATAGAACTTGAATAGTAACTAAACACAAACTAAATATGGCTTTAGTAAATGAACATTTCCTGAAACTGTCAAACAACTACCTGTTTGCTGATATAGCCAAAAAGGTGAATGCCTTTAAGGTAATGCACCCCAAGGCAAATGTTATCTCGCTTGGCATTGGCGATGTAACACAACCACTCTGTCCTGCCGTTATTGATGCCATGCACAAAGCAGCCGATGAGATGGGTACAGCTGAGGGGTTCAAGGGATATGGCCCCGAACAAGGCTATGTGTTCTTGCGTGAAGCTATCTTAAAGAACGATTTCCTGCCGCGTGGCATTCACCTTGATATCGATGAGATATTTATAAATGACGGTGCCAAGTCCGATACTGGAAACATTCAGGAACTTATACGTTGGGACAATTCTATAGGCGTTACTGACCCTATCTATCCCGTCTATATAGACTCAAACGTAATGATAGGTCGTGCAGGCACGATAGAGGATGGCAAATGGTCAAATGTAGTCTATATGCCATGTACAGCTGAAAATGGTTTCGTTCCAAAGATTCCTGATCGTCGTGTAGATGTTATTTACCTGTGTTATCCCAACAACCCTACAGGAATGGTTATCACCAAGTCGGAGCTGCGAAAGTGGGTCAACTACGCGCTGAAGAACGATGCGCTCATATTCTACGATGCAGCCTACCAAGCATACATCCAGGATGATGACATCCCACATTCCATCTATGAGATTCGTGGAGCCCGTCATTGTGCCATTGAGTTCCACTCATACTCAAAAACAGCTGGTTTTACAGGCATCAGATGTGGTTATACCGTCGTTCCAAAAGAATTGACAGCTTCTACGCTTACAGGCGAACGCATCCCTCTCAATCCTTTGTGGTATCGACGCCAGTGCACTAAATTCAATGGAACAAGCTATATCAGTCAGCGAGCCGCAGAAGCCATCTATACACCAGAAGGGAAGAAACAAGTAAAGGCAACAATAGACTATTACATGCATAATGCCAAACAGATGCTTGCCACCCTGCGCCGACTAGGCTATGAAGTATATGGTGGGGAGAATGCTCCTTATATTTGGATGCGCACTCCTGATAGCAGCAGTTCATGGCAATTCTTTGAAAACTTGCTCTATGGTGCCAATGTCGTATGCACACCAGGTGTAGGATTTGGTCCTGCAGGTGAAGGATATGTGCGATTCACTGCATTTGGAAGTCACGAGCTGACAGAAGAAGCATTAATGAGATTAGAAAAATGGACAAACAATAATTTATAAGATTTATGGAAACACTAAGATTTCAGGTGGTCGGCGAAGCATTCAAGAAGAAACCGCTCGACATTAACACGCCAAAAGAAAGACCTGCTAAGTATTTTGGGAATAAGGTCTTTAACCGCGAAAAGATGTACAAATACCTGCCCAAAGATGTGTACGAGAAAATGATAGACGTTATAGACAATGGTGCACGTCTTGATCGTAAAGTGGCCGATGCTGTTGCAGAAGGGATGAAGCAGTGGGCAACAGAAATGGGGGCAACACACTACACACATTGGTTTCAGCCACTGACAGAAGGCACAGCAGAAAAACACGACTCGTTTATTGAACATGACGGCAAGGGAGGCATGGTGGAAGAGTTTACTGGTAAGCTGCTAGTACAGCAGGAACCTGATGCTTCATCATTTCCCTCTGGCGGCATCCGTTCCACCTTCGAGGCTCGTGGCTATTCAGCATGGGACCCAACAAGTCCTGTATTCATTATAGATGATACACTCTGCATACCTACAGTATTCATATCCTACTCTGGAGAGGCACTAGACTACAAGGCACCATTGTTAAAAGCATTGCATGCTGTCAATGTTGCAGCTACAGAAGTATGTCATTATTTCGACCCTACAGTCAAGAAGGTAACATCCAACCTCGGTTGGGAACAAGAGTATTTCCTCGTTGATGAAGGACTTTATGCCGCACGTCCGGACTTATTGCTAACAGGTCGTACGCTGATGGGACACGACAGTGCCAAGAACCAGCAGATGGACGACCACTATTTCGGCTCTATTCCCGAGCGCGTGGCTTCCTTCATGCGTGAACTGGAAATCGAAGCTTTGGAACTGGGCATCCCTTGCAAGACTCGTCATAACGAGGTGGCTCCTAACCAGTTTGAATTGGCACCTATCTTCGAGGACACCAATCTTGCAGTTGATCACAACATGCTGTTGATGTCGTTGATGAAGCGTGTAGCTCGCAAGCATGGATTCCGCGTTTTGTTGCATGAGAAGCCGTTTGCAGGTATCAACGGAAGTGGCAAGCACAATAACTGGAGTTTATCAACCGACAATGGCGTACTGTTGCATGCGCCAGGCAAGACGCCAGAACAAAACCTGCGTTTCGCCACCTTCATCGTTGAGACGCTCATGGGTGTATATCGCCATAACGGACTGCTGAAGGCTTCCATTATGAGTGCCACAAACGCTCATCGTCTAGGTGCTAACGAGGCTCCTCCAGCCATCATCTCATCGTTCTTAGGGAAGCAGGTTTCTGAGTTGCTGGATCATATTGAAATGGCTGATCGTGAGAATATTCTTTCTATGGATGGCAAGCAGGGTATGAAAATGGATATCCCTGAGATTCCTGAGTTGTTTATCGACAACACTGACCGTAACCGTACTTCTCCATTCGCTTTCACAGGCAATCGTTTTGAGTTCCGCGCTGTAGGTTCAGAAGCCAATTGTGCCAGCGCAATGATTACCCTCAACAGTGCAGTAGCCGAGGCTCTTTTCAACTTTAAAAAACGTGTGGATGCCCGCATCGCCGAGATAGAGAACGATTTCGAGGGGTCAGGGCATAATCCTGTAATGCACGCCGTCATCGATGTTTTGCGTGAAGACATCATGACTTGCAAGCCAATACGTTTCGATGGTAATGGTTATAGCGACGAGTGGGTAGTTGAGGCTGAGAAGCGTGGACTTGATGTTGAGAAATCATGCCCGGAGATTTTTAAAAGCTATCTCGCCCCAGAGAGCATACAGATGTTCGAAAGCCTCGGCGTAATGACCCGCAAGGAATTAGAGGCTCGCAATGAAGTTAAATGGGAAACCTACACGAAGAAAGTTCAGATTGAAGCCCGTGTTTTAGGCGACATCTCAATGAACCACATCATTCCTGTAGCTACCCGTTATCAGACAGCATTGTTGAAAAATGTAGATAGTGTCTCAAAGCTGTTCCCTTCCGATAAAGCAGAAAAGTTGAATGCGCGCAATCTGAAGATCATTGAGGAGATTGCCATGCGAACCAGCACCATTGAGGCTGGTGTAGAGGAGCTTGTCAACGCCCGGAAGGTAGCCAACAAGATAGAGGGTGAGTACGAAAAGGCAGTTGCTTACCACGATACGATAGCACCTAAGTTTGATGCTATTCGATATGAAATTGACAAGCTGGAGCTGATTGTTGACGACAGTCTGTGGCCATTGCCAAAATATCGTGAATTATTGTTTATCAGATAAATAAATACCTTTTGGCTACTTTTAAATTTCTATTAAAGGATTAAAGTAAGCTTGTTAGGGACTCAAGACCGTGATGGCTTTGAGTCCCAATATTATTATATCTAATAAAAAGTTTCTATCGCAGCTATAGTTTTCAATAATTCATCATCAACCAAATCGCGTCCATAACAATTAAGGAAGTAATCATTATATAAGTCTGTACCCAGATTATACCACAATGACCAAAGAGCCCAATAGAGGTCGATGTGCCTATCCCCAACTCCGGCTTGGCCAAGGTCTATCATGGCACTGAACTCACTATCTTTCATCAATACATTGGGCAAACAATAGTCACCATGCACAATGACATTTCTCTGCAATCGATGCTTATTTGCCTGAAACACTTGCCAAGCCTCTTCCCTATCAGCAAAACCAATCCAAGGCACTAATAAGGATTTATCGAAACAACCTTTGTGATAATGCTGCTCTGCAGTTTGAATATAGGTATCCATCTTGTCAAGTACAGGAAAATCTTTGACAGAAAGGCTATGAAGTTGATGCAAACCTGTTGCCAATGCTTTGCAAAGTACTTTGGGCTGATCTAAGCAAGCAGTCAACACCTCTCCTGCTGCTTTTCGGGTCAACAGATAGTCTTTGTTCTCAGAAAGAAACAATACAACTTCCGCAGATAATCCTTTAGCATTGAACCATTTGGTGAACATTGCCTCATTCACCAAACTGCCTTTTGGAGCTATCTTCAAATAATAGCCACTTTCCAGATACAAAGTGGTGGCTATTGATCGCCCACTGCAATCAATGGTTTCCACCCCTTCCAAATAGGGTTGTAGTGCCAAAGGAAAAACACTATTCATATACTCTACTTTCAAATATCAAATTGAATCATCAAAATAATAGCCATAGCCTTGGCGATTGGCAATGTGCTGAGCATATGGTCCAAGTTTCTTTCTGAGGCGGGTCATATTAACATCTACTGTACGATCTGTTACAATCACCCCTTGCCAGATGCTATTCATCAACTGACTCCTTGAAAAGACTTGTCCCTTGTTTGACAATAGCAGACAAAGGAGTTCAAACTCAATGCGTGTAAGACTCACAACCACATCATCTGCTATCACGGTTTTCTTATCTATATTCACCTGCAAACCCTTAAAACGCAGGTATCTCTTACCTAAACGTGACTCAACGACATTCATCACATAATCGCCCAGTTTCTCACACTCTGCAATAATGTCATTATAATAGGTGGCGATGAAGTAGGATGAATGTTGCTCATTCAACTCGCTGATGCTCTCGGATTTCAGCTGATCACGCAGTTTGTTGATGTCCTTCTCTATCTCTTGGGAAGTATCGATGGTGAGATTTTCGCGCCTTCCACTGATAACCACCATCATTTGTGTCAATGATTCATTCACCAGTTGCATCATCTCGTAAAGATGTGTATATTGTGGGATTGTAAAATCATCCTTTACATAAAAACGATGTTGGATGGTTCTCGCTATCTTGTAACAGGAATCGCCAATGGATTCCAACTCACCTATCTGGCGAAGCATATCACGCACCTTCCCCTTTGTGTCGTCAGATAAATGTTTCTCGCTTACCTTGCCTAGATAGGATGCTATCTCAATCTCCATATTGTCGGCTATATCCTCATATTTGGTTATGCGCTCAAACTGCCTGTCAAATTCCTTATGATCTTTCTCGTCAAGCAGGTTTCTCGACATGCCAAACATACGCTGCATCCGCTCAGAAAAATGAATAATCTCTTTTTGTGCTTGAAGCACAGCAATTTCTGGTGTTTCTATCAAACCTGCATTGATATAATGAAGGGTAGTCTTTGTCTCTTTAGTATCTTCAGGCAACAATTTGCAAACCACATACTCTAATTGGGGGATGAACCCTATGAGAATAGCTGTATTGAGTACATTAAAGCAAGTGTGGAACAAAGCCAAAACTACAGGTAAACGTTCTGCCTGGCCAGACATCAAGGGGTCATAACCTTCTATCTTGCACACCATATCTACAAAGGGATAAAACACACAAAGCACCCAAATAACACCAAATACATTGAACAACAAATGTGCCAAAGCTGCCCTGCGAGCTTCTATGCCTGCTCCCATAGCTGCAAGATTAGCAGTAGCTGTGGTACCAATATTCTCACCCATTACCAAAGCAATACCCAAGTATATGGGCAACACACCTGTAGAACATAGCAAGATGGTGATAGCCATCACTACAGCTGAAGATTGTACAATACAGGTTATCAGTGTACCTACAATCAAGAAAATAATGATAGTGGAATAGCTATTAGTATCAAATGAAGCAAAGAAATTCATAATGTCAGGATTTTGCTCCAAATTCATGCTTTTGCCTGTAGTGCTAAGCATCACCAATGACCAGAATAGAAAGCCCAAACCAAACAACAAATCCCCTACAACACTTTGACGCTTCTTGTATATCAACACCATACCTATCAAGAATGATGGAAAAACCACATTGGATAAATCAAAGTTATAACCCAATGACATAATCCATGCGGTAAGTGTGGTGCCAATATTAGCCCCCATGATAATGGAAATGGCTTGTGCCAAAGTGAGCATCCCAGCTGAAACAAATGAAACAGTCATTACGGTAGTAGCTGACGAAGACTGTACGGCACAAGTAACAAAAGCCCCTGTCAACATACCTGTCAGACGGTTTGCTGTCATTTTTGCAAGAGTATGGCGAAGACTGGATCCTGTAAGTTTTTGCAAGGCTTCACTCATCATCTTCATGCCAAAGATTAGTAAAGCCAACGAACCTAGCAATTTGAATACTAAATTAATTGTTATCATTCTACTTGTTTATCATGTTTATGTTGCAAAAATACAAAAAGTAACCTCAAATCCTGAATAGATTGAGGTTACAATTCTGTTACTTTAAAAAAAATTATTCAATCACCATATCAAACTGATCATAGGGAGCAGTGCGATGAGCCAGGTGCTTCGTGGTAGGCGAGATGCCAAATAAAGGAGAATAAGTATTTACCTTGATAGTCTTGCCATCAGGCAGGAATTCCAAGATGCGAAGCCAACCGTCGCCTCCATTGCCTTCCCAACCTCCACCTAATATCTGAACATTGAACATCATCTGATGTACAGTCTTGCCAGCTGAATTTTTGTCATTACGATAAGCCACAGAATCTTCAAAATCACCAGGAACACCAGTATGTCCGCATAATACTAAACGAATATTCTTGCAAGGATAAATCAGTTTCTCCCATATTTCTTGACCATAATTGCGAGGTTGAATCTTGTAATTCTCGTTGGCAGTACGTTCAGCTGTGCGATGACGCAGGAATGAATGGGTGATGAAGATAACAGTATGGTCTTTATATTGCTCACTATCCGCCAGACTTTTAGCCCAAGTCAACACATCATCTCTTGGTGCCCATTCAGCAGCAATCACCAAAAGTTTGCCCCAATGTTCATCCTCAAACTCATAAGCAGCATTTTCCAAAGAAACCTTACCCTCACGATTAGGGTAAGCAGCTACAACACAATCCAACCACTTAGAATTCCTTTCAATAGGGAAATATTCAGGAAAATGAGTAAAACCCTCATCGCCTCGAACATAGCCATATTCATGATTGCCTGTCGCAATGATATAGGGTACTTTATTGTCCAATCGAGCCATACAATGTGATGCCCATTCCCACATTTGTTTACTGGTTTGGTTCAACATCTTACGATTACGAACTATATTCTCATTTTGTTCCACTAAATCACCAGTAACTAATACTGCCTTGATATTTAAATTATCGATATTATCTAAACACCAAACCGTTGTCAATTCATATAAAGGTTGATTGATATCATACTTAGTATAACCCTGAGGGTCACCCAAGAGAATCATTGAAAATGAATTAGGATCAGAAAGATGTTGCTGATCAGCTCTATCCTGTGCCTTTGCTATTAGACAAATAAAACACAATAATAAAAATACTTTTGTTTTCATAATATATTAAGATTATTAGGTTTATCTCAGTTTTTTGAATAAGTCCCAAATAACAATACCAGTAGTCACACTAACATTAAGCGAATGCTTAGTGCCATACTGAGGAATTTCTATACATCCATCACACATATCCACCACTTCCTGTTGTACCCCTTTCACCTCATGTCCCATCACAATGGCATATTTTTTAGACTTATCCAATTCAATATCCTGCAACATAATGCTACCTTCAGCTTGCTCCACACTATATACTACATAGCCTTGATTTTGCAAATACTTAACAGCATCTTTAGTATTTTTAAAATACTGCCAATCTACTGTAAACTCAGCACCTAAAGCAGTTTTATGAAGCTCAATTTGAGGTGGCTGAGCTGAAATGCCACAAAGATAAATACTTTTAATACGAAAAGCATCACAAGTACGGAATACACTACCTACATTATAGACACTTCGCACATTATCAAGTACTACAATCAAAGGTAATTTCTCAGCTTCCTTAAATTCCTCAACACTGATTCTGTTCAACTCTGTGACCTTTAATTTTCTCATAACTTATTTACTACAATAATCTTATTAATGTTCTGCAAATATAATGCATTTTGTTCACAACCCTGTTAATAACAGTTGAAAACTTTTCAAGAAAAAATAAAAGAAAACTATTGCAAATATAAAGAATATGTCCTTATGCACATTCTTATCAAATAACCAAATAAAGAAGCAAATTTTTTTTATGCAAGTATCAACATACTTTTTTAACCATTATTCGTATGATATATTCTACAAAATGATTACTTTTGCCTATTGAATGACAGAGGGTTGGAAATATGCAAGAAAAAGTTTTCAACATTTTCAACAGACTATCATCACCAACAAAAAGATTTTTTTTAAATAATAAAAATAAAGATAATAATAATGGTTATGGAGAACGTGGTAGATAAAATCAGACAACTAAAAGAAGAAAAGAATGCGATGATTATGGCGCATTATTATCAAACAAGTGATATACAGGATATTGCAGATTATGTAGGAGATAGTTTGGCTTTAGCTCAGCAAGCAGCTAAGACAGATGCTGATATTATTGTACTATGTGGTGTTCACTTTATGGGAGAAACAGCTAAAAT
>JAEEGG010027699.1_pt1 | contig 10718 bp, 6 predicted proteins | sample 9134161 | NCBI WGS metagenome assembly JAEEGG01 (sample SAMN16246543, study PRJNA631951) | gut metagenome | biome: gut microbiome; feature: rumen; material: CR-attached | host: Bos | place: Iran: Karaj | collected 2018-10
ACCAAGTTCACCAAGAACAGCTACGGCAAGTTGAACGACCTCGTGAACCTCCTGAAGCAGTACCCGAACGTGAACCTTGAAGTTCAGGGCCACACCGACAACGTCGGCTCCGCCAAGAAGAACAAGGATCTCTCTCAGAGGCGCGCTCAGGCTGTGGTTGACTACTTTGTGAAGAAGGGCGGCATCGCTGCCGATCGTCTCCGCGCTGTCGGTTACGGTCCGGACAAGCCAATCGCAAGCAACTCCACCAAGAAGGGTCGTAAGCAGAACCGTCGCGTGGAATTCGTTCCGTTCGACAAGTAATTCTCGCTAAGAGTTTGCTGAAAAAGCACCCGCAATCGCGGGTGCTTTTTTATATGCACACCGAAGGTGTGCGCGTGCGCTTAATCGCCTCTATCCTAAAATAATTGCCTTGCTCTAGGCGATTATGCGCGCGTTGGGTGGGTCTTAGGGAGGGCTAGCCATGCGTATGCCCTCCCTAGTCTCAAAAATTCTAAATTATTTACGTGCTCCATTTCATCAAGTACAATGCCATTGGCATCATAAACACGCTCATCACGCTTGCCGTGGTGTGGGTGTTGCACCAGCTGCTGGATTGGAACCTGGAACTCTCTAACTTTTTGGGGTTCATCGCGGGCGGCATCAACAGCTACCTCATGAACCGTATCTGGAATTTCAAGAGCCATAACCGCAAGCGCACCGAGGTTATCCGGTTTGTAATCGTCTTTTTGCTGAGCTATGCGCTCAACCTCGCGACTCTCGAGGGCTGTGCCTACCTGCTGCAGAATGCTAGTTGGTGCCAGCCGTTCAGTACCTGGATTTCGCAGTTCATGAAGCCCACGTACTTTGCGAACATTGTCGCGAACGTGGTCTACGTGCTGGCGAGCTTTATGCTGTACAAGAAGTGGGTTTTTAGAAAGTGACTGGTGGTTTATAGCATGAATTGGATTGAAGGCAAGAAGTGCTCCGCGGAAGATGCCGCGGCAATGATTCAGGATGGTGATATTCTTGGCGTTTCGGGCTTCACGCTCGCGGGTTACCCGAAGGCGGTTCCGCTCGCGATTGCCGCCCGCGCCGAAAAGCTGCACGCCGCCGGCGAAAAGTTCCAGGTGACGCTCTATGCGGGCGCCTCTACCGGCGACAGCTGCGATGGTGCATTGGCCCGCGCGGGTGCGATGAAGCTCCGCATGCCCTACCAGAGCAACCCGAGCCTCCGCAAGGGAATAAACGACGGGAGCATCCGCTATATCGACGCCCACCTCGGGAAGATGGGCTACCTCGTGCGCACGGGTGCGGTGCCGCCCCCGACGGTAGCGATTATCGAGGTGAGTGCAATACTACCCGATGGCCGCGTGTGCCTTTCTACTTCGGGCGGGAACTCGGTCTGCTATCTCGACATGGCGCAGAAGATTATTTTGGAACTCAATACCCGCCTGGGCGATAGCTGCATGGGCATTCACGATAATGCCCTTCCGGAACTGCCCCCGCATGCAAGGCCGCTCGCGATATACAGTGCGGGTGACCGCGCGGGCGATGAGTTCGTGAAGGTCGATACGGGCAAGGTCGTCGCGGTCGTCGAGAATGACGGCTACGATGAGGTAACCCCGTTTGTCGAACCCGATGACGTTTCTCGCAATATCGGCGAGCGCATCCTCGACTTTATCCGCTACGAGGAATCTCACGGGAACCTCCCGAAGGGGATGGCCTACCAGAGCGGCGTGGGCAAGGTCGCGAATGCAGTCCTCTGCGCGATGGCAAACGACGAGCGTCTCGGGCGCATCGACCTGTTTACCGAAGTCATCCAGGAGGCGGTGCTCCCGCTGTTGAAGAACGGCAAGCTTGGCGTCGCTTCCGGTACGGCGCTTACTTTGTCTGAAAGTGCCCAGCGCGAGTTCGTGCAGAATGCGGCCGACTGGAAAAAACACTTCGTGCTCCGCCAGCAGGAAGTGAGCAACAGTCCCGACCTCATCCGCCGTGTGGGTGTCATCTCGATGAATACGGCCCTCGAGGCGGATATCTTCGGGAACGTGAACAGCAGCCTTGTATGTGGTTCGGCGATGATGAACGGTATCGGCGGTTCTGCGGATTTCGCCCGCAACTGTGCCCTCGGGTTCTTCCTGACGCCCTCGGTCGCGAAGGGGGGTGCCATCAGTAGCATTGTGCCCTACGTGAGCCATGTGGACCATACGGAACACGATACGCAGATTTTCGTGACGGAGCAGGGCCTTGCTGACCTCCGCGGGCTCGCCTCCGAAGACCGTGCGCGGCTCATCATCAAGAATTGCGCCCACCCCGACTTCCGCGAGCCCCTGATGGACTTCTTGGAGTACGGCCTGAAGCATGCGAAGGGCAAACACCTGCCGCTTGCGCTCGACCGTGCCTTCGAGATGCATAACCGGTTCCTCGAAACCGGGAAAATGCTATAAGTTGGAATTAGTCAGGCGGGGGTGCTGTACCCCTCCGGCAGAAAATATTATATCTTTATTACGGGCGTATGACTCCGCATTGGTGTGCGAGGAGCATTTTTTTGATGGGTACACGTAAAGAAAATAGGCTTGCCGGTTGCCTTTGGGCGTTCTTGTGTGCGCTTGCCTTCGGGCTTGTTGCCTGTGGCGACGATTCCACTGCCTCGCCCGATGAACAGGCCCTGGATTCCTCGTCCTCGGAATCTGTGGGCGATGTATCCGGCCAGAACAACCTGTCTTCTTCTTCGCGTTTCTGGAACAATCCTTCCGATACTGTTATTTCTTCCCATCCCGGAGCAGATTCCGTAAAAGATTCCAGTAAGGTTATAGGGGCGGATTCTCTTGCCGGTAATGATACGCTCAATAAGGTCACGGACACGATTCCCGGGAATCAGGAATCTTCTACGGATACCGACTGGGTCAGAAATCCGGATTCCGTCTATTATTTTAGCCGTCTTGCTATTGATGGCCGCGTGTCCGCGTTATTCGGCCTGACTCCGAACTCCGCGATGAGAATTGAATATCTGGATACCCAAAGCGGCATCTCCTCGAACGGGGTGGATTCTGGAAGTGTTTCCGTTATCGAGGCCTTTTTACCGATCACTTACTGGAAGCCCTATGTTAGGGTGTCAATCGATGGTATCGCTCTCGATTTCCCTGGTGCACCGACGGTTGCGGGGCTTTCGCTTTCGGCATTGGGCGATTTGACTTCGAGCGATACGGTGAACGTGGACTTTGTTTCGACCGCTGAACTTTCGCGTGCCGAAACCCTTGTGGCCGCAGGGCAGTCCCTGGTCGTGGCGATGGAGCAGGCGGCGACTGAAGTTCTGCGTGCGTTCCGCATGGACGATTTTGCCGATGATTTGCCGAAAGAAGAGGTGACGGCACGGTTCCTCGCTATCCACCTGCTTGCCGCTTCGCGTGTTGCGGAAGGGGACGGGTTCACCTTCAAGGATATCGCGGCGGATATTGCGGACGACGGACTCTGGAACGATACCGCCTCGCGCGCGAAGATTGCGGACTGGGCGCTGCGTGCGGATGCGGAAGACGCCTTCGCCTCTCTCCGTACGGCGCTCTCGACGCAGGAGGTCGGCGATTTCGAAAAATACCTGCGACTGTTCTACCAGAAGGAACTCGGGATTCCTGCATGTACCGACAATGCGGACGCCATGCTGCATGTGGCGAATGTGGCGAGCCGCTACTATGTGGCGGATGGCCAGGATTTCACGAAGGTCGCTGACCGCTTCGTCTGTAATGCTGAAGGCGGAGTCGCTTTCGCGTCTGATAGTCTGAAGGATATCGTGAGCCTTGGAACGGGCGATGACGGCGAAGTGCGCCAGGGCGCATTTACCAAGAACCACTACTACACCTACGATGGTGGAAAGTGGCGCGCTGCTACCGAGGTGGAAAAGGACTCTTACTTTATTCAAATGTCGGCGACGTCGGTCTTTACTGATATCAAGGATGTCTACGAAGGAATCAAGCCGAATGAACGTGTGATATTTATTCTTCGCCATGCGGAGCGCGGTGACGATACGAGCAAGGGCGGAACGCTTACCTCCAACGGCAAGACCCAATCGCAGAATGTCGGCAAGAAGCTTACGAAGTTCTCTGAAGATTTTGCGCTTGGCGCCTCGGAATTCCTACGAGCTCACCAGACTGTCGAGAATATCGCGATAGGCAGGGGTCAGCAGTCCGATATCCGCGATACCTTCCCTGAACTCAACGACGACTGGTACACGTTCAGCCAGGAAGCGAATGACAAGGCGAAGTCCGACTGTAACTGTGGCGGCTGGGAACTGACTTCTAAGTACGCCTACACGGGTGCCTACACGAGTGGCGACAATGCTGCGTTCTATCCTCTGGATGAACGTTCCGTGGAACTGATTGTCGGTGTACTCCTTAAAAAGTACAACGACCCGACGCAGAGGTTCGTGGTGCTCAGTTCCCACGACAAGGTGATGGTCCCGTTGGTGGTTTACTGCACGCAGGGCAAGGTAAACCTCAAGAAGCATGAAAACGGAAAGTGGCTTAACTACCTCGCCGGGGTCGCCGTTATCATCGATGAACTCGGAAATAGGCGTTATGTGCCCATCAAGGGCCTGGATTCCGCCTACATGTAGTCCAAAATACGATATATTTTACTATTGTTCCTCATTATGAAGACGACATGGCCCATAGTACTGCTCGCCTTTTTTTTGGTGTGCTGCGGCTCCGATAATCCGGCTGCAGAAGACCCCGCTGTCGAAGATCTTTCCAGCGGGGATACCGCCTATTCCGGCGGTGAACATCCGGGTGGAGGCCATTCGAACGGGAATTATTCGAGCGGAGGTCATCCCGGCACGGGCAGTTCCAGTTCCGTGAAGCCGGAACCTATATCGGCTGTAACCGACACGCTTATCGAGGATACGACTGCGGTCGAGAGCGTGAACGACCTGCCTGCCTGTACGGCCGACAAGGAGGGCGAGTCTTTCTATGTCGAAGGCGAACACGTGCTTTATTTCTGCATGTCGGGCGAGTGGGTCGCTTCGGAACTGGTGACGCAGCTGTTCCAGATTGGCTGCCGTAACGGCGTGCTCACGGTAAATGCGACTGGCGAGGAAGAAGAGGAAGAATCTTCCGGACAGGGGCAGACTTCCCCGTGGGGAGGTAACTTTAACTTTGGCGGCGGTAGCACGTCTTCGGGCCTCGATACGATGCCGGTCCGCATTCCCGGCGCGCATATTGTGGGCATTGCCGAGAAGGGACCGTTCCGTTTCGGCGCATCCGTGAAGATTATCGAACTTGACAGCATGCAGAGGCTTGCCGATTCCAAGTTGACGCATAGGACTTGCATTACCGAGGCTGCGGGCAACTTCAGTTTCGATAGCGTGGACCTGGTGTCGCCGTACCTGCGCGTGGAAGCGAACGGATACTTCCACAACGAGTTGACGGGCGGGCTTTCTTCGCATACGGTTACGCTCAAGGCGATTGTCGACGTGACGGACCGCGATACGGTGAACGTGAACATGCTTACCCACATGGAAGCTCCGCGTGTGCAGAAACTTGTCGAGGACAGCGGCAACAACAAGCCGATACGTTCGGTGAAGGCTCAGGCGCTAAAGGAAATTCTCTCCTCGTTCGAGATAAACCTGGGTGGTTCATCTGGCGGAAACAACGGCGGCTTTAACGGCTGGAACTTTGGCGGCCAGCAGCAGACGGTGACCACGACCGACGGTCGCTTTGCTGAGGATATTAGCCTCTTTGACGGTGACGAGTACAGTGGTGCCTTGCTTGCAATTTCCATCATGATGCAACGCAATGGTTCCGGTAGCGAGATGAACCAGTACACGAGCGGTATTGCCGAACGCATCAAGGGGAACGGCAACTGGGACGACAACAATGCGAAGGCAGACCTCGCAGACTGGCTCATGGTGCTCGATACGAGCGGTTCGTATGAAACTATCAGGAACAACATTGCAAGCTGGAAACTGGGTGAGGTGCCCGAGTTCGAGAAGCACCTGCGTAACTTCTGGACAAGCGTCTACCAGTTCGGGGCGTGCAACTCCATGACTGCAGGGACGGTCAAGCATGTGAACAACAGCCTGAGCAAGTTCTTTATTTCGTACTACGAACAGCCCGAAGGCCCGCGTACGCGCTTTATCTGCGATGCCGAAACGCACCGCTGGCGTGCGGCGACCGATATTGAGAAGGATACGGTGGGCTTTGGCAAGGGCGAATATGACGGGCAGATTAAGAACGGCGTGATTAACCCGAACAAATACTACGTTTACGAACAAAGTACGGGCAAGTGGCGTGCGGCGACAAGTGACGATATCATGGAATTTGTGGATATCGCTGAAGTCATGGCTGGCCTTGCTCCGGGCGAGAAGGTGATCTTTGTGCTCCGCCATGCGGAACGCGGCGACGATACTGGCAAGAGCGGACGCCTGACATCTAACGGCAAAAAGCAGGCGCAGGATGTGGGTGAAAAGTTCAAGGGCGAACAGATCTACTTCGCAAATTCCACATACACGCGCAGCAAGGAAACCTGCGAGAACTTCGCGATAGGCGCGGGCGTGACCTATACCGAGAATACCATTGCGGACCTGGATGGCGAATGGTACGTGAAGAACGAATCCAACTACGAATCCTGCAAGAGCAGTAACGGCGGTGGCTGGCAGGCTACCTCTGCATATGCCTACAAGGGCGGCATTTGCCCGGGTGTCTACTACGACTTTGATAGCCGCAGTGAAGAATTTATCAATGACCTGGTCAAGCCCGAATTTGCAAAGGTTAACCGGGTCGGTGTCTGGATTTCTCACGATACGTTCGTTGTCCCGATAACGGTTTATGGCACGAACAAGAAGGTGAACCTGCGCTACTTCGATACGAAGCAGTGGATTTATTACCTCGCGGGCTTGGCCATCATCATGGATGCAAGTGGCAATATCCGCTATGTGCCGGTAAAGGGCCTGGATACGGGTACGATGACGATGTAGTTGTCGCGTGGAGGAGAAATGAAGTTCAGGAACCTGCTTGCTGTTGCCGCAATCGCATGCATTGTACCGATCCTCATTTCGTGCGATGACGATGCGACGAGTTCTGCCAATAGCGAAAACGATGTAGAGACGGTAATCCGCGATTCCGTCGTTATCCGTGATTCGGTTGTCATCCGCGATTCTGTCATAATCCGTGATTCTGTAGTTATTCGCGATAGCGTGCGTGTGGTCGATAGCCTCAACGTGAAGGATAGCGTCCACGTGAAGGACAGTATCCGTGTGGTAGATAGTGTACAGGTCCGGGACAGTGTGCAGGTGCGTGACTCGATTCGCATTATCGATAGCGTTCAGGTTGCTGACAGTGCCCTGGTATCGGACACGGCCGAGGTTGCAGACACGCTGACTGCGCTGGAAAAAAACAACCAGTATGTCCGCGAATCCGAGGTAACCGCATTTACTTCGCTAAAGACTGTCTTGGAAGGCCTTGCCGAAGGCGAGAGAATTGTTGCTGTTTTACGGCATGCGGAACGCGGTGATGATTATACCACGACTGGCCCGCTCAACGATAACGGTGTACAGCAGGCCCTGTCGGTGGGTGAAAAGCTCCAGGGCGATTGGGATATCTACTTTGCGGGATCTCCGTCGACGCGCACGCACCAGACCTGCCACAATATCGCGAAGGGCCGTGGTCAGGCCGATACGCTGGCTGATACGCTTGAGTTCTTGGGCGGTACCTGGTTCGTGAAAGATACGGTTGCCTACAACCAGTATAAGAGCGACCACAACGGGAGCTGGAACGTGACGACCAAGTGGCTGTATGAGGGTAGCTATGCCGATGCATTCTATGACGTGGCTGCACGAAGCACCGAGTACCTGGACGATAACATTATTCCTGCATTCGAGCGCTCCGGAAAGAAAATTGGCATTTTTATTTCGCATGATTTACTTATTGTTCCGGTCGTTGCGTATTTCTCGAACAACAGCATTGACCTGAAGTATTACACCACGAAAAAGTGGCTGAACTACCTTGCCGGTTTTGCTGTAGTTCTAAAACCCGATGGAACGCGGCGGTTCTATGCGGTAAAGGGATTGGATGCGGGGACGATGAAAAAAGAATAGGTGTGGATGAAAATGAAATGGTGGAATGTTGGATGTCTGGCGGCCGTAATGGCTGGAGTGTTTGTTTTAGGTTGTAGCGATGGTCATGGCCCTGTAAACGGGTCGGATTCCCCTGAAGCTTACGAGACGATTGACGCCCCGCTTTTTGTCTATGAAATACTGGCAGACCGGATGGCGGCGGATTCGACCTCTATCGACATACTGGACATGTTGTCCGAACCGCGCGTGGAACAGCTCCTGATGAACCACGTTCCCGAGGAACTGGTGCACGTGCAGGCGAAACGCGAAGCGGCCGCCGCCTTCGGGATAGATTCCGTGCAGCTCGCAAGCGATTCCGGTGCAGTGATGCTCGCCGTCTCTACGATGGTGCAGAACCGTGCCAGCAAGGAAGAGACGCAGAACTTTATCCGCAACCTGGGGGAGGACCTGAAGGGGGACGGCGTTTGGAACGACCCGAACTGGAAAATCAAGATTGCGGACTGGGTCGTGGGTCTTGATTCCAACTGGCGGTATAACGATGTCCGCAACAACGCTGCCCCTTACTATGGCGGGAATGTGCCCTACTTCGAGAAGTACATGCGCGAGTTTTTCCCGATTGCCTACGGTTTTGAACCGTGTGGCGCCTTGAATGCGGGGACGGTTACGTACGTGAACCAGGGCCAGAGCGTTTATTTCGCGAACAACTATGAGCATGCGGACCATTCGCGGGTGCGATTCATCTGCGATGCAAATGGATTCCAGTGGCGCGTCGCGAACGCTAGCGAGAAGGATACTGCGGGCTTCGGCGCGGGCGAATACGACCGCGAGATTCGCGAAGGCCGCGTGAACCACGACAACTACTACATATTCGATGCGGGCCAGTGGCGCGTCGCGACCCCGCAGGAGGCCGACGGTTTTACTGACCTCGTGCAGGTATACGCGAACCTCAAGTCCAGCGAGAAGGTGGTATTCATCATCCGGCACAGCGAGCGCACGAACGATACGGGACCGAGCGGCCACCTGACTGACAACGGGAAGAAATATGCCCGCGAGCTGGGCGCGCGCCTCGCGAAAGTCGGGACGGAGGATTTCTACTTCGGGTATTCGGGCTACACGCGCACGTACGAGACGTGCGAGAACATCGCTCAGGGCAAGGGCCAGGTGAACTACAGCATCGTGGAGCTCCCGTACATGGATGGCGCGTGGTACGTGAAGGATGCCGACAAGGCGGAGGCCTACACGAATTCCGATGGCGGTGGCTGGGTGGTGTATTCCAAGTACGGCTTTACCGGCGCATATCCCGATGCGTTCTACGACCTGGAAACACGCAGTGAACAGTTGCTCAAGGACCAGATCCTTGCGAATATTGGCAGCATGAAGCGCGTGAACGTGATGTGCACACACGACTACCTGGTGGTGCCGCTCCTTGCCTACACGACTGACGGCCATGCGAACGTGCGCTACTACGAGAAGAACCGCTGGGTCAACTACATGGCGGGTGTGGCGATGATTATTTCTGCCGACGGATCCGTGCGCTATATTCCCGTGAAGGGCCTTGAAACGGGAATAATGTAACTGCGACGACAAAAAAGATATATTAAAGAAAAACGGCATCGTATGATTTTTTCGCGGATAACTAGGCTACAGGGAATCGGGGTAATTGTCGCAGCTGCAGTCGTGCAGGAACTTGCGGCTGTCGTGCAGTATGTTTCCATGAGGCATTCCATCTCGTCGCAGGTCGAAGAAATGGCGCAGCGCGACCTGAAGGCGACCAACCATATCGTCGAGGTGAAGCGCATTGCGGAAGATGCCATTGCCGGCGTGTTGCCCGAGGTGGAACGCCTTCTTGCCCTCGGGCAGGAGGATTCCCTGCACCGTGCCCTGCGCCGGGTCGTGAGTGAGCATCCCGAAATCGTGGGTGTTGACTTTGCCCACCGCGTGGGCGAAGATGGCGTGCGCGACGGGTACTTTACCTTCGTGGACGAATCGACCGGGAACATCGCGGATACCGTCATAGGTTTCGACTACACGGAACGTTCCTGGTACCGCGACGGCATCGTCAGCGACGGATTCTGGAGCGAGCCCTACATGAGCCGTTATTACGTTATCCTCATGTCCACGTACTCGCGTGCCGTGCGCGATAAAAACGGGAATGCGGTTGCCGTTATCGGGGCGGACATCCCCATGCACGAACTTTCGGCGCTCTCCGTGCAGCTTTACGAAAACCAGCAGCGCGCCATGTTGCCCGTTATTGCCTTCCAGCTGTTTGGCCTGTTGCTTCTCGGGATTATCATTTACAGGAGCATCCGGAGTGCACGCCGCCTGAACGCAGTGAACGCCGAAAAGGAATTCATAAACAGGGAACTCGTTATCGCGAGCCGTATCCAGCAGGCGATGCTCCCCACGGAAACGTTTGTCGATGATGCCATCGATGTTGCTGGGAGCCTCGTGCCCGCCAAGCAGGTGGGTGGCGATTTCTATGATTATTTTGTCCATAACGGCAGGCTGTACTTCAGCATCGGGGACGTGTGTGGCAAGGGGATCCCGGCGGCGCTCTTCATGTCGATGACGCAGGCTGTTTTTCGTTCTGTCGCGACCCACAAGGACCGCCCCTCGGATATCGTGCGCAGCATGAACACGCAGGCGAACCGCGGGAACACCACGGGAATGTTCG
>JAEEGG010027703.1_pt1 | contig 10718 bp, 7 predicted proteins | sample 9134161 | NCBI WGS metagenome assembly JAEEGG01 (sample SAMN16246543, study PRJNA631951) | gut metagenome | biome: gut microbiome; feature: rumen; material: CR-attached | host: Bos | place: Iran: Karaj | collected 2018-10
CGCACATATCGTAGCGCATATCGTCCATTATTAAATCTTCCCAGGTCTTGTGAACGGGACGCTTGCAGGGAATGATAAAAACCTTATCAAGTCCGAGCCTGTCGGCAAAATCCGTCACGAGCCGCACGTGACCGTTGTGGGGAGGATTGAAGGTTCCGCCGAAAATTCCGATTTTCATATTCTCACCGATTATTTCTTAACGGGCTTCTTTTCGTGAAGCTTTTCGGAATAGCGATAGAGTATCATAACTCCGCCGATAACCGAAACGACCTCGCTGTTTGTTGCTTTCGCAAGCTCCTGTGCTGTCTCGCGGGGAGTGGTCGGGCAGGTTTCGCGAAGCACCTTTATTTTAATAAGCTCTCTTGCGGTCAACGCGTCGTCGGTCTGCTTGATAAGGGCATCGGAAATTCCGCCCTTGCCGACCTGAAACAGTGATTCAAGAGAGTTTGCCTGACCTCTTAATTTTGCTCTTTCCTTACTTGTCATATATTTCTCCGATTACAGATATTTTGGTAATTCTTCAACGAATTTACGAAGGGCATTTCCTCTGTGGCTGAGTTTGTCCTTTTCCTCTGCCGTAAGCTCGCCGAAGGTTTTGTCGCCTACAAGAAATACGGGGTCATAGCCGAAGCCGCCGTTTCCGTGCTTCTCAAAGGCAATAATTCCATGACACTCTCCCCTGACGGTGAAATGCCGTCCGTCGGGGAAGCAACAGCAGACTGCGCTGACATATTTCGCCGTTCTTTTTTCCCTGGGAACGTCCTTCATTATTTCAAGCAGCTTTTCGATATTCTTATCATCGTTGCCGTGCTCACCCGCGAAGCGTGCTGAATACACGCCGGGCGCGCCGTCAAGATAATCGACCATAAGCCCCGAATCGTCCGCAACGCAGACCATACCCGATTCCTTACAGCCGCTGTCCGCTTTAAGAAAAGCATTTTCCTCGAAGGTTGTGCCCGTCTCTTCGACGTCGGTAAGCTTGATGCCCGCCATTTCGGCAGTCTTTACGTTTATATTCAGCGGTTCGAGAATTCTCTCAAGCTCCGCCTGCTTTTTCATATTATGAGTTGCGATTAAAAAATCCAAAGAACTTCCTCTTTTCCTTCTTTTCGGGTTCTTCCTCTGCAGGCTCTTCCTCAGCGGGCTCTTCGTCGGCTTCTTCGCTTATCTCCTCTTGCGGTTGATGTCCAGAAACTCCGCCTTCATCTGGCTCAGGGAGGATATCCTCGACGATTTCTGCGAGCGCTTCTTTGATTTCTTCGATTTCATCAAATGAGGAAGAAGCTTTTTCTTCACCTTCGACTTCGCTTCCGCGGTGTCCATCGTCAACGCTGTGTACGCCTCCAAGGACGTTCTGGCTAATTTTTTCAGTTTCATTTTCGTCCTCCTCGTACTCTATCTTCTGGAACAGTCCGTCGGCAAATGCCTGCGGATTGAAGGGCTGCAAATCGTCTATCTGTTCGCCGACGCCGATGAACTTGACGGGTATGCCGAGCTCATGCTTGATGGCAAGTACCACGCCGCCTCTCGCCGTTCCGTCAAGCTTGGTAAGAACGATGCCCGTAATCTCGGCAACCTCCTTGAACTCCCTCGCCTGATTGACGGCATTCTGTCCCGTAGTCGCATCGAGTACCAGAAGCACCTCGCGGTCCGAATACGGAAGCTCGCGGTCGATAACACGGTAAATCTTCGCAAGCTCCTCCATAAGATTTTTCTTGTTATGAAGTCTGCCGGCGGTGTCGATAATAACGATGTCGGTGTTTCTCGCCTTGGCGGCGTTTACCGTATCAAATACGACTGCGGCAGGGTCAGCCCCCTCGGCATGCTTTACTATATCAACGCCCGAGCGGTCTGCCCAGATCTGAAGCTGGTCAATTGCCGCCGCACGGAAGGTATCGGCTGCGCCCAGAAGCACCTTCTTGCCCTGCGCCTTATACATAGCGGCAAGCTTTCCTATGGTAGTAGTCTTGCCCACGCCGTTAACGCCGATTACAAGTATAACCGAAGGCTGGGTGATAAGTCCCATATCCTCGCCGCCGTAAAGAAGCTCTGCGACGACGTTTTTCATCTCCGCCTTGATGTCTTCGGCTTTTTTGAGACGCTTTTCCGAAACACGCTTCTTCAGCGTTTCGGTGATGTCAACGGCAGTCACCATACCGACGTCGCCCATAACGAGTATTTCCTCAAGCTCGGCGTATAAATCGTCGGTTATTTCCTCGGCGGAATCGAACAGGTCGTCGATAGCGCCGGACATCTTGTTTCTTGTTTTCGTCAGTCCGAAATTGATTTTACTGAAAATTCCCATTTGTATTTCCTTTCGAAATTATGCCAGACCTAATTTCTTCGCCATCTCGGCGGTCTTCAATTCAAGAAGCTTTGAAACGCCCTTTTCCTGCATCGTAACGCCGTAAAGAACGTCCGCCTCCTCCATAGTGCCGCGTCTGTGAGTGATGAGAATGAACTGAGTGTTCTTCGTCATACGTCTGACGTAGTTTGCGTATCTCGTGACGTTTACGTCGTCGAGAGCCGCCTCAACCTCGTCAAAAATACAGAACGGCGCGGGAGTTACCTTAAGTATTGCGAACAGAAGCGCAATGGCCGAAATTGCCTTCTCACCGCCCGAAAGCAGGTCGATATTCTTGACGTTCTTTCCGGGAGGCTGAACCTTGATTTCAATATTGCACTCGAGTATATCAAGCTCGTTTTCAAGTCTCAGCTCCGCTTTACCGCCGCCGAAAAGCTCCTGGAATGTTTCGCCGAAGCAGGCGTTGATACGGTTGAAACTGTCCTTAAACTGAGCCGCCATCTTGCCGGTCAGATCAAATATAAGTTTGTTGAGCTCGTCCTTCGACTTTTCAACATCGCTTATTTGCTCGTTCATAAAGACATAGCGCTCGGAAACTTCCTTGTACTCGTCAATAGCCGAAACGTTAACAGCGCCCAGAGCCTTGATCTGATTTTTAAGCTCGCTGAGCCTCTTGCCCGCGGCGGCGTAGTCCTCAATCTCAATCTCGAGTGCGGCTGCCTCGCGTCGGGTGAGTTCATATTCCTCGTAAAGCTTTGCGGTAAGGTCGTCAAACTCCTTGCGCATCGCTATCTTCTTTTCCTCAAGACGGACAAGTTCTGCGGACAGCTGTTCACGCTCGTTGGTCTTGCTTCTCTCAAGCAGGCGCAGGTCATTCTGCTCCTTCTCAACCTCGTCGCGCTTTGCGAGCATACCGTCGACGGTCTCTCTTGATGAATCGGACTGTCCTCTGAGCTCCTCAATATTGAGGTTCAGGTTTTCGATATCCTTTTGCTTCTGCTCGTTCTTCTGTCTTAACTGCTCAATCTCGGCGTCAAGCACGTCGGCCTTGTCGGTATGTCCCTGCTTACGCGAAGTAAGGTGAGTCAGTGTGTCCTCGTTGGTCTCGACGTCCTTTTTAAGAGTTACCAGCTGAACGCTCAGCTCGGATGCCTTGTTCGAAAGCTCCTCACGCGAAGCGCTCAGGCTCTCACGGTCGCCCGTAATCTTTTCAAGCTCGGTTTCCGTATCCCTGATAAGAACGTTAAGTTCCTCAACCCTGACGGTCGCCGCCTTTGCGTTTTCGTTAATTGTATCAATTCTCTTTAAGAGGGTTTCCTTCTCGTCGGCAAGCTCCTTGACGGTACCCGAAACGGTGCCGAGCTGCTCGTCGGCAAGCTTCAGTTCGCCCTCTAAACGAATCTTGTCCTCATTCTTGCGCAGAAGGTCGCCTTCAGCGCCCTCGAGGTCGGCAAGCGCAGCAGCCTTGTCCTCGTTCAACTGCTTGAAGTCGGCTTCAAGTACGGCGATTTCCTCCCTGACGGAACCGAGATTCTTCTTGAGCTTATCTATCTCGTTGCCGCGGCTTAAGATACCCGCGTTCTGAGTTCTCCAGCCGCCCGTCATTGAGCCGCCCGCATTGACAACCTGACCGTCAAGCGTTACGAGCTTGAAGCGGTAATTGTACTTCTTGGCAATAGCTATTGCGCAGTCAAGGTCATCGCAGACAACTGTTCTCGAAAGAAGGGAAGCGATAATCTCTTTATATTTCTTATCGCACTTGACAAGCTCGTCCGCCATTCCTACGAAGCCGTACTCGTCGTCAAGTCCCTTCTCGGTGAATTCCTTTGACTTTATTGCGCTGATAGGCAGGAAGGTCGCCCTGCCCGCTCTGGACTGTTTAAGATATTCAATGGCGTTCTTGGCGTCGTTTTCGTTTTCGGTTACAATATTCTGCACCGCCGCGCCCAGCGCCGTTTCAATGGCAAGCGAATACTTATCGGTTACGGTGATAAGCTGAGAAACGGGGCCGCAGATTCCGCGCAAAGCGCCGCGCTTCGACTCGTTCATAACCGCCTTTACAGCGCCGCCGTAGCCCTCCATGCTCTTTTCAAGTTCCTCGAGAATACGGATTCTGTCCTCAGCCTTTTCGTACTCACGGTTCTTTTCGTTAAGAGCTTGCTCGCACTCGGCAGCCTTCCTGCCGCGTGACTCAAAGCGCATAGTGTAGCCGTCGATTGAATTTGAGATGCTCTCAATTTCCGCAAGGCAGGCATCGAGATTGGACTGTGCCGTTTCCCTGTTCTTTTTGTATTCAAGATAGGTTTCCTGCCTGCCGCCGAGCGAGTCGTCAATAGCGGCGATACGCGAATTAATCTCGTCAACCGACGAGCTCGCGGTCTCGGATATAACGCGGTTGTCGGCAAGCTCTACCGAATAGGCGGACAGAGAAGCAGAAAGCTCCTGCGCCTTGTCGGAGAATTCGATATTGCTCGACCTGAAAGTTTCCTCCTGCTGTGCAAGCGAAGCCAGCTGAGCCTCCAGATCCTTAATCTGTTTGTTGGCGTTTTCAATAATCGACTGCGCCTCGGCAATCCTCTCGTCAAGGTGAACGCCCGTATCGTCCTCGTCAGCCTTGTCCTTAAGAAGTCTGTCGATGGTTTCGTTGTTATGTTCAATCGAGTTTTCCTCAACCTTGACCTGAGTTTCGAGGGCTGCAATCTGCTCCTCAAAAACAGATGAGTCCGAGCGTATCTGCTCGATATTTACGTTGATTTCACGTATCTGCTCAGCTGCTGCGTCAATCTTCTGCTCGATTACAGCAAGCTCTTCCTCCGCCTGCTTATAGTTGAACTCGGCGGTCGAAATCTTATGCTCCTGCTCACGCAGTCTGTCGTTCGTCCTGTCAATGGTATGAAGCCAGATACCGATTTCAAGATTCTTTCTCTCCTCGGCGAGCACGATGAACTTCTGTGCCTTTTCCGACTGAGCCTTAAGAGGTCCTACTCTCGATTCAAGCTCTGTCAAGATATCGCGAAGTCTTACGAGATTTTCCTCAGCCTGACTGAGTCTTCTCATAGCGTCGGCTCTGCGGTAGCGGAAGTGGGAAATACCCGCCGCCTCCTCAAGCATATCGCGGCGCTCGCCCGTCTTGGACGAAACCATATCGGCAATCTTGCCCTGACCGACTATTGAGTAGCCGTCGCGGCCGAGGCCCGTGTCCATAAACAGCTCGTTGATATCGCGAAGCCTTGACGTTTCGCCGTTTATAAGATACTCGCTTTCACCCGAACGGTAGTAACGTCTGGTAACGGCAACCTCGTCGTTGTCGTTTGCGAGTGCTCTGTCCTTGTTGTCAAGTCTGAGGGTAACCTCGGCAAAGCCCTTCGCCTTTCTTATGTCGGTACCGTCGAAGATAACGTCCTCCATTTTGGAACCGCGCAAATTCTTTGTCGACTGTTCGCCCAGAACCCAGCGTACGGCATCGGAAATATTACTCTTTCCGCTGCCGTTGGGACCTACAACCGAGGTGATTCCTTTATTGAATTCGAGTACCGTTTTGTCAGGGAATGACTTGAATCCCTGCATTTCCAGTGCTTTAAGAAACATATCTCTATTCCTTTAATATAATTTCATACTTTTCCAAAATAGTATTACATTTTATTATACAACAGTAACCTTCATTTTTCAATGCTTTTTCGTTACTTTTTAGCTGTCCGAGCGCCTTTGAAAGTGACTTTTCGGCGACCTCAAAAACATACTGCTTTGATTTGTCCTTATTTTCAAGTAACGAGAGCATTTTTTTAAGGAAAATGCGGCTCTCGCAGAGCTCCCTGAAGGCGGGATGATATGCGCCCGCAAGATAGCCTTCATCGACGTTTCCGCCCGAGTGAAGTCCGAGCCTTATGACCTTTATATCTTTCTCCTCAAACATTAGCAGAAGCCTTGCGCAAAGCTCAACCGCTTCGTCGAGAGTCTGCGGCTTATATTCGCCGCTTCTCATCAATTCGGCAAGCCTTGTCCCTTCAAGCACGACGGTCGGGTAAATCCTTACCGTTTCGGGATTGAGCTTTATTAGCTCCTCTGCGGTGAAAACGTCCCTGTCATAAGACGAGCCGTAAAGTCCCGTCATCATCTGAAGTCCGAGTTCAAAGCCGTATTCCTTTATGAGCCGTGAAGCGTTACGCACGTCGTCCGCGGTATGGCCTCTCTCATTAAGCGAAAGCACGCCGTCATCCATGCTCTGAGCGCCGAGTTCAATGGCGCTGACGCCGTTCTTTTTGAGGATATTCAATATCTCCTCATTAATACAATCAGGGCGTGTGGAAATTCTCACGCCCTTGAATAAACCCTTGTTTATATATTCATTTGCCCTTTCAAGAAGGCAAAGCATATAGTCCCTGTCAATAGCCGTAAAGCTGCCGCCGAAAAATGCAATTTCCGAAGTCTTTGCGTCAACCCTTCCGCTTGAAAGCGCAATCCTGCACGCCTCGTCAACGTCCTGCGGCTTAAGTCTTTTTGTAAAGCCCGAAATGGTGCGCTGATTGCAGAAGCTGCAGGTGTGCGGACAACCCTCGTGCGCGACGAAAAGCGCTACGTTTACGTGCTTCACAGTCCCATCAGCTCCAGTGCCTGACGCGCAGCCTCCTGCTCAGCCTTTTTCTTTGAGCCGGCAACGCCTCTGCCGATTACGTTTGAATTGAGATGCGCCTCAACCTCAAATCGCTTGTCGTGGTCGGGTCCCGATTCGCTGACTAAAACATAGGTCAGCTGCTCGCCCGCATTACGCTGAATGACCTCCTGAAGCATGGTCTTATAGTCCTTGAAACTCGGAGTGGTTTCAACGTAGGGCGCAACAAATTTAAGTACAAATTTTCTTGCTTCCTCAATACCGCCGTCAAGGTATATAGCCGCTATCAGCGCTTCAAAGGCGTCGGAAAGCACGGAGGCTCTCTGTCTGCCGCCCGTCTTTTCCTCACCCTTGCTGAGAAGGATGTAATCGCCTAAGTTAATCTGCCTTGCAAACTCAAAAAGCGATTTTTCGCAGACCGCATACGAGCGAAGTTTGGTAAGGTCGCCCTCAGGCTGATTCTTATGCTTAGTGAAAAGATACTCGGCGGTGATGAAGCCGAGCACTGAGTCGCCTAAGAATTCAAGTCTCTCGTTGTCCTGATGCGGCAGAGAATTCTCGTTGGCATAGGACGAATGCGTAAGCGCTCTTATAAGAAGTTCTTCATTTTTGAACGTATATTCAATTTTATTTTCGAGTTCTCTCATAATTGCATTTCCTTCATAAAGCTTTTAAGGTCGTTCATCGCCCGCAGCGACAGCTTCATATACCGCTCGGATTTGTCGCGTATTTTGTCCTCAAGCGGCGGCAGAACACCGTAATTGGCGCCCATCGGCTGAAAATTCTTAACCGTTTCGTCGCTGATATAACGCGACAGAGCGCCCATCATAGTCGTTTCGGGAAGGGTAACGGAAGCCATGCCGAGAAGCCGTCTCGCACAGTTGAGACCTGCCAGAATTCCCGACGAAGCTGACTCCATATAGCCCTCGACGCCCGTTATCTGACCGCCGAAAAAGATAAGCGGATTGTCACGCATTGAAAAGTCGGAATTCAGCAGCGTAGGCGAGTTTATAAAGCTGTTTCTGTGCATAACGCCGTAACGCAGGAATTCCGCGTCGTGCAGTGCGGGAAACATTGAAAACACGCGTTTCTGCTCTGAAAATTTCAGATTGGTCTGAAAGCCTACAAGATTATACATTGTACCCTGCGAATTCTCTTTGCGAAGCTGCAGATTCGCCCACGGTCTGTGGCCTGTTCGCGGGTCGGTAAGTCCGACGGGCTTTAAGGGGCCGTAGCGCATTGTGTCCTTTCCTCTCGAAGCTAAGACCTCGATGGGCATACAGCCCTCATAAACGTCCTTTCGCTTGTCAAATTCATGAACGGGAGCGCCCTCAGCGTTTATTATCGCCTCATAAAACGCTTCGTACTGCTCCTTATTCATAGGACAGTTGATATAGTCATCCTCGCCGCCGCGGTCATAACGCGACTGGGTGAAGGCGTACTGCATATCAATACTGTCAGCCGCAACAATAGGCGCCGCAGCGTCGAAAAAGGACAGAGCGTCGCCGCAAAGTCCTTTTATGGTTTCGGAAAGCTTCTCGCTTGCAAGCGGACCGGCGCAGATTATTACGGCGTCGGCTTCGGGAAGCGAAGAAACCTCCTTATTGATTACGTTTATATTTTCGCAGCCTCTTATCTGCTCGGTGACAAGGTCGGAAAAAAGCTCCCTGTCAACTGCCAGCGCACCGCCCGCAGGTACCGCCGTCTTCAGAGCGGCATTCACGCAGACAGAGCCGAATTCAAGCATTTCGGTCTTTAAGAGACCTGCCGCGGAATTCAGCCGCTGAGCCTTGAATGAATTGGAGCAGACAAGCTCGGCAAATTTTTCGGATTTATGGGCAGGCGAAAAGTGTTGCGGCTTCATTTCGTACAAATCCACCGCAATACCTGCTTTATTCAGTTGCCAGGCGGCTTCGCAGCCCGCGAAGCCCGCTCCGATAACTGCTGCCTTCATTAATTAATCCTCTTTTTTGGTTCTCTTTTTTCTTTCTGCCTTCTTCTCGTAGCCGCAGCCCTCGTTAAGACAAACGAGCAGACCGCCCTTTCTCTTGAACAGCGACTTGCCGCAATTCGGGCAGATTTCGTCGGTCGGCTTATCCCAGGTCATAAAGTTGCACTCGGGATAGTTGTCGCAGCCGTAGAAGGTATAACCCTTTCTCGACTTCTTCTCGATAACCTTACCGCCGCAGACGGGGCATTTGGCGTTGGTCTGAACGACGAAGGGCTTGGTGTTCTTGCACTCGGGGTAACCCGGACAGGCAAGGAACTTACCGAAACGTCCTACTTTGACTACCATCATACGTCCGCACTTCTCGCAGGGGATGTCGGTTACGTCCTCCTGAAGCTGAATCTTGACGCCGCTCATATCGGCCTTAGCCTTTTCAAGCGTATTTTCAAAGCCGTCATAGAAGTTGTGGAGCATTGCGATATAATCAACCTCGCCGCTCTCGACCTTATCAAGGTCGGATTCCATGCTGGCGGTGAACTTAACGTTGACAATATTCGGGAACTGCTTCTTAAGAAGTCCCGTAACCGCCTCACCGAGTTCGGTGGGCTTAAGCTGCTTCTTCTCACGCTCAACGTATTCACGGTTGAGTATGGTGGAAACTATTGAAACGTAAGTACTCGGTCTGCCGACGCCCGTTTCCTCAAGCTCCTTGATAAGCGAAGCCTCGGTAAATCTCGCAGGCGGCTGAGTAAAGTGCTGATTGCCGTCGAGCGCCTTGAGCTTGAGAGCGTCGTTGTCCTTCATTTCGGGAAGTACGCTCTCGGTCTCCTCTTCCTCGTCGGTGCTTACCTCGTAAATACGGGTATAGCCGTCAAACTTAACGTTGTAGCCGTTGGCAGTGAACAGACAGAACTTTCCGTTCTTTCTGTCGGCGGCGGTAGCCGCGCTTACGTCAACCTTAACCGTGTCCTGAACGCAGGCAGCCATAAGGCTTGCCATAAAGCGCTTCCAGATAAGCGAGTAAAGCTTATACTGCTCGCTTGTAAGGCTGTCCTTAACCTTCTCGGGATCAAGAAGCGGATTGGTCGGTCTGATAGCCTCGTGGCCGTCCTGAGCGGAAGCCTTGGTCTTGTAATATCTCGGCTTCTCGGGAAGATAGCTCTTGCCGTAGTTGCTGAGAATATACTCGTTACCGGCTGCTCTCGATTCCTCGGAAATACGAAGCGAGTCGGTTCTCATATAGGTTATAAGACCCATTGTGCCCTCGCCCTTGATTTCCATACCTTCGTAAAGCTCCTGAGCGATTTTCATCGTTCTCTGAGCCTGGAAGTTAAGCTTTCTCGAAGCCTCCTGCTGAAGCGTTGAGGTGGTGAAGGGCGGTGCGGGCTGGCGCTTTCTCGTGCCCTTCTTTACCGAATCTACGATATAGTCAGCGCCGTCAAGACGCGCAAGATATGCGTCCGACTGCTCTTTGTTTTCAATTTTAGCCTTACCCTTTTCGTCAGCGGTAAGCGTAGCGGTAAACGCTCTCTTTGACGAAGGGGCGATAAGCTTTGCGTCGATGGTCCAGTATTCCTCGGCGTTGAAGTTGCGGATTTCGTTCTCGCGGTCAACGATAAGTCTTACCGCAACGGACTGAACACGGCCGGCTGAAAGTCCGCGTCTTATCTTCTGTGAAACGAACGGGCTGAGCTTATAGCCGACGATTCTGTCGAGAATTCGTCTCGCCTGCTGTGCGTCAACGAGGTCCATATCAATCTTCTCGGGATTCTGCATACCCTTGAGAACGCTCTGCTTATTGATTTCGTTGAACTTAACGCGGTTAAGCTCGTCGGTATTAAGTCCGAGAACCGTTG
>JAEEGG010027707.1_pt1 | contig 10716 bp, 10 predicted proteins | sample 9134161 | NCBI WGS metagenome assembly JAEEGG01 (sample SAMN16246543, study PRJNA631951) | gut metagenome | biome: gut microbiome; feature: rumen; material: CR-attached | host: Bos | place: Iran: Karaj | collected 2018-10
TCTGCGACAGATGTTCACAGGCATCGGACTGGCCATCTTCCTCGGCATTGTCGCTGGTAAGGTCGGATTTGGCATAGGTGCTCTCGTCTTCTTCATCGGACTCGGCAAGTGGTTTATCTCCCGCCAGTCGAGGAACATGGGAAACGACTCTCAGGGAAATCAATCATCAAGCAACATCAACAACAACGTTAATAATACAGAGTTATGACAAAAAGATTGGAACGCTCTAATGACAGAGTATGGGCAGGGGTTTGCGGCGGCATCGCCGAGTATCTGGATTTCGACCCCGTTTTGGTAAGAATCGCATACGCTTTCCTGACGCTCTTCACATGTTTCAGTGGACTGATATTCTACTTCGTGCTGTGGATCGTCATGCCAGAGAAGAAATTGATGTAGTTCTCAGTTTATAGTTTAAAGTGGCGGAGCTCAGCGATATATCCCTCGTGACGCAGGTGGCGGTATTCCGAAACAAGAAGGCCTTTGACCAGCTTGTCAGGAAATATCAGTCGCCTGTACGTCGATTCTTCCTGAATCAGACACTGGGAGACGAGCAGCTGAGCGACGATTTGGCACAGGAGACGTTCATCAAGGCCTACGTGAACATCGCGAAGTTTCGCGCAATGTCGAGCTTCTCTACATGGCTCATGCGAATTGCCTACAACGTGTTCTACGATGAAGTGAGGTCGAGGAAGCAGACAGAGGATGTGGATACCTCTGTAGGCGTAGCTCGTCAGACGGTCTCATCCAACGAGACATTGAAGATGGATATCTACGCAGCGCTGGCACTGTTGAAACCTGATGAACGCATGTGCATCACCCTGCAACTCATCGACGGCTATCCCATTGACCAGATCAGTAAGATCACAGGGATTGCTGACAACACGGTGAAGTCGCACTTGAGACGAGGCAAAGAGAAAATGGCAAACTATTTAAAACAGAATGGCTATGACCGATAGAGACGATATCATGTTAGAGAACTTCTTCAAGCAGGCTGCCCAGCAGCAGATTGAAGATGATGGTTTTACAGAGCGGGTGATGCAGAGCCTGCCTGAAAGGAAGCTGTTGACTGCACACCGTCTGTCGCAGTTGTGGACCCTGTTCTGTGTCGTAGTGGGCGTAGCGTTGTTCTTCGCCTTCGGAGGTTTGCAGGTATTGCGAGGCTTGTTCGTTGGAGGCCTGCGTATGATGTTAGGCTGGATTGAGGTTTTCATGGCAACGGCTTCTACAGCCGAGATCCCCATCAATCTGTGGGCGGTTGTGTTGCTGTTGGCCTTTGTATTAATTTACCTTCCTTATCGAATAGGCCATAAGTTGTCCGCAGTACTCTGAACTCCGTGCGCCTGTTCAGTTGGTGACACAGTTCCTGCTGTTCCTCAGGGAGCGTGGTGATAAAGGCTTCTGACAGTACATCACCCTCCTTGAGGAACTCATATTTTTCTGCTACCTTCCGTTTGATATGCTTGGGCCTGCCCTCACCATATCCCTTCGGTGTGAGACGGTCTGCGGCGATGCCGTGCTCAATCAGATAGTTGACCACACTTTCAGCACGTTGTTGCGACAGCCGTTCGTTATACTGGTCTGAACCGCGACTGTCAGTATGGGCTGAGAGTTCGATGGTGATGTTGGGATTTTCGTTCAGCAGTCTGACGAGTTCGTCAAGGGCTGTGGCTGATTCCGGACGTAAGGTGGCTTTGTTGAAGTCGTAGAAGATGTTCTCGATGAGAACGGGGGCTGAGATATTGGCAAGTGGGAACTGCAACGTATGCTCCTCCGACTTCGTGACCGCCTCCACGTGCAGTTCCTCCTGATGGTTCAGGAATCCCTTACAGGTGCCGAGGAAGACGTAATCGACACCAGGCTTCACCTCCTGTGTAAACGAGCCGTCGCCACGCACGCTGAGTTTCAGGTTCGTTCCGTCGTTGCCCACCATATAGACTTGTGCTGCGGTGAGCTCATAGCCGTCCTGCTCGTAAACCCATCCTTTGACGGTCTGGATGATCTCTGGATTATAGAAGCTGTAGATATGGTCGTTACCTCGGCTGTCACCCCGATTCGAACAGAAGAATCCCTGATTGCGCGTACCCTCGAAGGTCATGCCGAAGTCGTCGCCCTGTGAGTTCATCGGTGCCCCAAGATGGATGAGCGATTTGCCCTTGGCGATGAAGATGTCCAGACCTCCCAGTCCAGGATGTCCGTTGCTCGAGAAATAGAGATCGCCATTAGGTCTGAACGTGGGGAACATCTCGTCGCCAGCGGTATTCACGGGTTCCCCCAGATTCTCGACGGCACCAGGCTCACCATGACTCAGCAGACGACAGCGCCAGATATCGAGTCCTCCCATCCCACCAGGCATATCGCTGACGAAGTAGAGCCATTCGCCATCTGGACTGACAGCGGGGTGGGCATAGCTGTATAAGGTGTCGTTTGCGATGACGAGCTCCTTGGGTTTGCCCCAGGCGGCATCAGTACGATAGGAGACGACGATGGTCGCATAGCGGGGATAATTGGCATCGGTCTTGCATTGTGTCAGATACATCGTCTTCCCGTCAGGCGAGAAGCAGCAGGCACCTTCGTCATAGCTGCTGTTCAGTTCCGAGTCGATGCTCTGGGGCTTGCCCCACTTCCCCTTGTCGTCTTTCTGCGACATGAAGATATCAGCTGCCTTCGCCCCCGTGATACCACTGTATTCATCGCCTTGAGCCTGGTTGCGGGTGGAGGTAAAGTAGAGCTGGTTGTTCTCCTCACCTCCCAACATGGGGGAATAGTCATCACGCCTCGAGTTGAAGATGTCCATCCGCTTCACGGTATAGGCAGAACCCTCCTTCCGCCACTGGTTAGCCATCCTCGCCGACTTCAGACCGTTCTCTGCCAGTTGTAAGGCTGAATCCACCTTAGAACCGTAAGCCGAGAACCGCAAGCTGTCAATGGCTGTCTGGAATTGCTTCTCTGCCTCCTTATAGTTACCGTTCTTCATGTGGAGCTGACCCAGATAGAGGTAGGTCAGCGAGTCGGCCTGTTTATAGCGGACCACGTTGTTATAGGCTGCAATGGCCTTGTTGGTCAGGTTGATGCGACGATAACAGTCTGCGAGCTTCCTGGCACGCTCACCACGCAGTTTCCGTTCTTTCGACGGGGTCTGCGTGTAGGCCTTACGGTATTGCTCCGCAGCGTCATAGTATTCTCCGACGGCATAGAACTTGTCGCCTTTCTTGATGGCCTGATCTGCTCCGCAACTGACGAGCAGCACGGCGCAGACGAGTGTATAGAGTATGATGGAGAATCTTCGCATACCATTATAAATAACGATATAGCGCTCGATTTATTATTTCTTGGGCGACTTAAGTTTTTTCAGCTCTGCATCGCTCAATACGGTCACACGACGGTTGCTGGGGTCACTCATCACCTCCTGCACGATGGTAGCCACCTGTGCTTTCAGCTCGTCGATAAACTGTTTGGCATCGTATTTCTGATGCTCGATGTCGCGCAGCTTCTTCTCCCAGATTCCTGTCAGCTCACAGCTCTTCAGCAGTTCCTCACGAATCAGGTCTATCAGTTCGATGCCAGTAGGCGTGGCGATGAGTCGCTTGCGGTCTCGCTTGATGTAATGGCGCTTGAAGAGGGTCTCAATGATACCGGCTCTTGAGGAAGGACGTCCGATGCCGTTCTCCTTCATGGCAGCACGGAGGGTCTCGTCCTCTACGAACTTACCTGCCGTCTCCATGGCCCGCAACAGTGAGGCCTCATTATAATATGGTGGAGGTGTGGTCCATTTCTCCGTGAGTGTAGGCTTGTGGTCACCAGACTCGCCTTTCACGAAAGTTGGAAGTGTTGTTTCAGGGGTTAGTGGTGAGGGGTTGGAGGTTAGAGATGTGTTCTGCGGCTCCTCTTCCTCTTCCTTTTTATTGTCCTGAACCACGCGCCAGCCTGGATCCAGGATCTCCTTACCCGTCACCTTAAACTCCACTACTTCTTCTTCTGTCTTAGAGTTTTCTCTAACCGCTAACCCCTCACCACTAACCACTGACGATCCTCTAACCTCTCCAATAACCGTCGTCGTCGAGAATTTGCAGTCAGGCAGGAAGACGGCGATGAATCTCCTTGCCACGAGGTCGAAAACCTTCTGCTCTGCATCGCTGAGGTTCTGGGGGATGACGCCCGTAGGGATGATGGCATGGTGGTCAGTCACCTTCGAGGTGTCGAAGACGCGTTTGGTCTTCTTCAGCGGTTTGCCACCGATGGGCTTGATCAGCTCCGCATAGGGTGCCACGCCACCGAATTTCGTCTGATACAGTCCGTTGAGCGTCTGCGGACATTTTGGGTAGATATCGTCCGAGAGGTATTGCGTGTCCACACGGGGATAGGTGGTGAATTTCTTCTCATAGAGACTCTGTATCAGGTTCAGCGTCATTTCCGCCGAGTAGGCGAACTTGCGGTTGCAGTCCACCTGTAGCGAGGTGAGGTCGTAGAGCTGTGGCGGCTGTTCCTTGCCTTCCTTCTTCTCCACCTTCGTGACGGTGAAGGGCTTTCCCTCGATGGTGGCAAAGGCCTTTTCGCCTTCTTCCTTCGAAGTGAACTTCCCCTTCGTGGCTGTAAAGGTGGTATCACGATACACCGTTGCCAGTACCCAATAGGGCTCAGGCTTGAAGTTCTCGATCTCCTTCTGACGGTTCACGATGAGTGCGAGGGTAGGGGTCTGAACTCGTCCGATGGAGAGCACCTGACGGTTCTGGCCGTATTTCAGCGTATAGAGACGTGTGGCGTTCATGCCTAATAGCCAGTCGCCGATAGCACGCGAGAGACCTGCCAGATAGAGGGGTTGGTAGTCAGCCTGGTCCTTCAGGTTCGCAAAGCCCTCACGGATGGCCTCGTCAGTCATCGACGAGATCCAGAGACGCTTCACAGGACAGGTGGCCTGCGCCTTCTGCATCACCCATCGCTGGATGAGCTCACCCTCCTGACCAGCGTCACCACAGTTCACGATACCGTCAGCCGCCTGCATCAGCCGCTCGATGGTGGCAAACTGTTTCTTGATACCACTGTCCTCAATGAGCTTGATGCCAAATCGCTGGGGCACCATCGGCAGCTGTGTCAGTGCCCACGGTTTCCAGGCCGGGGTGTAGTCACCAGGCTCCTTGAGTGTACACAAGTGGCCGAACGTCCAGGTCACCTGATAACCATTTCCTTCCATATACCCATCGTGCGAGGCTGTAGCACCGATAATCCGGGCGATGTCCCTTGCCACACTGGGTTTCTCTGCAATACATACTATCATAACGGGGGGACAAAGTTACGCTATTTCCCTGAAACGACCAAGGAAATAGGGCAGAAAAGTGCAAAAAACTCATATACTGAGGCTGAAGATGAAGCTCGCACCTTCGTTATAGAACGGGTCGAGAATGAGGTTGCCGCCAAGTATCGTTGCCGTGCGTTTGCTCAATGGCAGTCCCAGTCCGACACCCTCTGTGAAGTCGTCGATCTTCGCGAACTTGGCGAAGATCTGCTGGCGGTTAGCCTGTGGAATGCCGATACCCGTATCGCTGACCCTGATATTGACGGTGCGTGCATCTGGTTGGCTGCAAGCCAGTGTGATGGTACCTTGCTGCGTGAATTTGTTGGCATTGTCGAGCAGCTCCAAGAGGATGCCTTTCACCTTCTCCTGATCGGAATAGATGTTGAAGTCGTCAGGCAGGGTGCTCTCGAAATGGAGTTTTACCATGTGTGGACTGGTCAGCCTGAACGAACTGATGATTTCACGGCAGAGGGCGTTGCAGCTGAAACAGGTCTTATTCGTTATGACCTCGTTCTCATTGGTCGAGGCCGCCACAAGCATTCTCGAGATACGGACAAACTTCCTCGAGTTATCCTGTATCATATAGATGATGTTGCTGGTCTCGTCATCAGGCAGTTCGTGGAAATTCTCATTCAGCACCTGGGCAAATCCGCCGATGATGTTCAGCGGTGTACGTATCTGGTGCATCATATCCTTCAGGAAGGCCGTCTTCTTGTTGTCAGCGATAATGGCCTGTTCGTTGGCCTGCTTCAGTTCCTGGTTGCGCTGCTCCATCTGTGTGTTCATCAGTTGGATATTGTTCATATAGGCCTTCAGCGATTGCTGCATATCCACGAAGCTGTTCTGCAACTGTCCGATGGTGTCAGTACGTTTCGTTCGCGGCAGCAGATTGTCCATCCTTCCTTCCGCTATGTCGTGGGATTGCTGTGCGAGCAGACTCAGCGGACTGATGCCACCCCTGACAGCCAGATAACAGACGAACAGGATGAAGAGCAGGCCGATGATGATGGTACCCCATACGGTGTAGAGCAGTTTGTAATAGCCGTAGAACACATCGCTTTCAGGACAGACGATGGCCATGCTCCAGCCTGCGTTTCCGATGGGTCGGTAGAATATGAATGCGCTCTGCCCGTCGACCACGATCCGTCTCATCCCACTATTGCCCGCAATCATCTCCTTACCCAGACTGACCACCTCGTCCCTGGATCTTGGGTCAGGATCTGAGAAAATGCTCTGATGGATGAGTTTCGTCGTATCGGGATGAACGAGGTATTTGCCGTCAGTGCCGATCATGATGCTCGAAGAGTTGGGGTAGGGTGCCACTGCCGTTACGGCTTGCGAGAGCCATTTCTGCTGCAGGTCTATGGCCACCACGCCGATGAAATCCCCGTTGTAGTCGTATACGGGGCGGCAGTACGAGGTGATGATCTCCTGTTTGTAGTCGGCCTTCGGATTGGTGTTGAGGAATGGGTCACTCCAGTAGCCTTGCTGCAGCTCCTTGGGTTTCTGATACCAGTCGATATTGAAATAGTTGAACTCGTCGCTGCCGTATTGTGCGGTACTGATCGAGTCAGCGTCTCTCACCGAGTAGATCGAGAAGTATTTCCCATAGCGCTTGAAATAGTAGGGCTCCATGGAGATCGAGCAACTGTAGAAGTGCTCGTTGTTCTCCAGTATCTTCCGCGTGTCCGAGATGATCGAGTCGGGGTTGGTCTGGCTGGCGATGTACCATCCCATGTCGTCAGTCGTAGTCTCCACCTCGCCCATGATGTCGTTGATGCGCAGCGCCGTGTTGTCCAGTATCTGCGTCGCCCTTTTGATTGCTTCCTGCTGGATATAATCCTTCGTCAGGTAGAACAGGCAACTGGCGGAAATGGTGAAGATGACCGCCACAATCAGCACGATCGAGAGTCCCAGTTTGACGGAAAGCCGTCTGGTTATCAGTGAGGGTATTCTTCTCATAGGCCAGTGCTGTTAGGTTGGTTCTCACGCACAGGCTTCTTGTCCTGCGATGTCAGCAGCATCTGCTCGATCAGTGAGGTCACCGCATCACTGTTGTAGATGATCAGCGCCTGTAGCGTTTTCATCTCTTCTCTCGAGAAGCTGTGGTAGTTCTTGCAGAGTTGGTCTGTCGCAGCACCGATGGCATTCACTGGCTGCATGAACTTCTCTGTGGTCTGACTCAGGAAGGCCGACTTGGTGCGCTCGTCTTCCTGTCCGCGTTCGTAGGCCGCATTCAGTTCCTCATTCTGCTTTTTCAGCATCGTGCTCTTCTGGTTGATCTCACCGATCCGTTCTTTCAGCGCCTGCTGCATCTTCGCGAAACTCTGTTGCAGCTCCCCGATCTCGTCATTCCTGCCCTTGTCGGGTACGAATTCGTCAAACTGGTTCTGCGAGATGCGTATGACGGTTTCCGATAGCTGGTCCAGCGATTTCAGGTTCCTGTCGATCAGTCTTCTGCAGCCGAAGAGCAGTAACAGCAGCACGATCACGGTCACGATGATGGCAATGGCCATCAGATAGTAGAAGCCAGCCAGTAACTCTCGGTCAGGACAGATGAGTACGATGCCCCATTGCTTGTTTCTCAGCGGCCTGTAGAACTCATGGACGTCCGCCCCATTGAACTGTATCTCCTTGTATCCGCTCTCGTCGAGTATGTACTGTCCGCCCTTCCCTTGCAGGAAGCAGTGTGAGTAGGGGATGGTCTTGGCGATGTCCTTCGTGAAGTCCTCCCAGTCGATATGGATATCGATGGTCAGCATCATGGCCGGATCTCCACGCCTGTTGAAGATTGGCAGCTGATACGACATCTTCATCCGCTTCAGTGCGACGCTGTCGGCCTGGCTGTCGAGTGATGCCTCATGCCAGCTGCCCGTGTTCCTCAGCGCCGTTCCCTCTACGGATGTCACGTAGCAGCTGTCAATCCTGGGACTCGATTCTGTCATATTCCTGCACAAGGCCGCAATCGAGTCGGGAGTCGCCAGGTGCTCTACAATCATCCATCTCGTTGTGATAGCCGTCATCTCCGTTTGCAGCAGCTCGTGATCCACCTGCAAGGCCGTGCTCTCAAGAATCTGCATGATCCTTTCCTGCGATTCAGTCTTGGTCACGGAAAGGGTGAAACGGAGCAACAGAGCCAGTGCAGCCACGAAGATGGCTGTCACCAACCCTGTTACCAATAGTGTCAGTCGGGCTGAAAACGAACGACGGATGTCTTGTAGGATCATCTCAGTGATGCTTTCGCCTGCTCCAGAGCCTCGATCACCCTGTCACACCATGCGTCGAACTCAGGATCCTCAATTTGTAATTCCGGATGAGCCAGGATATGCTCCACGCAGCGGCGCACACCCTCGTCGAAACGGGTCGTGGCCTTGAATCCTGGTACGGCACGTTTCAGCTTCGTACAGTCGAAGACCACGGTGACGGCCTTGTCGCCAATCAGGTTGCCCAGCAGGTCGTACTCCTTCGGCGAGGTCGCAGCCAGGAAGTCCGAGCTGACATAGTAAGGCTTGAATTCCACGCCCAGGGCATTGGCCACGCACTGGTACACCTGATTCCACGTCAGCTGTTCGTCGCTCATGATCTGGAAAGGCTCACCGATGGCCTTGGGGTTACCCAGCAGTCCGATGAATCCACGGGCGAAGTCCTCGTTCCAGGTCAGCGTCCACAGCGAACTGCCGTCACCCTGCACCAGCACCTGCTTGCCCTCCATCATACGCTTCAGCACCTGCCAGCTGCCCTTGGGACCATGTACGCTGACGGGCACGCCACGCTCACAATACGTGTGGCTGGGACGTACGATGGTGGCAGGGAATCCGTTCTCGCGATACTCCTTCATCAGCAGCGCCTCACAGGCAATCTTGTCCCTCGAGTACTGCCAGTAGGGGTTCGCCAGTGTCGTGCCCTCCGTGATGATATGGCTACGGGCTGGCTTGTTATAGGCCGAGGCCGAGCTGATATACACATACTGGCGCGTGCGACCACGGAAGAGTCTGATGTCACGCTCCACCTGCGAGGGCAGGAATCCGATAAACTCACACACGGCATCAAACATTGTGTCGCCTATCTGGCGCAGCACTTCCGGCTCGTCGTTGATGTCGCAGATCACTTGCTTCACATTCTCAGGCACCTCGTCTTTACGATTGCCACGGTTCAACAGCCACAGGTCATGACCCTCAGCTGCCAACTGTCGTGTGATGGCACTGCTGATTGTGCCAGTTCCACCAATTAAAAGGATTCTCATGTTCGGTCTATTTGAGTTTGTGGGGGCAAATATACAACTTTTTTTTGATTTATGCAACAAAATGACAAAATTTAATAACTATCAAACAAGGATATTTTGCGCCCATTAACGACAGATTTCAGCCTCATGATAACGATCTGTCGCAATCTCCCCTTTTTGTCGCAACAAGTTCGTTCAAAAGTCAGCAAAAATGTTGCAAATCCCCGAAAGTCGCCATATCTTTGCATCGTCGAAAGGAGATAAACGACAAATACAACAATATTATAAACATAAAAAAAAGTAAAGTTATGACAACAAAAAATTTCAATGCAAAGAAGATGCTCATGAGCACACTTGCAGCAGTAGTTTTCTCATTCGTGTTCACCACCAGTGCAAATGCAAATCCTAAGGGAGAAACCCCACAGAAGCCTTCTTTAGAGGTTCGCGTGAAAAGTGCTCAGAAGAGTGATGTAGAGATTCGTGTGAAAGATGATCCGAATTTTATTGAGAGTCTCATCGAGCAGGTTTTGGGAATCCGCGTAAGAGTTCGCGTATAGAACCAGCAGTACAACCTTTTTATTAAGGTGTCAGCAAATCCCCATCAGAAAAATCTGGTGGGGATTTCCTTTAGATTACACGCCCATGCACGAGGTCGTTCCAAGAGCAGTCAGTACCGCTGAGATGATCGATGCGAGGATCTGCAGCGTCCACTTAAGCGTTTCCTTCTTCGTCATACGCTACCTCCTTTCTGATTAGCTGCCAGTGTCGAATCCTCCGCCGTTGTCGCCACCGCCGTTGTTGTCGCCACCAGTATTCTCGCCGGAGCCGTTCTCACCACTGTTGTTAGAGCCTCCACCGTTAGACCCGCCTCCGATGGCAGCAGCCTTTGCGGCAGCAATCTCAGCAGCAGCCTTGTCAGTCCAAGCCAGCTTAGCTACCTTGTTTAGCTCGTCGCGAGTGTACTCGCCCGTAGCCTGTGCCAGAAGCTTCAGACTCTGCACTGCGGGACCAGTCTTGTCGTTCCTGCCGATAGTACCGATGCTGGCAGAGATGGTCTTGTCGGTTTCGGGATCATACAGCAGGGTGCTGCCGTTACCGATACAGCTAACCTTGAAGATGGCCAGATCGTCGACCTTCACCGTGTTACCCATCAGGGTCTGCTCGCGGGTACATCTTACGAAGTCTCGCAGGATACCCTCAATTG
>JAEEGG010027709.1_pt1 | contig 10716 bp, 6 predicted proteins | sample 9134161 | NCBI WGS metagenome assembly JAEEGG01 (sample SAMN16246543, study PRJNA631951) | gut metagenome | biome: gut microbiome; feature: rumen; material: CR-attached | host: Bos | place: Iran: Karaj | collected 2018-10
TGCCGTGGTGTTTTTGTGTCCAAATGCCGTGGTGTTTTTGTATCCAAATGCCGTGGTGTTTTTGTGTCCAAATGCCGTGGTGTTTGAAAAAATGGTATATTTGCACTGTTAAAAAATCGCAAGTCAAATGAGTGTATATAGGCCAAGAATTGCTGATATTCAGTTAAAAAAAATGATTCGCAGGATTGGTGCCGTGCTGATTCAGGGACCAAAATGGTGCGGAAAGACCACCACTGCGGAACAAATTGCTGCAAGCAAAATATATCTTGACGATCCGGAAAAGCAAAAACTTTATCGCCAGACGGCGGAATTGAATATCGTTGCCCTTCTTCAGGGCGACACTCCGCGTCTGATGGACGAATGGCAGCTTTTGCCGCAGCTGTGGGATGCCGTCCGCTTTGAGGTTGACCATCGTAAGGCTGAGGGGCAGTTCATACTGACCGGCTCTGCCGTGCCGCCATTGACAGACGAAATCAGCCATACCGGCACCGGAAGGTTCGCTCGTCTGACCATGCGGACAATGTCGCTGTTGGAGTCGGGCGACTCCACTGGGTCTGTGAGCCTGCGCTGGCTGTTTGAAAAGCATAGTGAGCAGCCTCAGGGAATGGCCGGTATAGATTTGGACCGGCTTGCATTCCTGATTTGCCGTGGCGGATGGCCCAATGTGGTGGGAAAGGATGATGAAGATGCTCTTGCGCTTGCATTTGATTATTATGATGCGGTCATGGATTCCGACATCTCCCGCATTGACGGTGTCCGCAGGAATGCTGAGATGGCCAGGCGGCTCACCCGCTCGCTGGCGCGGCACCAGGGTGCGCAGGTCTCGCTGGAAACCATTCGTCAGGATATGGCCGCAAACGATGAGATCCTTCAAGGTGAAAGTAGTTTTGCGCAGTATATTAATGCGCTGAAGGGAATTTTTGTGGTGGACGACATGCCTGCGTGGAATCCGAACCTCCGTTCAAAGACGGCTATCCGTACAATGGACACCCGCTACTTCAACGACCCTTCCATTGCTGCCGCCGCATTGGGTGTGGCGCCCGCCGACCTCACTCAGGACTTGAGAACCATGGGGCTGATGTTTGAGACTCTGGCTGTCCGTGATCTCCGTGTCTATGCCGGTGCATTGGACGGAAGGGTGTATCATTTCCGGGATAAAAGCGGTCTGGAATGCGACGCTGTGGTTCATCTGCGTAATGGGGATTATGGGTTGGTTGAAATCAAACTGGGAGGTGACTTCCTGATCGAAGAGGGTGTGAAAACCTTGAATTCGTTGGAGGAAAAAATCGATACCGGAAAAATGAAGGCTCCATCTTTCAAGATGGTATTGACCGGCGTTGGCGAATATCCGTTGCGCAGAAAAGACGGTGTGTATGTTGTGCCGATCGGATGTTTTGGTTTGTAAATTACTAATAGATAGTTGTCTGTAAAAATTATAATCGTATGGCATTCAATGGTAAGAATTTGAAAGGTGACCTCTTCGGAGGCGTGACGGCAGGCATTGTGGCGCTGCCGTTGGCATTGGCGTTCGGTATCCAGGCGTTCGGTGGAATCAACGACCCTTCCGCCGCTTCCCTCGGTGCGCTGGCGGGGTTGACCGGTGCAATCATGCTCGGCTTTTTCGCCGCGTTGGGCGGCGGAACCCCAAGCCAGATTAGCGGCCCGACCGGTCCTATGACGGTGGTGACGGCTGCACTCGTAAGCGGAACCTACACCGCCAGTCAGGGCTCGTTGTCCGCCGTGCTTGTCAGCATGGCATTGGCTGCTCTGTTCTGCGGCCTGTTCCAAATATTGTTCGGAGTCATAAAGCTGGGCAAATATGTCCGCTATATTCCATATCCGGTGTTGTCCGGCTTCATGAGCGGCATCGGGGTGATCATCATCCTGCAACAATTGTATCCGCTGGTGGGGCTGAAAGGTTCGGGAACCATGGTTGACCTGCTGATGGGCATACCTGCGGCGGTTGCGCAGGGTGTCTCACCCGGTGCGCTGCTGCTGGGTGTCGGAACGATACTGATAGTCCTGTTCTTCCCTTACGTTACCAAAAAAATTCCGGCCACGCTGGTCGCGCTGGTGGTGATGACGGTCATTTCACTCTTCTGCAATCTTCCCGGCACGCTGGTTATCGGTGACATTCCTGGCGGACTGCCACTGCCGCTTTTCCTGCGGGATGGGATGGACTGGACCGGCCTTAATTGGGGTGCCATGCTAACAGCAGCAATCATTCCCGGACTGACTTTGGCCGGCTTGGGTTCTATCGACACCCTGCTGACGAGTGTGGTGGCCGACAATATCACCAAGACAAAGCACAACAGCAACCGTGAACTTATAGGGCAGGGCATCGGCAATGCGGTGGCCGGCCTCTTCTGCGGTCTTCCAGGTGCGGGCGCGACAATGCGGACAGTGGTGAATGTGCGCAGCGGCGGGCGCACGCGGCTCAGCGGCATGGTCCATGCGCTGCTGTTGCTTGCGGTTATGCTTGGTTTGGGTGGTCTGGTTAAGTTCATTCCGCTGTCGGTGCTTGCAGGCATCCTTATCACAGTGGGATGGGGCATCATCGATTTCAAGGGGTTCAAGGATCTGCCCAAGATTCCGAGGGCGGATGCGGTTGTGCTGCTGATTGTCTTCTTTGTGACTGTTTTTGTCGACCTGCTGACGGCGGTCGGCATCGGAATGGTGATTGCCTGCGTGCTTTTCATGAAGCGGGCCAGCGATCTGGTGGAGGGCGGCTACAGCTCCGCCGAGATGACCAATTTCGACAAGGAGTCCCCTTGGGAGGATGAGGGCGGCATGCCGCAGGAAATCAGGCACAAAATTTATGTGCAGCGTCTTAACGGCCCCATCTTTTTCGGCACTATCACACGTTTCCAGGAGGTGATGCATGATGTGCCGGACAATGTGAAGATTGTCATTATCCGTATGCGGCTGGTCAGTTTCATGGACCAGTCCGGCCTGTATGCCATGGAGACAGCCATCAAGGATTTGCAGGCCAAAGGGATGATGGTGCTGATGACTATAATCCAGCCACAGCCGATGTATATGTTGAAGACCATGAAGGTGATACCGGAACTGGTGCCGGAGGAGCATACCTTCCCCACATTCGAGGCTTGCACCGATTTCCTGCGCACCACCTGCATATAAAGTCCGTTGAATGTTTTTTTCGTTTTTTTCATGCATTGCGTATTGTTTTTTTAATTATATTTGCAGCGTGAAATTTTTTGGTATTATTTTTTCGTTACAATAAAAAACAGCATCTGATGAAAACGTGTGAGAAGGTGGTGGCAACCTTGTTAATGCTACTGATTGTCATTTTATTTCCGAGTGCGTATGCGCAGCAATCATCCAATCCTGCTGTGGAAAAAACTCTGACAGCTTTGTCAGTGGAGGAGAAACTGGCGCTGCTTGTCGGGGCGGAGGAGATTCTGAAGGATACAATTGAAACGCAGAAAGCGCAGATAAATGTGCCGGGTGCATGGGCCTATACCCATGCCAAATCAAAACCTAAAATTACCTCTGTGGTTTTTGCTGATGTGCGTGGCGGTCTGTTGTTCAAGCCTCGCACTGACGACAAGGCGAATGGGGTAACGGTGACCCTGTTTCCGGTTCCGTCGGTGCTGGCCGCCTCATGGAACAAGAATTTGTTGTGGGAGGTGGGTGCCGCCATTGCCAAGGAGGCGTCAGCGGCCGGTGTGGATGTGGTGACATCGCCTGCACTTAATGTGGTGCGGAATCCGCTTTCCGGACGCAATAACGAGTATTTCTCTGAAGATCCGGTACTGGTTTCGCGGTTGGCTTCCGCCATGATTAAGGGATTGCAGTCCCAGGGAGTGCAGGTCTGTCTGAAATATTGGTTTATTGACCATCAGGAGACCAACAGGGTCAATGTTAATGCACTTGTGGGGCAACGCACACTCAGGGAGATTTATCTGAAAACCTTTGAAAGGGTCATCCGTGAAACCCGTCCATGGGGCGTATTGGCCGCATGTCCGCAGGTTAACGGTGTGTTTCAGACTGAGGACCCTTCCATGCTTACAGATCTTTTGCGCGGTTCCTGGGGCTATGAGGGGGTTGTGGTTACGGACCGTTATGCCGGTCATGATGCCGTTGCCCAGCTGAAGGCCGGCACCGATTGCCTGCTTCCCGGTAGCAAAGCACAGTATGATACCCTGCTTTCCGCCTATCGGGCCGGAAAGATTACCGAAGATCAGATCAACAAAGCAGCCGGAAGGCTGATTGCCGCCATGATGAAAACCCCTTCCTATACTAAAGCGAAACGGGCAAGGCCGGATGCGGCCGCACATGCCAACCTGGCATATAAGGCTGCGTGTGAAAGTGTGGTGTTGCTGAAAAATGTGGCGGAGAGTCTTCCTTTGGACACCCATAGCAAAAAGGTGGCGTTCTATGGCGTTTCAGCCTACCATGAAGTCCCCTGCAACCCACAGGTCCATTACATGGCGGCCTCATCACTTGCCAGTGAGTTCATCAAGGCAGGCTACATCATCAATCCACAGGTCTCCAACAGTTACATTGTCCATTTGAAATCTTTCATTCCAAAGGAGGAAAAGAAGGAACCTGCACCGGCACCGGCCAATGCTGCCAAGGGAAAACCGGCCGCTTCCCGTACCAACGGGAATGCCGCAAAGGCCACTGACAAGGGTGGTGGCGTCCGTCCGCCCCAGCTTTCTGGGGAGGAGCAGATGAAGCTTGATTTGAAGCAGATTGCCGGATACCCTTTCCAAGAGATGCCGCAAGAACTGATGCCATCAAGGAATGCATTGCAGCAGCAAGTGAAATATTCCCAGTTTGCCGTGGTTTCCATCGGGCGCATGTCGGTTGAGGGACGGGACCGTACCGAGGAGAACGGATACCGGCTTACAGAAGCGGAACTGACACTGATTCGTGAAGTGTGTGCCGCATATCATAAATTTGGAAAAAAGGTTTTTGTGGTGCTGAATGTTGAGGGCATGGTGGATGTGTCCGATTGGTTGGATTATCCCGATGCCATTCTTTTCTGTGGTCATGCCGGACAAGGTGCACCCGCAGCCGTGAGGGACATTCTGATTGGCAAGGTGAATCCTTCCGGAAAACTTACGGCCGTATGGCCCAAACAATACAAGGACATTCCTTCCTCCCATTATTTCCCGGAAAATTATATGGGTAAGCCACGCCCGGCCAAAGTGGGGAACGATTACCCGGCCACTGGCCACATGTTTGTGGATGAAGTGCCATATACCGAGAATTTCCGCATAGGCTACCGCTATTTCGACGAACATCAGGATCAGGTTCGCTTCCCGTTCGGATACGGTTTGAGTTACACGGTGTTTGCGTATGACAAGTTGAAGGTTGAGCGTGTTGGTGATTCTGTGCGGGTACAGGTGCGTGTGACAAACACTGGCAAAGTTGCCGGAAAGGAGTCGGTCCAGCTCTATGTGAGTCCGCAGCGCAAGAACCTTCGCATGGAAAAGCCGCTGAAGGAGATGTATGATTTTGCCAAGACCCGTCTGCTGCAGCCGGATGAGAGCCAGGTTTTGTCCATGTCGTTTGCACTGCGTGACATGGCCTCTTTTGACGAGAATATGCAGGGCTGGGTGTTGGAAAAGGGGAATTATACGCTGAAAGTGGGAGCCTCATCCAATGATATCCGTACCCAATGGCCGTTACAGATTTTGGAGACTACCAGTTATCCTAAAGATTGATACATTTATAACTAAGTTACAAGTATGACTATTACAGAAAAACAGGTGAATCAGGCATTGTCCCATGTGGATGATCCCGATTTGGGGCAGGATCTGGTCACCTTAAAAATGATTGACAACATTGCCATTGATGGCAACAAGGTGTCATTTGACCTTGTGCTTACAACACCTGCCTGTCCGATGCGCAACCGGATGCGGGAGGATTGCACCAACGCCATCCGCCAATACATCGGTCCGGAGGTTGAGGTGCAGGTGAATCTGACCGCCAAGGTGCGCGGAAACGCCCCCACGCCCGAACTTACCGGTGTGAAAAACACCATTCTGGTCGCTTCCGGCAAGGGCGGTGTGGGCAAATCCACGGTTGCGGTGAACCTTGCGGTGGCTCTTGCCAAGACGGGCGCGCGCGTCGGTCTGCTGGACGCCGATTTTTACGGCCCCTCCATCCCGATGATGTTCCGTCTCTCCAAAGTGCCAATCCAAGGCATCGAGCGTGACGGGAAAACCTATATGCTGCCGGTTGTGAAATACGATGTGCAGCTGATGTCGGTCGGTTTCATGATGGAACCCGACAAGGCTCTGGTGTGGCGCGGCCCCATGGTCTCCGGCGCGTTGAAACAGCTGGCCACCGAAACGGCCTGGAATGATGTCGACTATCTGGTGGTGGATCTGCCTCCAGGGACGGGCGATGTCCAGCTGACGGTGGCGCAAAGCCTGCCGGTGAGCGGGGCGGTGGTCGTAAGCACGCCGCAACAGGTGGCACTTTCGGATGTCAGGCGTGCAGTTGAGATGTTCCGGGCGGAGGAGATTAACATCCCGATTCTTGGCTTTGTGGAGAACATGGCCTATTTCACCCCTGCCGAACTGCCAGAAAACAAATACTACATTTTCGGTAAAGGCGGATGCCGCCGGCTTTCCGAGCAGATGAACATCCCGCTGTTGGGCGAAATTCCGCTTGTCCAGTCCATCGCAGAGGGCGGCGACAATGGCGAACCTGCCGCATTGGATGAGAAATCCCCGGAGGGTTCGGCCTTCATGCACATTGCGGAGGAGGTGGCCAAGCAACTTTCGCTGATACAGTTCAATAAAAAGAAATAATAAGCATTAATAACAATACTATGAACGATTTCCAAAAAGAGATACTGGCCGGTATCCCGGATTTTCTTCCGGAAGTGAAACCTTATGACCCGAACATCAACCATGCCCCGAAGCGCAAGGACATACTTACGCCGGAGCAGAAAAAGCTTGCGGTGCGCAACGCGCTGCGCTATTTCGACCCACGTTTTCATGAGACGCTGGCTCCGGAATTTGCTGAGGAGTTGGAGAAATACGGACGCATATACATGTACCGTTTCCGTCCGGACTATCCGATGTATGCCCGTCCCATCGACGAGTATCCGGCCAAGTGCCGTCAGGCGGCGGCCATCATGCTGATGATCCAGAACAATCTTGATCCGGCGGTGGCGCAGCATCCGCACGAACTTATAATCTACGGCGGCAACGGCGCGATTTTCCAGAACTGGGCGCAGTACCGTCTGACAATGAAATATCTGGCCGAAATGACAGAGGAGCAGACGTTGGCCATGTATTCCGGCAACCCTATGGGTCTCTTCCCGTCGCACAGGGATGCGCCGAGAGTGGTTGTCACCAACGGCATGATGATCCCCAACTATTCCAAACCGGACGATTGGGAGCGTTACAATGCAATGGGTGTCACCCAGTACGGTCAGATGACCGCAGGCTCCTACATGTACATAGGGCCGCAGGGCATTGTGCACGGCACCACCATCACGGTTATGAATGCCGCGAGGAAGCAGGGCGGTGAAATCGCTGGAAAACTGTTTGTGACCGCCGGTCTGGGCGGCATGTCGGGTGCGCAGCCCAAGGCTGGCAACATAGCCGGTGTGGTCTCCATCACCGCCGAAATCAACCCTAACGCCACGCAGAAACGTTTCCGTCAGGGCTGGGTGGACGAGGTGCATGACAATCTGGAGGAACTCTTCCGCCATGTGCGCGAATCTATCGCAAAAAAGGAGGCCCGTTCCTATGCCTATCAGGGGAACGTGGTCGATTTGTGGGAATATGCCGCGGAGCATGACATCCACATCGATTTGGGTTCCGACCAGACATCCCTGCATAATCCATGGGCGGGCGGATATTATCCGGCCGGCCTGAGTTTTGAGGAGTCCAAACGGATGATGGCGGAGCAGCCCGAAAAGTTCCGCGAGGCGGTGCAGGCCAGCCTTCGCCGTCAGGTGGCGGCCATCAACAAACTGACAGCAAAGGGGATGTATTTCTTCGATTATGGGAATGCCTTCCTGCTTGAATCAAGCCGTGCCGGAGCAGATGTGCTCAAACCGGACGGCAGGTTCCGCTATCCTTCCTACGTGCAGGATATCATGGGACCGATGTATTTTGACTACGGTTTCGGCCCGTTCCGTTGGGTCTGCACATCCGGCAAGCCGGAGGATTTGGATGCCAGCGACCATATCGCCATGGAGGTGCTTGCTGAGATAGCGTCACGTTCGCCAAAGGAGATCCAGCAGCAGATGCACGACAACATCCAGTGGATAAAGGGTGCCAAGGCCAACCATCTTGTTGTGGGGTCGCAGGCTCGCATCCTTTACGCTGATGCCGAGGGGCGCATACTTATTGCCGCGGCATTCAACAAGGCGATAAAGGAGGGCAGGATTACCGCTCCCATTGTGCTCGGACGTGACCATCACGATGTTTCCGGCACCGATTCGCCCTTCCGTGAAACCTCAAACATCTATGACGGTTCCAGCTTCACTGCCGACATGGCGGTGCAGAATGTGATCGGCGATTCCTTCCGTGGAGCAACATGGGTTAGCATCCACAACGGAGGCGGCGTCGGCTGGGGCGAGGTCATCAACGGCGGTTTCGGCATGGTGATTGACGGCTCCGACGACAGCGACCGCCGCTTGCGCTCCATGCTCTTCTGGGATGTGAACAACGGCATTTCCCGCCGTTCATGGGCTCGCAACGAAGGTGCCATGTTCGCCATCCGGCGTGCTATGGAGAAAGAGCCGCGCCTGCGCGTGACCGTTCCGAACCTGGTGGATGATGACATTCTGAACCGTTTGTTTTGATGAAACCTGTAGAGACGCGGCATGCCGCGTCTAAAATATCACCTGTTATGCGGATGACCACCCTCTGTTACCTGGAACGCGACGGCCGTTACCTTATGCTGCACCGCACAAAGAAGGCGGTGGACGACAGCCATGACAAATGGATCGGCGTCGGCGGCAAGTTCGAGCCTGACGAAAGCCCGGAGGAGTGCATGTTGCGCGAGGTGCGGGAGGAGACCGGCCTGGTTGTGACACGGTGGCGCTACCATGGAATTGTCACTTTCGTCTCCGATGTGGCGCAGAGCGACTATATGCACCTTTTTTCCGCTACGGAATGGGAGGGGGTTGTGCATCCGTGTGACGAAGGAGAACTGCAATGGATACCCAAGAATGAACTCGGCCGCCTGAACCTGTGGGAGGGCGACCGGGTTTTCCTTTATCTTATGGCGCAGGAGCGGCCATTCTTCTCCCTGAAGCTCACCTATCACGGCGACCTGCTGGTGGAGTCGGTTCTGGACGGGGTGCCGATTGATGCGGACCAATACAAAATCCGATGACATTATCCGCCTTGGGAAAACGATGTGTCATTCTTCACTCTCTTGAGGCGGCAGTTCTCTGCTGTGTGATTGCATTCCTTTTCCGCTTGAACGGATTATCTGACGAAACCGGCTTCCATACCATCGGTGAAATACGTAAAGATGGTGTGATTCATGTCGGGGTGCTGATGAATCCGATGGAATACTATCTGCACCATGGCAAGGTTGGAGGTTTTGCCTACGAACTTGTTCAGGTGATTGCCGATTCGATGCTGGTTAAGCCATCATTCCATGTCTATTACACCTACGAGGACATCAATATGGCGTTGCTGCGGAACGATGTTGACCTTCTGGCTGCGGCGGAAACCCCGACACCGGAATGGCGCGCCTTCTTCTCCTTCACACACCCTTTGTTTGTCTCGGATGTAGTTTCCCTTTCCCGTCGCGGTTCCTCCGATTCGGCAGTGGATTTCGGGACGCTTCCATCTCCGGTGTTTGCCGGATTGTCGGCACGTGTGCTACGTGAACATCCCCAATGGCGACTGCACATCTATCGCACGTCGGAGGATCAGCTGCTGGAGGTTATGGACCGTGATGGAGAGCCTGATGCCGCTCTGGCGATGGGAGTGTACTGGAGGGCATACTCGGCGTTGTTTCCAAATCTGGCGGTAAAGGACACACTGCCTGGGAGGTTGCCGTTATGCTGGGCGGTGCGTTGTGGCAACGACTCCCTTTTGCTGGCTGTGGAAAGAATTTTGAAGAATTTCGGAAAGGAGCGTGATTTTGCGCGGCTTCGCAGGAAATACACCGACCCCAATTCCAGTGAGCGCAACCGCATGGCGGAAAATTCCCGCCGGATACCTTTCGGTTCAATTTCCCGTTATGATGACCTGCTGAAAAAATATTCGGCAGAGCATGGTGTGGACTGGCGGCTTATGGCTGCGCTCATCTATCAGGAATCAAAGTTTCATCTGGATGTGATTGGGAAGGGCAATACCATAGGTCTGATGCAGTTTGCCCCGGCCACAGCCTCACGGTTCGGGGTGCATGCCGCCTCTTCGCCTGCCAGACAGATTGAGGGCGGCTGCCGTTATGTTGAGGCACTCAAGCGGAAAATCATGCGTGAGGGGGTGACCGATTCAATGCAGATTGTGCCGATGATTGTGGCGGCCTACAATGCCGGCGGAGGGCACCTGACCGATGCCATCGCACTGGCGCGTGAGGTTGATGGGCTTGACCCGACCAGGTGGGAGGGAGGAGTGAAGGAGGCTCTGCTGCTTTTGGCGGATTGGAAACACTACCGTATGCCGGTTGTGAAAAACGGCAGCTATCACGGTGGCCGCCATACACTGCGGTATGTGAAGGCTGTGATGGAGCGCACCGCACATTATCAGGCGG
>JAEEGG010027710.1_pt1 | contig 10716 bp, 7 predicted proteins | sample 9134161 | NCBI WGS metagenome assembly JAEEGG01 (sample SAMN16246543, study PRJNA631951) | gut metagenome | biome: gut microbiome; feature: rumen; material: CR-attached | host: Bos | place: Iran: Karaj | collected 2018-10
AAGACGAATACTTCCCCCGCCACAAGGCCGGTCTTCAGGGAATCGAGATCCTCGCTGGCATCTTTGGACTCGCCCTGCCAGTCGAGGATCTGACGGAGCCACGAAAGCTTGTTGTCGAAAGACGTGTTCTTCGCCTTGACGTTGGAGTTTCCGCTCTCCTTATATTTCCAGTGCGCCGCGATACCGTATTCCGCCGTTCTGTGCATGGCCAGTGTACGGATCTGCACTTCGAAAGGGATGCCCTCCTTACCGATGACCGTCGTATGGAGCGACTGGTACATGTTCGGCTTCGGCATGGCGATATAGTCTTTAAAACGGCCCGGCATCGGGTAATACATCTCATGTACAAGACCTAAGACCGCATAGCAGTCCGACACCGTATCCACGATGATACGGCAGGCGAAAATATCGTAGATCTGGTCGAGGTGCTTGTCCTGGTTCTTCATCTTGTTATAGATGCTGTAAAAGTGCTTCGGACGGCCTTCGATCTCGGCATGGATACCCATCTTCGAGATCCTCTCGGACATCTCACCGACCACGTTCTCCAGGAATTTTTCTCTCTCGGAACGCTTCTGCGAGATCGCGCCGACAAGCTCATAGTAAGCATCCGGATCCGTGTAGCGGAGACAGAGGTCCTCCAGTTCCCACTTGATCTTATAGATACCGAGACGGTGGGCCAAAGGCGCGTAGATATCTCTCGTCTCCATGGAGATCTCTTTCTGTCTTTCCGGACTTTGATGCTTCATGGTACGCATGTTATGGAGACGGTCTGCAAGCTTTATGAGGATGACGCGGATGTCCTTGGCCATCGCCAGGAACATCTTACGCATGTTCTCCGCCTGCTGCTCTTCTTTGGACGAATAAGGGATACGGCCGAGTTTGGTGACGCCATCTACGAGAAGGGCGACATCCTCGCCGAATATCTCGGTCAGAAGTTCAGCCGTGACCGGGGTGTCTTCCACGGTGTCGTGCAGAAGCGCCGCCACCAGTGTATCTGTATCGACTTCGAGTTCCGTCAGGATCTGCGCCGTCGCGATCGGGTGGATGATATACGGTTCGCCGGACTTTCTTTTCTGGGAGCTGTGGGCTTTATATGCGAAAACAAACGCGCGGCGGATCCTGTCCGACTCGTCTTTTTCCGAATAGGACCTGTACTTCGTGATGACCTCATCGAGAAGTTCTAAGATCTCCTCGCTGACGTCCTCCGGCATCGTGTCATCTCTGAGCGTTTCAAACATCTGCGAAACGTCCGGAGATAATTCTTCGTTTTTCTTCTCGCCACTCATCTTTCAAACCCTGACCTCAAAGGTCTTTCTCCCCATATGGTAGCCTTTTCCTGTTGTCATATCCTACAACATTTCCGGTTACTTTTCCACTCCCTGGAAAAGCACCTGGAATGTTTTTGTTTCTTGAAGTTTAACCTTCCCCTGCACAGATAGCAAGCGGAAACAGATCCTTTCGTCGTTGATGCGGATCAGATCGAGAAGTCCCGCCTCCTGGAAAATATCCATGGCCCGGGAGATCTTGAAGGGATGGATCTGCTTTTTGCACCGTCCGGCAATCAGCCTCGAAAGCAGGGACAGGTCGCACAGATTCGTCGTTTCTTTCGCATTATCGGCCAGGAAACGGTAAAGGACCGTCATCTCCTCACCTGTCGGGCGAAGCTCCGGCGGAGCACATTTCCCGAGCATGGCGACCTGACGGAGCGGAAGCCGGTTCCGGTAAAGGTTCTCTAATACCTGCGGCGTATCCCAGAGCGGATCTCCGGTCTTTCGGAAATGGATGTCCAGGATATTGAGGGAAAGGCGGCTATTCCCGTTCCATGTATTGATCCCGAGCTTTACTAGTACATCTACAAAAGATCCTTCCACGAACATATCCGCCCACTCCCCTGCGTTAAAGGCAATGGCGTCCACGGCTTTTTCTTTCTGGTCCTTCGGATCTTTATAGGAAAGGTTCATCTTCAGGTGGCGGTTCATGGGGCCGCAGCCGCGCGGCTGGGTCACACGTACACTGGAAAGAAGGAAGACAGGTTCTCTGTTTCCTTCGCCGAAAGGTTCGAATTCTGAAATCTCCTGTGCCAGGTCCAGCGTCAGGTCGGAAGGAGAGATCTGCATATCGATCGGAAGTGACATCAGATCATCGTCAGTATTCCGAAGAGATGCGAATTCTCTTACTTTCTCGAGAAATTGAGCGTATTTTCCGATCTCTACCGCCACGCCTGCCGCACGCTTATGTCCGCCATACTGCTGGACCGTATCCCCGCAGAACTTAAAGCAGTCGAGGATCGGGAAATCACCGGCGGTCCGGCAGCTTCCCTTATATACATCCGGCGCGGAAGTGTCATGGGTAAAGACGATCGCAGTGCGCTGGTAACGCTGGACGATGCGGTTCGCCACGATACCGAGCATACCCATATGCCAGTTCTCGCCGGCCACCACGATCGGCATGGAACTGTTCTTCATGCCGGAAATCAGCTGCCGGTCGGATTCGATCCTGCTGACGACTTCATCGAGAAGCGCCTGTTCCATCTCCTGCCGTCTCGTATTTTCCGAAACGAGTTCCTGCGCGAGTTCCTCTGCGCGGACCGGATCGTCCGTCAGAAGAAGTTCCAGTGATCTCTCGGCATCTCCGAGACGCCCGGTCGCATTGAGCTTCGGGGCGATCTGGAAACTGACGTCCGTGGAAGAGATAGAATTGTCCATATAGTTCGACTTCGAACGCACGAGGTCCAAAAGTGCTTTCAGGCCCGGATGTGTACTGTTCGGAAGCTCGCGAAGGCCTTCCATAACGATGGTACGGTTTTCTCCGGTAAGGCTTACGACGTCGGCAATGGTGCCGATCGCCACGATATCCAGATAAGATCTCCACTCGTCCTTTTTGACTTTTCCGGGGTACACGGAACTGATCGCATCGATCAGCTTCAGGGCCACGCCCGCGCCGCAAAGATGAACGAACGGATAGGAATTATCGGGTCTTTTACAGTCGAGGACAGCCAGGGCCGGAGGAAGGGAATCCTTTACCTCATGGTGGTCCGTGACGATCACGTCCATCCCCTCTTCGATCAGGGTGCGGATCGAGTCCTCGTTCGCCACGCCGCAATCCACAGTCACGACCAGGGACGGCTCTTTCTTCTCGATCCTCTCGACGAGTTTATCGGTAATGCCGTATCCCTCTGTAAGGCGGTTCGGCAGGACATGGTCGACCTGCGCGCCGAGTTTTCTTAAAAAGGAGGAAAGGACGGCCGTAGCCGTAATGCCGTCGGCATCGTAGTCTCCGCACACGAGGATCTTTTCCTGTCCGTCGATGGCGGTCTTTATGCGGTCCACGGCGACACGCATGTCATTCATGAGGAACGGATCATGCCACTCCGTGGGATTCTTCGAAAGGAAAAGAGCCTCCTGCTCCGGGGTATCTATCCCGCGGGCAGACAAAAGCCGGGAAAGAAGCGAGGACGCAGTATCCGAAGCCTCCTTCGCCTCGATATTCATATCATCGGGCAAACGCCACTTCTTCTCAAGAAGGATCACGTAAAAAACTCCAAATTCATAGCTTATATTTATTGTAGCATAAGATATTAAATACAGAGCACCATTCCCCGAAGGATTCCTTTCGAAGGATCGATCAGGAAATGGCGTTCTGTCTTTATGTGTAGGAGGGTATTATGAATCTCATTCTACGTTCTTCAGCGCTTCAGACAGCGGGATCTTTTTGATGCGCATCATGTCGAAGATCGCGACGATCGCATAGGAGACAACGAGGATCAGGATCATCTTTGCTATGCCCATCGGGCTGATATATACGTCGAACCAGCCGTTTAAGGAGTTCATGTAGAGGCGGAATACACCCGCAAGGCCCAGGATCGCCAGTGCCGCAGTAGCGATCGCACTCACGATGACCACCAGCGAAGTCAGAAGGATATAGAGGCTGTTGATCTCTTTGTTTTCATAGCCGAGCACCTTGACCATCGAGATGGAGGTACTGTTTTTTTCGATAATGATCTTCGTGAGAAGATACATCATGAGGATCGCCATAACGAGGCACACCCAGGCGACCATATCCATCATGCCGCCCATCGAGTGGTCGAGCTGTGTCGCGATGCTCATGACCTCTTCCAGGGTCACGACGGTGTAGATGTTCTCGTAATCGATATCCGAGATCGCATTGTTCGACAGAAATCCGGTAAATGCATCCGCATCCAGCCCGAAGGTCTTATTGAAGTTTTCCTGCGGAAGGAATACGCAGAGTGCGCCGTCGTAGTCGTAGATGCCCCTGATCACGAAATCGTAGGACTTATCTTCGTACTTTTCCTTGAGAGTGATCGTGTCGCCCACCTTAAGCATGAACTTCTTCTGGTACGGAGACGAGATCCATACTTCATTTCCCGAAAGCGCCTCGCCGATCCGGATGTACTGACTTTGGTTCTCATAGCCGTACACGGAGATCTCCTCACCTTTATGTGCGCCGCCGATGGTCTCAAGCGAGGTCACGGAGTACTTCTCCGCCGACTCTTCCGAAGTGGCAATGACATTGCCTTCTTCGTCCTTATAGCCCTTCAGGACATACTGATAATTCGAGATCAGGTTCTCATCCATCTGGCCCTTATAGTGGTCGAGCGTCTCCGGAAGTCCGATCGAAAAAGCGAGCATCAGCATAACGAACGCGATACCGACGAACAGTACGAGGTATCCGCCCATGTTATCGAAGAGGATACGAAGACGGAATCTCTTAAGAAAGCTCCAGGACGGAAGTCTCATCGCTTTTTTTCTCTTCGAGGAGCGAAGATCTTTGCGAAGGAAACGAAGAGGCGACAGGCGCAGTTTTCTGTAGATGACGATGAAGTTGATGAGCATCATCAGCAGCATCGGAAGGATCGTCGTCGTAAGGAACGCATCCATATTCCATCGTGTCTCATAGGTCACGAGGCTGTAGGAATTATAGTACAGCGACACGGCCGCATCCTTAAAGATCGTATATCCGACGGCATTTCCGGCGGCCGATGCCAGAAGTGTCACAATGATCGGAACGAGCATGTAGTGGCGGAGGATCTCCCCTCTCGTATAGCCGGTCGCACGAAGTGTTCCGATGACCGCCGACTCACTGGTGATGGTGTTACTGGTCGTGATCGCGAAAATAAAGGCCAGCACGCCGATGAAAACATATGCCAGAACAGACATCATCGCTTTATCCGAACCCATATCCTCCGGCGCGAAGTGGATCGCCTGGTTGGCGTATTCCGGAACAAAGTCCGTAAGCTCGTTGATGCTCCCCGCCTTTTCCGAAAGGATCTGCATCGTCTCCGGATCCTGGCTTTGGATCTTATTTTTCAGTTCCTCGGCCGTTTCTTTTTCATCGGTAAAACCACCTGTCGCCGAAAGGACTGCCAGTTTTTCCATCAGGGCATCCGCCTTTTCTTTCTGCTCCGAATCAGTGGCCGGTGCTTCGTTATACATGAATGCATACTGATAGAAGATCGAGGACGGAAGAGATTCCCATGCTTCCGGCGTTACTACGGCAATATCAAAATCGATCGCATTGAACATGAAGTCGGAGTTCTTTCTAAAGAGCGTGGTGTAGTCCGAAGAGGAGATCAGTCCGGATACGGTAAAAGCCTCCTCCCCGATATAGAGAGTGTCTCCGACCTTGATGCCGTTGGCATCGGCGTGGTTCTTATCGATCGCGATCTCGCCTGCTTTTTGCGGCATTGCACCCTTCATGAGGCAGGCGCGGTTTACTTCGGTCCTGATCTTAAAGATACGGACAGTGACATCCTTATCGTCTTCCGTCTTTTCGATCGGAGCCTTCCTGCTCTCGGACAGGTCTTTATAGAACTGCTCATAGACGGTGATGCCTTCGCTTTCGATCTCCTTAAGAAGCTCGGGTGTGGGCTTACTGTGAAGTTCGAAGTGTCCGTTCTCGATCGAGTATTTTTCATAGGATTCATCGATCGCGGCCATCATGCTGTCGTTTCCGACGTCGATTCCGGAAGCCAGGCCGATCATAAATACCATAAGGAGGAACAGAACGAAGTACTTCTTCCAGTCTTTTTTCATCTCACGGAAAAGGCGCTTTCTCAATGGGTTTCCAACTTTCCTTTTCGAAGAAACGGCACCCGGAACATACGCGGTTCCCTCACTTTTCTTGATATTTGTTGCCATGATTTTCTCCTCCGCTTACCAGTCGAGATCTACTGCGGAGATCTTGTTGTCGTTTGTGATGTTCTTTCTTACCTTGCCGTCACGGAGCTTGATCGTATGGTCGGCCATGTCGGAGATCGCGTTATTGTGTGTGACCATGATGATGGTGTTCCCGTACTTCCGGTTGACGTCTTCGATGAGTTTTAAGATCTCCTTACTGGTGTTGTAGTCAAGTGCACCTGTCGGCTCGTCGCAAAGGAGGATATCCGGGTTCTTTACGATCGCGCGGCCGATCGAGGTCCTCTGCTGCTGGCCGCCACTGAGCTGATTCGGAAGCTTATAGCGGTGTTCCCAAAGACCGAGCGTATTAAGAAGTTCGTCGATATCCAGGGGCTTATCTGAAAGATAGGCGCCAACCTCGATATTCTCCTTTACATTCAGATTCGGGATCAGGTTATAAAGCTGGAATACATAGCCCAGGTGCTTTCTTCTGTAGCGGGTGAGCGTCTTCTCATCCATGTCCCGGAGCTTGTCACCGGCGATCGAGATGTATCCGTCATCGGCACTGTCGATCCCGCCGATGATGTTAAGAAGCGTGGACGTACCGGAACCTGAAGGCCCGAGGAGCACACAGAACTCTCCTTTTGCGACGGTGAAGTCCATTCCTCTTAAGACTTCCTGCCGGCTGTCGCCTTCACCAAACGATTTACATACATTACATACTTTTAAGAATTCTACTTCGGACATAACTATTACCTCTGATGTCTTTCCCGGAAGATCCGGATTGCTCCCCCCCTGTCATCGAGCCGTCACTTCCGTGTTTTAATGTGGTGAACGGTTCAACATATGAACATCCGTTCATATGTATTATATTTCATATGTGTATGGCTATCAATCCTACTTTGTTAGGCATGGCTAACAAGAATTCGTATATGTTCGCCAGGGTTTTTTAGGAAATCTTCCAAAGGTCATCTGTCAGACTCCTTTCATCGGCAATAAAAAAGCCTGCCGGATAATTCCAGCAGGCTTTCGTTTGCTAATTTCAATAAGAGTGATTATCTCTTGCGCTTTCTAGCCGCCTCCGACTTCTTCTTACGGCGTACAGAAGGCTTCTCGTAATGCTCTCTCTTACGTACCTCAGCGAGTACACCAGAACGAGCGCAGGAACGCTTGAAACGACGCAGAGCACTGTCAAGGGACTCATTTTCTTTAAGTCTGATTTCCGACACTTGTTATCCCTCCTTCCGTGCATTAAACTTAGGAAACCCAAATCTATCGGTTTCAAACAGGACATATATTACTCTAAAAATCCGCGTTCGTCAACGAAAATTGCATATTTGCGCTGTTTTCCTCGCGAAAAGACCCATTCCACGCCTCTTTTGGAGTCCTTTGGAATCAGAGAGCGGAGATCGTTTCGCCGGCTTTGACGAGGTGCTCGCGGATACTGATCTTCTGCGGGCACTGCTCCTCACAGGCACCGCACCACATGCAGTTTTCAGGCTTTTCTTCCTCTTTCAGCATGCTCCACTCCCACTTGGTGTGCCCGACGTTTCCGTACTTTCCGTATTCGTTCCAGATGCGGAAGATCTTCGGGATATCGAGTCCGCCCGGACACGGCATGCAGTATCTGCAGCCGGTGCAGGGATTAAACACGCGCGCATCGAGCGCTTCCTTCAGTCTTCCCATCGCGGCAAGTTCTTCTTCGGTCATCGGCTCGTAGCGGTTGAAGGTATCGAGGTTATCCTCGAGCTGGTCCTCGGCGGACATGCCGGAGAGGATGACCTTCACGTTTTCAAAAGAAGCGACGAAGCGAAGTGCCCAGGAGGCTTTTGACTTTCCGGGACGAAGTGCGTCCAATTCAGAAAGAAGATCGTTCGGATACATGCAGAGCGATCCGCCGCGGATCGGTTCCATAACGATCACCGGGATGCCCAGCGATTCGGCAAGCTTTAAGCCCTTTGTCCCCGCCTGGTTCTCGACATCCATAAAGTTGAACTGGATCTGGCAGGCATCCCACGGATACGCCTTGATCCACTTCTCGAATACCGGGTAGTCATCGTGGAACGAAAATCCCACGTTCCTGATCTTCCCCTGCTTCTTTAAGTCAAACATGAAATCGATGACACCGGCCTTCTCCATCTCCTCGAACCGCTCTTCGTTCATGGCGTGGAGAAGATAAAGGTCGAGGTATTCCTGCTTTAATTTTCCGAGCTGCTTTTCGAACATCTTCTCGGCGTCTTCTCTTGTCTTGATCTCCCAGACAGGAAGCTTGGTCGTGAGGAAATACGAATCTCTCGGAAGTTCCGTAAGAACTTCGCCGACAACATACTCGGAGTTTCCGCCATGATACGGATAGGCCGTATCGAAATAGTTGATACCCATCTTATGCGCACGAAGCAGCATTGCACGGGCGCGGGTCTTATCGATAGATCCGTCAGAAAGCGTCGGAAAACGCATGCATCCGAAGCCCAGAAGTGATACCGGTTTATCGAAGCCATTCATCGTTCTTGTAAACATACCCAATCCTCCTGTTCTACTTGAAAGTTTCTGGTCCTGCTTTCATTGTACAGGATAGGCAGGGGAAATAATACTAAAAATTCATCATTAAACATCAGTGATTTGCCCGTAGGACGCGTATATGTTACTATATGCGTGACTTTTCGAAAGTCAGCGGGAGGAACCTATGGATATCGACATTTCATCACTTACTTTTCGTGATGCTTCGAAAGAAGAGAAGAAGCGGATCTTCCGTGTTTTGAATCTTCGCGGTACCATCTGGCTTCTATGCTCGATCCTCGCGATCCTCGCGATCTTCCTGATCCCGGGACGTCTCAAATGGTTCACGGCGCTCATACTTGCGCTGGCCGGAGCTGTCCTCATCTACACCGTTGTCAAAGACATGCCCGCCTGGACCTGTAAAGTCTGTAAGGGCATCGTCTCCAATAAGCGCGAGGTCAGCGCCAGCAACGACAGCGGTCTTTACTATGATGCTGTCACCTTCACCTCTGAAAACGGCGAGACCATGGACGCCATGCCCGTCTTCTCGAATAAGACCCTGCAGCTCTTAGAAGAAGGCAGTCGCGCCACCATCGTCTGCTACAACAAAAGAGAACCGATCATCCTCGCCGACGAACAACTTCAATAATTTACAAAAAAGAGTTTTCTTGTGCTGTCCTCGGCGCATAGCGCCTGCGGAGGCACGTCGAAACCTCTTTTTTTTGCTCGTGGTTATCATATCATTTAATATTTCTCCTAACTACGGAATACGGAAAAAACAGCCGCAGCGCGATTCCGCAGGGCTTTGCCCGAGGACCAGCGCCAGGCTGTTTTTTCGTATTAAACTTCGATATAGGCTCCAGCCTGTGCCTTCCACATCTGTGCATATTTCCCCTTCTTATCAAGGAGTGCTTCATGCGTGCCTTCTTCGACGATGCGGCCCTCTTCCAGCATGAAGATACGGTCTGCAAGACGCGTGGTCGAAAGACGGTGCGAGATGAAGATGACTGTCTTTTCCTTCGTCGCTTCGATCATGGCGTGGTTGAGCTGATATTCGGCGATCGGGTCTAAAGCCGAGGACGGCTCGTCGAGGATCATAAGAGAAGCGTTCTGGTAGAACACACGCGAGATCGCCAGCTTCTGCTGCTCGCCTCCGGACAGGTCCACACCCTTTTCGGCAAACTCATGCGTCAAAGGAGTATCAAGCTTCATCGGAAGCGCATCCACACGGCGGGAAAGTCCCGCATCTTTCAGCGCCTGATCGATACGTGCATTATCTGCGTGATCGGTCGTATCGAGGATCACGTTTTCTTTTACAGTGCCCGCGAAGATCTCGAAGTCCTGGAATACCGTACCGATGGAGTCGCGGTACGCCTCAAGGTCGTAATCTCTGATGTCCACGCCGTCGGCGAGGATCTTGCCTTCCGTCGTATCGTAAAGACGCATCAGGAGCTTGACGAGCGTCGTCTTACCGGCACCGTTGTAACCGACGAGCGCGATCTTTTCTCCGGGCTTTACCTTCATGGAGATATCGGAAAGGACTGCCGGGAGATCTTTCTTATAGGAGAATCCCACATCCTGAAGGACCAGTTCTTTTGACGTAGAAGACGGCTTCACATCGCTTTCGGAAACGACCTTCGGCTCGTAGTCGAGGAAGTCGCGGATCTTCTGGATATAAAGGCTCGTCTCGCAGGCCTTCGGATAGGTCTCGGTAAAGACGCGAAGGTTTCTCTTCAGATCGCCGAAGCGGTGACAGAGCATGACCACCGACGACAGCGAGATCGCTTTGCTGATGATGTAGCGGTACATGAGGTACGCGACATAGAGCGTATCACCGATGAAGTCCCCGAAGAGATAATTCTTCAGGAAAGCCACACCGAACTTCTTCTTCGCCATCGACTTTTCGGCCTCATAGACTTCCTCGTTCGCCTTGGCAAATCGCTCCTCGAGCACACCCGTGACCTCCGGATCGAGACGGATCTCCTTGGCATAATCCTTCAGGTAGAACACGCGCTTGACGTATTCGCGTTTTCTCTCCGGCGGGTAGCGGCGCATGCGCACCTTATACGAGAGCTTGTTCTAT
>JAEEGG010027718.1_pt1 | contig 10714 bp, 8 predicted proteins | sample 9134161 | NCBI WGS metagenome assembly JAEEGG01 (sample SAMN16246543, study PRJNA631951) | gut metagenome | biome: gut microbiome; feature: rumen; material: CR-attached | host: Bos | place: Iran: Karaj | collected 2018-10
TCTTACTACCGTATTACTACCGGTTTTTGGCTCCTGTCGGTTAATGCTCGACGGGAGCCTTTTTTAGTAACTTGGGCCATCTGGGCGATTTTTCTCATGTAGCTGATTTGTGCATCAGAAAGCCTTCCGTTTGCGGAAGGCTTCTGTAAGGTATGTTGACTTTTCACATGCTCATACTGTCAATCAGTTTCTGCATCCTGTTGGAGCTGGCTTTCTTCATTTCGTCTACGACATGGCCGTATTTGTCCAGTGTGAATGCTGCGGGAAAATGCCCCATATTCTCCTGCAGGGTTTTGATATCATCGCCGGCTTTGATACTATTGACTGCAAATGGCGGCTCTCTTTCCTTATTTACTGTGACGATCTTCTTCCATTGATTGTGACGACCGTGACTACGCCGCCCGGCAGTCCGCGATTTCTCCCGCACTTATTGTGACGATCCGAGCTGCATGGAATTTGACGAACAACAATTAGGTTACTTCTATTTGCACAGAGAAATCTAACATCGAAATATAAAAACTAATAAAATCGCAAAAACACGCTGCATAAATCGCAAAAATACGCATAATTGTGATGGAATGGTAGGAAAAAGGACCGCTTTACAGAGTGATCTTTGTTTTTGTGTTCCGTTTTTCAGAAAATAAACGATTGAAAAGGTGCAAAACCTCTGCTGAATTATGATAAACGTTCAGATATCATTAAATCAACCGATAGGAAGTAGCTGAATCGACCGACAAACACTTTTGGTAACTATTGCACAGGACGTTTTCCGGCAGGAGCGTCCGGACAAAAAGAAGGAGGATTCTCTCATGAAAAAGGTAGCTTCTCTGATCCTGGTACTTATGATGCTGATGGTTGCTCTGGTTCCTGTTTCGCTGGCGGAAAATGTTACGGTGGGCTACAACAACTATCGTGTGGGTGCTTATTCGCTGGACATTCTGCAGAAAAACTTCGAGTATGCGGCCAAGGCAATGGGCCTGGATGTGATGGTGGTCAACGATGAAGCGAAGATTGACAACTGCCCGGTGAATGTGGACAACATGATCTCCACCGGAGTGAAAGGAATCGCGTTCTTCGGCCTGAATGACAACGTGATGATTTCCATTGCGCAGAGGTGTGAACAGGCGGGTGTGTATTTCGCGTTCTATGATCATATGCCTTCCGATCAGGTGATCGAAATGCTGAAAAATTTCCAGTATTACGCCGGTGCGGCGGCAACCAGTGATATTTCCACGGGGCGTGTTGCAGGCGAGTACGCGGTTTCCACCGGCGCCAAAACAGCGGTGATTGTTACCGGTGAGCAGACGGACCCGTCCCACAGTGCCCGTGTGCAGGGCTTCACAGAAGTGTTTGAAGCGGCCGGCGGCAAAGTGGTTGGAATCGGCTGGGGAAGCCCCGCGCTGTCTGAGTCTCTGACCCGCGCCAATGACCTTCTGACCGCTCATCCGGATGCCGACTTTATTTATGGTTCCAACGGCGACTGCGGCCTGGCGGGCAAGGAAGCGCTGGCTTCCCATCCGGGCGTTAATGCGAAGGTGTATGCGACAGACCTGGATCCTGACATTCTGGTCGGCCTGACTGACGGATCCATCTCCGCGGCCAACGGTGCGCACTGGATCAATGTCTACTTTGCGGCGGCGCTGCTGAAGAATGCCATTGACGGTAATGTGATCAAGGATGCTGACGGAAATGCTCCCCGCCTGGTGGTTCCGGTGATGACCCTCCCCGGCAGCTACATTGAACTGTACAACAAACTGTGGATTGAAAACGCGCCGTTTACAGAAAGCGAACTGGCAGCGCTGGTCGGCCCGGACGTAACGGTGGAAACGCTGCAGACCGTGCTGGACAACTATACGATTGACAATCGTCTGGATGCCCTGGTGGCAGCCGGTGCGGTTACCCAGGAAGAAGTGGACGCTGCGCGCAACGCACAGTAATAAACGGTTTATACGGTGCCCATTCCCTGCGGGTGGGCACCATTTTTATCAAGTGAGGAGGAAACGCTGTTGGAAAAGAACGCAAATAAAGAGCGGATTGCGATGCTGAAACGCAGCGGAATTGTAGCCGGTGTTATCATCGTACTGTTGCTTTTACTGAACCTGATTACAGGAGGCCGGTTTACCACCGGCAGCAATCTGGTTGCCATCATTTCAAATTCGGTTGTGAATGCTTTCCTGGTTCTGGGTATGGTGTTTATCTTTACAATGGGCATCACTGATCTGTCCATGGGCGCCGTGGTTGTCCTGGCCAGCAATGTCGGAGGCATTCTGGCCCTGAACGCAGGGCTGGGGTATGTCGGTATGGTGATCGGCGCGGTTGCGGTTGCCGTGATCTGCATGATGCTGAATGTCTTCCTGGTCCGCAAGGCGGAGATCCCGGCATGGATCCTCGGCCTTGGTATGGTAATGGTTTATGAAGCCATCGGGGCAATTTACAATAACGGACAGATTGCCCAGGGCAAACAATCCGTATCCCTCGGAAATGCTTTCCGTGAACTGGGCGCGGCTCCCTGGAATATCATCATCCTGGTGATCTGCGTCGCAATTGCATACTTTGTTTACAACCGGACTTCCATCGGATTTAATCTGCGTGCCGTAGGAAGCAACGAAGGCGTAGCGCGGCTGATGGGCATAAATATCAACAAGGCGGTTTTCCTGGCCGTATTTGTCGGGGGATGCTTCATCGGCATCGGCTCGGCAGTGGATATCAGCTACGCCGGCAGGATTACGCCGTCCACCGGCCTGAACAGCATTGCCATGGTCTTTAATCCTCTGGCGGCGTTTCTGCTCGCGCAGGCGCTGAGCGGCGTGTTCAATATCACAATCGCTGCAGCGCTGGGAGCTTTCATCATTACAGCCGTGTTTAATGTACTGACCATTCTGGGCGTTCCCTCAGGCACCTGGCAGCAGGTAATGCTTGGCGCGGTCGTGCTGATCTGCGGCATGCTCTCGAGAAGGAACTATAAGGGGGTCGTGAAATGAGCGAAATCATTTTCAGCGCCAGGAACATGAAAAAATACTACGGCGCGACACATGCCAACGACGATGTTTCGATCGACCTGCCCCGTGGGGAAGTCCGCGGTCTGATCGGCGAAAACGGTTCGGGCAAATCCACCCTGATTTCCATGGTGGCCGGTATGAACAGGAAGGACAGCGGCGAAATGGCGGTTCTCGGGCAGCCGTACGATCCGAAGAGCCCGCTGGATGCCAGCGATGCGAAAATCGGGACGGTTGTGCAGGAACTGGGCATGATTGACGGCCTGACCGTAGGGCAGAACGTGTTTATGGGCCGGACAGACCGGTTTACCTCCGGCGGTATCATCAATCTGGGTAAAATGTATTCAGAGGCTGCCGGGCTGTTTGCCAAATGGGGATTCGGCGGTTTTCCGGTCAAGCGGCTGGTGAGCACGCTCTCCGTGGAAGAAAAGAAAGTGGTTGAGCTGGTCCGCGCTTTGTCCATTGATCCGGAATTGCTGATCCTGGATGAAATCACCCAGGCGCTTTCCTTCAATAACAGGCAGCAGCTCCTGAAGATTATCGCACAGGAGAGGGAAGCGGGGAAAGCGATCCTGATAGTGACGCATGACATTGAGGAAATGATTGCCATCACGGACCGGATCACGGTCATGCGCGACGGTAAAGTGGTCAATGAAGTCAACAGCCGGGAGATCACTCCGGATCAGTTGAAGCGTATGATGGTCGGCCGGGAACTGAATGGGGCATATTACCGTGAAGATGAAGCGGAGGACTATGACCAGGATGTGGTCATGAAGGTGGAAAACCTCACGGCGGAAGGCTTCGAGGATGTTTCCTTTGAACTACACAGGCGTGAGATCCTGGGACTGTGCGGCTTGTCTGACGCGGGAATCCATGAAGTGGCGGAAGCGTTGTTCGCCGTCCGGGAGAAGAAAGCCGGGCAGGTACAGCTGACGGAAAACGGGACAGTTATCCGGACGCCGTGGCAGGCAATGGAGCAGAAGATGGGCTATGTGCCCAAGGATCGTGACAAACAGGCCCTGATGGTCAACGATACGATCGAGGATAACGTCTGTCTTGCGGGTGTGAATCTGACGAAGAAGAAACTGGGCCTTCTCAGTCCGAAAAAACGGAAAGAGATCAGCCAGCAGGTGATTCGTCAGTTTGAAGTCAAGACCAATGGACCTTCGCAGGTGCTCAGCGGTCTTTCCGGCGGCAACAGGCAGAAGGTAAACCTGGGGCGTTGGATGATCCAGGATAAAAATATCCTGATTCTGGACTGTCCTACGCGCGGAGTGGACGTTGGTGTCAAGGCGGATATCTACCGGATGATGATGGACGCCAAGAAGCAGGGCGTTTCCATTCTGATGATCTCAGATGAACTGCCGGAGCTGATCGGTATGTGCGACCGCCTGATCATTATGAAGGACGGAAAAGCAATCTCTCAGGTTCTTCGCAGTGAGGGAATGACGGAAGAAAAACTGATTGAGGTGATGATGTAATGAAAAACCGCATATGGTCTTTGATTCAGAACTTCTTTCCCGTGATTGCGCTGGGAATCATTCTGATTGTCTTTACATTCCTTTCAGAGGGGAAACTCTGGTCGGCGAACAATCTTAAGTCAGTCTTGAACACCATGATTCCTTACTGTATTGGCGGAGCAGGCATTATGTTTGCTTCCGCACAGGGGAGTTCCAATATGTCTGTCGGTTCCACGCTTGCCCTGAGCGCGGCGATTGGCGCCTGGGTCAGCAACCAGGTCGGCTTCTGGGCTTTTGTGCCCACCTGCCTGATTGTCGGAACGCTCTGCGGCAGTTTCATCGGGTATTTTATCACGAAGTTTAAGGTGTCTTCGCTGATGGTTACGCTGGCGATGCTGATTGCCCTCCGTGCCTTTGTCACACTAATCACGAACGGCAGCTCCATCTTTGTGGACCTGAATGTCATGAAGTTTAACGACCTTGGCGTAAAACTGCCGATTTTCCTGGCCCTGATGGCTCTGTTCTGGTATCTGTTCGAATATACCAAGCTGGGGTTCTTCTCCCGCTGCATGGGTGAGAATGAAGTGGTCGGAAAGTTCTCGGGTGTACCGGTGAACAAGTACAAAATCATTGCTTACGCACTGGCTGGCCTGATGGCCGGGGTGGTGGCCATTTTCAACGTGGCCAACATCTGCGGCGCTTCCGCTACCATGGGCAACTTCTTTGAAATGACCTGTATGATCGCCATGTATGTCGGCGGTGTCCCGATCCGGGGTGGCCGGCAGGCCCGCTTCTATAAGCTGATCCTGGGTTCGGTGACGCTGGCGTTCCTCTCCAACGGGCTGACAATCAGCCGCGTGGACAGCGCTTACTCCGAACTGATCCAGGGTATCATTCTGCTGAGTGTGGTCTTCCTGAGCAACTTTATCCAGAAACAGTTCACCCGCTACCAGATGGCTGCAGCCGCAAAGGCTTCTGTTGCCTGAAAGGAGCCTGCATGAAAAAACAGGTATTTAACCCGTATCTTCCCTGCTACGAGTATGTGCCTGACGGCGAACCCCATATTTTCGGGGACAGGCTGTATCTCTTCGGATCCCATGACGCTTTTAACGGGGAGCGGTTCTGCCAGAACGATTATGTGTGCTGGTCTGCACCGGTCGACGACCTATCGGACTGGCAGTATCACGGAGTCATCTACCGGAAGGACCAGGACCCGATGAACGACGGCAGCCGCGTCATGTATGCGCCGGATGTATCGCCGGGCCCTGACGGACGGTATTATCTCTACTATACGCTGGATTTCCTCAGCGCGGTTTCCGTCGCTGTCGCATCCAGGCCGGAGGGCCCCTATGCCTATTACGGCGTGGTGCGGGATACGGACGGACATATCCTGGGCCAGCGGGACGGTGATGTTTTTCAGTACGATCCCGGCGTAATGATGGATGAGGACGGATCGATCCATTTATACTCCGGCGTGGCCTGTGAAAACGGGCCCCTGGAGAAAAGACTCGGGAATGTAAATCGGATTATGAACGCCTCCTATCATTACAGGCTTGCACCGGATATGCTCACGGTGGAAGAATCCGGTGTTCCTGTGGCGCCGGGCGGAACCCTTGCCATGGGCACTCCGTATGAAGGGCATGCCTTCTTTGAAGCCAGCTCGATCCGGAAATCCGGAGGCCGGTATTATCTGATTTATTCTTCCAACAACAGCCATGAGCTGTGTTATGCCACCGCGGAACAGCCGGAAGGGCCGTTTGCGTACGGCGGGGTACTGGTCAGCATCGGGGACATCGGCCTGGACGGCCGGGTGGAAGATAAGGATGCGGACAATTATCTCGGCACGACCCACGGCAGCATTATCCGGATCAGGGACCAGTGGTATGTCTTTTATCACCGGCAGTCCAATGACAATCAGCTTTCCAGACAGGCCTGCGCCGAAAAAATCCAAATAGCAGCGGACGGAAGCATCGCGCAGGTGGAAGTGACCAGCTGCGGCCTGAATGACGGTTGGCTGAAAGGAACGGGAACCTATGAAGCCCGGATCGCGTGCAATCTGTCTGGAAAAGAAGGCGGAATCCGCTATATGCCTTTCCGTACCGCTCCGACCGGAATGCCTTATTTTACCCAGGATGAGCCGGACAATGATACCGGATCCGTACAGTATATCCGGAACATGACGGACGGTAGCTGGGCCGGATTCAAATATTTCCTGATGAACGGAACACACAGCATTACTGTCCGGTACCGGGGCGATGTGGACGGAAAGCTGCTTGTCAGTACGGCGGAGAAAGGTTCTTTGCTCTCTTTGCTTCCGGTGACTCCTGGAAGTGACTGGCATACGACATCCGCATCTTTCTACCCGCTTGAAGGGAAGAAGGCGATATTTATTCGTTTTGAAGGAAATGGGTCCCTGGACCTGCTTGACTTTACGCTTTCATAACGGATGCCAGCCCGGTTGACCGCCGGGCTGTTTTCAATCCTGAATGCCTTATGGTATAATCCATTTACTATCTTTCGGTGCGGATGGTGAAATATGCAGGATAATTTCAATTACGAGCCTATTGTGTTTGATGACGGCCTTCCGGTAAAAGTGAAGGTCCGTAAGTTGACGATGATCCGTGTGCGCTGGCACAGCCATCCGGAGTTCCTGTTTGTGATCAAGGGATCTGTCCGCGTGCATATCGATCAGATCCCGCATCTGCTTTCTGCCGGGCATGTGATCGGAATTGGGAGCGGCCAGCTTCATACGCTGGAACCGGCCACAGAGGATAATCTGCTTGTCGGCATACAGATTGACAGCAGCGCGTTCGGCCGGGGGAAAAACAGTCATCTTTCCATCAACAATGAACGTTTCCTGAAAGACCAGGAGAACGAAAAAAACGATTTCTCTGAGCTGCACCGACTGATGACCCTGGTTGTTTATGAATACGACAAGCGTCCGAAAGGTTATGCGAACCAGATTCTCGGCTATGTACATGGCATCATCGCATGGATGATCCGATATGATTATCTGTCTGAGACGGACCTGGATGATGATCAGGGGAAAGGCCTGTCTTCACGGATTAATTCCATCCTGCAATATATGAACGAACACTATGATGAGCCGCTGTCCCTGCAGGATGTGGCGGACCATGAACATGTGTCATACTATTACCTTTCCAGCAGTTTTAAAAAAGTTACGGGAATGTCATTCCGGGATCACCTGACACAGATCAGGCTCCGAAAATCCATGGCGGAACTGCGGAATACGAAGCATTCCGTGGAGATGATTGCGGCAGCATACGGCTTTCTCAGCGCCCGAAGTTATTCAACGCTGTTTGCCCAGTATTACGGATGCACCCCGACGGCTTACCGGGACCAGTACTGGAAGAGGAATCCCCGTGCTCTGGATGAAAACCCGGAAACTGATTCTGCCGATTATGAACCCGTTTATGCGATGATGCAGCATAACACCGATGTGACGCCTTCCCGCCGTATATGGAAGGAAGAGCACGAGATTACCCTTTCGCTTGAGGGAAAAGATACGGAGCCGGTGCGCAGGATCTGGTCCTTTTCGACCTCGTGTTCACGGGCGGCGGACCTGCTGCGAAGCGATATCCAGGCCGTTGTGCGTCAAGCGAGGGAGGAGATCGGTTTCCGTTATATCCGGTTTCACGGGATTTTCAGTGATGACCTGATGATCTGCCACAGGGATGCGAATGGGGTTCTGCATTATAATTGGGTATATGTCAACCAGATTTTTGATTTTCTCCATGATATCGGTCTGAAGCCTTTCCTTGAACTCTCCTTTATGCCCAGTGAACTGGCATCGGGAGAAAAGACCGTTTTCTGGTATCATGCCAATATTACCCCGCCAAGGCAAATGGAAGAATGGCGGGCCCTGGTCTATCAGTTGATCCGCCATTGTGTGAAACGGTACGGTGTGGAGGAAGTCAGCCAGTGGTATCTGGAAGTCTGGAGTCAGCCGGATTATCAGGACTATTTCTGGGCAGGTACGATGGAAGATTATTTCCTGCTATACCGGCATTCCGCCGAAGCGGCCAAAGAAGCGTGTCCGGGCATCAGAATCGGCGGTCCCGGCATTTCCTCCATTGGTTATGAGAAAAGCACGTGGATCCGTTCTTTCACTTCTTTCTGCAGGGAGAACAATCTTCCCCTGGATTTCGTTTCCTTTCATATGTATACAGATCGCCAGGATTATTCATCCCGGGATGGGGAAATCGTACCTGCGCTGACCACGCGGGCCAAGCTTCAAAGGGATGTGGAGGCCGAGCTTGCCTGCACTCATATTCAGTCTGCAGGGAAAAGTGTCGGACATTTCCATGTTTCCGAGTGGAATCTGTCCGCCCGCTATGTTTTTGCGGTCCGGGACAGTGCATTCATGGCACCGTATATTATCAGCACAGCCCTTTCCTGTATGAATCTGGTTGATTCCCTTACCTTTTGGACATTAAGCGACCTGCTGGATGAGATACGTCTCCAGCCAAAAGCCTTCCACGGTGGCATGGGCCTGATCAGCGTGCATGGCATTCCCAAAGCTTCCTATCTTGCCCTGAAGGTTCTGAATGAACTGGGGGATTTGGTTATTGGCCGCGGGGAAGGATGGATTGTAACAAAAAGAGGCAGATCCATCCGGATTTTGCTGTATCATCTTGTCTTTCTGGACCAGCTGGCATCCCAGGCAACAGATTTCAGCAGCGATTTTAACGGAGATGTATACACGCTCTTTGAAGAAAAGCCAGCGATGGATTATACCATTACGCTTTGTGACGCGGAAGAAAAATACCGGATGTGCAGGTGTGAAATCAACCGCAAATACGGCAGCGCTTTTGATGTGTGGGGCAGGATGGGCTCAGTATCAGAACTCAGACGGGAAGAAATTGAGTATCTGAAGTCAGCTTCTGTTCCAAGACTCAGCGTCTGTGATGTTGACTGCGAGGATCATAAACTCATACTGGATGCGATGATCCCGCCAAACGGATGCCAGTTAATCATTCTTGAACCGGTCGATCAGTGAGATTATGTTTATCCGGAGAATACACGATGAAAAATAAAAAGGTTTTGCGTGTCCTGTTGTATGCAACAGGATTGGTGATTCTTGCGTTCGGGCTTGTCCTGAACACAAAAACAGGACTTGGAACTTCACCTTTGGTTTCCATTGGATATTGTCTGGCACAGTTTTTGCCATTGTCCTTTGCCAACGCCACATTCATTATCTATGTGCTCTTTGTTGCTATTGAAATCATTATCCATCTGATTCGCAATCAAAAAGCACAGGCTCTGAAGGATCTGCTTCAGCTGCCGTTTTCTTTGATCTTTACCCGGTTTATGGGGCTGTTTGACGGTTTGATTCCGCTATTGACTGAAGAATCCGGTGCATTATGGGGTTCTGTTTGGATGCGTATCATACTACTGCTTGCCGCTATTGTGTTTATAGGAACCGGCGCCTGCTTCTCTGTAAGGATGCGGCTGATTCCAAACCCAGGTGACGGTGTGGTGCTGGCTATTTCTGATTTTACGAAAAAGAAACTGGGAACAGTCAAGATTATCTTCGACGTGGCAAATGTCATCATTGCCTGTGTTATTTCGCTGATTGCGAAAGGCACTGTTCTGGGAGTCGGTATCGGAACAGTCATTGCTATGCTGGGCGTCGGCAGGGTGATGAACAAAATGGCAGATTTTTTGTCTCCAGTACTTCAAAAGACTCAAGTTGGATTGGAATAACAGAAATGATTCGTCAGTATGGCTAGGTCCAGCAAAATGCACAAGAGCAATAATTCATCACAGTATGAAAGGAGTCTTCATGCCAGAAAAGTGACATGAAGACTTGCTCTTGCGCCAGGAAGGTGACACAGAAAGAATGCCGGATGAGCCTTCGCTGATTTGTGGTTCGTACTATTACCAGAATGAAAAATGGTTTAAAACTATTTAATTGGTTGTACTGGGTTGTTTGAAGTGGCTACAGAATTAAACCGGATTATACATAATTGTACTGTATTGTGTACCTGAACCCGGTTCAAGTCCTGTTTCCCGCACGTAAGAGCTCTTGAGAAATCAAGAGCTCTTTTTTTCTGCTTCAGAGACAAATAAACAACCCAATATACTGGTGAGAGTAAAAGAGCTTTAGATACAAGATACCTCCTTTGATACATAACTGCAGGTTCGCCAACCGCAGAAAATCAAAGGAGGTATGTCATTTATGACCAATGACAGTGGAAGTTTATCACACACAAAATGAAACTGTAAATATCATAT
>JAEEGG010027719.1_pt1 | contig 10714 bp, 6 predicted proteins | sample 9134161 | NCBI WGS metagenome assembly JAEEGG01 (sample SAMN16246543, study PRJNA631951) | gut metagenome | biome: gut microbiome; feature: rumen; material: CR-attached | host: Bos | place: Iran: Karaj | collected 2018-10
AGTTGGTTTTTTTGAATCCGAACATGTAGCCTTCGGGATTGAGCCAGTTCCCCAGATTGGTACCCTTGATCAGGAAGGGTTTCCCATCGGTCCCGATAAGCGTCGTACCGTCGATACTGACGAAATCTGGCTTCTTGCCCGGGGTGAGGGGGATCTGCGCGAGATAGATGCCGGCCCGGGGGCGGCCGTCGGGGCGGGTGAGCTCGTGGGAGGAGTAGTACACGACCCTGAGTACATCGCCCTCGATCAGGAATCCGGGATAGCTGTTGTCACCGCCGGACGGAAGTGTCCTCCAGAGTTTGAAGTCTCCTTCGGTATTCCCTCTCCACAGGCAGGTCTTCATCTCTCCGTCCTGGAAGTAAGCGCGTCCGCCGACAAGCAGCGACCCGTCGGGCAGCACCGCCATTTCAGGACCTCCGATCTGGAACGGGAGCGGGATGAGCTTCCAGTCGGTGAAGGGGGCCTCGCTGATGCCGAGATACGCTTTCTTATCTTCCTTTTCGCGTCGGATCAGCAGCGCCATCCTCCCGTCCGGAAGGAAACGCACGGTGGTCTCGTTGGGGAATCCATCCAGCTCGATGTCAGTGATCTTTTCGAAATGCAGCCCGTCGGTGGTCTTGAGCAATTCCAGGCCGGCGCCGCCCGGCTCGCCATAAGAGACGGTATAGCCCGTACCCTTGTGCCAGGTCATCCGCCAGAACCAGGCGAATCCGTCCGGAATGGGATAATCCACGGGTACCGGATCGCTGAAAGAGAGGCCGTCAGAGCTGAAGGACACCTGAGGGATCCGCTGCTGCAGCTTTTTGTCCACATACACCGACCCGCCCTGGATGACCATGAGACGGCCGTCAGCCGTGACGGAGAGTTTGGGGTCGCGCAAGTCATAACCTTCCTTTGAAAGCAAGGCGACACTCTCCCAGTGCTTGCCGTCCGTAGAGCGCAGGATGCGGGTCTTGCCCGCCGCGATTCCGTTCTCATCGAAAATGTGGCTTACGCCCTCTCGGAAACTAACATACAAAGCATCCCTGTAGCGTACGATGGACGGGAACGCGCTGTATTCGTGGTCCCAGATGCACGCAACGCTGGGCTCCTGATCCTTATCAGGGCCGCAGCCCAATGTAGCGAAAAGGGTGACACTCAGCAATGCGATGGCGAGCAGATGTCTCATATGTATGCCTCCGTTTCTAGAAATCGAATCCCACAGACAGGGCGACGGAAAATCCGGTCTTGTCGCACCACTGCGCTCCGAATTTCATCGGGCCGACGACAGTCTTCTGTCCGATCTCCGCACCGACGGCATACGCCGTGGGACGGGTCCGGACCAGATCCGCCAGCACTTCTTTATCCTGGAACACGCCGCCGCGCAGCGTGAGGAAATTCTTGTGGTTGAGGCGGAATCGGACGTCAAGCTGTGCGGTGGCGGCGTAGCTGCCGCAAATGAAGAATCCCTGGCTGAATCCAAAGAATGGAATCTGGTTGTCGATGTACCGGCCGGCCACCGTACCGCCGGCGGCCAGCGTGTGTATGAAATTCATATGCCCGGGCTGTTCCGTCTGCCAGCCGGCATAGACGGAGGGCTGCAAGACGACGACACGACCGAGAGGCACAGCGACGGAAGCGTGGACCGTCCCGACACTGTAGGGGGAAACCTCGCCTTCATAGTATTCTCCGGCTTCCATCCCTTCGTCTTCCAGGAAGGTGGAGTATCCGTCGAATACATAACGGGTATCCAGCTTAAGCCGGAAACCACAGGTCGGGAAATAGCTTTCGTTGAACGTGTCGTAGCGCAGGGAGGCGAAGGTGGAGAGCCAGCGGCTCCGGAAATCCCATCCTTCCCAGTGCATCTGGTTGTCCAGGTAGTTCTCAAACGGTTCCATCTCATAAGCGGCGCCGAAACGGACGTTCCCATAGACCATCCGGGCGTCTTCAGCATACAGTTCCAGACGCGAATTCACCCCGTTGTACCGGGCCTTCGAGAATTGCCTGGCCTGGGTGGTTTCGTCAATCCGGTAACTGAAATTCCGGTAGGAATTCTTCCAGGCAATACCGAAGACGGGCAGCGGTGCCAGCGGCTTATAGGAAAGGTCGAGGTCCAGTTGGGATACCTGGCCGATCTTGAGCTCCGAGATGAAACGCAGTCCGGAAAGCCGCCGGGTGCCGATGCCCAGATGGCCCCCCAGATAGATCGCTTCGTCCAGGTCCACGTGGAGACCGGCGCCGGCCTCGTTGGTCTGTCCTTTCTGACAGTCGAAAATCAGCGTGTAGGGCTCGCTATCGCCGCTGATCCGATAGGTGACCGACTCGAATGCCTTCGTGCCGTACAGGGCGGAAAGAATCCGTTCGATTTCTGCCCGGCCATACAGGCCGTTCCGGGGTAGAAGGGCGTGACTGATGACGAAGGCCGACTCTTTCTCGGTGATTCCTTCGTACCGGATTTCCCCGATCCGGACCTTGTGCTTGGCCAGGTCGATGGCTTGGCGGCGCTCCGGGGCCTGGGCGCCCGGTTCGGCACCGACCCGTTTTGCAATCTCTTCAAAAGCTTCCTTGTTCTCCACGGCCCGGGCATATCCCTGGGCGATGATGTCCTCCACGCTCTTCGAGTCAAAGGAGAGCATCGTGTATCCTTTCAGTTCATGCTGGAGCAGGATATCCGTGTTCCGCCGGTTGGTCTCGCAGATGTCGGCGGACATCAGGGTGATGTTCTGCATGAGGAGGTTTGCGAGGCCGTTGAGGTCAGCCAGGGTGCGGGGCGTGGGCATTTCCGATCCGATGACGATGTCTGCGCCCATCGCCCGGGCGATGTCCACCGGGAAGTTGTTGCGCGTACCGCCGTCCACCAGCACCATGCCTTCCAGCCGGACGGGCCGGAAGTATCCGGGAATGGCCATGGTGGACCGCATGGCGTCCACCAAGCTGCCCGCGGTCCAATTCTTTTCTTTCAGGCTGAGCATGTCCGTGGCCACGCAGAAGAAGGGGACTGGAAGTTCGTCGAAAGCCAGGGAGTCCTGATAGCCGACGGAGACGGAACTGAGGGTGTTCCGGACATTGTACCCGAACAGGAAGCCGTCCGGAAGGCCCATACCCACCTTGGCCATCATCTCCTGACCCATGTCGCCGGTCCGGGTGTCGCTTTGCTCGTAGTTCTTGTTGAAGCGGATCTGACGCTTGATCCGGGTCCGCATGTCCTTGTCGTCATAGTGGAACGGCACCGTCAGGGCGAAACGTTCCTTGTTGCGGCGGACCTTGTATGTCTGGAAGCTGTCCGGAACTTTGTCGGACATCATCACGGTCCAGTCGATGGCACGCACCAGCGAATCCAGGTAATGTGCCCCATAGCCGAGCGAGTAGAGACCCGAGACCAGGCCACCCATGCTGGTGCCGCCCACCAGGTCCACCGGGATGCCCATTTCTTCCATATACCGCAGGACGCCCAGATGGGCCATGCCCCGCGCTCCGCCACCACCCAGCACGACCGCCACGGTGGGGCGGTACTGGCGGATTGAATCCATTTTCGCCCGGACCCGGGCGACCGCCAGTGAGTCTTCCGTCGGGTTGACACTGGGAGCGATAATTCGGTTTTGCGCTGTCCCGATGATGGTGGACAGACTGATGCAGATGGGGAGCAGGGCGATTTTGAGAAGATTCATAGTATTCTTTTTTCTGATTACAAAGATACTAAGAATCCTCGTTATTCCACCCTCTCTCCGTCGACAGTAGAGATGCGGACGGTCGCCGCATCATCGTTCCGGCCCTGGTGGACCATGACGCCCCGGTAGATCCACGATCCCAGCTTCGTGCCGGTGTCGCCGTCGATGATATCCCAGGTGACATTATACTCACCCTCCGGTAAAGCGACGCGCGCTTCCTCTCCCTTTCCATACGAAGACGGGAGCACGGAGACCGGCTCGCTGCCCCATTCTTTCCGATAGAAAGATACGTGCGCCATTTCATTGCTCGTAGCGTTCCTCAAGCGGATGAATCCCCAAGGGGTGCGGTCCGGGGCATCCAGCTGCCAGTTACTCGCAGCAAGCGACACATCGTGCGTCGTGAGATCGCTCTTCGCCCACTCTTTATCGGAGTTCAGGACAATGCTGTTGCTGTCTGCGGGCGGCACTTCGTTTTTCTTGTTGAAAGTGATATCGCAGGATGCCGCACCCAGCGTCATGGCAAAGAGGCCGAAAAATAAAAATAAACGTTTCATTTCTGTTCGTAAAGAATTCGACAAAAATAAAAATAAAACTTTATAATGGAGTTGGGGGATAATTCCCGTAAGTCTCTCGGCTACAGTTTTTTTGGGAGGATGCAAACTTTTTTTTATATTTGAGTCTGCATTAACACAACCGATATTTTACCAACTATTCAATTAACCAAAAAAACCATTCAAGATGAAAAGGAACAGAGTCCTTCGAGCATGTTTCATGCTCTTGTTCGCATGTATGTCGGTGGCCCTTTCGGCCCAGACATACAGGACCATCTCCGGAACGGTGAAAGATGCCGCCGGAGAGGGTATCATCGGAGCGGGTGTTGTCGTTCAGGGCACATCGAACGGCGTCATCACGGCTCCCGATGGTTCTTTTACTCTCAAGAATGTACCGGACGGCGCTTCCCTGGTCGTATCCTGTGTGGGATACAAGACCCAGGTATTCCCTGCGCAGAACGGGACCCTCGTCCTCGCCGAAGACAGTGAAGCGCTGGACGAGACCATCGTCGTCGCTTACGGAACGGCGAAAAAATCAAGCTTCACCGGTTCGGCGAGCGTCGTCAAGGCGGACCAGATTGAGAAGATTTCCGGTTCCGGTTTCTTGGAGACCCTGCAGGGTATGTCCACCGGTGTTCAGATCGTCAACAACGAAGGTAACCCGGGCGGTACCTCCCGCATCCAGATCCGTGGTATCTCCTCCATGGCCGGTGTAACTGACCCGCTGTATGTCGTCGACGGTATGCCTTACGACGGCACCCTGAACTCCATCAACCCGTCGGATATCGAGTCCATGACTATCCTGAAGGATGCAGCAGCATCCTCCCTGTACGGTTCCCGTGCAGCTAACGGCGTCGTCGTGATCACGACCAAAAAGGGTAGGAGCGGCAAGCCGGTGGTCAACCTGCGTGCGGGTTGGGGTACGTCCGATGCGGCGGTCCCGTTCCATACCAAAGCGGATCCGAAGCAGCAGCTCCTCAATAACTGGCGTGCCCTTTACAACGATCAGGTGTACTACCACGGTGCTGATCCCCAGGCGGCCGGTGACTATGCCTCGGAGAATGCCGTCGGCCTCTGCGTCAACCCTGTCACCAATTCGAAGGGTGAGACCTGGTATGTCACTCCTTTCAAGTGGCCTGGAAGCGCTTCCAACTTCTTCACCCACGACGGGAAAGGCAATGCCAGCCTCAACCCGAACCTGGAATATGTCTGGGACAAGTCCGACTGGGAGTGGAACGACGTGGTCTTCCACCACAAGATCCGTTCGGACTACGGCGTCGATGTGAGCGGCACCTCCGCCAACGGCAAGACCAACTACTTCTTCTCCGGCGGCTACCTGGATGACAAGGGCTATGCCAACCGTGACTACTACAAGCGCTATTCCTTCCGTGCCAACGTGGAATCCGAGATTACGAAGTGGCTCCAGATGGGCGGCAGCCTGGCCTATAGCTATGCCCGCCGTACTACGTTGCAGTACAACCGAATGCTCAACTTCCACAACTCTCTGTGCTCCCCGTACCTGCGTAACGCGGACAACACCGACTGGGTCTATTCCGAGAAGACGGGCGAACGCATGTATGATTATGCGACCAACAATGCCTTGTACTTCGGCATGCCTGCTGTCGGCAAGGGCGACTATTGGGACAATCCCAACGACGAGGACTTTGAAAGCCACGCCTACACGACCATGACGGCCAAGTACTTCGTGAATTTCAAGCTTCCGTACGGTTTCAACTTCCGTTCTTCGATCAATATCGATGACAACCTTGTCACCGACTACAACTACGGCTCCGCCGTCCATGGTGAGGATCAGGTAGCTCCTTACGGCATCACGGTGAAGACCACCGGCGGCTGGGCCGACCGGACCAATACCCATATCATGTCCTCCACCTGGAACAACCTGCTGACCTGGGACAAGAACTTCGGCGACCACAACCTCAACCTGCTGGCCGGTCATGAGTTCTATTCCTACAACGATGAATACAATTATGGCTATGGTGAAGGTATCATGAACCTGGGCCAGTTCGAACTTGCTTCCACGACGGCCAACTGGGAGACCGACTCCAATATCATCAAATACCGTCTCCTCTCCTTCTTCGGCAAGGCGGACTACAACTACGCCAACCGTTACTTCCTCTCCGCGTCCTTCCGCCGGGATGGCTCCTCCCGTTTCCATCCGGATAACCGTTGGGGCAACTTCTGGTCTGTGGGCGCTTCCTGGAGACTCAGCAACGAGCCCTTCATGAAGGACATTCCCTGGCTGGACAACCTCCTTTTCCGTTCCAGCTACGGAACCTCCGGTAACGACCGCCTCTATATCCGGCAGGCCAACAAGGGAAAGCCCGGCGACGAGATCTACTATGCCTATCAGGCCTATTATGAGCCGGACAACTTCATGGGTCAGTCCGGATACAAGCCCTCGACGGCTTACACGCCGGATTTGAAGTGGGAAAAGAACCAGCAGTTCAATGTCGCGACGGACTTCAGCCTCTTCCGCGGTCGCTTAACCGGAACGGTCGAGTACTATGTCCGCAGTTCCAAGGATCTGCTCTATTATCTGGATCTTCCGATCTCCGCCCAGGTGGGCAATGCGGTCGGTTACAACACCAACCTTGGCAACGTCCGCAACTCCGGTTTCGAGTTCACCCTCGGCATCACGCCGGTGCAGACCCACGACTTCGTCTGGCAGATCGATGCCAACCTGTCCACGCTCAAGAATGAGATCACCTACCTGCCCGTCGGCGCTTATACCTATGCTTACCGTTCGACGTCTCACCGTCTGGAAGAGGGGCACTCCCTGTTTGAATTCTATACTGTCCACAATGCAGGCGTGGATCCCCAGACCGGTCTCATGTCTTATGTCCTGAAGGACGGTACTGTCACGACGGATTATGACGGAAAGGTCACGACGGACGACTATGACTGGTGCGGTAGCGCTATTCCGAAGGCATTTGGTTCTCTCACCAACAGCTTCCGTTGGAAGAACTTCGATGCTTCCATCATGTGGTACGGCTCCTTCGGTTCCTACCTGTTCAACTACCTGTTCTTCGAGGCGGGTACCTTGCGTACCTGTGTCGGTCTGATGCAGGATGTGGCTGGCGTGGACGTCTGGGAGAAGCCCGGCGACAAGGCCAAGTACCCTCGCTGGAGCACCGAATACGACAGCCGCAACCGCAAGAACTCCGACTTTTTCATCATCAAGAACGACTACCTGCGCCTGCGTAACGCTTCCATCGGCTACACCATTCCGAGGGACCTTCTCAAGAAGGTCAACATCTCCAATCTCCGTGTTTACATCTCGGGTGACAACCTGCTGACCTTCGGTAATGCTGCCAAGCAGCACACCGATCCTGAAACGGGCATCAGCGGCAACAACTACAACGGTAACTCGCAAACCGACTATGGTGTGCAGACTTCCCGCCGTGTTTATATGGCCGGTATCCAGTTAACTTTCTAAATGACTGCCGTTATGAAAAAGATATTGTATTCCATTGTTTCCGTCGTTTTCGCCGTGCTGCTGTGCAGCTGCGACAAACTTCTGACTACGAATGACGCGACCAAGGTGGGAGCCGAGAACTTCACGACCAGCGTTGCCGGCCTGAACCAGCTACTTACTTCCTCCTACAGGTCCTTCCTGATGGGTACGGGCTCTTATGGCCAGGATCGCGCTTCCTACCAGGGTGTTTCCGGCTTCCTCATGCTCTACGACATGATGGGGTCCGACATCTGCGTCAATACGAACTACGGTTCTTCTCCCGAAGACGTTTACAAGTTTGCTCCTTCCCGGACCCAGTCGGTCGGCGGTGCCCGCCATATCTGGGAGCACATGTACAACGTCATCAACATGGCGAACATCATCATTGACAATGCGTCCGGTGCGACGGGATCCGATGCGGACAAGAACGCGCTGGTCGGCCAGGCCCTGGCGATGCGTGGGTTCTGCTACTTCCACCTGCTGCTCAATTATCAGCAGACCTATGCTATTGCGAAGAACAAGCGCGGTGTCATCCTGCGCCTGCACGAAGACGATGATCCCAATATGCCTTTCTCCACGGTCGCGCAGTGCTACGACCAGGTCGTCGCTGACCTCAAGGAGGCCGAGACCAAACTCTCCGGCTTCCACCGTGCCGAAAAATGGCAGCTGGACGCTTCCGTGGCGGCCGGCATGCTGGCCCGCGTCTATCAGGTGATGGGCGACTGGAAAAACGCTTACGCCGAGGCCAAGAAGGTCTACGACAAGTATGGTACACTGATGTCCAAGACGCAGTGGTGCAGCGGTATGGATCACCTCATGGAAGAAGGCTGCGCCGAACTCGTCTGGGGTGTCAAATACACCAATCTCTCCAATATCAGCTCCAACACGGTCTTCAACAACTGGTACAATTTCGATCCCAGTTACGGTGAGGGCATGACCACCGGTCCGCTTTATCACTTCCTCTGCAACTACGTGGACCAGACCTATGTCGACCTGTTCGAAGGTGACGACACGGATTACCGCGGCTCCAAGTGCACGAAGACCTCCGGTGTCACAGACGAAGATGAGATCAACGTGATGTTCTGGCACAGGACCAACAACGACCTGGGCAATTACAACGACAAGAAATGGGCTTACAACAAGCTCAAGTCCTATGGCGATGGCACTTATGAGGGCCACACCAACGCGAATCACAGCTATGGTTTCGACGTCCCGATGATGCGTGGCTCCGAGATGCTGCTCATCATGGCGGAGGCTGCGGCCCACGAGACGTCGCTGGGTAACGCCCAGACTTTGCTGAATACGTTGCAGAACGCCCGTCAGGTCAAGAATCCGACGAAGGCGTCCGGTGATGCGCTGCTGGAGGCCATCTACGTCGAGCGCCGCAAGGAGCTCCTCGGCGAGGGAGTAACCGGGTCCTATGACCTGCTCCGCCTGCAGAAGCCCCTTGTCCGCAAGGAGGCTTGCGCGGCCAACAACTATGCCGGCCACTTCTCCTGGGGCATGACGAACCTGGATGGTTATAACGGTGCCGATGCCCAGCCGCAGGGCACGCTGCCTTCCAACGATTACCGTTTCATCTGCCAGATTCCGCAGTTGGAACTGACCAACAACCGTGCGATCAGCGAAAGCGACCAGAACCCGTTCCGCGGCCAATAGCCGAAATCGTTCACAGATTTAATACAGAGGCGGCTCGTTCGGGTCGCCTCTGTTTCATACCGGCCAGGGAGTAAGGATTTCCATAAACAGAATCCAGCAAACACAAAAAAGAAGACCTTGTGATGTGCTTGAAAATTAGCAACTTACAAGGTCTTTCTTGTGCCCGCAGGCGATATCTTCTCGAACTCGTTTTTCGAGGACCTAGATAAACTCTGGCTCTTACGGGAATGGATACCGGCTCCCGATAATCCCTGTTTATTAGAATTTAACGGATAGTTTTAATCCGGCTGTTGGTTGATAAGAATTACCTACCATTGCAAAATCAAAAGAAGGAGATACGTTCATTTCAAATGAATATGCTTTTTTCAAATCCTGTTCATACATGTTTTTAACCTTGGCTACCCTTACGCCGTCAATGATCGCAATGATATCAAGTGCTGCAACACCTGCAGAAATGACCAAGCCAGCGATAACGGAACCAGGGGCAAGTTCAACAATCTGGCCAGATGTAGTTACGGTTGCTCCATAAAACATCACAACAGGAGCGAGAATGGAACCACCAACTGCACCACCAAGGAAAGCGAAACCACGTCCAACCTCATTGCAGATCATTTGTCCAAGTCCCGGAATGAAGAAAGACGCAACACCGGACCATGCAGGACTATATCTATCAGCGAGGACAGGCGAATACTCCTTATAGTTGTAGAGATGCTTCAGCTCTTTATATTTCATCCCAACAGACAGATTCTCAACAGCTTCTCTGTCCGTGTAATACATCCCTGCTTGTGAGTTGTTATTAAAAACCTCATTTCGCCCTGATTCATACCGGATCATCACAAGCTCGGATTTCTTAACAATGTAGGTCGCTCCATCCGGCTCGTCATAAAGCTTATATTTGACTTCATTGGGTGAAACCTCAAGGACTCTGGCTTTGATATCTTGCCCATCCTTCTTGGTAATCAGATCCTGTGCCTGAGCCATGGCGGCGGAAGCCATCAAGGCGACGAAAACTAAAACAAATCTTTTCATGGTCGTTATTATTATATCACAAATATAAGCATCCGTTATTCTTCCTGCAATAAGTACCACCGACAAATCTTCCGAGATGCGCCCAATAGCCTGTTTTTTCGTCCATTGGGAGCATTCGGACGCGAGAACGACAGGCAGGGCGGTGGAACAAAGGAAGACCGCCGGCAACTTGCAGGCGTACTGCAAAGTGCCGACGGTCTTTGTCGTTCTCGTGCCCGCAGACGATATCTTCTCGAACTCGTTCTTTGAGGACCTGGACAAACTCTGGCTCCTGCGGGAATGGATACCAGATCCCTGCGACCCTCTTCATCAGAACTTAACTGCCAGCTTAATACCCGCAGTTGGCTGATATG
>JAEEGG010027721.1_pt1 | contig 10714 bp, 3 predicted proteins | sample 9134161 | NCBI WGS metagenome assembly JAEEGG01 (sample SAMN16246543, study PRJNA631951) | gut metagenome | biome: gut microbiome; feature: rumen; material: CR-attached | host: Bos | place: Iran: Karaj | collected 2018-10
AAATGGTGAAAGATTAGTAGGACAAATAGCAAAACGGCAAGCTGTTACAAATCCAGATAACACAGTTATTTCAATAAAAAGAAAAATGGGTACAGCTGAAAAAGTTAAAATAGAAGGAGATACATTTACTCCACAAGAAATTTCAGCTATGATATTACAAAAATTAAAAGCAGATGCTGAAAGCTATTTAGGTTCACCAGTAACACAAGCAGTTATAACAGTTCCAGCATACTTCAACGATAGCCAAAGACAAGCAACAAAAGATGCAGGAAAAATAGCAGGACTTGAAGTTTTAAGAATTATAAATGAACCAACAGCAGCAGCTTTAGCTTATGGTATGGACAAAGAACAAGATCAAAAAATAATGATATATGACCTAGGAGGAGGAACATTCGATGTTTCTATTCTAGATATTGGAGATGGAGTATTTGAAGTTTTATCTACAAATGGTAATACTCACTTAGGAGGAGACGACTTTGATGAAGTTATTATGAAATATTTAGTAGATGAATTCAAAAAATCAAGTGGAATAGATTTATCTCAAGATAAAATGGCAATGCAAAGACTAAAAGAAGCTGCAGAAAAAGCTAAAATAGAATTATCAGGTGTTCAACAAACACAAATCAATTTACCATTTATTACAGCAGATGCAACAGGACCAAAACACTTAGACATTAACTTAACAAGAGCTAAATTTGAAGAATTAATTCATGATTTAGTAGAATCAACAGTAGCACCAGTAAATAATGCATTAAAAGATGCAGGATTATCAGTAAATGATATCCACAAAGTATTATTAGTTGGTGGATCTACAAGAGTTCCAGCTGTTCAAGAATTAGTTAAAAGATTAATAGGAAAAGAAGCAGACAAAGGAATTAACCCAGATGAATGTGTTGCAATTGGTGCAGCAATTCAAGGTGGTGTATTAACTGGAGAAGTTAAAGATCTAGTATTACTAGATGTAACACCACTTTCACTAGGAATTGAAACTTATGGTGGAGTATTTACTAAATTAATTGAAAGAAATACTACAATACCAACTAAAAAATCTCAAATATTCTCAACTGCAGCTGATGGTCAAACATCTGTTGAAGTTCACGTTCTACAAGGTGAAAGAGAAATGGCATCATACAATAAAACTCTTGGAAGATTTAGCTTAACTGGAATTCCAGCAGCACCAAGAGGAGTACCTCAAATTGAAGTTACATTTGATATTGATGCTAATGGTATTGTTCACGTATCTGCAAAAGATATGGCAACAAATAATGAACAAAAAATTGCTATTACTGCTTCTACAAACTTAACAGAACAAGAAATTCAAAATGCTGTTAAAGAAGCTGAAGCACATGCAGCAGAAGATAAGAAGAGAAAAGAAGAAGTTGAAATTAGAAACAACGCTGATTCTCTTGTATATAATACAGAAAAAACATTAAAAGATCTTGAAGGAAAAATTTCAGATGAAGAAAAATCTAAAGTTGAATCTGAACTTGCAAACTTAAAGAAAACTCTTGAAGGAACAGATACAGATGCTATTAAGAGTGCAACAGATAAATTAACTCAAGTTTTCTATGATTTAACATCTAAATTATATTCTCAAGCATCTCAAGCACAAAATGCAACAGCAGGTGATTCTACAGAAAATACTGCAACTGGTGAAGATAATGTTGTTCACGATGCAGATTACAAAGTAGAAGACGACAATAAATAATTAGATAAGAATAATAATAGTTAAATATAAGGGTGGTGGCCTACCACCCTGTATTTTTAGTATAGGGGGAAGGATTTGTGGCAGAATCTAAAGATTATTATCAAATTTTAGGTGTATCAAAAGATGCAACTGCAGATGATCTTAAGAAGGCATATAGAAAACTTGCAAAACAATACCATCCCGATGCCCAACATACCGAAGCAGATAAGAAAAATGCAGAAGCAAAGTTTAAGGAAATAAATGAAGCATATTCAGTTTTATCTGATGATACAAAAAGAGCTCAATATGATAGATTTGGTTCTAACTTTGAACAAGCTGGATTTAGCGGTGGCTCATATGGAAGCTATGGCGGATTTGATGGTTTTGGTGGCTTTGGAGGCATGGATATTGACCTAGAAGATATTTTAGGTAGTGTATTTGGTGGTGGATTCTCATCATCTAGAAAGTCTTCTGGCCCTACAAAAGGAGCAGATATAAGAACTACTTTGAACTTAAAGTTTGAAGAAGCTGCTTTTGGTGTTAGAAAAGAAATTAATGTTACTAGAAATGAAAAATGTGATACTTGTAATGGTTCAGGAGCTAAACCTGGAAGCAAGGTAATTACTTGTGATAAATGTGGTGGTAGAGGAAAAATACAAGTAACACAAAATACAATTATGGGATCATTTGCTACAGTTCGTACTTGTGATAAATGTTCTGGTTCTGGTAAAGTTATTCAAACACCATGTGAAAAATGTAGTGGAAAAGGAACTGTTAGAAAGAATAGAAAAATAGAAATTAATGTTCCAGCAGGTATAGATAATGGTCAAGCAATTCCTTTAAGAGGAGAAGGAGATGCAGGACTTAAAGGTGGACCAAATGGAGATATTTATGTTGTAGTTAAAGTTGGTTCACACAAATACTTTAGAAGAGAAGGATATGATATCTTTGCAAATGTTAGAGTTCCATTTGCTAAAATGGTTCTTGGTGGAGATATTAAAATACCAACTCTTGAAGGTGAAATGGAATTTAGCATTCCTGAAGGAACAAGCAGTGGTACTAAGTTTAGAGTTAAAGATCAAGGTATTCCAATACTTAATGGTAAAGGAAGAGGTGTTCTAGAATTTGTAGTAGACGTTGATGTACCTAAAAAATTAAATGATGAACAAAGAGATCTTCTAAAGAAATTTGCTGAATCATTTGGAGATGAGGTAAATGTTAAGAAGAAATCTATATTCGATGATATAAAAAGTAAATTTAATTAATAAAAGTGGGGCAGTGTATGCCTCATTTTTTTCTTTTTCTTGACAAAATCTCCTTTACATAATATAATCATTCGTGCAAAAAAAATTATTCATCCGGAAAATGATTATTAAAAGGAGGTAGAGAATTTATGAAAGATTTTCTAAAAAGATTCATCATTGTTATAATTTTTTTGTTGGGAGTTATGGCAGCACTCATTCTTGCAAATTTGTATATGCAAAATAAGGAGAATAAACCTACAGAAAACAAAGTTGAGGAACAACAAGCATTACCTGTTGAAGAAAAGGAAACAGACGAGATAGAAACATACAAAGAAACATATGGAGTAAACACTGCAAATTTGAATTTAAGAGATTTTCCTTCTTTAGATGGAAAAGTACTTGAGGTAATACCAAATAACTCAAATTTGAACGTTCTTGCTAAAATTAGAAATGGTTGGTACAAAGTATCATACGGAAATAATACTGGATATGTTAGTGGCGATTATTTAAAAGTCTTAACGGACGAAGAAAAGAAGGAAATAATTGCAGAAAAAGTATATTCTACAGATACATTTGCTAAAACTCAAGATTCATTAAATATTCGTGCAAGAGCCAATGTTAACTCGGATATTGTAACTACTTTAAACTCAGGAAGCGTTGTAAAAGTAATGGAAAAAATGCAAAATGGATGGTATAAAGTAGAAGGAAACTTGAAAGTTGGGTATGTTGATGGACAGTATATTAAAATATTGTCTCAAGAGGAGTATAATGCTTTATCTTCTGATACAAATAACATGTTAAAGCCAGATCAAAACATAATTGCTACATATACTGCTACAAGTAGTTATGGAGAAAGTAGTAGATACAATATGCATGTTGCGGCAGATTATATTAATGGCACTATAGTTGAACCAGGACACACATATTCACATTTAGCAACTATTTTCCCAGATGGAAAAGAAAACAAGTATGTAGATTCATATGTACAAGTTAATGGAAAAGTTGAAATGGGAAATGGTGGTGGAGTTTGCATGAGTTCTAGTGTTTTATATGCTTCAATTGTTTCTGCTGAAGAAAAAGGAGTAAACACTGGACTTGTAGTTACTATGAGAAAACCACATACAAATCCTGTAAAATATGTTCCTGTAAAATATGAAGCAACAGTTGCAGGTCCAACATTAGATTTTAGTTTTAGAAACGTTAATCCTTATAGTGTTAGACTTGAGGCAAACTACGATTATAACACGTTAACAATTACGATTTACAAGGTATAAATTTTTGCATTCTATGATAATCATAGGATGCTTTTTTTATATTAAAATAAAATTACATAAAATGCTACGTTTTGCTATATAGCTGCTTTTTGAAGTATATTGAATTATTATAATAAAAACAATTGTTCAGTAAACATAATTATAATTAAATTATTTTAATAAATTAATGCAAAAAGGTTGCAAAAACATTACCTCTATGTTACAATAGTATTGCTTTGTTTTTGCACTTATGTTAATAGCAGGGACAAAAATTTAAAATAGGAGAGATGTTTTTATGAAGAATTGTTTAAAAAGTATTAAAAATCTAAAAATGAAAATCATTAGTTTAATACTTCTTGTAACATTATTAACACTTGAGTTTTCTCCATTTGCTGTTAAGGCAACTGCTAATCAGTTACAATTTTACGCAGCAGCAATCAGAGCAGTAGGCTATGATTCATACAATGGAAAAAATGTATGGTTTAGTAATGCTACACTTGGTGGACAAACTGCATATTGTATTGACTATACTTGTCCAGCTCCAAGTGGAACAATGACATTTAGAGATTACCTATCTGACCAAGGTATGGCAGTCTTAGTTCATGGTTATCCAAATGCTTCAGCAGCTTCTTTAGGAGTTAATGATGATGATGAAGCATATATGGCAACACAAATGGCATTATGGGAAGTATTAAATAGAACAGGAGAATCTCATAAATCTGGATTAATATTTAGAGTAGATAATGTTACTCCAAAATCTGGTATGGAAGGATTCTATCAAAGAACTACAGCTGCAGCAGCAAGACTTGTTGCTATGGCAGAAGCAGATCCATTTACTGATTTTCCTACAATGACAATTGACAATAGCGATGTTCAAGATAGAGGAAGCAAAGATGGAGACGCTTTAATTGGACCATATACAGTTACAATATCTGGTAACTATGGTTCTACATTAAAATCTATTAATGCATCACTTGTTAACGCTCCAGCATCAGCAAGAATTGTTGATGGAAACGGAAATGCTAAAAATAGTTTAGCAAACGGAGATACAGTTTATGTTCAAATGAGCAGAAGTGAAGCTTCTACATCATTTAGCGTTAACTTTAAAGCTGAATTAGATAAAATAGTTGGTGTAATTTATACAAAACCTGGTCAATCTGTACAAGACTATGTTACAACTTCAACAGAGCCAAATACAATTGAAAAAGATGTACAAATTAACTGGACTAAGAAAAATGATTTAGGTGAAATTCAACTTGTAAAAGTTGACCAAGATGATCAACCTGTTAAAGGTGCAGTATTCTCACTAACAAACTCTAAAGGAGAAAACTTAGGAGAAGTAACTACTGGATCAGATGGTAAAATTTCATTTTATAAAGTTCCTGAAGGACAATACACTTTAACAGAAGTATCAGCTCCAGAAGGATATGTAATTAAAACTAAAACACAAAACGTAACAGTTGTTGCAGATAAAGTAACAGATGTTAAATTTGTAAATGAAAGAATAACTGGTAAATTAGTTATAACTAAAATAGATGACGCTAACAAGAGACTTGAAGGCGTAGAATTTGAAATCTATGATAAAGATGGATATTATTTAACAACAGTTACAACTGATGCTGAAGGTATGGCTACAGTTAACCTAGATTATGGTACATATTTCTTTAAAGAAACAAAAGCACCTGCTGGATACGAAATGGATGGAAATACATACAAATTTAGCGTTACAGATACAAATAGAACATACTATAAAACAGTTACAAATGAAAGATATAAAGGTTCACTTGTAATTGTTAAAACAGATGATTCTCAAAAAGCTTTAGCTGGGGTTAAATTCAACATCTTAAATTCAAATGATGAAGTAGTTGCAACTATTACAACAAATGAAGATGGACTAGCAGGTGTTAAAAACTTACCTTTAGGAACATATTACTATCAAGAAATATCTGCGCCAGAAAATGTTGTAATGGATACAGCAAAACATGAATTTAAAATAGAAACTAAAAACCAAGTAGTTAGAAAAGATATTGTTAACGAAAAAGTTAAAGGACAATTAATCATTAACAAAGTAGATAACAATAACGAAGTAATTGAAGGAGCAAAATTTGAAATTTATGATGCAAATGGAGTAGTTATAGATACTATTACTACAAATGCACAAGGTGTTGCAACTTCAAAATACTTTGGAAAAGGATCATATTCATATAAAGAAATTTATGTTCCAGATGGTTATATTTTAGATTCAACAGTTAAGACATTTAACATTGAAACTAATAACCAAGTAGTAACAGAAAAAGTTGTAAACTTTATTGCTTCTGGTTCATTAAAAATTAACAAAGTAGATGAATATGGAAAACCTCTTGCAAATGTTAAATTTGAAATCTATGACAAAAACAATACTGTTGTAGATACACTTGTAACAGATGCTCAAGGTAAAGCACAATCTAAACAATTACCACTTGGAGAATATACATTCAAAGAAGTTGAAGTTCCAGATGGTATAGTATTAGATTCAACAGTTAGACCTTTTGCTTTAACTGTAAACAATCAAGTAATAACAAAAACAATTGTAAATGATTACATTAATGGTAAATTAAGAATTATTAAAGTAGATGAAAATAGCAAACCACTTGCTGGCGTTAAATTCAACCTATATGATTCTAACAAAGAATATATAGCTACAATGGTAACTGATGAAAATGGTATTGCTGTTTCTCCTGATTTAGTAAAAGGATCATACTATTTCCAAGAAATAGAAGCTCCTCAAGGAATCGTTGTAGATAATACTATGTATGATTTCACAATTGAATATGATGGACAAAATGTTGTTAAAAACCTAGTAAATAGATATGCTAAAGGTACTCTTGTAATTACTAAATATGATAGTACTGGTGCATTACTAGCAAATGTTAAATTCAACATTTTAAATGAAGCTAAAGAAGTAGTGGATACTATTACTACAGATGAAAATGGTAGAGCTGAATCTAAAAAACTTGTAGTAGGAAAATATTTCTATCAAGAAATAGATGCGCCTGCTCATGTAGTAATGGATAATAAATTACATGAATTCTCTTTAACTAAAGACAACGAAGTTGTAACAAAAGAAGTTGTTAACAAAGTTAAAGAAGGAAAATTAAAAATAATTAAAGTAGATGAGAATAATCAACCACTTGCTGGTGTTAAATTTAATATCTACGATGAAAATAAAGTATTAGTAGATTCAATGACTACAAATGCACAAGGTGTTGCTGAATCTGGAGAACTTGTTAAAGGAAAATACTTCTATCAAGAAGTAGAAGCTCCAGAAGGAATTATTGTAGATGACACTATGTATGATTTTGAAATCGTTGAAGATGGACAAAATGTTATCAAAAATATGATCAACTACTATGCTAAAGGACAACTTCAAATTACTAAATATGATAGTAATAATAAAGTGCTATCTGGAGTTAAATTTGAAATTGCAAATAGTGAAGGTACAGTAGTAGAAACTATTACAACAGATGCATCAGGAAAAGCTATAACTTCAAGATTACCACTAGGAACTTATACATATAAAGAAGTAGAAGCTCCATCAGATGTTGTAATGGATACTGAAGCTCATGAATTCAAACTTGAATACAACAACCAAGTTGTATACAAAGAAGTAGTAAACAAAGTTAAAGAAGGTACTTTAAAAATAATTAAAGTAGATGAAAATAACAAACCTCTAGAAGGAGTTAAATTCAATATTTACAATGAACAAAAAGTACTTGTAGATACTATGACTACAAACAAACTAGGTATTGCTGAGTCTGGTGACCTTGTAAAAGGAAAATATTTCTATCAAGAAGTAGAAGCTCCAGAAGGAATTATAGTAGACAATACTATGTATCCATTTGAAATTGTAGAAGATGGACAAAATGTTGTAGAAAACATGGTTAACTACTATGCTAAAGGTCAACTACAAATAACTAAAATAGACAACAAAAACAATACTTTATCAGGTGTTGTATTTGAAATTAAAGATGCTAAAGGAAATGTAGTAGATACTTTAACTACTGATGCTCAAGGTAAAGCTACATCTAAAAAATTACCACTTGGAACTTATACATATAAAGAAATATCAGCTCCATCAAATGTTGTAATGGATACTGATACTCATGAATTTAAACTAGAAACTAATAACCAAGTAGTAACTCGTGAAGTAGTAAATAAAGTTATCGAAGGAAAACTAAAAATAATCAAAGTAGATGAAAATGATGAACCACTACAAGGTATCAAATTTAATATTTACGATGAAAATAAAAATGTTATAGATACTATTGTTACAGATGAAAATGGTGTAGCAGTATCTAAAGAAATTGAAAAAGGAAAATACTTCTATCAAGAAATTGAAGCTCCAGAAGGAATTATAGTAGACAATACTATGTATCCATTTGAAGTGCAATATGATGGTCAAAACGTAATAGCTAATATGATTAACTACTATGCTAAAGGACAATTAAAAATTGTTAAATATGATAGCAATAATAAAGTACTTTCAGGAGTTAAATTTGAAATTGCAGATAAGGATGGTAATGTAGTAGATACAATTACTACTGACGAAAATGGTAGAGCAATTTCTAAAAAATTAATGCTTGGTACATATACATATAAAGAAGTAGAAGCTCCATCAAATGTTGTTATGGATACTACAGCTCATGAATTTGTATTAAATGAAAATAACCAAGTAATTACAAAAGAAGTAGTAAATAAAGTTAAAGAAGGAAAACTTAAAATCATTAAAGTAGATGAAAATGATGAGCCACTACAAGGTGTTAAATTCAATATCTATGATGAAAATAAAAAACTAGTAGATACAATTGTTACAGATGAAAATGGTGTAGCAGAATCTAAAGAACTAGAAAAAGGTAAATATTTCTATCAAGAAATTGAAGCACCTGAAGGAATTGTAGTAGATAATACTATGTATCCATTTGAAATTGTAGAAGATGGACAAAATGTTATTGAAAATATGGTTAACTACTATGCTAAAGGACAACTTGAAATAACTAAATATACAAATAAAGGATCTGTTCTTGGCGGAGTAATGTTTAGAATTTACGATGAAAATGGAAAAGTAATCGAAGTAATTACAACAGATAGTAAAGGTGTTGCAACTTCTTCAAAATTACCACTTGGAAAATATTATTACCAAGAAATTTCTACTGCAGAAAACTGTGTAATTGATACAAATAAATATGAATTTGTTTTAACTGAAAACAACCAAGTTGTTAAGAAAACAGTTGTAAATAAAGTTAAAGAGGCAACTTTAAAAATTATTAAAGTAGATGAAAATGAAGTACCACTTCAAGGTGTTACATTTAATATCTATGATGAAAATATGAAACTTGTAGATACAATTGTTACAGATGAAAATGGTGTAGCAGAATCTAAAGAACTTGAAAAAGGAAAATATTTCTATCAAGAAATTGAAGCACCAGAAGGAATTATAGTAGATAACAACATGTATGCATTTGAAATTGTTACAGATGGACAAAATGTAATTGCTAATATGATTAACTACTATGCAAAAGGACAATTACAAATTACTAAATATGATAATAAAAACAAAACTTTAGCAGGAGTTAAATTTGAAATCGCTAATGCTGAAGGAAAAGTTGTGGATACAATTACAACTGATGCAAATGGTAAAGCTACATCTGTAAGATTACCACTTGGAACATATACATATAAAGAAGTATCTGCACCTGCTGAGTATGTAATGGATACTACTGCTCATGAGTTTAAACTAGAAGAAAATAACCAAGTAGTAACTAAAGAAGTTATCAATAAAGTTAAAGAAGGTTTCTTAAAAATCATTAAAGTAGATGAAAATAATCAACCTCTAGAAGGAGTTAAATTCAATATTTACGATGAAAACAAAAAACTTGTAGATACAATGACAACAAACAAAGATGGTGTTGCTGAATCTGGAAACTTAGTTAAAGGAAAATACTTCTATCAAGAAGTTGAAGCACCAGAAGGAATTATTGTAGATAACACTATGTATCCATTTGAAATAGTAGAAGATGGACAAAATGTAATTGAGAATATGGTAAACTACTATATCAGAGGAAGCTTCAAAATTTATAAATTAGCAGAAAATACTAATAAACCATTAGCAAATGCTGAATTTAAAATTTATAATGAAGATAGAGATGAAATCGCTACATTAATCACAGATGAAAATGGTATTGCTAGTATAGATAATCTAGTTTATGGAACATATTACTTTAAAGAAACTAAAGCTCCAAATGGATATAAACTAGATAACACAGAATTTAAACTAGAAATTACATCAGAAAAAGAAGTTGTAGCAGTAGCATACAACGTTAAAGATGAATTACCAAAAACTGGTTCTGGATTAAGTTCAGATACACAAATCATTTTACTTGTTGCAGTAGTTTCAATGCTTGCATATTCAGTAATGACTGCATTAAGAAAAAGAGAAGAACAATTCTAATAAAAAACTTAAAATAAATAATAAAAAAGAATACACTAAATAA
>JAEEGG010027723.1_pt1 | contig 10713 bp, 4 predicted proteins | sample 9134161 | NCBI WGS metagenome assembly JAEEGG01 (sample SAMN16246543, study PRJNA631951) | gut metagenome | biome: gut microbiome; feature: rumen; material: CR-attached | host: Bos | place: Iran: Karaj | collected 2018-10
GTTGGGGTCGCGCATCATCTTGCTTATTTCGGCAAACTGTTCGGTGGTCATGCGGGGGTCGAGTCCATGGATTTCCATCTCCATGCGGATGAACCCGTTCTCGGCATAGTAGCGGTGGCGCAACGGTTCCTTGATGGTCTTGATGCCGGCTCCCGGAGGACAAAGCACCACCGGACAGCTTCTGGCCTTGGCTCCCTTGGGATAGAAAAGATAGGCATAGACGGCCTGTCCGTACTGGTTCACGTCGAGTTTCACCAGATAGGCATCTATCTTGTCGGTGCAGTATTCGGGTGCCGGTGTCTTTTCGTATTTCAGCGGCACGGCGGCCAGCTTGTCCATGTTCTCTTTCCAGAACGACAGGAAGTCGGCTGGTTCCTTGGTCCACGGCTGTATTTTATCTGCCGAGAATCCCACCTTCACGTGGTGGCTGTAGGTCTTGGCGCCTACCTTGGCCTTCAACCGCAGGTCGCGGAATCCCGGTGTCTTGCGCGTTCCGATGTTGATATTGGCCCGTCCGTTTTTCAGCGTCACCTTTCCCTTGTTGTCGCTTTTCATCATGTCGTCGGCCACCTCATATTCCACCTCCGCGTTGCAGGGTATGCCGTATTGATAGAGCTGCACTTCGATGGATGCCTTCTCGCCCGCATTGTAGAGCCAGTCGGCATGGTCGGGAACCGTCACCCATAGATAATCAGAACGGTAGGGATAGTTCTCGGCACAGAGGGGCAGGGCACAGAACAGGCAAAGGAGTAAAGTTGCGCAGGCATGTCGCGTTTTCTTGTTTGCTTTCATTGTTTTATTTTGGTTTGAGGGTTTCATGTTATTTCGCCGGTGCGACCGGCGAACACCTGACGTCAGCAGGTAATCATAATTTTCACTTCTCCATTCTCAATTTTAGGGCAAGGCCTTAATGCCTTCCCATTGCACGTCCCATCCTTCGGGGAAGCCAGGGTTCTTTTCTTGGCAGCCGTCCCATCCGGCACACATCAGTGCAACGGCCGTGAGCAGTCCGCCGTTGCCGGGCAGATAGATTCTCAGGCGCTGGTCCTGGTAATTATGTCCGCTCACCAGATAGGTGTTGGTGCGCTTGGGCATGAGCAGTGCATCGACGGCTTTCTGGCGGTCGCCCAGACGGGCGGCACACATGGCCACCATCGGATAGTCCCATCCCCAGGTCTTGTCCCAGTTCCATCCGTCCCAAATCCAGTCGAGCGTTTTCTGCATGACGGCTTTGTCGAAGAGTCCGGTGTCGGGCAGGATGCCATAGGCGCCCAGCACGGCGGGATGGTCGCTGATATACTTGATGTTCGTATAGGTGTCGGTGGCATCGGCGGCAGCCAGATACAGCCCGTCCTTATGCGCCAGCGTGTCCATTTGCATGGGTCGGCCGGCCACTTTCAGCGCCCATTGCCAATAGGCCAGTTCGAACGGTGGGTCGACAGTGGTTTCGGCCGAGAGCGTTTCCTGGGCAGGAATGCAGCCGCGCAGGGCATAGGTGGCGGCTCCCTGACGGGTGGACTGGCGGGCAAAGTCGAGCATGAACTCGGCGGTCTCTTCAATCAGTTGACGGAAACGTCCGACATCCGTACCCGCGCGACGCAGCAGTTCGGCGAGATAGATGAGATGAGGCTGCTGCCAAATGAGATAGCTGCCTGTTTTCGACGGGGCTTCCTCAGCGCTGGGGTCGGTCATCTTCATCCAACGGATGCCCTGGTAGCCTTGTCTCTTGGCAATCTTACGGGCCATCGGCTCGGCCTGGAAATACCAGTTGAGCGACCGCTCAAGCAGTTCGGGATGTCCCCAGAGCGGGAACTGTGCCTGATGCCACCAAATCATCTCCAGGTGATATTTGCCGAACCAGGAATTATACGTCAGGCCGGTTTCCTGCGGAGGCGTGTCGCCGGCGCAGTTCACGGCCAGCAAATATTGCGAGAGCACCACCCGCCGTTCCAGTTCCTTGGCCCGTGGGTCGCTGCAGCGGCTGAAGTCCACGATGCCACCCGTCTGCCAGTATTGCTGCCAGTAATCAGCGGCGGCGGAGAAGACGTCGGTGGTAGTTGCTCCCACCAGCGGAGGCCGTTCACTGTATTCGCAGGTGAAGGAGAAGTCGCGACCCTTGGGCGTGAGCACAAAGCGGTTGGCGCCTTTTGCCTCAAAGCGCGCCTTTCCCGTCCAGCGGATGTCCACCCAGTAAGTAGTGGCGTCGAGCGTTCGCTTCAGCAGCACTTGGTTTCCTTCGCTGCTTGCAATAGTGGTAGAGTGCTTGTCGTCGGCATTCCAGTCGCAGGCATCGTCGGTGTGCACTCCGGTGGGGTAGGCAAAGCTGAAAAGGATGGGCAGCTGTTTCTTCCCGCTCACCTGCACGGCCACCATGTCGCGTTCGGGATGGACTGCCGTCCGCACCTGATATTCCTGACCTTTATAGCTGAACCGGCTGTCTAGTATTCCTTTCCAAAGATGCAGTTCTTGTCCGATAACCTTTACATCAGCAGGATTGTCGATGCAGAACCCCGTGGTGCCTAGATGCAGGCGGTGGGGATTGGCGCGCAGATAGCTGGCGGCATCCTTGCGGCGCTGGTCGGTGAATTTCTCTATGGAATACATCTTCTGGTCGAAGGCTTCCTCGGCGCGGTAGTTCTGGGTGTTGGGGAACGAGTGCCATCCCCAGTCACTCATCGTTCCCAGGGGCACGCCGTTGGCATAGTGCTGCGGAAAAGTCTGCAGGCCCGTGGCATCTGCCGTAAAGGCGAAGCCGCCGTTTCCTACGGTGAGCGACTGCAACGAGTCGATGGCTACAACGTGCGGGTTATTGCGGCTCACCACGCTTTGGCGGTCGATACCCGAAAAGACAGGAAGGCTGACGAGGGCCAGTAGAATAGCAATAAGTGTTTGTTTCATGAATTCTAATTTTTGTGCAAAGATAGTGAAAAAAATATCCAAACGAAAGAAATATCAAAATAAATTGAAACATTTGGAATGGTTTATGATACAACTGAAGAACAGTTTCTGACGCTTCCTTCGTAACTTTGCATCCGGAATATACTAACTATAGAAGATGATGAGAAAAACCTTTATTCTGCAACTATTCATGGCCTGGGCAGTTTGTGCCTCGGCCCAGCCCTCTACCGTTTGCAATGCCGACGGCACCGTAACCTTCCAGTACAAGAACGACCAGGCCAAGGATGTGCAGGTCGATGTGCAGTTTGCTGGCCGCAAGCCGATGAAGAAAGACGCGGCAACCGGACTGTGGACCGCTACTCTCGGACCCGCTGCCCCCGACATGTATCCCTACTGTTTCATTGTCGATGGCGTGAGCGTCATGGATCCCCAGTGCGACCAGTATTTCCCAAACGAAGGTTTTAAGAACAGCCTGCTCGAGATTCCCGGTAAGAGCAGTCTGCCCCACGACATCCGTCCCGTTCCCCACGGCAACGTGGAATACATCCACTACTATTCCAAGAACCTGGGCGCCGTCAATCAGGCGGTGGTCTGCCTGCCTCCCGGCTACGAGAAGAACCCGCAGAAAAAGTATCCCGTGTTCTATCTCATCAGCGGAACCACCGACACCGAAGAGGTTTACTACAAGGTGGGCCGCGTGAACTATATCCTCGACAACCTGATTGCCGAGGGGAAGGCCGAAGAGATGATTGTGGTGCTGCCCTATGGCAATCCCTATAAACTGTTGCCGCAGCCGACCGATGCCGCTTCGATTCCCATGACCAATTTCGGTCGCGATGTGTTCAGTCTCGACCTCGTCAACGACCTGATGCCTTATGTGGAAGGCCACTACCGCACCGTCAACGATGCTGCCCACCGCGCCATCGGCGGTTTCTCCAGGGGCGGTAACCAGGCGCTGTCGAACGGACTCCATAATCTCGACAAGTTCTCTTACCTGTGCAGCTACAGTTCATTCACCTCAACCGACATCCCCGGCGTCTACGACAATGCCGCCGACACGAACAGCAAAATCCGACTGTTCTGGCTCGGCGTGGGCACCGACGACTTCCTCTACGGCAATGCCCGCGACTATATGGCTTTCCTCGACAAGAAGGGAATCCGCTCGGTGAAGGAATTCACACACGACAAATACGGACATACCTGGATGAATGCCAAGTATTTCCTCAGCAAAACCCTGCCGCTGCTCTTCCGTCCGCAGGCTGCCGAGCAGGCCATGAAAGCCGGCGCCCCGACTCCTGCCGCCACCGGCAAGGAACCGCAGTTCACGCCCGGCGTGATGGCGCGCCTCTTCCCCAAGCCCATCATCTCGCCCGAATTCCACAACGACCGCGTGCTTTTCCGCTTCAAGGCACCCGATGCCAAACAGGTCATGCTGGCTGCCGAGGTGCTCGGACGGCCGCGCCCCATGCAGTGCGACAGCGACGGCGTTTGGACGGCCGAACTGAACGAGAACCTCTACGAGGCTTTCACCTATTATTATATAGTGGATGGAACGCCGGTGGCCGACCCGCAGAACATGTATCTTGCGCCTTCGAAAGGCTTCAAGCCCAGCATCTGCTACCATCCGTCGAATCCCTACCACTATATGCGGTTGGGCGACCAACAGTTCGGAACGGTCAGTTACGACCTCAACAACGGCACGGCAACCTACCGTCCGGCATCTGAAGGCAAGTCGATGGTAATCCGCTTGGTGCCCGGAAAGAACGACACGGCCGAGAGCTGGTTCAAGATTGGCGGCGTAGATGCGATGGCCGACAAACTGGTGGCCGAGAAGAAGATTCGTCCCGTGGTGTTCACCACTGCCGACGAGAAAGCCGACTATACCTTCCGTGCCGATGATTACGGCACTTGGCCCGAGCGCCGCCACGCCCTTGAGTCGCTGCTCGACTCGCTGATGCTGCAGTCGGCCGTGCGCGGCGAGATAGCCGTCAGCCTGCCGCTTTTCCAGACCAAGTACACCGCCGACCCTGCTCCTCTGGTGGTGGGCGACACCCTGTTCCTCTACACCTCTCACGATGCTTCGCCCGAGGATATTCCCGACCCCAATGAGAAAAGTTCGGCAGGTTTCTTCATGTACGACTGGCTGTTGTGGTCGACCACCGATATGGTGAACTGGACCGAGCACGGAGCCGTGGCCTCGCTGAAGGACATTCCATGGCGCAGCCGCGAGAACGGCGCCTGGGCCATCCAGACCGTCGAGCGTAACGGGAAATATTATCTCTATGCGCCGCTCCACGGGCACGGCATCGCCGTACTGGCGGCCGATTCCCCCTACGGTCCGTTCAAGGACCCGATAGGCAAGCCGCTGGTATGGGACCAGAGCAACTGGTACGACATAGACCCGTCGGTCTTCACCGACGACGACGGGCAGGCATGGCTCTACTGGGGCAATCCCCACACCTTCTATGCCCGCCTGAACAACGACATGATCTCGCTGAAAGACAGCGTCGTGCGTCTGCCCCATATCACGCATTATCAGGAAGGTCCGTGGTTCTATAAGAGGAACGGTCACTACTATCTCGGTTTCGCCTCCACCTGCTGTCCCGAGGCACTGGGCTATGCCATGAGCGACAAGCCCGCCGGACCGTGGGAATGGAAAGGCTACATCATGCGTCCCACCCTTCGCGACCGCGGCAACCATCCCGGCATCTGCGACTACAAAGGCCATTCGTATGTGTTCGGTCAGAGCTACGACCTGATGCACCTCGACACCTTTGTGCATCACGAGCGCCGCAGCGTATCGGCTGCCGAGATTACCTACAATGCCGACGGAACCATCAATGAGGTTCCCTACTGGATTGACCAGCAGCCCCTGAAGCAATTGCAGTGGCTGAACCCCTTTAAGCGCGTTGAGGCCGAGACCATGGCCTGGGGCTACGGACTGAAATCGGCCAAGATGGGCATTGCCAATACGGGTGTGGTGGCCGACATGCCCACCTCGACGGGCCGCCGCAACATGTATATCTACGACATCAACGACGGCGAGTTCATCAAGCTGCGCGGCGTGGATTTCGGCGAGGGTGCCCGTCGTTTTGCCATTACGGCTGCGGCAACGGGCTCTTGCGACATCACCCTTCGCCTTGACAGTCAGGACGGACCGGTGGTGGGCACCGTCACCGTATCGAAGACAGGTTCGGTGGAGAAATACCGTAAGTTCAATTGCAAGGTGGCCGACGCCAAGGGCGTACACGACCTCTACCTCTGCTTCAGCCAGTCGTCGGGCGATGTCCGCCTCGACTGGTGGCAGTTCCGGAAATGAAGTTTTCCCATCATTAACTAAAGTTTTAGTTTTTATGTAAATGTAAAAGTTTCTTAGATGAGTGGCGCTGATGGTTTCAGCGCCACTTTTTTAGTTGTTGTAGGCCTCGTTTTCTATGGCTTCAAACATCTTGAGGATGGCCTCGGCCTTAGCCATGTATTGCGAAAAGACGTTCTTGTAGGCCTCTTTCAGCGTTTTGCCGGCATACACCTCGGTGAACGGCAACTTGTCGTTGGCCCGGTTTTTCGCTATCATCTTAATCAGTTTTCCTCGGCTCAGATAGAACCTTAGCTCATATTCCATGGAGTCTGGATGCCCCTCGAATTCCTCCATCGGCATGTAGACATAGATGAACGCCGGTTTGCCGTCGCTGTCGTACAGGTACTCATCGTAGTATTCCCGTGCGGCATAGTTGTATTTCGACGTGGCAAACGTCAGGTAGTGCGGGGGATAAATGGCGTCGACCTCCTTTTCATCAAAGTACATATACACGTCCTCCTTGTGGCCGCCCGTGCCCGGCAGGAAGTGGCGAGCCTCCATGTGGTAGTATTCGGCCCAGTCGCTGCCGTCGTTGTTGTCGTCGCCCGTGTGGCGCTCAATGTATGCTTTCTCATCGGCATAGCGCTGTCTGATGCTCTCCACCGTGTTCTGCGCCTGTCCCGTCAGCACCCAGGCCGCAAGGCAGACCAGCAGGAATAGTTTTCTGTTCATATTCATATCGTCGTCAGATTAAAGGTTCTACGGTTGCAAATATAGTGCTTTCCGTTCAAAATTGCAAGCAAACTGGCATTATTTCTACACACCCCGTTGCTGGAATCGTGTTTTTTGAAATGGGCACACATATTACCAAAAACAGGGTTCCATCCAAACTCATTGGGCGGAACGGCATTATCTTTGTACCGGACGCTTGCGATTGCAAGCCGAAGAAGCGTCAAGAAAATTCTGAATTTTGGTGCGCTGAGAATCGCGCGGAAGTCACCAAACGCATGATGGCAGGCAAATATGCGAGTTTTGAGCCATTATCCGCAATTCGTTGATAATAAGACTTTTGTATGAATGTTCCCGCTTCCGGACTTCCTTTAATAATCTTCCGAACTTTAAATGATAGGCTTTTAGACTGTAATTAGGCCCCAATCACAGTCTAAAAGCCTTTTATTTTGACTTCAAATCATTATCTTTTGAACTTCAAAAGCCTATTATTTGAACTTTAAATCCCTATCATTTGCCGAACGGAACCCCATTTTCTGCTCATCGAAAGCCTAAAAGGCGATGGGAAGGCACAAATCCCGCGCTACTTTCCTTCGGATTATTGCAGGTAATTTGTCGTGGATTTTGATTACACTTCTCACTATCTTAATACCGACAAGTAGAAAAAAACGCAAAATGTGGGCGAAAAACTTGCAAGGTTGATTTTTTTTGCTTACTTTTGCAACCGCTTAGGCATCAATGGGGGATTAGCTCAGTTGGCTAGAGCGCTTGCATGGCATGCAAGAGGTCATCGGTTCGACCCCGATATTCTCCACAAACAGAAGGCTACACAACGGGTGCGGCCTTCTGTGTTTATAAGGGAAGAATGATTCTACAGTTTTTTTTCCATTTTCTGAGGAATTTGCAATGCTATCGCAGAATTTTGCGTACCTTTGCAGCGGATAACTTAACCCAAAAATTGTTTTAAAGGATGACAAAAGAAACAAACAAGGCCTTTCGGCATGTGCTGCCTTTGCAGATACGTTTCAATGACGTAGACAAGTTCGGCCATGTGAATAATACGGTCTACTTCCAGTTCTATGACACAGCAAAGACAGACTACTTTGCCAGTGTATGCACGGATGTAGACTGGGAACAGGTGGCTATCGTTGTGGTGAAGATTGAGGCCGAGTTTCTGGGGCAGGTCAAGGCTGGCTGCAACATTGCAGGCCGCACTCGTGTCACGAGAATCGGCCGCACAAGTTTCGAACTCGAACAGGAAGTCTTCGATACCGATACGCTCGAAGTGAAGAGCCGTTGCTCGTCGGTGATGGTGCTCTACGACCTCATCCGCCAGCAGTCGATGCCTTTCCCCGACGCATGGCGCCAGGCCATTTGCCAGTACGACGATCTGGAGTGAAGACTGCCGAAACTCTTTTACTCTTTATCTGTTAGTCCACACGTCATAGCAAAAAGCTAACCAGCACCCTGTTCACCTATGGACAAAAATCCACAAAAATGTTCATTCTGCGCGGGTGAAGATGAAGGCTAAAGGGAAAGATTTGTGTCAGTTTTTTGAAGATTTTTGTTTTAAGAATGGCGAGTTGCTGAGTAATTACGCCCGGAGGGCACTCCTAAATGGAAAGGTTTATCGACCTGATTTATCTGATTAAGGTGTATCCTCCCTTTTCTTTGATGAACTCGATGAGCTGCCGGAACAACGGGTTTTGGCAGAGCAGGGTTTCGTTGCCTGTGATGAAGAGACGGCAGCGGGCACGGGTGAGCGCCACGTTCAGTTTGCGGTCGATGACGTGTCCGTCTTCCACGAAGCAGGTGGCGCTGAGGAAGTCCAACTGCCACGGGCACTGCGCAGTGAACGAATAGATGATGATGTCGCGCTGTGAGCCCTGATAGCGTTCCACGGTGTCGATGGTGATGTCGGCAAGCGGAGGAATGCCGAGGGCTTCTGCCTCTTGGCGTATGGCAGCTATCTGGTTGCGGTAAGGTACGATGACGCCTACCGTCTTCGCGGCATCGAAATGGTCGGCATGTTCGCGGTAGATGTCGTGGAGCAGCCGGGCCACGATGCGGGCCTCGCTGATATTCACCTTGTCGGAAACACCTGCCTGGCGGCAAGGCTCGGAGGGGATGAATATGACCCGGGGAGTCGTGGGGGCCTCCAACTGGTGGGGAAGGGGGACGATGTCTAACTGATTATTATAGAACATGCGGTTGGGGAACTCGGCGATGTCGGGGTGCATACGTCCCTGTTTGCGAAGCATGCCAGTGAACTGGCGGCGGCCGGCTTTGCGCTCGGTCCGTATAAGGCGTTCGAAAAGACTGTGGCGGCAGTCGTCCAGCTGGATGGCGTTCAGCATGGGGTCGTCAACACGGCTTTCTTTCTCGTTTTGCTGCACCACGGCGGGCAGTTGTTTATGGTCGCCGATAAGGATGAAGCGGGCGATAGTCTTACGAGAAAGGAGTCCGACGAGCTGCGGTTCAAGTATCTGACTGGCTTCGTCGATGACAGCCAGCGAGAACTGCTTGATGCCGAAGATGTGGGGTCGCGCCTGCAACATGCTGGTGGTGCCGACGACGATACGCGTCTGCTGAAGTTGCAGGCGGATGTCGCTCAGTTGCGGCCGGTCGCCAAGGGCTTCTTCGAGCAGATGAGAACGGTAGGCAGGTTCGCACGAGGCACGGTTGCCAATGCGCAAGAACGGGAGTGAGGCCTTCTGGAGCATGGAGCAGATTTCATCAACGGCGCGGTTGGTGTAGCTCATCAGCAGCAAGGTGCCGCCACGGGCAAGCTCTTCTTCGACAATAAAATGCAGGGCCATGCTGGTCTTGCCCGTTCCGGGAGGGCCTATCAGCAGGAAATAGTCGCGCGCCTGCATGGCATGGAGCAGCACTTCGTCGTAGTCGGGATGCCAGGAACGGGAGAGGCTGACCGAAGGATCGCATGCAGGTTCCCGCTGACCAAGTAGCAGCGCCTTACGCCTAGGGTCGGCTTGAATGAACTGGAACAGCGAACGGATGGATGCCGATGAGGAACTGTCGGCCGAGGCGTGCTCGATGGCAAAGGTGTCGTCGGCAGACAAACGCTGCGGCTCGTTGAGCTCCACAACCAAGTAGTCGGTGTGTATCTCGTTGAGGTTTCCTTTATGGAGGATGCTGTGCCGCACGTCGGGTTCCTGGTCTTCGCGGTAGGTATAGAGGTAGATGAAGTCGCCACGGCGGAAATTGGGAGAAGACCCATCCCAGTCCTCCAGACTCTCCCCCTGCCCCTCCCTGTGAGGGAGGGGAGTATTGTGTGTGAGGGTGAAGGTATAAACTTTCTGGGATTGCTGGTTCTCTTTCTGTATGCTGAGGTGGGCCCCCATAATTATGCTTCCCGTTTCGATTTTCTCTTGCAGCGGCATGTTCCAGAGGTCGCTGGTGCTGTGGGTGATGCCCTCCTGCGAACCGAGCAGGGCGACGCGCTGCTCTTGATATACAAAGGTGAGCATACGGCAGAAATAGGCGCGCTCTAATGGTGAGAGCCGGTGGAGCGGGTCGCAGACGGCCTTTAGTTCCGGAAGTTTCCAACGGGTGAAGAAGGTGGAGTTGTCGTTGCGCTCGTTGACGGTGTCGGGCGTGATGAGGTCGATGACGCTCTCGAAACCATGGTTGGCAATATGAAGGTCCCATGCCACGATGAGATTGCGGACGCGGATGGCCTCTCGGAACAGCTGCTGCAGGTAGTTCACCACGATGAGTCCGTTCTTGGCCGGATACTTGGAATAGAGAAGCCGGAGGCTGACGCGGTC
>JAEEGG010027725.1_pt1 | contig 10713 bp, 7 predicted proteins | sample 9134161 | NCBI WGS metagenome assembly JAEEGG01 (sample SAMN16246543, study PRJNA631951) | gut metagenome | biome: gut microbiome; feature: rumen; material: CR-attached | host: Bos | place: Iran: Karaj | collected 2018-10
GTCCGAGGGCCAGCGCGACCGGCAGGGTGGCGCCCGCGGGGTACAGGAGGGCCAGGCAGTCGGTCCGCGGCTCGTCGCAGAGCAACGAAACGCCGCCGCACAGCGCCATCAGGGCTCCGAGCAGGGCCAGAATCCAGGAAATGACATGGAGGACGTTGCGGAAGTTCATGGTCGGCGGAGAAGGTCCGGGCGGGGGCGGTCAGTCGTGGCCGAGGAGGCGGTCGAGCTTTTCGACGGTGTCGGGCTGGCAGTAGAGGACGACGCGGTCGCCGGCTTCGAGCCGGAGGTCGCCGGTGGCGACGCGGACCTGCCCGGACCGCAGGGCGGCCAGCAGGATGACGTCGGCGGGGAGTTTGGGCAGGTCGCGGATGGCGCGGCCGGCCCACGGGTGCTCGTCGTCGAGCTTGAGTTCGATGAGTTCCCCGGGCAGGCGCGAGAAGAGCGCCACCGCCGACACGTTGCGCCCGCGGACGAAGTGGAGGATGGCGTTGACCATCGCGAGGTTCGGGTCGACGACGCGGTCGAGCAGGCGCAGCTGGGACGCGATTTCGATGTACTCGGGCTTGGAAATCTTGGCGGCGGTGAAGCGCACGCCGAACCGCTCGGCCACCAGGCAACCGATGATGTTCAGCTCGTCGGAGCCGGTCGCGGCGACGTACGCCATGCCTTCGGCGTCGCCAATGCCGGCCAGGGTCTGGCGCTCCAGGGCGTCGCCCTTGATGACCAGCGTGCGGCGGAGCTGCTCGGAGCAGTAGTCGGCGCGCTTGGGGTCCTTCTCGACCAGGACGGTCGGCATGCGCGCTTCTTCAAGGCGCCGGGCGAGCTGCAGGCCCAGTTCGCCACCGCCGGCCACCACCACGCGCTGGAAGCGCTTGTTCTCCGGCCAGGCCCACTGCAGGAAGGCCGAGATGGCGTCGGGTTCGCCGGCGAAGTACACGTCGTCGCCCACCAGGAAGGAGGTGTCGCCGTGCGGGGCCAGGATTTCGTCCCCGCGCGAGACCGCCAGGAAGCGGATGCGGCGGATCCAGTCGGGGTTGCCGAAGCCCGACAGCGTGTTGCCCAGCAGCGGACTGTCCATGTGGATGGACATGCCGACGACCATGATCCGCCCGTCAAGCAGGTCGGTCACTTCGATGGCGCCCGGGAGCCGGAGGACGGAACAGACGTCGCGGGCGTATTCGTCGTGCTGGTTGACGAGCAGGTCCACGCCGAGCTTCGCGAAGTCGATGTGCCGGCTGGTCATGTAGCCGGCGGCGGAGACGCGCGCGGCGGTGCGGCCGACGCCGCGGGTCTTCGCGAAGATGCACGCCAGGATGTTGGTGTCGTCGCTGTCGGTCACCGCCAGCAGCAGGTCCGCGCGGCCGATCCCCGCTTCCTCGAGGACCTCCGGGTCCGCCCCGTTGCCCCGGACCGTCAGCAGGTCGAGGTGGGCTTCGAGCGAGGCGAGGGCGTCGGCGTCCTCGTCGACCACCACGACGTCGTGCCCGTCCGCGCAGAATTTTTCCGCGAGGTGGGAGCCTGTGACGCCGCCGCCGATGACCAGTATGCGCATGGTTCAACCCCTGAAAAGGAAGAGCGCCGCGAGGACGGTCGCGCCGAACAGCGCGATGTCCGCCAGGAGGGGGAGGTCGGTGAGGAGGACGCGTTCCGGGCGCTCGCCCTGCTCGCGGCGGTAGGCGAGGTCGAGGTAGCGGAAGACGCCGAAGACGACGAACGGGATGGTCGCCGCCAGCCGGTTGGTGCCGAACTTGGCCACGGTGTCGGGCCAGAGCGTGTAGATGGAATACACGACGATGGTCGCGCCGGCGGAAACCGCGACGAGCAGGTCCAGGAGCTTCGCGTCGTACCCTTCCAGCGCCGCCCGGGTCCCCTGGCCGTCCAGCGCCAGCTTTTCGTGCCGGCGCTTGCACAGCGCCAGGAACAGCGCCAGGAAGAACGTGCAGACCAGCAGCCACGGGCTGATGGGCACCGCGATCGCTTCCGCCCCGGCGATGGCGCGCAGGACGAAGCCGGCCGCGATGATCATGACGTCGACCAGCGAAACGGCCTTGAGGCCGAAGGTGTACGCCAGCTGCATCGCGAAGTAGGCCGCCACCACGCCGAACAGGCGGGGCGCGATCCACCACGCCCCCCAGAGGCCCGCCGCCAGCACCGCCGCGGACACGGCGAGGGCCGCCGGGACCGGCACTTCGCCCGACGCGATGGGGCGGCGGCGCTTCACGGGATGCAGCCGGTCCTTGGGGGCGTCGCGCAGGTCGTTGAGGATGTACACGGCGCTGGAAACCAGCGCGAAGGCCAGCGCGGCCAGCGCGACTTTCCACAGCAGCCCCAGGGAAAGGTCCTGGTTCAGGTCGCCCAGCGCGAAGAAGAAGGCGGCGAACACGACGCCGTTCTTCGTCCATTGGTTGACCCGCAGGAGGCGCAAGAGGATGGACAGCCGTTTCACGGTGCGGGCGCGGGCGCGGCGGCGGCGGCGACGCTCTTGGGGTGGACCTTGCGCGGGCGGCGGCGGAACCCGACGCGGGCCAGCAGCTTCCAGACCATCCACAGGGCCTCGTTGACGATGCCGCCGCTCATCTTGGACTGGCCGTCGCGGCGCTCCTCGAAGACGATGGGGGATTCCTTGACGCGGAACCCGAGGTGCCAGGCGGTGTGGGTCATCTCGATCTGGAACGAATAGCCGTTGGAGCGGATCTTGTCGAGCGGGATGGCCTCCAGGACCGCCCGGCGGAAGCACTTGAAACCGCCCGTGGGGTCGCCGAAGGGCATCCCCGTGACGGTGCGGACGTACAGGGCCGCCCCGGTGCTGAGCAACAGGCGGTTCATGGGCCAGTTGATGACGCGGATGCCGCCGATGTAGCGCGAGCCGAGCACGAGGTCCGCGTCCGCCGCCGCCGCGCGCAGCTGCGGGACGGCCTTGGGGTCGTGCGAGAAATCGGCGTCCATCTCCATGACGAACTGGTACTGCGGACGCTCCAGCGCCCAGCGGAACCCGGCGATGTAGGCGCGCCCGAGCCCCTGCTTCTTCTCGCGGTGCAGCACGTGCACGCGCGGTTCGGCGGCCGCCAGCCGGTCGGCGATCCGCCCGGTCCCGTCCGGCGAGTTGTCGTCCACGACCAGCACCTCCGCCTCGGGGCAGGCGGCCAGCACGGCGCGGACGATGGCTTCGCAGTTGTCTTTCTCGTTGTACGTGGGGATGACTACAAGTGTGTCCATGGCGGGCGATTCTAGGATTTCGGCGCGCAAGCGGCAACCCCAAAAGGGCGTCCGCCGCGGAACGGTCTTTCCTTTTGCCGGGGGTGTGACATACTGGAGGGATATGGACAACGCAATGTCGAGAGAAATCCTGGCGCAGGCGAAGCGCATCGTGGTCAAGGTCGGCAGCCGCGTGCTCGTGCAGCGCAGCGGGCGGCCGGACATCCGGCGCATGGCCGCGCTCGTGCGCGACCTGGCCGCCGTGCGGGAGCTGGGATGCGAGGTCGTGCTCGTGTCGTCGGGCGCCATCGCGTGCGGAATGGAGGCGATGGGCCTCCGCCGCCGCCCCGAGGACCTGCCCACGCTCCAGATGGCGGCCGCCGTCGGCCAGAACCGCCTCATGGCGCTCTACGACCGCCTCTTCGCCGAGGCGCACTGCCGGATCGGCCAGGTCCTGCTCACCCACGCCGACCTCGAGAACCGCCGGCGCCACCTCAACGCCAAGCACTGCCTGCGCAAGCTGCTGGAACACGGCGCGGTGCCGGTCGTCAACGAGAACGACGCCGTGTCCACCGACGAAATCAAGTTCGGCGACAACGACGCCCTCGCCTCCCGCACCGCGATGCTCCTCCAGGCGGACCTGCTCGTCCTGTTGACGACGGTCGACGGCTTCCGCGTCCCCGGCGCCGACGGCCGCGAGCACGTCGTGTCGTGCCTGCCGTGCGTGGACGAGGAAGCGCTCTCCCACACCGCCGGCAAGGGCAGTCCCCTCTCCACCGGCGGCATGGCCAGCAAGCTCGGCGCGGCGGCGGAAGCCGCCCAGACCGGCACGCACGTCGTCATCGCGAACGGCCGCAAGTCGGGCACGCTCCCGAAGATCCTTTCCGGCCGCCCCGTCGGCACCTGGCTCCCCGCGGGCGCGCCGAACGAGCTGAACCTGCGGCGCCGCTGGGTCATGTTCTTCCACCGGCCGCCGCGCGGGACGCTGACGGTCGACGACGGCGCGCGCGACGCGCTCGTGCGCGATGGCAAGAGCCTGCTGGCGGTCGGCGTGCGGTCGGTCGAGGGGACGTTCGCCCCCGGCGACCTCGTCGAGGTGCGCGACCTGCGCGGGGCCCCCGTCGCCCGCGGCCTCGCCGCCTACTCGCACATCGCCGCCATCGCCTTCATGGGCCTCAAGACCTCCGAAATACACGCCAAATTCGGCGCCGGCATCCCCGACGAAATCATCCACCACGACAACCTCGTGCTCGACCCCGCCGCCCTCCGCGGCGCCACCCCCAACCCCGGAACCTGACCATGGACAACCCCACCGCCCCCGCCACCCCCGACCTCCCCGCCCTCCTCCGCGCGATGGGCGAACGCGCCGTCGCCGCCTCCCGCGCCCTGGCCACGCTTTCCACGCGCAAGAAGAACATCATCCTGGAGGCGATGGCCGACGCCCTCGACGCCGACCGCGCCCGCATCCTCGCCGCCAACGACCGCGACATGGCCGCCGGGCGCGACGCCGGCCTCGCCGACGCCATGCTCGACCGACTGCACCTGACCGACGCGCGCCTCGACGGCGTCATCAACGCCGTGCGCTCGCTCGTCGGCCTGCGCGACCCCGTCGGACGCGAAATCGCCCGCTGGACGCGCCCCAACGGCCTGCTCATCCGCAAGATGCGCGTCCCGCTCGGCGTCATCGGCATCATCTACGAGGCCCGCCCCAACGTCACCGTGGACGCCGCGGCCCTCTGCTTCAAGGCCTCCAACGCGGTCATCCTGCGCGGCGGGCGCGAAGCCCTGCAAACCAACATCGCCCTCGCCGACGCCCTCCAGCGCGGCGGCGCCGCCAAGGGCCTCCCGCCCGACTCCATACAGCTCATCTCCGTGACCGACCACGACGCCGTGCGCGAGCTCGTGCGCCTCGAAGGCCTGGTGGACCTCGTCATCCCGCGCGGCGGCGAACGCCTCATCCGCACCGTCGCCGAGCAGGCGCGCGTGCCCGTCATCAAGCACTACAAGGGCGTCTGCCACGTCTACGTCGACAAGGCCGCCGACCCCGAAATGGCCCTTTCCATCATCGAAAACGCCAAATGCTCCCGCCCCGGCGTCTGCAACGCCTTGGAGAAAGTCCTCGTCCACCGCGACATCGCCCCGTCGTTCCTCCCCCTCCTCGCCGAACGCCTCCGCGCCCGCCGCGTCGAACTGCGCGGCGACGAAGCCGCCTGCGCCGCCGTGCCCGGCCTCGTCCCCGCCACCGACGCCGACTGGGACGCCGAATACCTCGACCTCGTGCTCGCCGTCAAGGTGGTGGACGACGTGCAAACCGCCATCGACCACATCAACCGCCACGGCTCGCACCATTCGGACTCCATCGTCACGGCCGACGCCAAGGCCCGCGACCAGTTCCTCCAGCAGGTGGACAGCGCGTGCGTCTACGTCAACGCCTCCACCCGCTTCACCGACGGCGGCGAATTCGGCCTCGGCGCCGAAATCGGCATCTCCACCGACAAACTCCACGCCCGCGGCCCCATGGCCCTCGAAGAGCTCACCACCTACAAGTACCAAATCACCGGCAACGGCCAGATCCGCGTCTGACCCCCGGACGGATTTGGCGTCGGCGCCTCTTTTCCGTCACCAACCGGAATCGAGCAAAAACTCGGGGATGTTCCGGTGCCGCACCCCGTTACGTCCCATGTCCACGCGGTCGAGCGACACCACCCACTTCGGCCACTGGTCGCCGACGGCCTCCAGCGCCCCGAATTCCCGCTCCCGCGTCTCCCGCGTCGGCATCAGGTAGCACACTTGGACATACCGTCTCTCGCCTCCCCGCTCGCACACGAAATCGATTTCCCGGCTCCCCACCCGTCCCGTCCGGGTCCGCCATCCCCTCCTCAGAAGCTCCCGCAGCACGACACCCTCCAGGACCTGGTCGATGTCGCTCCCTGCCGCGCCCCCCGTGACCGCCCGCCGCAGCCCGGAATCCACCGCATAATACTTCTCGTCAACGGCCAGCAATCGTTTGCCCACGACATCCTCCCGCTCCACCCTCTCCAGCAAAAACGCTTCCCCGCACGCCCCGAGATGCCCCAGCACCGTCTCGGCCGTCGTCCCCCGCCTCTCCGACTTCAGGAACCGCACCACGCTCCGCGCCGAAAACGGATGCCCGCTTTCCGCGAACGCGAACCGCACCACCCGTTCCAGCAAATCCACGTCCCGGATGTTCTTCCTCCGCACGATGTCCTTGGACAGCACCGCCCAGAACAAATCCTCCAGATACTGCCGAGACGCCTCCGCCTCCCATCCCAGCCGCGACAGGAACGGGAATCCCCCCCGCTCCAGATACAGCCCGAACAACTCCTCCGTCCCCATCCCCGGAAAGACCTCCCGCGCCGCCTCGTGGAACTCCGCGAACGAAAACGGCGCGATTTGGATTTCGACGCACCGCCCCGTCAGGTACGTCGCCAGTTCCCCCGACAGCATCTTCGAATTCGACCCCGTCAAATACAAATCGGCATTGGAATGCAACCGGATCGAGTTGATGGCCGTCTCCCACCCCTCCACGTCGTTGATTTCGTCCAGGAGGATTGCGACCCGCCGCCCCTTCGCCGCATCCAACACCCCGGCCAACCGCTCGTGCAACGCTTCGGCCCGCAACAACGCCGCATTCGCCCGATCCTCCAGGTTCAGGTACACGACCTCCGTATCCCCCTTGCCTCCGCAAAGCAACTCGTCCCGGATTTGCTCCAACAGCACCGATTTCCCCGACCGACGAATGCCCGTGATGACCTTCACCACGTCCGTCCCCACGAACGGCCTCACTTTTTCGAGATAATGTCTTCTCACAATCATGCCCGCGACCTCCTCGCTTTGCCCTTGACAGTATGGCGGACATGACCGTCAGTCAATCAATTTCTTTCTTTTGTGACGGCCATGACCGCCAAGAGATTCCTTCCAACCGCTGTCGTACACCTCATCTCGACTGCAATCGACTGCAATCGTTTTCCCTCTCCTGAAACTTTTCCCGCTTGCCGTGCGACTGCTTTCCAATAACATTCCCCCGTGAACCCCGAAAGGAGCCAGCCATGACCTTCAAGCCCTTTGCCTCCGCCCTCCTCGCCCTCGCCGCCGCCATTCCCGCCGGCGCGCAGGACGAGCCTGCCGTGCGCCGTCCGCATCCCCTGCCGCCGCTGCCGCCGCCCTCGATGCGCCTCGCCGACACCAACGCGACGCCGATGCAGACGCGCGAACTCTCCGTGGACGCCACCGTGCGCGGGCTGTACGCGACGGTCGAGACGACGCTCGTCTTCCACAACCCCAACGGGCGCATCCTCGAAGGCGAACTCGTCTTCCCGCTCCCCGACGGCGCCGCCGTCTGCGGCTACGCGCTGGACATCGACGGCCGCCTGGTCGACGGCGTGGTCGTCCCCAAGGAGAAGGCGCGCGTGGCGTTCGAGACCGAGACGCGCCGCAACGTGGATCCGGGCCTCGTCGAGCACGTCAAGGGCAACCTCTACAAGACCCGAATATATCCCCTCCCCGCCGGCGGCGACCGCACCGTCCGCCTCGCCTACACCACGCCCCTCGCCTTCGCCCCCGACGGCTCCGCCGCCCTCTCCCTCCCCATGCCGCGCACCCCGCTCGCGCGCCGCTCGGTCGCCATCGACGTCGTCCGCGCCGGCGAGACCCCGCCCGTGCTCGGCGGCCTTGGCGACGCCTCCTTCGCGCCCGTCGAATCCCGCTGGCACGTCGAGAAGGCCGAAGAGGACGTGACCCCGGCCGACGACCTCCTCGTCGCCCTCCCGGCCCTCCCCGCGCAGACCGCCGCGCTCGAAAAGGACGCCGACGGCGCCGTATGGTTCGCCCTCTCCGACCTCGTGCCCGCCGCCAAGGCGGACGCCAAGGACGCCCCCGCCGCGCCCGCCGCCCGCACCGTCCTCTGGGACGCCTCCGCCTCGCGCGCGGACGCCGACCTCGAAAAAGAATACGCACTCCTCTCCGCTCTGGATGACGTTTTCCCCCGCGTCGCACGTCGAAAAACGCCCGCTCCCCCTTGGACGATGGTCGTCTTCCGCAACGAACCCGAGCCCCCGCGCACCTTCTACTCCGCCGAAGCCCTCATCGCCGCGCTGAAAGACGTCCCCTATGACGGCGGCACCGACTTCGCCCGCCTTGCCGCCGCCCTCCCCCCCGCGGCTGCCAACGGCACCGCACCCGCCCTCCTCTTCACCGACGGCCTCGACACCCTCTCCGGCGCGCCCCTCGCCTTCGCGGCGGCCGCCGTAAAGCCGGTTGCCGTCGTCTCCCAGACCGAGGCCGACCGCGAATCCCTCCGCCAGGCCTGCGCCGGACGCCTCCTCGATCTCCAGCTCCTGACCCCCGACCAGGCCGTCGCCGCCCTGGCCGCCCCGGCACGCACCGTCGCGGGCCTCGAAGGCACCGGCCTCGCGCAGGTACAAGGCATCGGCCAGCCCGCGACCGGCATCGTGCGCATCCTCGGCCAGCTCACCGCACCAGAGGCCGAAGTCCGCATCCGCTACTCCGACGGCACCCTCTCCGCCCCCTACGCCCTCCGCGCCGCCGACGCCCGCGACGGCACCGTCCTCGCCACCGCCTGGGCCGCCTCCCGCGTACGGCAGCTCTCCCCTCGCGCCGACGACCACGCAGAAGAACTCCTCGCCCTCGGCCGCCGCCACGGACTCGTCTCGCCGGCCACCTCTCTCATCGTCCTCGACACCCTCGACCAGTGGGTCCGCCACGGCATCGAGCCGCCCGAGAGCCTCCCCGAGATGCGCGCCGAATACAACCGCATCGTCCTCGCCAAGATTTCCCGCGACCCCGCTGACGAAATCGAAGCCCACAAACAAAAACTCTCCGACCTCTGGAAAGACCGCGTCGCCTGGTGGAAAGACTACAAGAAAACCCTCCCCAAGGAACCCAAACGCGAGCCCCGTGGCCTTCTCGGCCACGTCCGCAACGCCTTCGGCTCCAACGCCCGCCTGGCTTCCGCCCCCGTCGACGGCATGCCCAATCCCGAGGCCGCCGGGGACGTCATGTACGAAATGGACGAAGCCCCGGCCATGATGAGGATGGCTGCCGCCGAAGCCGAACCCATGCCCGCCCGCTCCGCCGCCCGCGCCCCCGCTGCCAAGGCGTCTGGCGCCGCAGCCTCCTCCGCCCCGCGCGAATCCGCCATCGCCATCAAACCCTGGTCCCCCGACACCCCCTACCTCAAAGCCATCCGCAAAGCCGCCCCCGACGCCGCCGACGCCCCCGCCCGCTACACCGCCTACCTCGCCCAGCGCGCCGAATGGTCCTCCTCGCCCGCCTTCTACCTCGACTGCGCCGACGCCTTCCTCAAGGACGGCCACGCCGCCTACGGCATCCGCATCCTGACCAACCTCGCCGAACTGCGCATCGAAGACGTCCCCCTCCTGCGCGTCCTCGCCTGGCGCCTCCAGCAGGCGGGCGAACTCGACGCCGCCATCGTCCAGCTCCGCCGCATCGCCAAACTCCGCGCCGAAGAACCCCAATCCTTCCGCGACCTCGCCCTCGCCCTCGCCGAGCGCGGCCGCCGCGACCGCACCCCCGCCGACGTGGCGGAAGCCCTCGAACTCTTCCAGAAAGTCGCCTTCACCCCCTGGGCGCGCCACGCCGACTCCATCCCCCTCTTCGCCCTCGAAGAATTCAACGCCCTCGCCGCCTGGGCCAAATCCCAGACCTGGCCCGACGGCGCCGCCCCCGCCATCCCCTCCATCCCCAAGGAATTCCGCCAGAACCTCGACACCGACCTGCGCATCGTCATGAGCTGGGACGCCGACGCCACCGACGTCGACCTCCACGTCGTCGAGCCCTCCGGCGAAGAAGCATACTACGCCCACAACCGCACCAAGAAAGGCGGCCTCGTCTCCCGCGACATCACCGACGGCTACGGCCCCGAAGAATACCTCATCAAGAAAGCCCTCGACGGCCCCTACGCCGTCAAAGCCCACTACTTCGGCAGCCGCCAGCAGACCGTCACCGGCCCTGCGACCGTCACCGCGACCGTCTTCACCGACTGGGGCCGCCCGACCCAGACCCAGCAAGTCCTGACCCTGCGCCTGGAGAAGACCAAAGACACCGTCGAAGTCGGCACCATCCGCTTCGGCAAAGAGGCCCCCTCCGCCCCCTCTTCCACAAACCCCTTCACCACCCTCCGCCCCGGCATGACCCGCGACGAAGTCGCCGCCGCCCTCTCCCCCCTCCTCCCCGGCGACGACGGCCTCTACCACCTCTCCTCCACCTCCTACCGCATCGAATACACCGAAGACGGCCTCCTCCTCCGCGTCCTCTCCCTCCTCCCCTCCGGCGAACAAACCCTCCTCGTCCAGTAGCCCCCATCCCCCTCCTGACGGCGGGCCGTCGGCCCGCCGCTGTCCGCCCTCTCCCGCTCCCCCGGGCCCGCCCCCCCCCCCCCCCCCCCCCCCCTCCCCCCCCCCCCCGGCGCCCCCCCCCCCCCCCCCCCTCCTCCCCCGTCTCTCCTCTCTCGTCCCC
>JAEEGG010027736.1_pt1 | contig 10711 bp, 10 predicted proteins | sample 9134161 | NCBI WGS metagenome assembly JAEEGG01 (sample SAMN16246543, study PRJNA631951) | gut metagenome | biome: gut microbiome; feature: rumen; material: CR-attached | host: Bos | place: Iran: Karaj | collected 2018-10
AGCGGGTCTGATGAAGAAAGGGATTGACAAGGACCGCATCATCCGCAATCTCTACAACCAGAACACCGAAGGACGTTACCGCCTGATGGGACCTATCCTGCTGAACAAGCTGGAAGTGAACCAAGAGCTCCACGCCTCCATCTTCAGTGTGGAACGTGCAGAGCTGAAACGTTTCAAATACTTGAAGGGCGACGCCGAAGGGATTGTGAACATACCTTTAGAGATCAAGGGCATGAAAGTGTGCATCTCGCTGCGTGAGGACACGGAGAAAGACCAGATATTCGTGTCGATCCGCAGTTTCGATGATTTCCCCGCCAACGAGATGGCTGAAAAGTTCTTCAATGGCGGCGGTCATTTCAACGCAGCCGGCGGCCGTCTTTACTGCAAGATGCCGGAAGCTTTAGAAATCGCGCATAATGCGGTGGAAGCCTATAGGGAGAAGCTGGCAGACCCCAAAAGCGAGTGATTTTTTGCCACTCCCCTATCCTTTCCCGCTTTATTCAGTTATTTGTTGCCGTCATTTGACATCTCTTCTTTATCCTTTATTTCCTGAATGGCAGGTCTGTACGTTCATATTCCTTTTTGCGCTTCCCGCTGCATCTACTGCGATTTCTTCTCCACCGTCCGCTTGGAAGAGCGTGAGCGGTATGTGGATGCCTTGCGCAAAGAGCTGACGAACCGCCTTTCTTGTTCTCCTTGGAACACTCAAACCTCTTTCCAAACCATCTATTTAGGTGGAGGCACCCCAAGCCAGCTCACCCATGAGCAATTAAGCCGGCTGTTCGACCACATTTATTCCTCATGCTCCATTGAACCAGACGCAGAGGTAACAATGGAATGCAACCCCGAAGACATTGATCTTGAATTTTTGACAAAATTGCGCCATTTGCCAGTGAACCGCCTGAGCATGGGTGTGCAGACGTTCGATGATGAACGTCTCCGCTTCCTTCACCGCCGTCATACAAGCGACAAAGCCCTTGAGGCCGTTGCGGCATGTCAGGATGCCGGCTACGGCAATATCAGCATTGACCTCATGTTCGGCTTCCCTGGAGAGACATTGGAGGCATGGGAAAGCGACTTGACGGAAGCGCTGAAGCTTGATGTTCAGCACCTCTCCGCCTATTCTCTTATGGTGGAGGAAGGCACTCGTCTTCATCAGTTGATGCAATCGGGTGCGCTGCTCCCCCTTGACGAGGAAACGTCGCTCCAGCAATATATAATGCTGACAGAGCACATGGCAGCAAGCGGCTATGAGCATTACGAAATTTCGAATTTCAGCAAGCCCGGTTTCCGGTCCCGTCACAACAGCAGCTATTGGCAAGGGATTCCTTATCTCGGCATCGGTGCCGGTGCCCATTCTTACGATGGCAGAAGCCGCCGCTGGAATGCCTCATCACTTGACACCTATATAAATGGAGTTGAACAAAGTCAGGTTTATTCAGAAAGTGAACAACTTTCAGACCGTGACCGCTACAACGAATATGTGATGACCCGCCTTCGCACGAGCGAAGGGATAGACCTTTCCGATTTCAAGCAACGTTTTTCACCATTCCACCTTCGCTATCTACTCGAAAACCTAAAAAAACACACCGATGGAGGCAACGTGGTGAAAACAGCGGACAACATTCATCTAAGCGTTAAGGGAATCTATGTTTCCGACAGTGTGATGTCAGATTTATTTATGTTATAAAATTATTGTGTACGCACACAAAAGCTCAATACTTCATATTTTGTGTACGTTTTTACATTTGTTACAGATTTTGACGTTTAAAAAGTGTTAAAATCAAAAAAAAATGAGTGTTTAGAGAACAACGAATCAAAAAAGAGCGTAACTTTGCATTGTTTTTAGTAACAATATTGTTTTACAATTTAACTTTCAAAGAAAAATGAAAAAGTTGGTATTGATGATTGCTGCTGTTGCAGCTATGACATTTGTTTCTTGTGATCAGAAGAAGGCTGAGAACGCTAACGGCGAGGCTACTGATTCTACAAAGGTAGAGGCTGCTGCTGACACTACTGCTGCTGACACTACTGCTGCTGACACTACTGTAGCTGCTGAGGCTGCTGAAGCTGTAGCTGAGGGTGCTGAGGCTGTTGCTGAAGGTGCTGAGGCTGCTGTAGAAGGTGCTACTGAGGCTGCTGCTAACGCTGCTGAGACTGTTGCTGAGGGCGCTGAGGCTGCTGCTGAAGGTGCTGAGGCTGCTGCTGACGCTGCTGCTGATGCTGCTGCTGAAGCTACAAAGTAATTTCAGGATAACAGAAATCCACAAGAACAAAATCAACCAACGCCAGGGGCTCAGCCCCGACGAGAGAATTGGAACCTGCATGACGAAAGTCTCGCAGGTTTTTTTTATGCTTTATAGAAATTAGGAATTCATTGGATAAGTAGGAATTAGGAATTAGGCCATGCGGCGTTATCAGCAGCTACGCTGTTGCTGGGAATCTCTGACTTTGGGGCAGCAACACTGTTGCTGCATGGCTGACAGCTTTTGCCATGCGGACGGTTGGATATTTGGACATGCGGGTATTGCTCATGTCCCGTTGCACGACGCAAGATGCGTCGTCCCCACTTAACGTTCTGCTACATCATTGGGATTTACGGTAAAACGAGGGAGGTGGTTTTCTCTGACTATAAAACGAGGGAGGTGTTTTTCTTTGACTATAAAAAAATGAAGGAGCTTGTTTCTCATACAATTGAAAAAAGTAGGTTGTATCTACTATCAAAGAAAAAAGGAAGGCAAATGAGATTTTGCCTTCCTTTTTTTGATTATGTAAGTGGTTGATATGGATGCTTACTTGTTGCGTGCAAGGTTGTTGTAGCTTGCCATCACTCGGCGGTAGTAACCGTTGGTGGAAGCTTTGCGCTGCATGCACTTGAGGTCGCCAGAGTTCCAGAGTCGGATGGCCATTTCCATATTGCCCTCCTTGTTGTATTTCTCCTGGAAAATCACGAACATCTCGCGGCTCTTCTCGCGTGAATATCTGTCGTTGTATGTGAATTTCTTCTTACCGATGATGTTGTTGCACTCGCGAACGAGGATTTCAGAGATCTGCATGCATCCAACCCATTTGCCGTTAGGAGAAACAGCTCTTGTATCGCCTCTACTTTCCACTTGCTCGATAGCGTCCATGATAGCGCCCCATTTTTTGTTCATCTCAGCAGAAACCTGAGCGTTAGCCGTTACACATGTCAACACAAAAGCAAAGATAAAAATCACTTTCTTCATATTTCATTTTTTTGCGTCGGACTCCGCATAAACATCCCGTTTAATCAATCATCAAAAATAAAATTGAAGATGAAATCCGACAAGATTATTAAAATATTTGTCACTTATAGGCGATATTTAAAGAAACAAACCTATAAAAATGTGGCAAACAATGAATTACCTAATTTAGTTATATCGATGCATTAAGGAATAAACCCATAAAAACCGGTTATTTTTCCTGTTTGCGATGCAAAGTTACGCAAAAAAACCGAGAAAAACAAGCCATTTTAACATCAGAGGGAATGTTTAAAGTTTTTTAAGATATCATTTTGCATTAAAAACCAATGGTTTAAACCAATTTGTTATTGCCGGGAATCCACTAATCATGGGCATTTCAGGAAATCAATAAGTGTAACTTCAACAATTATACACATTAACATTTCTTAACAAAAAAAAGAACAGAGAGCGTTTCAACAACACACTCTCTGTAAATATCTCAAATCACTTATCTTAAAATGAAGATAATAAATGAAATCCATGATTGAAAGTTCAACCAATGCAATTATTGCAGGACGTAGTGCACAGGTTCCGACTCATTATGCAGCCGGTCGAGTGCTGTGACCATGATAGTGTGTCCAGAGAAATCGCCTTGTAGTACCACAGCGTTGTTAGGGGTGATGGTAAGGATATTTGCTGGATTCTCAAGGTCGATAATTTGGTCGGCAGAGAAGTCATAAACCACATACGCCACGGTCTTGTTCATTTGCTTGCGTGTGCGGTCCTTCTTCCAATAGAGCACCGTCTGCCCATCCAGTACTCTCATTTTTATTTTTTTCGGTTTTTTCGGAGCCTGGCTGTCGATGAACGTCATCTTAGGTTGCAAAGCTGGGTATTTGTGGTACACCTTCTCAAGAATTGTGCAATAATTGCTTGGGTTGTTCGCCACAGCGGCCGCATACCACTGGCAAGAGCCCTGGATGTTAGGCAGCCGGCGTTGGAGTTGATATTTCGCATCCATCTGATGGCGTGTGGAGTCGTTGGGATCCTGCCCCTTCACAGTCCGTTCCACATCCTGTCCGATGAATACAGGACGGTTGGAGCAGAAATCGTTCCACCAATGGAGCAACACCCCATAATCCGCTGCCTTGGTTCCAAAATTCCAATACACCTGAGGGATGATATAGTCCACCCACCCCTCTTTCTGCCATTTCACCACGTCAGCATAGAGATCATCATAGTTCTGCAAACCACGTGTGGCACTTCCACGCTCCGTATTCTTCTCTGATGGGTCGTTGCGGTAGATTCCAAACGGTGATATACCAAACTTCACCCAAGGCTTTGTGTCGCGCACAAGCTGATGAAGGTCACGGATGAGCATGTTGACATTGTCGCGTCTCCAATCGGCAATATTGGTGAATCCCCTGCTATCGCGCTCGAACCAAGCCTGATCATTGAATTTGAGTCCGGCTTCCGGATACGGATAGAAATAGTCGTCCATGTGGATTCCATCCACATCGTAATGCTGGAGGATGTCCTCCACTACCATGCAAGTGTACATTCTCGAAACCTCAAGTGCCGGATTGAGAATATAGAGGTCGCCATAAGGCACAATCCACTCTTTATGTTGCATTGCCAGATGGTTCGACGCCAGTGCTGTGGTTCCCTTAGTCTTCATTCTGTACGGATTGATCCAAGCATGGCATTCCATTCCTCTTGCATGGCATTGCTCAATCATCCACTGCAGTGGGTCCCACCCATCGGCAGGTGCCTGCCCCTGAGTACCGGTGAGGTAGCGGCTCCACGGCTCATAGCTGGATTTATAGAGCGCGTCGCCTTCTGGTCTCACCTGGAACATGATGGCGTTGATCCGCGCCCGCTGGAGTACGTCGAGCTGTGACGAGAGCATATTTCTCACTTCCTCAGACGATTTTCCGAGATACATACCATTGACACACTGCATCCAAGCCCCGCGGAACTCGCGTTTCGGTTGGGTGGAACGAGTTGGGTTCTGCGCTGTGACACATCCTGCCACCAGCGAGAACAAAGCGAGAGCCATGACGGCGATAAAATTCTTCATACGTTGAATAAAAAGGTTTTATAAAAATATAGTTTATTCTAAAAAAACAGTCGATACTCCACCCGAATGTTTGCAAAAGGCCATGAAGGTGCATGAGAGAGCAGCTGTTTCATCAGAGGAAAGGTGTGAGCAGATGTCCGAACCACGCCACCCCTTTCTTCCACGCAGTCTTTTGGTTCCATTTTTCTTGGTCAAGAATGACCGAGCTTTTCTTGTCGTCCTCAAACATGTTCACCATCTCCATGGTGGTGGCATGGTCGAAGATGGCCATGTTGATTTCATAGTCATATCTCAAACTCCTGCTATTGAGATTGGCTGAGCCGACAGTGCAGAACTCATCATCCACTGTCATGATTTTGGTATGGTGGAATCCGTTTTGGAACATATAGACCGTGGCACCTTTTTTTGCGAGTTGCCATGCCACATAATGCGTGGCATCGGGTGTGAGCGGAATATCACTCTTTTCCGACACCATAATCTGCACGTCCACTCCCCTCTTGATTGCCCGTTCAATCGCTTTGCGGACAGAACGAGTAGGCACAAAATAAGGGTTGATGATACGCACGTTTTTCTTTGCGTTGTCGAGCATGGAGACATAAAGCTGGCGTATGGCCTTGTTGCCCGTCCGCGGATGCCGGTCAACCACGGCAAGTCTCACATTGCCCTCTTTTTCCGAATGCACAGGGAAATACTTTGCTCCCGACAGTAGGTAGCCCGTCTGCTTTGCCCACATCTGGACAAAAATATCGTGGAGGTCGTTGACCGCCGGTCCCTCAATCCTCATGTGCATGTCTCTCCACGGCCCGATGCCTTCCAGTCCCTCAATATAATAGTCCGCCACATTCATTCCGCCCGTATAGGCATGCATTCCGTCGATGACCACGATTTTCCGGTGGTCGCGTGGATAGATGTGGTTGACCCAAGGAAAGCGTATGGGATCAAACTTCTCAAGTTGTATGCCCAAGGCGCTGATGGAGTCGTGCTTCGCTCTTGAAAACGGCCGGTTGTTCGATGAATTGCCAAAAGCATCGTACATCACCCTCACTTCCACCCCGTCTTTCACTTTCTCATGGAGCAGAGAGATGAGGATGGCATTGATTGAGTCGTTTCTGAAATTGAAATACTCCATGTGTATGAAAGTCCTGGCTTGCTTGATATGCTGGAAAAGGTCCTCAAACTTGTCGTGTCCGGTCTTCAGAAAGGTGACCCTGTTGTTGTCGGAGAAGGGAAATCCGCAGACTTTCAGGTCATTCTGTTCCGAGATTTCCGCATTGGCAGTGTCCTGCTTCTGAATACCACTTATACTTTGCGCTGCTGTCTCCACGACAGACAGGCAAAGCAAGCAGAGGAATATAGTCAAAATCTTTTTCATAAATCATCTTTCATTTGTTGAGCTCGCTGAGACGCTGTGTCAGCATGGGCATCCAATCTTGGTTCTTCTCCACAAGCAGCCCATGTATTCCGATGCTTTCCGCCGCACGTATATTCTTCTCCCCATCATCGAGGAACAGGGTTTCCTGCGGATTGATACCACTATCCTGAAGCATTTTCTGGAAGATTGTGACAGCCGGCTTATAATCCTTCATGTCGCAGCTATAGAAAGTGCGGTGGAAATAATAGTCCAGCGGGTGTCCATCACCGCTGAAATTGTCTGACTCCGCCCATTCCACGATAAACGGATTGGTGTTGCTGAGTAGGATAACCTGATATTGTTGCTTGAGCGTGAGCAGATTGTTGAGTCTGTGTATGTCCACGTTTTCCACATATCCCACCCATGCCCTTTGTGCTTGCTGGAATGATATCCGTGGTTCTTGGTCGCCGAAGATGTGTGATTGCTCCTGTGCCATGTCGGCAAGCTCCTTTAGGAACTGGTCAGCTGTGATGGACCCGTTTTCCAGTTGGAGGAAGATTCCCGTCTGTCCGTAGAGTCCCATTTGCTGTCGCGTGTCTTTGATTCCAAGTTGCTCAAACCGCTGCCAAGCCGTTTCCGGTGTCAAGGGAATGACCACACCTCCGAGGTCGAAGACAATATTTTTTATCATAATGAACGGGTTGTTATTCTGAAAAATCACCATTGTATGGGAGTCATCCCATGCTGTGTGAGGAAATGGTTGGTAAGGCTGAAATGATGGTTGCCAAAGAAGCCTCTATGGGCTGAGAGGGGCGATGGATGCGGCGACTTGAGCACCAGATGTCTGGTCGTGTCAATAAGCGGAGCCTTGCTTTGCGCATAGCTTCCCCAAAGGAGGAACACGACATGCTCTTTCCCGCTGCTGATGATGCTGATGACCTTATCGGTGAACTGCTCCCATCCGCGTCTTTGATGCGAGCCTGCCAGATGAGCCCTGACGGTGAGTGTGGCGTTGAGCAGCAACACGCCCTGCTTGGTCCATCTGGTCAAGTCACCCGACACAGGGATGTCGGTTCCCACGTCGTCTTTGATTTCCTTATATATATTGACCAGCGAAGGCGGAATCTTCACGCCGTCCGGCACAGAGAACGCCAATCCTTGCGCCTGCCCCGGCTCATGATACGGATCCTGCCCGAGAATGACCACTTTCAGTTGGTGGAACGGGCAGAGGTCGAAAGCCCTGAAGATGTTGCTCCCCTTTGGATAGACGGTGGTTTGTGCATATTCCGCTCTCACGAAATCCGTCAGCTGGCGGAAATAGTCCTGCTCAAACTCGCCTTGGAGCCTGCTCTTCCATGATTCCTCAATCCTGACATCCATAGGCTCAAGCATGATATTTAATGAGACCTGCCATCGGTGCCTGCAGCACCTCTCCCATCTTGAATCCCAGCTTATCTGCTGTTTCCCTGAGTTCGTTCTGATAGAACCATGCCACAGAGCCCGTGAAGCATACAGGCAGTTCAGGACAGTTGTAGAGGTTGACATTTCTCATGAAAAACTGGGTAAAGCAGTCGATGATGAAATCGTGGATTTCCGGTATGTCCCTATGCCGGGCACAGAAAGGAGAGAGGGAAGCCAGAAACCGACTCGGCATCGGTTCGCGGTAAACTTTCTGAATGATGGTCTGCGGGTCAAGCTTGGTCTCCTGTTCGAACAACAGGCATGTCTCCTCCGAGAACTGCTTCTTGAGGCAGTTTCCGACGAGCCGCTTGCCCATGTATGCCCCACTGCCCTCATCACCGAGTATGTATCCGAGTGGCGACACATTGTCGACTATATCCTCCCCATCATAATAGCAGGAGTTGGATCCCGTTCCGAGGATGCAGACGATGCCCGGCCGGTCGGCACAAAGTGCCCTTGCCGCCCCAAGCATATCGCTGAGTACGTTGATCCGAGCCTTGTTGTTCATCACGGTCCGAATGGCTGTAGCCACGACCGGTGCTTTTTCCTTGGTGCATCCAGCCCCATAGAAAAAAATCTCACCAATGCAACCCACAATATCATCAAGTTGGATAGACTGTCCATACATCTCGAGCTGTGGAAGCAGTTCCTTCTGAATGACAGCCGCCATGTCCGCTTCATCCAATTGAAACGGATTGATGCCCTGAGTCATGATGAGTTTGGCATGATGCTCATGTAGGAGGCACCATGCCGTCTTGGTTGAACCGCTGTCGGCTATCAGTATCATAAGTTATCGGGTGTGGTTTACTTCCTGAAAAGGGTTAGTGAAGAGCTTCAATCTTCCGAGAACTGCTTAATCCGCTGTTCTTCAGAAAGCTTGCAGATAAGGAGTGTGTCGTTGTTCTCAGCCACGATGCAGTTGTCGAGTCCCTGCACCACCACTTTCTTCTCCATGGCCGTATGGACGATGCAGTTGGTAGTTTCAAAGAGTTTGACATTCGGGCCCACGACAGCATTGCCGTTGGCGTCCTTCTTCATCAGTTGAATGAGTGAGCCCCAAGTTCCCACATCGCTCCAACCAAAATCAGCAGGCAACACAAAAATTTCCTCAGCTTTCTCGAGGATGGCATAGTCCACCGATATGCTCGGACATTTCGGAAATTCCCTGTCGATCCATTCCTGCTCATCTTTAGTTCCGAGCACCTGCTGCATGTTCTCAAAGATGTTGTTGATTTCAGGCGCATAGATGCGCATGGCGTTGACGATGGTGCTTACGCTCCAGATGAAGATTCCTGAGTTCCAGAAGAAGTCATCGTGGCGAATATATTCCTTGGCTGTCTCGAGATTAGGTTTCTCCTTGAAACTGTCGACTCTGAACATATTCTTGTTTTTGAGCGAAGGCGCCGACATGTCGGCCTGAATGTAACCATACCCCGTCTCTGGTCTTGACGGTTTCATGCCGAGTGTGACGATAGCGTCCGACTGGCTGGTGAAGGTGAGCGCCTGCTCGATGACCTCCTGAAAATGTTTCTGGTTGACGATGAAATGGTCGCTTGGCGTCACCACGAGGTTGGCATTTCTGTCCGCCATCTTGATTCTCCACGCCACGTATGCGATGCAAGGCGCGGTGTTTCGGCGGCAAGGTTCAAGCAGCACATTCGACTCCGGGACTTCGGGCAATTGCTCCCTGACGATGTCCTTATATTTCTGGCTTGTCACAATCCACACGTTCTCGGGCGGCACCACCCCATCGAAGCGGTCGAACGTGAGTTGCAGGAAAGTTCTTCCGCAGCCCATCACATCAATAAACTGTTTTGGGAATTCCGTGGTGCTCATAGGCCAGAACCGGCTTCCGATTCCGCCTGCCATGATGACGAGATGATTGTGATTTGTAGCCATTTTCTTCAATAAATTTAGATGCAGTACGTTTTTTTTGTTTTGAAAATGCAAAGTTAACACATTTTAAGAAGAAAAAGAAAAAAGGGAAAAGAAAGTTCTTTCCCTTTTTAATAATTTGCACAAAAGTTGTTCCCAATTGCAAACAATCAGAATTTGAAATTCAGTTCCACATCGAAAAGGTTGTAGTTGTGGTTTTCAAGGTTGCGGTCGTTGACCCTGGCATATTCCAGATTGATCATGAGGTTTTTGTTGAACCAGTAATCCGCACCAATTTCATAGTTAGTCTTGGCAGTCCCCCACTCCTTCCGGTCGCGATAAAGGTCATATCGTGCCTTGACATGACATTTATTCTTGATGACAGGTGCGATGCAGAGTGCATAGAATCCGTCGGCCTTTTCGCCAGCCTCCTCCACGGCTCCCCTGCCCTGACTGTGGATATATTCTGTTCTGAAAGTCCAGTCATAATCAGCATATTCGGCTGAGAGGGCATAGCGGTTTTTCTCCACACTCTTGTCGTCGATGACGCGGCTTCCGGTCCATCCAAACGCACCAATCCTGAGTCCCTTGACCGGCATGACCCACAATCCTCCGATGATATCCTTCCGGTTGTCGGCATCCTTCCTGTTGATTCCCTCACCATTGAACACCCCCACCTGATAGTGGAGCAGCTCACGTCCGGCAGCATTCTTAAGGAAGTCGCCTTGCAGCTGGAGGCCA
>JAEEGG010027739.1_pt1 | contig 10710 bp, 6 predicted proteins | sample 9134161 | NCBI WGS metagenome assembly JAEEGG01 (sample SAMN16246543, study PRJNA631951) | gut metagenome | biome: gut microbiome; feature: rumen; material: CR-attached | host: Bos | place: Iran: Karaj | collected 2018-10
CTGGAATGTCTCTGACGATGCTCCGGCCTCGTTCACCGTCACTCCGGAAAAGGGGTGGAAACTGACTGCGACCGACGTCCCCGAAGGAGAACCGAAGGAGGGCCCGCTCGGAGCCCAGAGCATCCGGCTGCTGGTTTTCGAGCGTGATTTGTAATTGATTGAAACTGAATAAATTAATAGATTTCTCCCCTGAGATTGGGGGTAGGAGGAATAAAAGAAATGATTGATTTTAAGCACTTTATCAAACACGCCGCTCTTCTCGCTGCTATGCTGTCCCCGCTGGCGGCTCAGGCCCAGGAGACCCTTCCGCCGGCCTTCGGCTGCTACCGTTCGTTCGTGAAACAACCGGAGATGGGAAAGATTTTCTCGCAGGAACTCGGCGTAAAGACCCGTTGTTTCTTCGCCTCGAATACGATCAACCGCCTGGGAGGAGGATACTGCGAGTATCCGCCGATCTGGACTGGGGAAGGGGAGTATGAGTTCGAGCATTTCGACGAGCAGATGGAGGAGATGAACGCGACTTTCCCCGACGGGAACCTGATCTGCATGGTCGACCTCAATACGCCCTGGTGGCTGTCGCGGAAACTCTTCCGCTTTGATTCCTTCACGGACATCGTTTCGGCCTGCTGCAGTCCCCGCTGGAAGAAAATGACGATGCAGTGGATGAAGGATTTCCTTGCCTACAGCGAGGCCCATTACGGGGACCGGATCGCCGCTTATCTCCTTTGTGCGGGCAGTACGACGGAATGGCTGGACCACCGACATGGCTATCCGACGATGGAAAAGGAAATGCTCTGGCCGAATTGGTGCAAGGAGCGGGGGCTGGATTACGGGCCGTCCGGCCCGACCTTCGCCGCCCTGCATGAAGCCGCCTTCGAGAACAAGATCTACGATCCGGCGACGGAACAGGTGAAGGTCGACTGGTGGCGGTTCACCAACGACGTGGTCGCCGACGCCCTCCTGGACTTTGCGCACGAGGCCAGGGCCATGCTCCCGGAAGGGAAGCAGATCGGTGCCTTCTTCGGTTACTTCTGGTGCGGCAATACCGTTGTCGCCGACGGCCATCTGGAGTATGAGCGTGTCTATGCCAGTCCGGACCTGGATTTCTTCGTCTCGCCCGGGTCCTATTCGAACCGGAAGATCGGCGGCGGCAGCGGATCGCAGACGATGTTCGGGACGGCCATGCTGAACGGGAAGCGTTTCCTCCACGAAATCGATTTCCGTCCGCATGATTTCGGGCAGAAGATGAAAGGGAAGATGTCCGATATCAAGGCCTGGAATTCCGTGGAGGAAGATATCGCCGGGAATATGCGGGAGGCCTGTTTCGCCCTTATCAACCACGCCAGCTACTGGTGGTTCGACATGTGGGGCGAATTCTACCGCAACCCCAAGGTACGCGAACGAATCGCCGCGCTCAAGAAGGTGCAGGACGTCCTCAAGCCCGCGCCGTCCGTCGCGGAGATCCTGCTCGTGTGCGATTCCGAATCAATCTACCACGTCAATGAGAAGTGCCCGCTCGAGCGCGCGTTCGGCCCGTACCTGCGCAACCAGCTCGGCCGCATCGCCGCTCCATACGACATCTACTCCTTCGACGACCTGCCCGTGCTGGACTTGGGCCGCTACAGGCTCGTCTGCCTCAACTCCACGTTGCTCATCACGCCGGAGCGCGCGCAGTTCCTGCGCGAGAAAGTCTGTGCAAATGGCCGCACGGTCCTCTGGTGCTACGCGCCGGGCGTTACGGACGGCAAGACGCTCGATGCCACGCGTGTGAAGGAGTGGGCGGGCGTTCCGTTCAAGACGCCGGGGATCAGTGCCACGCAGATGGAAGGATGGCGCAGCGTCTATGCCTACGACTACAAGCTATTCACACCGGAATCGCTCACAAAAATCGCTTCCGACGCGGGCGTGCATCTCTATCTAAATGAGCTCGCAACCGTGTTCGCGAAGGAAGGTTTCCTCGCCGTCCACGCAAAGGACGGCGGGGAGAAGACGATCTGCCTTCGTGGCAGGGCCGTGAAGGTGACCGACCTCCTTTCCGGCGAGACTGTTGCGCATGATGCGGACGCCTTCACAGTTCGTTTCGACACCCCGGACACGCGCCTTTTTTCAATTGCGTACGATATTGTGCGCGACGGCGCTGACGCCATCGTGACTCTTCCGCCCGTCCCCGCTTGTACAGGCGATACGTGTTCTTCCGATAATGAATAGACAGGAGGGAAAACAGATGAAATGCCTGAAGACCATGGCAATGCTGCTTTGCGCGGCGGCATTCGCGGCGACGGCCGCCGAGGAGCATGGGTACATAAGTTCGCTTCGTGTCGGAAACCCGGCGGCGGAGCAGTCCACTGCCAAGGGCGGAGGGGCTACGAAATCGGGCGGACGCAATTCTAGGACCTCGGTCAAGACAAAGACGACGAGCCGTAGCGTGTCGTGGCCGGTCACCGTGTCATTCAGCGGCAAGTCGCTTCCCGCCGCCGGTTCCGTGAAGCTCGAGTGCTATTTCATCGGCACGACCGACGGGCGTACCGTGTTTCTCGGAGAAAAGAAGACGATTCCCGTGGTGCTGGACGAGAAGGGCGTGTTCAAGACCGATGTCACGTCACCAACCGAGAAGCTCGTGCGTACGAAGACCATTACGTCAACAAGGGGAAGAGGAAGGGGAAGGCGCAGGGGCGGCAGCACGTCCGTGAAGTCCGATACGAAGGGATCGCGTGTGACGGGCTGCATCATACAGCTGGTGATCAACGACTCGGTGGAGAAACCGTTTGTCTCAAACTCCAATTGGAGCAAGGCCGCCAAGACATACCCGCTCCCCGAATCCGAAATCATCAAGTAGAGAGTGCGCTTCTGCGCCATTCTGATGGCGAGAGGCCGGTTTCCTGGCGGAAGAACTTCCATAGGGCGTTTGCTGCGTTGAAGCCGCAGAAGTTTGCGATGGCGGATATGGTATGCGTGGAGTGTGAAAGCATTTCCTTCGCCTTTTCTAGTCTCACGGACTGTATCTCGTCGAGGATGGAATGCCCGACGATTTTGTGGAAGCGTATTTCCGCCATGCGCCGTGAACACTTGAAGGCCACGATTACGTCTGCGGACGAAATACCTTCGCACGCCCGTCGGCGTATCAGCTCCAAAGCCGCCGTCACCTCGGGGTCGTAGCGGCTCATAGTGCGCGTTGAGGCTCTGCGGACAACTCCTGCCGGGCCGAATGTAAGGCGAATCACATGCCGTTGACGCTTCTTCCGCACGATCTCGGCAAGCGTCCTGGCGGCAAGTTCTCCGGCGAGAAGAAAGTCAGGCTGGACGCTTGTGAGGGGCGGAACAGTGTGTTCGCAGATGGGCGCGAAGTTGTCCACGCCGCAGACGGCGATCTCTCGTGGAATGTCGAATCCCGACTGAGCGGCGGCCGTCAGCACCTCCGCCGCGATGCTGTCGTTTGCGGCGAAGATGCCGCATGGTTTTGGAAGTCGCACAATCCATTTGCGCAGCGACCTCTGCCATGCCACGCTTTGCGGCGAGTGGCGTCCGCAGGCGAAAGTCTCGCACGTCCGGCCGTTAAGCGTAAGCGCCTCTTTAAACCCGCGTTCGCGGTCGTCGCTCCAGAAGCGCGGCAGAGGATATGGAACGAAGGCGAAGTTCGGATGCCCGGTGACGAGCAGCTCCTTTGCCGCGAGGCGTCCGGTGGCGATGGAATCGTGGCTGACGCATGGAACGTTCGACGGAATGGTGTTGGGGTTTCGGTCGAGATAGACCACAGGCAAGTCGGCGAAGAGGCTGGTTTGAATCTCCTGGTATCCGCCGCCACACTCGACTATTGCGCCGACAGGATGCCAGAACCCGACGAGCCCTGCAAGCCTCTTCGGCGCTGGAAGTCCGTCCACAACCTGGACATGCCAGTTTGCTGCTGCGGCATGGCGGCGAACGCCTGCGATTTTGTCGGGGGCGCTTGTCTTTGTCGGAGATTGGAAATAGAGTATCGTGTCCATTTGCGCTAGAAGTATAACACACTTATGCGCCATGACACAATACTAGATTTCGTAAATGGAGATATCTATTTTATGCAAATGGAGATCCTCCTCTCTGTGTATTATGCTATAATAGTTATGGCATTCAAAATTGAAAGGAGAAATAGAAATGTTCAAACTTGAAAAAACGGCAGTAAATGAGGGGCGTAAGTTAGCGACTCTCTTTGTGGCTTTTGTTGCTGTATTGTGTGGGCTTGCCGTGGCGGATCCTGTTCAGGATGGAACGATCAGCGGAAACTATACGCTGACGGCGGATGAGGATTGGTCTGCCGCTGGGAAGTTGACGTTCGCGAATGGAGCAAGGGTCAACTTGAACGGGCACAACCTTACCATAGGCGAGTTCGACGGCGAGTTCGACGGCGCGGAGCTCGCAACTACGAACGACATCGCCGTCGGATATGCGGGACTCTCACATCTTGACACGGATGGCGGACAGCGTGTTGCGCTTTCCGGCTATTCGCTTGCCGCAGACGACCGCGTGGAGATGCGTGTGAGGTTCCTGTCGCCTACGCCTGCGGAGCAGTTCCTTTTTGGTTCGCGCGCCAGCGCGTTGAGTCGTGCCTTCAATCTATATGTGAACAACCTCGCTATGCGAATCGACTATAACAACAAGCAGATATGGTTCGGTCAATATTTCAACGCAGCCGACGACTACACAATCGTCATGGATGGCGGGATGCACGTTTTTTCCGTCTTGTCGGATGGTGTTCAGGTCAAGCCCTCTGTGACCATGCCTGATGCGTCATTTGACGCGGTGAATCCTTTCAGCCTATTCTCCGTCAATTCATCATCGCTCGGGGCGAAGGTGCGCTTCTACTGGTTCAGAGCGTACGGGAGCGACGGTTCGCTGAAATGCAATGCCGTGCCTGCATACGACAAGGCGGCCGGGGAAATCGGGGTCTATGATCTCGTGGGCGGGAACTTCTACGGAAACAACGGCACGGGGGTATTCACCGCAAAAGGAGAGGCGCACATTGTAAATATCGATGCCGTGGAGGGATACTCACGGCTTGACTACCTTGAAACAGACGGCTCTTCATACGCGGTGCTTTCAGACTATTCTCCTGCCGCCGATGATCGCGTGGAGATCAGTGTAAGGTTTCTGGATCGGCGGCAGCAGTTTCTTTTCGGTTCGCGTGTTGCCGCCGTGAATCGCGCATTCAACCTCTATCTGGACAACAACACTCCGAGAATCGACTACTCAAACCGGCAGCCGGGTTTTGGCCAGGAGCTCACTACGGCCGACGACTACAAGATAGTCATGGACGGCGGCGCTCTCAGCTTCACCGTCCAGTATCCAGGCGGTTTGACGCTCGGCTCCAAGATCGCAATACCCAATCCCAATCCTTTTGAGCCATTGGTGCCGTTCTACCTTTTTACCGTCAATACCGGCGGCACGGCAACCTCTCTGATGTCAAAGGTGCGGTTCTATCGTTTCAAGGCGTATGGCAGGAATGGCGCGCTGAAGAGCGACGTCGTTCCGGCGAAGCGCACGAGCGACGGCGCGATAGGCCTCTACGACCGCGTGGCGAAGGCGTTCTACATGAAATCCGGGAACGGAAACTTCAATGCAGTCGGCGCGGGCGAAACGGCGCTTTCGAATGTTGTCGATCCGGCGGAACTACACATCAACGTCGCTACGGACACAGTGTTCACAAACGACTTCGTCAAGCTTGACGAGAACGTCAAGCTCGTTAAAGAGGGCCCGGGCACGTTTGTCGCGGAGATGGCTAACCAGCGATACACGGGCGGCACGCTCGTCAAGGACGGCACGTTCGTCTGCGGCGGCAACGGAAACGGTTGCATTCTCGGTGCGGACGGCAGCGAGGTAGTCGTTTCCGCGACAGGTGATTTCTGCGGTACGCTTGAAATGAACGGAAAGATTCTTTTCGCGAACTACAATTTCGTTCTGGACGGCGGAAGAATCGTAAATTCGGTCGACACGGGGACAGGGTCAAGTTTGCCTCTCAAGTCGATGATTGCGTCTCTTGCTCTATCAACGGATTCTTGCTTAGTTACGGACGGACAGGGGTATGGCATGGTTCGGCTTACAAACGGAAATGCCGGAGATTACGGCATTGCAAAAACCACACTCGACCTAGGTGGTCATACGTTGACGATAGAAAGCGACGGCGGTTTTGTCACGCGTGGCCTTACGACGAGCGGAGGCGCTGCTGGAACCATCCGTGTCACAGGCAGCCAGAACTTCAGTTTCTATCCGCCGGAGTCCGACATGTCCAACGCAACACTGATCATAGATGACAAGGCAATGCTTCGAGTGATTGGATCCGACAAGGCGATTCCGACCGTTAAGGACTATATCGTAAACACGATGGGCGAGGACGATTACGGCAATCCCAGTCAACTCTTTGGCCCCGTCATTGTGAAGGGAACGTTCCAACCGAACACGGATCATTTCTACGGAAGCAGGCTTATGTCCGGCGCAACGCTCGACCTCTCGGGCCGCACGACTCCGCTTGATTTGAGAAGCGTGGACAACCCATCGGCAGGCGTGAACGTGCGCAACGTCCAGTTCGAGGACAATGCGATCATCACTGTGAGGATGGGAGATGCACGCATCCGTAATCCAGTGGTCAAGTGGGCGAATGCCGACGACAAGCCCGCAAACTGGGATGGACTCACATTCGAGCTTGAGAAGGGACCGGCGGGCGGTTATCTTGTCAAGAAAGACGACGGCCTGTATTTCAATACCAAGAGTTTGATTATTTTAGTCAGATAACAGGAGGTGTCAATTCATGAAAGTGCCAACGACGGTCTTTTTACATGCATTTCTTGGCTTTGCTCTTTATGCGCAAGGTGCAAATGTAGCGATGCCGAAGAATTTACTGCTCATTCCTGCGCCGCGCGAGATGTCTGTCAATGGTGGCGAATATCTGGCTAAGGAAAAACCAAGAACGGAGAGACTTGCGTCGATTCCGCCGGAAGGATATGAGCTTTCCATTACCACCAACGGAATCGCGATTCGCCATTCCGATGAGGCTGGGGCGTACTATGCGAATGTGACGCTTTCTCATTTGGGGTACTATAGTCTTAAGGAGAAATGCAAGGTTTATCCGTGTCTTGAGATCAAAGATTCGCCGGCCTTCCGCTGGCGAGGCGTACACCTTGACGAGGCACGGCATTTCTTCGGCAAGGCGACGGTGAAAAAGATTCTCGACATGATGGCACGATATAAGCTGAACGTATTCCACTGGCATCTGACCGACGACCAGGCGTGGGTTCTTGACGTGCCCGGGTTCCCAAACCTAGTCCGCCATGCCAATGGTGCCACGATGGGCGAAAAAATCGGGCCGTTTTATTACACGGCAAATGATGTGCGGGAGATTGTCGTCTACGCCAAGGCCAGGCATATTACCATAGTGCCGGAACTTGATTTTCCCGGCCACTGTGGAATGGTTGCGAAGGCCTATCCGGAATTTACATGCCAGATTCCGGGGGAAGGAAGATCGGGCGTGCTGTGCGTGGGCAATCCCAAGGCGATGCGTTTTGTGGAAAAGGTGCTTGATTGGGCATGCGAGCTCTTCCCTGCGGAGGCGATTCATATTGGAGGCGATGAGTGTTCGCGTGCGTATTGGAGGAAGTGTCCAAGATGCCAGGAGTTCGCGAAGCGCGAGGGATTGACTGATGTCGAGGATATCCAGCCGTGGGTGACGAAACATCTTGCCGAATATCTTGCGAAGAAGGGCAGGAAGGCTGTCGGTTGGGAGGAGATTGCGGTAGGTCGAGGCAAGGCGGACGAGAACGGGGAGAGCGAAAACAAGGACGCGCGGAAGCCGTCGCTTAATCTTCAGAAAAATGTACTTGTTATGGGATACCACATTGAGCCTGGTGCACGTGCGGCGAATATGGGCTACAAGGTGGTGCAAACGCCTAACTGGAGATGCTACTTCGACTATACGCAACAGTTGCCTGAGGATCCGTTTAGATATTTCATTCCTGATCGTCGCTGGTTGCCGTTCAAGAATGTATATCGTTTCGATCCATACGAGGGCGTGAAACAGGAAGCGCGAAGTAACGTCATAGGTGGTCAGTGCTGCAACTGGACGGAGGTGACGTACAACCAATACGACCTCGAATGGAAGATATGGCCACGTGCGTTTGCCTTGGCAGAAATCCTCTGGACCTATCCTGATCCAGACAATCGGGATCTCGCGGAGTTTTCCGTTCGAGCGGAGGAGCATCGACGGCGTTTGATCCGCGAACATGTCAATTGCGCTCCTTTGAAATGATACAACGTCCAGAGAATTCATCTGTGTGACGTCTTTGCCTAAGGAGGTCAAAGCATGGACAAATCGTCATTGGTTAGATGCGCCGCTGCGACGGTGGTCGGTGCGACGTTCATGGCGTTAGCCGGAAGATTGGTGAAGTCTGGAGAGGGGGGTGGTTCAGAGACTGCGCCGGTCGGTTTTGAAAGGCAGTGTGAGCGTACGCTGTGGGTGACATACCGCAGCTTCAACAAGGAGCTGGAGCGCACCGGGCAGTTCGGCGAGATGGGCATCACGAACAGGTGCTTCTTCGCGGCGAACACCATCAACAGCGGCGGCGCACCGTACTGCGAGTATCCGCTCATCTGGAAGGGCTTCAAGAACTACGATTGGTCTGCGCTCGACGCGCAGGCGGAGGACCTCGTGAAGGCGAGTCCGAACGCGCGGTTCATGGTGCTGATCGACCTCAACACGCCCTACTGGGCCACGCACAAGTTCTGGCTCGACTCCTTCACCGACATCACCCACGCCGGCGTGATGCCCGAATGGCGCAACCGCACGAAGGAGTGGATGCTCGACTTCATCGCCTACGCGGAGAAGCGGTGGGGCGACCGCATCGGCTGCTACATCCTCTCCGGTGGTGGCACGAGCGAGTGGTACGAATACGACCGCGGACGCACCAGCTATGCGAAGACAAAGGGGTGGAAGGGCTGGTGCAAGGCGCGGAACCTCTCCCTCGGCGAAACGCCCCCCACGCCGCAGTCGCTTTCCCGCGCCGCGTTCGAGAACCTCGTGTACGACCCCGCCAAGGAGCCGGAGAAGATCGCGTACTGGAAGTTCCACAACTCGATCACCGCAAACGCGATTCTCTTCTTCGCGAAGGCCGCGCGCAAGGCCATTCCCAAGGAGAAGGAGATCGGCGTGTTCTTCGGGTACTACCTGACGAGCTGTCCCCATCAGACATCCTTCGCGCACCTCGACTACGAGCGCGTGTACGCCTCGCCGGACATCGACTTCTTCATCGCGCCTGGCAACTACTCCGACCGCGCGATCGGAGGCGGCGCCGGGAGCCAGCTCGTCTATGGCACGGCCCTCCGCTACGGCAAGCGCTTCCTGCATGAGATCGACTTTGGTCCGCATGACCAGACCCAGTGGGGACGCGGCCTTTGGAAAACGTTGGAGGATGACCTTGCCGGCAACACGCGCGAGGCCGCCTTCGCGATGGCGCACAACGCCAACTACTGGTGGTTCGACATGTGGGGACAGTTCTACCGCAACCCCAAGGTGCGCGAGCGCATCGGCGCGCTCAAGAAGGTGCAGGACGCCCTCAAGCCCGCGCCGTCCGTCGCCGAGATCCTCATTGTGTGCGATTCCGAATCGCTTTACAACGTGAACGAGAAGTGTCCGCTCGAGCGCGCGTTTGGTCAGCACCTCCGCAACAAGCTCGCCCGTATCGCCGCGCCCTACGACATCTATTCCTTCGACGACCTTCCCGTGTTGGACATGAATCGCTACAAGCTCGTCTGCCTCAACTCGACGCTGCTCATCACGCCGGAGCGGGCGAAGTTCCTGCGCGAGAAGGTCTGTGCGAACGGGCGCACGGTCCTCTGGTGCTACGCGCCAGGCGTGACGGACGGCAAGACGCTTGATGCAACGCGTGTGAAGGAGTGGGCGGGCGTGCCGTTCAAGACGCCGGGTATCAGCACCACGCAGATGGACGGCTGGCGCAGCGTCTATGCCTACGACTACAAGCTCTTCACGCCGGAATCGCTCACTAAAATTGCCTCCGATGCGGGTGTGCATCTTTATCTCGACGATCTCGCGACCGTATTTGCGAAGGAAGGTTTCCTCGCCGTCCACACGAAGGATGGAGGCGAGAAGATGGTTCGTCTGCGCACAAAGTTCGCCAAGGTTGTAGATTTTCTTTCAGGCGAAACCATCGCGCGCGACGCCGATTCGTTCTGCGTCAAGTTCGCCTCGCCCGACACCCGTCTTTTCAAAATCGAACGGTGAAAAGGAATCTGCAGCACTACGCCTGCGACATGGGACGCATCCGCGAATCGTGCCATATCCAAATTGGCATGGCTGCCCCAAATTGGTAGGGCCGCCTCGCCGAGGCGGCCGCATTGACATGCCGTTTCGGCCCGCTCGGCGAGCGGGCCCTACCATGCTCGGGAACAGTTTTGTGATTGATGCACGATTTGCGGATTCGCCCATATCCACTGAACTGGAATGGATGTAATATCGGCCGATTTATGCTATACTATCCCCGTTCCTCGAACCAAAGGAGAAACAAGGAATCGATTTAAAACCATAAACAAGACAATTTAGCGAACTGCTGAACGACGAGCGTAGGTGTTCGCAAGACGCAAGGAGAAAAAATGAGCTATACGCTGACAATAGAGCCGGAGATCGTGAAGGAGGCGGAGTCGTGCGCCATGCGCAACGGCACGACGCTTGAC
>JAEEGG010027746.1_pt1 | contig 10708 bp, 6 predicted proteins | sample 9134161 | NCBI WGS metagenome assembly JAEEGG01 (sample SAMN16246543, study PRJNA631951) | gut metagenome | biome: gut microbiome; feature: rumen; material: CR-attached | host: Bos | place: Iran: Karaj | collected 2018-10
CGTTGGAGCCTCTCAAATTGGTTCATTCTTATACTGGGGCCTTTTCGATATGACAGATATCTTCATTATCGACAACTTCTCTTTGACAGCCCAAACAGAGGCCTTGTTGACCGTTTCTCCTGAGAGCATGTCTTTTGGTAGCATCATGATTGGTGCCACACCACCCGTCAAGACCGCTTCTGTCGTTGGCGCCCTGCTGACCAGCGATATCAACGTGACTGCTCCCGCCAACTTTGAAGTTTCCGCCAACGGCACTTCTTTCGCTGCTACGACCACTCTGCCTCAAGCAGGCGGTACACTCTATGTACGTTACAATCCGAGCGCAGCTGGCACTCATACCGGCACTGTCACAGTAACCAGCGGTACAGCTTCCAAGACTATCTCTGTCTTTGGTAGTGCTATGGATTGCTCCAATGCTAACGCTCTTCCGTACTTCGATGGCTTCGAAGATGGTATCGGTGCTTGCTATCGCAACATTGACAACGACGGCGACGGCTATGCTTGGGTTGACAACATTTACTCAGAATGGGCATATGAACCATACGATGGCGAAGGCTGTGCTATGTCCGCTTCTTACATCAACAATATTGGCGCGCTCAATCCTGATAACTATTTGATCACTCCTGCCCTTATTATTCCTTCTCAAGGTGCAAAGGTTTCCTGGTATGTGGCAGCCCAAGACCCCGGCTACCCGGCTGAAACTTACGATGTTTTGGTTTCTACAACCCCCGACAACCTCAACAGCTTTACCAGCATTTTCAACGAGACACTTGCGTCTGGCGATTGGGAAATGAGAACAGCCAACATTCCGAGCAACTTCAACGGTCAGAATGTCTATGTGGCATTCCGTCACCACGATGTTACCGACATGTTCTGGATGAAGATCGACAATCTCAGCGTAACAGCTGGTACCGGTGTTGAGAATCATGAGCTGAACACCACCATCTTCCCGAACCCCGCCAACAATGTGCTCAACATCAACGCCAACAGCAACATTAACCGCGTTGAGGTTTACAACATGATGGGTCAAATGGTCGGTTCATACAATGTCAATGATGTGAACACCCAAATCAGCACCACGGCTCTTGCCAACGGTGTCTATACGGTGAAAATCGCCACCGAAAACGGCACAACAACCAAGAAATTCACGGTTGCCCGCTAATTTTTCGGAAATATATTACCATCCTACAAAATCCCGGACCATCTCAGTCCGGGATTTTTTTTACACTAACGTCTGTTCCTGAAGGTTAAAAAAAATTGAAAAAAAATAATACATCATTTCATCAAAAAAATATATCTTTGCAATTTAGTTTGTTAGGTTAATTCTATAAATTAAATCAAAGAGGAAAACAACAGAGAAACATTTATAAACGAAATAGAGAATCAAAAAAATGAGTTATATCGCATTTGACAAGGAGAAATTGGTGAATATCAATTTCGCGAAGGAGAGAGAGATTCTGCGCTGTAGCAGAACGGGCGCTTTTGCCACCACTACATTGTGCGGACTTAATACCCGCAAATACCACGGTCTGTTTATCGTGCCACAAGACAATCTCGGTGGTGAACGTCACCTGCTAGTTTCCGGCATCAATGAAAACATCGTGGTCAACAGCATGGACTTTCACCTCGGCATCCACCAGTATAAAGACAAGGTCATTGATCCGAAAGGGAACAAATATCTGCAAAAATTCTCTGCCGACAGCGTGCCTGTATATGATTACCGCGTCGGGAAGTTCAACTTCCAAAAGTCGCTGCTTTTCCAACGCGACGACGACCGGCTGATCATCAAATACACTTTCCTCGACGAAGTTGAGAATGTATGTATGCAGATTGAGCCGCTGCTGGCTTTCCGCAACATTCACCAACTTACCCATGCCAATGGCAATGTGCATGCCGACTATCAAACGGTTGAAAACGGTGTCGGATTCTGCATGTACGACAACTACACACCAGTCTATTTCCAATTTTCGGAGCCGGTGCAATATCAGCACCACCCCGACTGGTTTTACAATATAGAATATGAAGAGGAGCTGAAACGCGGTTATGAGGGTCATGAGGATCTGTGGCGTCCCGGCACCATAACGGCGAAGGTGGCTGACAAGGAATTGTACCTATGCATCGGTACCAAACCTATTGATCCTGCAGAAATCGCCAAGATTTATGCCAAAGAAGAGAGGCAACACCCTAAACGCTCCACTTTCTCCAACTGTTTGCAAAACGCTGCGGACCAGTTCATCGTGAAACGCAACGGCCGCACTGACATCATCGCGGGCTATCCATGGTTTGGACGTTGGGGCCGTGACACATTCATTGCACTGCCAGGCCTCACCCTGCCACTGAAAAAGAACGCTCTTTTTGAAGAGATTGCTGACACGATGATTGCCGACCTCAAAGACGGGCTGTTCCCCAATATCGGTACCGGCAAAGCCGCCTCCTACAACTCGGTAGATGCCCCGCTCTGGTTCATCCGCGCCCTGCAGATTTATTTCGACCACATCAATAAACCGAGGGTCCTTTGGACGAAATACGGCGACACCATCAAGAGCATCCTCCGCGCTTACCGTGACGGCACTATGAACCACATCCACATGCTTGACAACGGCCTTATCTATGCTGGCGGCGAAGGTCTTGCCCTCACATGGATGGACGCCATCGTCGATGGTCGCCCTGTGACTCCGCGCACTGGCTGCCAAGTGGAAATCAACGCATTGTGGTACAACGACATCAAGTTCGCCATCGACCTTGCGCACAGAAGTTGGGACAAAGAATTTGTTGCCGAATGGGATTCGGTCGTCTCCAATTTCCCTACCGTATTCAAGGATACGTTCTGGTCAAAGGAGATTGGCTATCTGGCAGACTATGTCGATGGCGACTACAAGAATTTCCAGGTTCGTCCCAACATGCTCATCGCCGCATCTCTGCCTTTCTCGCCTATCAGTGAGAAAATCCGGCAATTGGTGCTCAAGCGCGTCACCGAGGAGCTGCTGGTCGATAAAGGCATCCGCAGTCTGTCACCCAAAGATCCCGAATATAAGGGCCACTACGGCGGAACTCAGTCGGAACGCGACGCTGCCTATCACCAAGGCACCGTATGGCCGTGGCTGCTGTTCCCCTTCACGGACTGCATCCTCAAGGTCTATCCCGAAAGCGCCCCTGATGTGCTTAACCGCATCCTCTACCGCTTCGACGGCTGCATGAGTTCCTACGGGCTTTCCACGATTGCCGAAATTACGGACGGCGATCCGCCCTACAAGCCCAACGGCTGCATCTCGCAAGCGTGGAGTGTCGCGGCACTGCTCTATATGAAATGGAAAATTGAACAAGTTAACAAATAAGATGACATCCTATAGACTATGGCTATAAAAGTTTTAATGTTCGGATGGGAGTTTCCTCCTCATATCTCAGGAGGTTTGGGCACAGCCTGTTACGGACTCACCAAAGGGCTTGCGCTCAATGGTGTACACGTGACTTTTGTGATGCCCAAGGCCTCCGGCGACGAGGACACCTCATACGTCAAAATCGTGAACGGCAGTGATGTGGAAGTCGATCCGCGCACTTCCGAATATTTCCTTCACTCCAAAGAGACCTCCTACATTCAAGTCAACAGCAGACTTGTCCCGTATGTGGGTATGGATGACTACTACAACGTCATCAGCCAGATCGAAAGCGGCGTCTTTCAATCAACCGGGGAGAAGCGGAAATACGTTTTCTCCGGGAAATACGGTCCCAACCTGATGCAGGAGGTGAACCAGTATGCCAGCATCGCGGCGGAGATTGCCAAGAACGAAGACTTTGACCTCATCCACGCGCACGACTGGCTGACCTACCGTGCCGGCATCGCCGCCAAACGCGCTTCGGGAAAGCCGTTGGTGGTTCACATCCACGCCACGGAGTTCGACCGCAGCGGTGAAAACTACAACGACATTGTCTATGGGATGGAGAAAGAGGGTATGAGCGCCGCCGATGCCGTGTGCGCCGTGAGCGACCTCACCCGCAACATCGTTATCAACAAATACGGCATCCCTGCAGAAAAGGTATTCACGCTGCATAACGCCGTGGAACCCAACGACAAAGTGGTGGAACGCAAGAAGTTCGTCAAGGAGAAAATTGTGACGTTCTTGGGGCGTGTCACTTTCCAGAAAGGACCCGATTATTTCGTGGAGACCGCCAAACGTGTGTTGGAGAAAGATCCCAACGTGCGTTTCGTGCTGGCTGGTGACGGCGACATGATGCCGCACATCATCGAGCGCGTGGCCGAACTGGGCATCTCCGATCGCTTCCACTTCACCGGCTTCCTGCGCGGCGACGATATCAATAAGATGTTCGGCATGAGTGATGTCTATGTAATGCCCTCCATATCAGAACCTTTTGGTATTTCCCCATTGGAAGCCATGCGTGCAAAAGTACCCGTGGTCATTTCCAAACAGTCAGGTGTCTCCGAGGTGCTCACCCATGCCATTAAGGTCGATTTCTGGGACATCGACGCCACAGCCGATGCTATCTATGGCCTGCTCCATTACCCTGCCCTCTCGAAACTATTTGCTGAAGAGGGTGCCGCCGAAGTCGATCGACTCAAATGGGAACACGTGGCCAAGAAATTAGTCAAAATTTACGAAAAAACTTTGCATTATGAATAAAATATGTTTCCACTTTCAGATTAGTCAGCCGTATCGTCTGCGCACGTACCGCTTTTTTGACATCAACAAAGACCATCACTACTTCGATGACTATCAGAACCAGTATCTGACCAAACGTCTGGCGGAGCGCTGCTATCTGCCGGCCAACAGAATGCTGCTGGAAATCATCAAGCAGAACCCTGACAAATTCCGTTGCAGTTTCAGCATTTCGGGCAGCTCCATCATGCTGTTCAAGAACTACTGTCCGGAAGTTATCGACAGTTTCAAGGAATTGGTCGCCACCGGCTGTGTGGAAATCACTGGCAGCACCTACACCCACAGCATCGCCTCACTGCATAGCGAGAGTGCTTTCATGGAACAGGTTCACCTGCAGGAAAAGCTGCTGATGGACACGTTCGGCGTGAAACCGGTTTCCTTCTGCAACACCGAAATCATCTACTCCGATGAGATAGGCGAATGGTTAGGCAACGCCGGCTACCGTGTCATCCTCACCGAAGGCGCACGGCATATCCTCGGCTGGAAGAGCCCCACTTATCTCTATTGCAACCCTTACCAGACGGATGTCAAACTGCTGCTGCGTTCCTACCAGCTTTGCGATGACATTACACTGCGTTTCTGTGACCAAGGCTGGGATCAATACCCGCTGACCGCCGAGAAATATTTGCGCTTCCTCGACAACGTCAACACCGAAAGCGACACTCCGCTCATCAACCTGTTCTGGGACTATGAGACTATCGGCGAACACTATACCGGAGACACCGGCATCTTCGAGTTCTTCAAATCGCTGGTCAACACCCTGATCAAGCACGAGAACTACTCTTTCATCTCACCCAAAGATGTGCTAGACATGGATTTGAGTCCCGCCACGATGTATGCACCGTGGCCCATCTCCTGTTCGGGAGAAGAGAAAGACACCAATGAGTGGCTCGGCAACGAACTGCAACAGGAGGCATTCAACCAACTCTTCAAATTAGAGCCTCTGTATCAGAAATCCGACAATATGGAAGCGAAACTGAGCTGGCTGCGACTCCAAGCCGCCGACCACTTCAACTTCATGAGTTCCAAATGGTTCGGACACAGATTCGTGAAACGTAACTTTGAGGTCTATTCGTCACCTTACCAGGCGTTCATCAACTACATGAACGTGCTGAACGACGTGAAACTGCAATTGGAAGGTTAATGATACAATCAGACAATGAATATTGTAGTAGAGACGCAAAATTTTGCGTCTCTACTACGTTTTAATCAGGAACAATGCTATTAACTGACTTACAGCAATACAAGATCTATCTCGCCTCGAAATCCCCGCGTCGTAGGGAACTCCTTGCGGGCATGGGTATGGAATTTGAGGTGATGAAGACGGACGTGGAGGAGACCTACGACCCGTCATGGTCGCCCGAACAGATCGTGATGCACCTGTCCAAACTGAAACTCTCCCCCATCAACATGGCGCAGTACGACCCTAAGACCCTCTTCATTGCATGCGACACGATTGTGGTGGTGGACGGGAAAATTATCGGCAAACCGAAGGACAAGGCGGATGCAATGCGGATGCTGAACATGCTGTCGGGTCACACGCACACGGTCTATAGCGGCCTGACCGTGGCCACGCCGCAAAAGCAGTTGACGGATTTCCGCGCCACCGAAGTGGTGTTTGACGAACTGACCGATGACATGATACAATATTATATAGATACCTACAAACCTTTCGACAAGGCCGGCTCCTACGGCGTGCAGGAGTGGATCGGCTACGTAGGCATCCGCGAGGTACGCGGCTCATACTACAACGTGATGGGATTGCCCACGAGGCTGTTGTGGACGATGCTGGAGGAGGTGGTAGTTAGCAGTTAGCAGAAAAGCATGCCCTTTCGGGTTGCCGGTTTCCGTTTGGCCAGTCAAGGTGTCGCATTAACGTTGGCGAAGTGGTTTTCGTTCTATGGTGCTGCCATCTTGGACATAGACATACTTTAAATACGTTGAAAGCAAGAAAAGCCGTCTCTATGACGGATTAAAATCGCTTGCCAACTATAGACCATATTCCCAAAGGTCAAACTAAAAAAGGAATAATAAGGGATAGCAGGAATTTATCTGCACGGATTTCCATTTTGCAGAAGTTCGTAAACAAACAAACTTATATATTGTGCAGAAAGTTTCGCCGCCACGAGGATACCTCCTTAGCCTGCACCAGTATCAATCACCACACCACCGACACCCGCACCAGCCCTATGGACAGCACCGTACCAGTAAAACAACAAAAAACATTACTGTCACGAAAAATTTCATGACAGTAATGTTTTTTTTAGCGGAATACGTCTTGTCACCAAGACACTTTTCTTGCTCCTTTATTTGTGGTTGCCGCAGCTTTTACCGTCTTGATGACCAGCGCAACTCTTGCCATCCTGATGGCCAGCGCAACCTTTTGCGCTTTCCTGATGATTGCCGCAACTGTGACCATTCGCATTACCGTGGTTACCACAACTATGGCCGCATCCACCAGCACCTTTTTCGGCACGGCAGCAGGCGGGCAACTTGGCGCGGGCAGCCGGATCAGCCTTCACATTGTCGGCGTTGTAGCCCAGCTTGCTCACCTCCTGACGCAACTGGTCGGGATTGGTTCTCTTCGCATCATAGTTGATGGTCAGCTTCGCCGTCTTCATGTCATAATTGTAAGACTTCACGCCCTTAAAATAAGGCACGTTCTCTTTGAATTTGTCGGCGCACTTCTGGCACACACCATTGGTTTGGATTGTTACGGTTTGCTCTCCTTTGGAGGCTTGTTTACTTTGCTGCGCACTTACGCCCAGCGTAATCAGGCTTACTAAAGCCAAAATGATGATTCTTTTCATATCTATTATTAATTAATTTGTTTGTTTTTCTTCTACTACCGAGCTCGAGGCTGTTCAAGGAATATTAATTTAGTATTGACCCTTTAATTACTATAAGGTTTAATATTCATCGTTTTTCATCGACTATCCTTCAACCCTGTTCTTCAAGAACTCCGTGCAGTCCTCGAACGTCTCGAACGTATGTAACTCTGGAACAATCAACGGAATGACCTTCATGGTTTTGAGCATGTACAAGGGTTGCGGTTGGATGATGGTCATCAACACCAGCACGCCACGAGCCTGTAGCTCTTTGATAGCTGTTTCCATAGCGTACAGACCGGACTGGTCCATGAAGCTGACGAGACGCATCCTGATAATCACAATCTTGGCATCTTCGGGCACATCGTTCATCACCTGCTGGAACTTGGTGATGGTGCCGAAGAAAATGGGGCCGTTAAGTCGCTGGATGTAAATCTTGTGCTTCACTTTGTCGGGCATACCGCCTTCATCCTGCCAAGGACTCTCCTTGTCGAAATTGGTCATCTCGGCTGTGCTGTAACCGCCTTCTACGAGATCACTGGCGCGTTTCATGAAGAGCACACAGGCAATCACCATGCCAATGCCGACGGCCGTGAGAAGATCCACGAAAACGGTAAGCAGGAAGACTATGATGAGCACCACTGCATCGGCACGGGGAATACGTAACAAATCCTTGAATCCCTTGAAGTCGATGATTCCCCAACCGACGGTGATCAGGATTCCAGCGAGGACAGACAGCGGGACGTAACGCACTAAACTGCCCAAACCGAGCAGCACAGCGAGCAACATCAGAGAGTGGACCATGCCGCTAATCTGCGTGCGTCCGCCACTTTTCACGTTCACGACCGTACGCATGGTCGCGCCCGCACCGCTGATGCCGCAGAAGAGGCCGCTGGCAATGTTACCAATACCCTGCCCTATCAGCTCACGGTTGCTGTTGTGCTGCGTTTTGGTGATGTTGTCGGCTACCACGGAGGTGAGCAGCGTGTCAATACTGCCCAAGCCGGCAAGCGTAAGTCCCGGAATAATAGAGGCTTTCAACACTGCCCCCCAATCCAAACCCGCTAAACTCAAACCTTCCTTGGCAAACACCGGCATCGGAAATCCGGCCGGAATCTGACCGATGAGCAGCTTCTCATCCATATTGAGGAACAACGAAATAATAGTCATTACCAAAAGAGCAACCAATGTGGAAGGTATCTTTTTTGTTATCAAAGGAAAAAGATAGATAATAGCGATAGTGCCCAAACCGAGTAGCAAAGCCGTAAAAGAAACGCCACCAGCTACAAGCTCAGGGAACTGCGTAATCATATCCACCACCAAAACAGGTGATTTACAACCAATTAACGGATAAAGTTGTTGGATTATGATGATGACACCGATACCACTCATGAATCCCGACAAAACCGGGTAAGGGATATAGCGCACATATTTGCCGATTTTAAGGATGCCGAACAGAATTTGGAAGAGACCGCAGAAAAGTCCCGCCAGCGACATGCTGATGAGCACTGCACTCATGGAGTGCTGCGCCGCCCAGACGCCGCTGAGCAGCGATGCGGTGATAACGGTCATAGGACCGGTAGGACCGCTGATTTGCGAGTGGGTACCACCAAAGAGAGATGCGAAAAAACCGAGGAACGTAGCCCCAATCAAACCCGCAAGGGCACCCATGGAACTGGCCGAGGGATCGTCAATGCCCCCGAACGCCTGGATGCCAAAAGCCAATGCCAGCGGCAACGCCACGATTCCCGCGGTGATGCCGCCAAAAAGGTCTCCTTTCAAATTGTCTGTCTTCAAAAAAGCCATTTCTATATCTATTACTTCATTATTAAATCGTGAAAAAACAAACCCAAAGCGTTTGCAGCAACACTTTGGGTGTTTTGCGGAAAGTACAGGATTCGAACCTGTGAGAGCTTTTACACCCTGGCGGTTTTCGAAACCGCTGCCTTCAGCCGCTCGGCCAACTTTCCTTTCTCAAAAGAGCGCGCAAAAATACAAAATTTACGATATGACCCGACACACGTCCCGAAAAAATATATTCCGAAAAGATTTTGTCGGAAGCCCTGATGTGTGCCTCAATTTAAGTGGCTAACAAAGAACAATATATTGTATCATTTCACCGCCATCACTCTCATCTCGCACTTCCCGCAATCGAACTCCAAGCGGAACCTGAACCGTCCGGAAACCAAATAGAGCGGTTGCGACGGACATTTTTCGGAAGGATTCCGGCTGCACCAGCCTAACTCGTTTCGCAAACAATACTTGCAGGTCATAACGGTTTTGCCTGTATAATCCTCCGCCTTGTCCAACCCGTACTCGATCTCTTTCGCTCCAAAATCCTCATACACAGATTTATGTGCTTCATTGGTGATATTACGAAGATAATCAGCGTGTTGGAACAATGGTTCGGGGCAATATTTCAACAATATGTCTTGCGGATGAAAATACGTTACACGATCGGCGCACAACCGCTCCACCACCCTGCCTTTCAGCTCATTAACAAATCCCGCACGCAAGAAAACCGTACATTTTGGGATAGAGATGTTGCGGACAGCGAACGGCGTATTTCCCAACTTGGCAAGCAAGGTGCGCAACGTCTCCGCCATCTTCTCGGGCTGCTGCGCTTCCGCATACTCAACCTTTTCCTCTACCGTCGCCGTACAGCCATCTTCATCGGTCATCGTAAGACGCACACCATCAGCAAGTTCCTCAAAGAGGACATCCACCGCGATTTTTCGCTCCGCCGTCTTCCCCGACAACACTTTCTCGAAATTCTTGTCTATATTTCTATATAGAGCCACTTTTGTAAACAACGACAACGGCTTCTGCGGGATAATGCGATTGCCTTCCACCCCGTTGACCAAAAACCCTTCCAATTCCCCGTCTGCATTGATGAAACAGAGTCCGTCACCGTTGACGATTGCGCTACCGAGCTTCTTGCCCCTGTCGGGGCTGCTCAAGGAAGAAGTTTTTGAATATTGGGGTTCAACGTAATATTTTCCGTTTCGTTGGATGAGCGCACCGACGGGTTCGCCTATTGCTTTCGGGGTGTCGAAAGAGGCGATTATCTCACGATTGCCATCTATGAAATACGGAGTGTATTCGCGGTTGAAGGTTTTGTGCAGGTCGGGAGTGAAGAAGAAGCGAGTAATGCCGCTGCCAACCTGTTGACATTCAGGATGTCCCTCAAGTATGGCATCCAATCTC
>JAEEGG010027751.1_pt1 | contig 10707 bp, 3 predicted proteins | sample 9134161 | NCBI WGS metagenome assembly JAEEGG01 (sample SAMN16246543, study PRJNA631951) | gut metagenome | biome: gut microbiome; feature: rumen; material: CR-attached | host: Bos | place: Iran: Karaj | collected 2018-10
AATAGACCATGATGGAAAGCATGGTAACGCTTTCCAAACCTGCATGACCGAAAGTCAAAGCCACACCGAAGGCACCCAAAGCCATGCCGAGCGAACCGCAGATAAGGAGCGGTTTGCGGCCCAGTTTCTCCACGGTGAATACGGCAACGAGCGTGAAAAGTATGTTGACAACACCCATCACAACGGTGTTTACCATCGGGTTTGTCATGCCCATGTCGCCAAAGATGCGCGGAGCATAATAAAGTACGGCGTTAATACCTACGGCCTGTTGGAACACAGAGAGCATGATGCCTACGAAAATGCACAGATAGCCATAGGTGAAGAGGCGCTCGGTACGTACGGTGATGGTCTCCTTGATGTCCTGAAGAATCTGACGAGCCTTGGTGGCACCATTGATTTTCGACAGGATCTGCAGTGCTTTTTCGTCCTGACGCACCATGACCAGATAGCGCGGCGTTTCGGGAACGAAGCAAATGAGCACCGTGAAGAGGCCCGCAGGAACAGCTTCGGAACCGAACATGTAGCGCCAGCCAGTGGCAATCGTCCAAGGATCGCTGCCCGGAGCCACGGCGTTAACGCCCTGACCGATGGATTCTATGATAGGATTGGTATGCTCGCCAAGGATAAGGAAGTTAACGAAATAGACCACCAGCTGACCGAAGATGATGGCGAACTGGTTCCACGAGACAAGCATGCCACGGATGTCGCTGGGAGCTACCTCACCGATGTACATGGGACAGATTGCCGAAGCCAAACCCACGCCGATGCCTCCTATGACGCGATAGATGTTGAACATGATTAGAAGCGAATAGCAGGGCTTTCCATGCTCAAAGAAGAGAAACTCGGGCGACATACTGCCAAGTGCAGAGATAAAGAACAGCATTCCAGCCACCATGAGCGAACGCTTACGGCCAAGGTTGGAAGCCAGAAGTCCGCTCAGTGCAGAACCAATGATGCAACCGATGAGTGCAGAAGCCGAAGTGAAGCCATGCAGGCCATCGGTATAGGTGAAGTCTTCGGCTCCCATGAAGAATGCTTGCAAGCCTTTTTCGGCTCCAGAGATGACGGCGGTGTCGTAGCCGAAGAGCAGTCCGCCCAAAACGGCCACCATGACGATGGAAATGAGGTAGCTGCGGCTACCATTTTCTGTTTGTGACATAATGTTTATTGATTAGATATTAATGATGAATTTCTGAAGGTCTTTGTCGCTACTGCTGGTGCCCACCATCAGCTCGTATTCGCCGGGGACGACGCGCATGGTGTTGGTCTGCGAGTCCCAAGTCTCAAAGCGACTGCGAGGCAGGTCGATGCTCACCTGGCGGCTCTCGCCAGGTTTCAACGTCACGCGCTGGTAGGCACGCAGCGTCTTCAAGGGGCCGTCGGTGTCGGCGGTGCGGCGGATATACACCTGGATGGTCTCCGTGCCGGCACGCTTGCCGGTGTTCTTCACGGTGCAGGTCACAGAGGAGGTTCCTGAGAATCCTGGATTCTTCACTTCGAACGTGGTGTAGCTAAGACCATGGCCAAAGGGATAGAGCGGCTGGCCCTGGAAATAGCGGTAGGTGCGGCCCTGCATGCGGTAGTCGAGGAAGTCGGGCAACTGCGAGTCGTCCTTGTAGAAGGTAACGGGCAACTTGCCGCTGGGGTTCACCTTGCCGGTGAGCACCTCGGCCAAGGCCATGCCGCCCTGCTCGCCGCCGTACCATGCCTGCAGGATGGCATCGCAGCTCTCGCTCTCAGCACCGAGCGCCACAGCGCCACCCGAGCAGTTCACGAAGATGACCTGCTTGCCGGCATCGTGCAGCATGCGCAGCACATCGCGCTGAGCCTGTGGCAGCTCGATGCTGGTGCGGTCGCCGCCCTTGAAGCCAGGCTCTTCAACGCGCATCTGCTCGCCCTCGACGCGAGGTGAGATGCCGCCCACGAACACCACCGTCTTGGTGGAGCCTATCTGCTGCAACAGCTGCTCGCGTGTGGGCACATAGCGCTTGCTCACATCGAACGACAAGTTGGCCATATCGGCCTCCTGCACATATTCTATTATAAAGGAGTAGCGCTGGCCCCCCTTCGTTGGGAATTCATTGTTACGCTCTTGGATGCGCTGGCGCCCCGACGCGATGTTGACCACGGTGTCGCCATCGATGATGACGCGCAACTTGTCGTCGGCTCCCACACGCAACAGCAGCTGCTCGTCGTCGTTGGTGCAGAACGTTCCCTCATAGCGGGCCGAGAAGTGCTCCAGCTCCACGCCGGGAGCAAAGACGGTGGCACCGCCGTTGCTCAGCTTGATAGACTCGGTGTAGATGGCGGTGGCCACGGGCTTGCCTTCCATCTGCTCGTTGTTCCAATAGGTGCCTTTCAGTCCCGGCTTACCGTCGGGCGTAGTGAAGTTGTTGAAGAAGCTCTCAGTAACCTCGCCGCGTGTGAGTCCGCAGCCAGGCACATACTTCACGTTCTTCTTGCCCAGCAGTTGTTGCAGTCCCTGCAGGGCGGTGATGGTCTGGGTGGGATAGCCCGAATAGTTGCCCCACTGCATCACGGAGTCGTTGGCGTTGGGTCCCATGACGACAATCTTTTTCTCTTTCAGGGGCAGCACTCCTTCGCCTTTGGTGAGGGGGTCGTTCTTCAGCAGGACGATGCCCTCGCGTGCCATCTGCAGCGCCATCTGCTTATGCTCCTTCGAGGCGACGACGCTTTCGGGAATCTTCGTCCACTCCACCATCTCGTCGGGGTCGAAGTCGCCCAGCTTCATACGTGCCAGGAGCAGACGTCGCAGACTGGTGTCAATCTCCTTCTCGCTGATCCATCCGTTCTTCACGGCTTCGGGCAGATGGCGATAGAGGCTGCCGCACTCCACGTCGGTGCCGGCGCGTACGCCAATGGCCACAGCCTGCTCGGGTGTCTCCACCACATTATGATAGCGGGGCAGGAAGTCGTTGATGGCACCGCAGTCGCTGGTGATGAGTCCCTTAAAGCCCCACTCCTCGCGCAGTATCTGCTGTTCGTAACGCGTCTGGGCGCAACAGGGTTCACCATCCACACGCTGATAGGCGCACATCACCTCCTCGACGTTGGCTTCCTGCACCAATGCCTTGAAGGCGGGCATGTAGGTCTCCCACAGGTCGCGCTCAGGCAGGTCTTCCACGTTGAAGGTATGGCGGTTCCACTCCGGTCCGCTATGCACGGCGAAGTGCTTGGCACAGGCCAGCAGCTTGCGGTACTTGGCATCGTCGGGGCCTTGCAGACCACGCACCACGGCCACGCCCATCCTCGACGTCAGGTAGGGGTCTTCGCCATAGGTCTCCTGTCCGCGTCCCCAACGTGGGTCACGGAAGATGTTGATGTTGGGTGTCCAGAACGAAAGGCTCTGATATTGCCTGATGCGCCCTGAGCGCTTGGCCTGCTGTGCCTTGACACGCGCCTCGTCGCTGACGGCATCGAACACCAGCTGCAGCAGGGCGTCGTCCCACGAGGCGGCCATGCACATGGTGATGGGGAACACGGTGGCAAAGCCGTTGCGCCCCACGCCGTGCAGCGCTTCGTTCCACCACTCAAAACGGGGTACGCCCAACCGCTCAATAGCTGGCGAGCCGTTCATCATCAGTTTCGCTTTCTCGTCGAGCGTCAAGCGCTTCATCAGGTCGTCGACACGCTGCTCATTCGAGAGGTTGGTGTTTTGGAATGGCAGTTGCTGGGCATGCATGCTCAGCGCGGCGGCCATTGCCAGAGAGAGAAGAAGTCTTGTTTTCATTTTGAAGAAATTATGTTGGTTATTTCACGACGAACTTGAGACCCTCGCAGACGTAGATGCCGGCGGGGAGTCCCTCGGTGCTGGTGGCGTTGCGGCGTACCAGACGGCCCCGTGTGTCGTAGATGTTGCGGGGCGATGCCGTGCTGACAACGCCGTCAATGCCCGTGTCGATGGCCTTCACGAAGAGCAAGCCCTCGCTGATGCGGCTGGTGTCCCAGTCAATGCCGCCCTGGAAGTCGAAGGATGGCGTGCCGCTGAAGGAGGTGGCGGTGAAGATGCGGATGCTGTCGCCCACCTGCAGCGAGTTGGTGGCAGTGGGGACGACGGTCAGCTTGCCGTTGAACGTCAATTTCTTCGCCCCCTCCAGACTGGTGCCTCCTGCCGATGCCTTGGTGGCGCAGCGCGAAACGCCAACCACAAGGGCAGAGCCGTTGTTGAACGTCAGGTCCTTCTGGTCGAGGTAGAGAGTGCCAGTGGAAGAGCCTTCAAAGAGTCCTGGACGCAGCACGCCATTGACCACGATGGCGCTGTTGGTCAACGGTGTGTTCTTGTTGGTGCCCGAGAGCACGGCGCCCGCCTCTACGGTGAGCCGCCCCGTGCCCAGCAATCCATTGTTGAGCATCAGCTCGCCCTCGCGTATGGTGGCGGTGCCCGTGTTGTCGCTGGCTCCGCTGACCGTCATCTTGCCACTGCCAACCTTCACGAAGTTGGCGTTAGCCGTCACCTTGCCTTGGAAGGCGAAGTCGTCGTCGCATCCCACCTGCCAGGTGTTGGCCCCCACGCTGGCTCCATTGCTGAAGGTGCAGCTGCCCGCCAACGAACCCTTACCCGTCACCTTGCCTATCCTGAAGGTCTTGCCGCTGTTTTGCAGTTCCACCTTCTCTGCCAGATTGACAGTAGCCTTGGGCATGCCGGTGGCGGTGTTCAGCGTGAAACGCAGATGGTTGGGGTCGTCGACGCTCGAAGTGGGATTCAGCGTTCCTTCGAAGGCACTGAAATCGCACTCCACGGGTGTGCGGGTGGCGTAGTAGTTGGTGCCTTTCTCGGTGGTGCAATAGATGGTGATGGTGCCTTCGCCCGTCACCTTGTTTTTATACGTGCTGCGGTTGGCCAGATACCACGTGCCCGTCTTGCCCTTTGGCACCGTCACGGCATAGCTGGTGCTGGTGTTCTCGCGGAGCGTACCCCCTTGGAATTCCACCACCTTGGCAGGCACGTTGGCATTCAGGCACTGCACAGTGCCGGCAGCAATCACCATTCGGTTCAGCGCAGCGTTCGAGGTGTTCAGCTTCATCCAGCCATTGCCCTTCTTGGTGAGCACGGTGCCGCTCATGGCACGGTCGCTGATGAAGTCGGCCGCATTGTTGATGACGCCGCCCTCTTCGCTCTCAAAGCGTATGGCCGAGCCATTGGTGACGGCGGCCGAGGTGCGCAGCTCGGCACCATTCTCCATCACGAACTTGGCAGCGGTGGTGGTCATGGCGCCCAAGTTGCCCTTGGGCTGGTTGGCATTGGCCAGCGAACTGACGCTCACGATGCCGCCCGAAAGGCGGTTGCCGCCCGTATAGGTGTTTTCGTTGGTGATGGTGAGCATGCCCTTGCCCTGCTTCACCAGTGTGGTGTTGCCCACCAAGGCTCCGGTGCCGCTGAAGGTGTAAGCCTTGGTGTTGTCGACGAAGACGGTGTCGGCCTCCAAGTCGCCATTCAGGCTGACGGTGAACTGCTGCGAGTCGTCGCCGAAGTGTACGTTGTCGCCCGTGACGAAGAAGTTGGGCTGTCCGTCGCCATCGGTGAAGTTCTGTATATCGGCCATGTTCCAGACGTTCGACTCGGCTCCAGTCCAAGTGATGTCCTCGGCATCGCGCACGCTCGATATAACCAGATATAGCCTTCCGTCGGTCAGTTCGAGTTTCGACTTCAGCTTGGTGTCTATCCCTTCGATGCGGATGTCGTCGAGCGAGCCCCGCACCGTCTCTACTGTTCCGATGAGATAGTTGCCTGGCAGCACTTCGCTCCCGTTGATGGCGGTGAACTCAAAGATGGGTTGCTGATACTTAGGCCCATACTGCCAGTTCTTGGTCTCTGTGCTCAGCACTCTCGCGTTCAGCTGGTCGGCCTGCTGACTGCCTCCATCGATGTCGAAGCAGATGCGTGCGCCAAAGCCCATGCCCAGCGAGTCGGTGGTGACAGCTCCTATGTGGTGGGCGCGTCCGGGGCGCAGCTTGGCGTCGTAGTCCATGCTGATGCTGCGGAACTGTCCGCCGTCGCTGTTCAGCTCGGCGAAGCGGTTCAGCCACAGCGGCGACAGCAGCAGCTTGCCGTCGAAGTTCACCGTTCCTGCCCAGATGTCGGTAGGCCCTGTGTAGAGCTGCTCCACAGCGGGCAGGTTCAGCGTGCCGTCGCCCTGCTTCACCAGCCTCATGTCGCCGCCGAAGGCAGCCCCCTCCACGTCGCAGGTGTAGTAGGTGTAGTTGAGCTTGGGGTTGCCGCTGGTGTTGTTGCTGTTGGTGCCCTGCACCCACGACGGCACGTTGAAGGTGGCGATATAGGGCTTGGCGCCCTCGGCCACGCTGACGTGTGTGTCGTTGGTCTCACATACGATGATGTGCTGTCCGTCGAGGCTGGCATCGATGGTGGCTCCATTGGCCACCTCGGTGCGGCCCGTCATGGTGAGTGGCGGCGGGGCCACGGTGATGTTCTCCAGCTCGCCCAGGAAGTAGCTGGTGTGAGGGGGCTGGTTGTAGCCCATGCTCTCCCACACCATGCCCTGACGGTATTGGTGGTCGTGCCACAATGTGTAGTTGCGCCACTTCGTGCTGAAGTTGGTGGTGTAGATGCGGATGTATTTGTTGTCGGTGGTGCGCACGATGATCTCCTCGCGCCAGTCGCCGATGATGTCGCCGGTGGCCGACGGTGTGTTCTTCGTCCAGTTGCAGTTGGCGGTGCCGTCGGCAGTAAAGATGGCCGTGCCGTCGGCTTTGAACACCCTCGATGCTCCCTCGCGCGAGCTGGCCCCGTCGAGTGCTTCCTCCAGCAGGTCGCCGTCCCAGTAGAGGCGCCAGTTCATGGCGAAGCCGCTGGGGGCATTGGCGATGACCTTGTCGGCCACTGTCGAGACGACGCCCGACTGGCTGCTGTGGCCTATGCAGCCGGGATAGCTGTTCGAGAAGTTGCCACAGATGGCGCGCCCGTCGTCACCCGTCGACTGCAGACGGTAGTAGATTTTCGATGTCGTGGCATCGCGGTAGTTCATGGCTGGCTCGTCCTCGTTGCAGGCGAATATCTCCTGTCCGTGGCGGTAGGGGTCGAAGTCGCTGCAGTGCTGCGCGTCGCCATGACCCAGTCCGGTGGTGGAGAGTCCCTTGCCGTTGTCGTCGATGACCATCGAGCCAAAGACGATTTCGTCGCGGCCGTCCCAGTCGACATCGGCGATGCCATAGTTGTGGTAGCCGTTGCCATACCACGGGTCGCTCCATCCGCCATTGCAGCTCCACTCCCAGTACAGCTGCAGCTTGTGGGTGGTGGGGTCCACGCTGAAGGCCTTCATGTGGTGCTTGGTGTAGCATCCACGGCCCAGGAAGATATAGGCATTGCGACCGTCGAGCACGGGAGCGCCGAAGTAGTGCTTCGTGGCGCGGTGGCCGTAGCCGTCGCCCCAGTCGTTCACGTCGCCGCGTGGCAGGGGATAGGGCATCCACAGCTGACCGTTGTTGCCAATGGGGTAAGGCTTGCCGGTGGCGCCCTCCAGATAGAGCAGATACTCAGCCCCCTGGTTGGTGTAGGTCATATTGGCCGTCTGCAGCACGCTGCCGCGGGTGTTCACGTTCATGTTGCCAATGTTCTGCTGGGTGCCGTCGGCATAGTGGATGATCATGTTATCGGCGCCGCGCAGCAGCACCTCGGCCTTGCCGTCGCCATCCCAGTCGTAGCCCACGGCGTCATATTGCTCATCGGGTCCGCTCACCATGTTCGGCCCCAGGTCGATATACCACAGTCGCTCTCCCTCGATGTTGTAGCACTCCAGACAGTTGTAGGCCGAGTCGTTGGCCACAGAGCTGCCGTCGGGGCCGTAGTTGCGCTTCACGATAAACTCGCTGACACCGTCGCCTGTGACGTCGGCCAGCGCGATGTCGTTGATGTTATAGTCGGTGGTGATGTCGGTACCACGACGGCTCCACAGCTGCTTCACGGCTATCTGCTTGTATTGCTGGCTCCAGCGCGCCACCTCGGCGCTCTTCGGCTGCTCCACGCCACGCACCACAGCCGCCACCTGATATTTGGAGCTCGACTTGCCCTGGGCGTCGGTGAAGTTCGACACGTGCAGCGGCTCCTCGTTCAGCTTCACGCCGTCGCGATAGATGTTGTAATCCGTGTCGTAGTATTCCTCGCCAAAGATTCGCCAGCTCACAAAGTTGCCACCACCACTGCGGGCAGGCATGGCCACCAGGCCACGGTCGAGCACGTCGGTGGTGCGCTGGGCATGAGAAGTTACCATACTGAGTGCTGATAAAACCAAAAACAAAACAAGTCTTTTCATGTAATTTGTGTAGCTTTAGTTTTCAGCTTGCAAAGTTACGAAAAGTCGAGAGCAAAACAAAGGAACTTGTTCCTTTTTTTGCCGAGACGGAGAAAATTGGCCGTCAAAGACAGCAAAGTTCTTGCAAAAAGCAAGCGACACGAGCGCCGAGCGACGAAAAAAACGAGAGAAATGCAAAAAGACTGGGTTACAAAAAACAACACCGCCACACCATAAAAATCGAGGACAGGTCTCCACACGAAACCTGCCCTCTTATTTATTCCCCAGTCAACCATCCCCCCACTCCTGGCATTCGGTAGCAATCAAAAAAAAATGAATGCAATTTGCAATTTTGCAATCTAAGAAGGGGGATGGACGATGTGTCGGCTACACCAACTTGCGGTACTTGCCCTTGTGCTCGCCTGAGCGAATTTTCTGCAGCAGGCCGTCGTCTTGCAGTCGCTTCATGCGGCTGAAGATGCTGCCCTTCACGCCATTATAGCCATATTCGCGGTCGATGTCTTCGCTGGTGCAGGGGTTGGGCAGACGGCGATAGGCCAATAGCGTCTTCTGCTGATGGCGCACGTTTGAGGCTTCGATGGCTTGACGGTCGTCGTACAACTTCTCGCCCGTGGCCAGGAAGAAATGCTGCTGGAAGGCGAACTGAGCGTCGCAGATGGCCAGTGCCAGCTCACGGTCGTAGCGGTCGGTCTTGAAGTCGGGGCCGCACATCATTCGTCCGTCCTCGGCCTGCACCATCTGGTCCCAATGGCGGGTGACGATATAGGGCAGTGCCAGGTTGATGGCTATCCAGCAGGGGCGCTTCAGCAAATCTTCGAGTGCTTTCGAGTCCTCCTCCTTGGCATCGGCCATGCGGCGTACCGTCCAGCCATGCAGGGCGTCGCTGATGTCCTTGCAGGGAATCTCGCCTTTGCACGAATCCATGCGATAGGCCCACTCGCGTATGCTGTTCTCACGCTGACGGTCGGCATCGGTGTATTCGCGGTTCTCGCGCATTTCAAAGTTCGTGTCACCCATTGGCACTACGGCGAGTCGCTGCAGCAGACCTCGGGCAAAGTTGGATGTGGAGTTCTGCTTGGCCAGGGCATCCTCGGTGCCCGTGTAAACGCCGTTGAAATGCACGTCGTACTCACCCACTATCGAGCTGCTGGTCTTCAGGAAAGTGCCCGCAGGCTCGTTGTGCAAGCTCTTCAGAAAGAGTGCCTCGATGTTCATGTAGCCCTTCTTCTGCTGCGCCAGAAGGTCGTCGAGCTCACTATTGAACTGGCTGACGTGCAGGGGCCAGTCCTCGCCGTCGATGGTCTCCTTGGCATTGAACTCCGCTTCGCGGATGGCCGCTGCCGAGGCTTCGCTGGGCAGACAGCGCAGGATGCCCTTCGGGCGCGGGGTTTTGTTTTTCTCGCCGCCACTCTTCTGGTCGCGCTCCTCATTCCAGCGGTTCAGGGACTCTATCTGTGCGGCATCGGCCTTCTTGACAGGGTCCATCATCAGCCTGTAGAGGTCTACGGCGATGTGCTTCCCCGACCCCGAGCGACCTATCAGCTCTACGATGCTGTTCAGGCGGCACCTGCGACCTGGCTCTGCCCAGAAGCGGTACCAGCATCGCGTCATGAGCGTCATGCCGAATCCTCCGCCCACGTAGAGCGCGGCAATGAAGTGTCGGCGCTTCAGCCGGTGGCAGAGCAGTCTGAGCAGCTCGAAGTGCTTCGACAATCGCTCCAGCCGCGTGCCTATGCGCTCCAGCATGCCGATGATGTCGTCCTGCAGAGCTGCGGCCTCGCCCATGGCACTGGCTTTCTCTTCGCGCAGCAGCTGGCTGTAGTCGCACCCCGTCACCAACTTGATGGCACGGCGCATCTCTTTCGATGGCTGCGGGTCGTAGAGGTTTTCGGCCTCGCGCTTCTCCATGCGCTTCATGCCGGCTGTGATGATGCGCTCTATCTCGGTCATGCCGCGCTCAGCAATGATGTCCTGCACCCATTGTAGCGACAGCAGTAAGCGCCGCACACACTCCATGTTGCCATCGTAGAGCAGGATGGCATCCGAGGCCACCTTCAGCGCAAACTTGTGGCGCGAGCTTTCGGGGGCACCGTTGGGTAGCATCGTGTTCACGAAGTCCACCGCGGAGTGGCCAAACACGTCGAGGCTCAGTTCGTGGCTCAGGGGCTTCACGCTGTCGGCAAGCTGCTTGGCAGCGTCGCCATCGGCCGACTGGGGGGGTGATGACTCGCCGCTGGCATCGCTCGCAGTGTTGCTGGGCAGCACATGGTCGGGATTCAGGGCCCCACTGTTCTCGTTGCGATACGAGTCGCCGTACATGCGGTCGAACTCGCTGAAAGGAATCTTTTTTTCTTCCATAATGATTTTTAAGGGTTAAACAATTTATCTTCGTCAATATATAAGATGTCCTGTAGGCGCG
>JAEEGG010027755.1_pt1 | contig 10707 bp, 3 predicted proteins | sample 9134161 | NCBI WGS metagenome assembly JAEEGG01 (sample SAMN16246543, study PRJNA631951) | gut metagenome | biome: gut microbiome; feature: rumen; material: CR-attached | host: Bos | place: Iran: Karaj | collected 2018-10
TGTAACGGATATGGAGGTTTTGAGAGAGGTTCCTTCGGTTACATATGATTTCTATATGAAGAACATCAAACCGAAGCCCGAACCGGTCGGAAAGACAGAAGATGGCAAGACCATCTACCGCTGCAGGATCTGCGGTTACGAATATGTCGGCGAGGAGCTTCCCGAAGATTTCATCTGTCCGATATGCAAGCATCCCGCATCTGATTTTGAAAAGGTAACAAAAACTGTTACAACTGCTGCAGCAAGTGCTGCAGTCACCAACACACTTAAGGAGGAAAAAGTTATGGAAAAATGGGTATGTCCGGTTTGCGGTTACGTTCATGAGGGCCCCGAGCCGCCGGAAGAATGTCCGGTATGCCATGTGCCCGGAAGCAAGTTCACAAAGGTAGAGGGCGAAATGGTCCTTGCCGCAGAGCATGAATACGGCGTTTACGCTAAGACCGTAAAGAACAATCCCGACATTTCACAGGCTGATAAGGATTATATCTTCGAGCAGCTCATGGCAAACTTCAAGGGCGAGTGCTCAGAGGTAGGTATGTATCTTTGCATGGCAAGGATAGCTCACAGGGAGGGATATCCCGAAATAGGCCTTTACTGGGAAAAGGCGGCATTTGAAGAGGCAGAGCATGCCGCTAAATTTGCCGAGCTTTTGGGAGAAGACCTTGAACCCAACATGAAGGCTTCCACAAAGGAAAACTTAAAGTGGAGAGTCGACTGCGAATTCGGCGCTACTCAGGGCAAGACAGACCTTGCAAAGTGCGCTAAAAAGAACAACCTCGATGCCATCCATGACACCGTTCATGAAATGGCGCGCGACGAGGCAAGACACGGAAAGGCTTTAAAGGGCCTTCTGGACAGATATTTCGGCAAATAAAAAGTATGTTTCGTTTCGGGGTGCCGCAGGGCACCCCGTTTTACGTTTTATATATTTTTTCTTTTATTGTTATATAAAATATGCTATCATTGATAGTGTAAGATCTTTTAATCAAAGAAGCCGGAGGACCTGTCATTTTCGTTAAAAAACAAAGGCCCGCGGCACATGGAGGGTATTATGCAGATAAACAAAGAAGAAGTTGAAGAAGGAATCGTTTTAAAGCTCGAAGGATGGCTCGACACAGGGGCGTCGGAAGAATTAAAGAGCGCGCTTGAAGGCATAACAGGTGATGAAAAGTGCCTGATCATGGACATGAAGGACCTTGAATATATTTCATCATCAGGCCTCAGGCTCATAGTCACGGCGTACAAAAAGATGGACGGAAGACTTGTCCTTAAAAATGTTCCGGAGGATATTCTTACGATCATGAAGACTACAGGCCTTGACAAAAAGCTTAATATAGAAAAATGATATTTTGGGGGATAAGCAATGCAAGACGATATCAGGGGGAAATTACATCCTTTAAATGAGATCCAGTACGGAATCTATCTGGAATGCAAAAACGATCCGGAAAACTTAATGTACAATATCGTACATCTGGCAAAGATCGGTCAGGGAGTAAGCGTAGAAAAAGTGAGGAAAAGCCTTGAGGCGGCATTAAACTTTTATCCTGCTCTTAACACCGCTCTTTATGAGGATAACGGAAGAGTCTATATGAAAGAGCTTGACGAGCCTTTCGTTATTCCGGTGATCCGCCTTTCGAATTCCAAATTTGAAATGATAAGAAAAGACCTTGCAAAGCCTTTTTCTCTTTCGGGTGAAAGGCTTATTCGCGTGCGTATTTACGAAACGCCTTCGGGCAGCTATGTATTTCTTGAAAAGCACCATGTCATTCTGGACGGAAGTACGGACGCGATAATTTCAAGGGCTGCAGGTAAAATATACGCCGGCGAAGAGCCCGCGGCAGAAGAAGTCGCATATTTTGATGTGGCCGAAAGAGAAAAAGCATTTTTGGCATCCGATGATCGAAAGACCGCGGAAGAATACTGGAAGGGATTGCTTTCAGATGCGGAAGGAGAGGCTTTCCCCGAAGGCGATAAAGAAGATGATATTCCCTCGCAGGGTCTTTTGCACGCAGCATTCTCTCTTGATGAGGCAGAATTTAAAGGCTTTTTAAAATCGACCGGATGCCGCAAGAGCTCATTCTTTACGGGCGTTGGCGCATACCTTATGTCTCTTTACTCCGGCAATAAGAAGACTGTCACCGAGAGCATATGGCATGGGAGGGATGACAGCTTAAAGAATACAGCCGGCATGATGGTAAGATCCATTCCTTTTGTTTGCGACAGGGAAGCGGCCGTATCCGTGCCCGAATATTTAAAACAGATGGAAGCCCAGCTTGTGGCCGGAAGGAAATATTCAGACCTTCCGTTTATTCGCGTGGCTGAAAAATACGGGCTTAAAAACAAGGTCAGCGTCGCATATCAGGGCACTTATAGCCAATGCCTAGTTATAGAGGGAGTGGATCTTGATGTAGAAAGGATATATCCTCCTTCTGCCATAAACTCGTCAGAGCTTATCTTTGAGATATCCGAGCTTGGCGGGGGAAGGTATGACCTGCAGCTTCTATACCGCGGGGACCACTATTCGGACGAATTTGCAAAAAGTATAGCGGATACATATATCCATCTGGCAAAAGAGATGATTAAAGCGGAAAGCTTTGATGATATTTCTTTGCTTTCGGAAGATGAAAAGGCAAGGCTCGATGCCGTCAATTATAATGAAAAAGAGATCGAAAAAACCGATATCGTAACTCTGTTTAACAGAGCATGCAATGACTATCCGGGTAACGGCGCGGTCGTATACGGAGAAAACAGATATACATACCGCGAGGTCAAGGACATAGCGGATAGAATCGCGGGATATACCGTAAAACTCGGACTTGGAAAAGAGGATGTAGTATCCATCCTTATCCCCAGAAACGAATATATTGCCATAGCACCTCTCGGAGTCCTTGAGGCCGGCTGTGCATATCAGCCGCTTGACAGCGCATATCCCACCGAAAGGCTTGAATACATGATAAGCGATGCTACGGCAAAGCTTCTTATAACCACGCGCGAGCTTATATCAAAGGTTCCTTCCTACAAGGGCGAAGTGCTGTATTTAGAGGATATTGCAGATCTTCCGGAATGCAGCGATGAGCTTGCGCCTCCGGATCCTTTAGATCTTTTTGTGCTCCTTTACACATCGGGTACCACGGGAAAGCCCAAGGGCGTCATGCTGACTCACGCAAACCTTGTGAATTTTATCAGCTGGGTATGGGATCTCTACGAGCTTGACAGCGCCTCAAAGGTCAGCGCATATGCAAGCTTTGGTTTTGACGCAAATATGATGGACCTTTTCCCTGCGCTCACCCGAGGCGGAGAAGTCCATATCATCTCCGAAGAGATGAGACTATCAATGCCCGATCTTATGGAATACTTTGACAGAGAAGGCATTACGAGCTCTGTCATGACAACTCAGGTGGCAAGGCAGTTTGCAACTTCGTTTAAAGGCACAAAGTTAAAATACCTTATGGGCGGAGGTGAAAAGCTTGTTCCCATCCGGCCTCCGAAGAATTTTACCATGGTAAACGGCTACGGTCCTTCGGAATGTACCGTTGCCACCACATATAAGGTAGTCGACAGGCTCTACGGCCGCATACCCATCGGTATGCCGGTTTACAATGCGGGCATCTATGTCATCGACGAAAAAGGAAGAAGACTTCCCTCCGGTATGCCGGGTGAGCTTGTCATATCAGGCGCGGGCGTAGGCAGGGGCTATCTTAATCTGCCCGAAAAAACAGCATCCGTATTTACACCGAATCCCTATTCCGATAAGGCAGGGCATGAAACGATATATCATTCGGGCGACATTGTAAGAATGCTTCCGAGCGGTGATGCCGATTTCCTCGGTCGTAACGACGGACAGGTAAAGATCAGGGGCTTCAGGATCGAGACTACAGAAGTTGAAGCCGTCATAAGAGATTTTGCGGGCATTAAGGATGCAACGGTTCAGGCCTTCGATTATGAAAATGCCGGCGGCAAGTATATCGCGGCCTACATCGTTGCGGATGAGACTGTAGATATACAGGCATTAAAGGATTATATAAAGAGCAGAAAGCCTTCGTATATGGTACCTGCCGTTATCATGCAGATAGACGCCATACCTCTTACCAGAAACCAGAAGGTCGATAAAAGAGCTCTTCCTGCGCCGCAAATCAGCTCAGAAGCCTTCAGGGCTCCGGAAAATGATGTCCAGAAGAGGATATTTAAGTGCGCCGCAGATGCGATAGGCCATGATTCTTTTGGAATAGATACCGATCTTTATGAAGCGGGTCTTTCATCCATAAGCCTTATGCGTCTTATCGTGCTTTTGGGCGATGAATTTGCCGTATCCATGAGACTTAAGGATATAACCGATGCGACTGTTACAGGTATTGAAAAGGTGATCCTTGGCCGCATAGAAAAAACAGAGGGGAAGCCGGCATCAAAGACATATCCCATATCAAAGACGCAGGAGGGCATACTTACAGAATGCCTTTCAAACCCCGGAACCACCATTTACAATATTCCGACGCTTCTTAAAATCGGTAAGGATATAGATACTGTCAGGCTGAAAAAAGCCGTGACGGCTGCTTTTGATGCGCATCCTTATCTCAAGCTGCGCCTTAAAGCGGCAGATGACGGAGGTTTTTTGGTAAGCAGAAATGATGAAGAGAAAGTTGCCATATCAGAAATAAATGCTGCCGATCCGGAAAAGGATATCACATCCTTTGCAAAGCCCTTTGATATCACAAAAGATCCATTATACAGGGCTTGCATCATAAAGGCCGATGAAGTATATCTTTTCCTTGACCTGCATCACATAATAGCAGACGGTGCATCGCTTTCGGTGCTTTTGTCCGACATTGCGGCTGCATATAACGGGGAGACTGTAAGCGCAGAAAGCTTTACAGGTTTTGACGTTGCCGCCGAAGAAGCGCAGCGCAGAAAGAGCGATGAGTTTGATGAGGCAAAGAAATACTGGGCGGACCTCCTTGAAGGCGCCGAGACAGACCATCTTCCTTTGCCGGATAAGAATGACGATGCTCCTTCAAAGGGCAGATCGAAAAAATTTTTGAATATTTATGAAGATGCCGTTCTTGCACTTTGCAAAAAAGAAAAGATATCGGAAAACGTATTCTTTAATGCCGTGTTTGCATATATGCTCGGCACACTTAACGGCCGCTCGGACGCCCTTTATACGACCATATACTCGGGGCGTGACGATTCAAGACTTACACGCTGCGTGGACATGCTCGTAAAGACGCTTCCCGTATATGTAAAATGGGATAAGGATACGACTGTTTCGGATTACTTAAAAGCGATCAGAACACAGCTTTTCGGCAGCATGGGAAATGACATAGTATCGTTTGCGGAGCTCTCACGCGTATACGGTGTAAGCCCCGAGATGAATTTTGCATGGCAGCCGGATCTGTTTGAACCGCTTATATTTGAAGGCAGCGAGGCAGAGCTTTTAACATCCGATACCGACACGGCAAAATTCAGTCTCTATATAGCCGCATCAAAGGAGAAAGGGCGTTACTTCCTCGACTCCGAATACAGAGCGGACCTTTATTCCGCAGAGATCATCGACTGCTTCCTTGGCCTTATGGAGACGGTTGCGGCTGAGTTTTTAAAATGCGGAAAGCTTTCGGAAACGAATGTTTTATCTGCCGAGGCACTTTCGGCGGAAGATGGCTTTAACGCTACGGAAAGCTATGTGCCCGATACCGATATCGTGACGATGTTTAAGAATGCTGCTGCAAAATATCCTGACAACATTGCAGTGGTATACAAGGATAAGCGCCTGACTTATGCCGAGGTCGATGATATAACGGACCGCATAGCCTGCGCGGCAAAGAGAGCCGGCCTAGGCAGGGGAGATGTAGTATCAGTCCTTATTAACAGATGCGAGATCATGGTGACTGCATCCCTCGGTGCCATGAAGGCAGGTTGTGCATATCAGCCGCTTGACCCCGGTTATCCGCCCGAAAGATTAAACTACATGATAGCCGATTCGCATGCAAAGCTCCTTGTCACCAATAAAGAGCTTGAAAGCCTTGTTTCGGGATTTACGGGCAAGGTGCTCTACGCAGAGGATATCGACTCGCTTCCTGCGGCGGATTTAGAGCTTGAGCATCCTTTGGGGGATGATCTCTTTACGCTTCTCTACACATCCGGCACCACAGGAAAGCCCAAGGGAGTCATGCTCACGCATTCAAACCTTGTAAACTTCTGCTACTGGTATCATAACGAATACGGCATGGATGAAAACTGCCGCTCGGCGGCTTATGCAAGCTACGGCTTCGATGCGAATATGATGGATATGTATACGCCCCTTACCATAGGCGCGCAGCTTCACATCATACCCGAGGATATGAGGCTGTCTCTCCTGGATCTCAAAGAGTATTTCGAGACCGAAGGTATCACACATTCATTCATTACCACGCAGGTGGGCAGGCAGTTTGAAGAGATATATGAGAAGGGAGCCTTAAGGTATCTTCTCGTGGGAGGCGAAAGGCTCGTGCCGATAGCCCCGAATGAAGGACATAAGTTCATAAACATCTACGGCCCCACAGAGTGCACCATATGCGTTACGACACATCATGTCGACAGGCTCTACCACAGGGTGCCGATAGGAAAAGGCAATTATAACGTTAAATTCTATATTCTGGATGCTTTGGGGCGCCGTTTGCCTCCGGGAGCAATGGGAGAACTCTGCATTTCGGGAAGATGCGTCGGCAAAGGCTATCTTAACATGCCCGAAAAGACCGCAGAGGTATTTGCAAACAATCCGTTTACGGATAAAGCGGGCTACGAAAAGATGTATCGCACGGGCGATATAGTAAGACTGCTTCCAAATGGCCTTGTGGATTACATCGGAAGACGCGACGGGCAGGTAAAGATAAGGGGCTTTCGAATAGAGCTCTCCGAGGTCGAAGAAGTAATAAGAAGCTTTGAAGGCATAGAGGATGCCACGGTCCAGGCGTTTGATGCGCCGGGCGGCGGCAAATACATAGCAGCCTACCTTGTATCATCTTCAAAGATAGACCAGGAGGCACTTAAGAATTATATCGCATCCAAGAAGCCGCCCTACATGGTTCCCGGCGCAATGATGCAGATAGACCGCATACCTCTTAACAGAAACCAGAAGGTCAACAAGCGCGAGCTTCCCGTAATTGCGCCCGATGAGACCGACAGCTATGTTGAGCCCGAAACAGAACTTGAAAAGGAACTTTGCGAGATCTACGCAAAGATACTTGAGCTCGACAGAGTCGGCGCCTGTGATGATTTCTTCCGCATAGGAGGATCTTCCATCATCGCCGCCAAGCTTTTGATGCAGCTTATGAAGAGGGGATATGAAGTCGTTTATAAAGACATCTTCTCAAATCCGTCTCCAAGACAGCTCGCAAAAGTAATAAAGGGAAGCGCAGATACGGAAGATAATCAGAGCGACGCGGATGCGTATGATTACAGAAGGATCAAAAAAGTCCTTTCGCCAAACAGCATGGATAATATCGGCGGCATGAAATTTAATGACCTTGGCGATATTATCCTTACGGGCGCTACAGGCTTTTTGGGCATTCATGTGCTCAAAGCTTTCCTTGACGGCTATACGGGAAGAGTATGCTGCCTTATGAGAAAGGGCGAATACGCAAGTGTTGAAAAAAGGCTCTCATCCATGCTCAGCTATTATTTCGGCGATCCGATGCTCGATCTTTTCGGCAAGAGGATATTCTGCGCAGAGGGTGATATCACCATGCCGGAAAGCCTTTATCAGTCATGCCTTGAAGGATACGGCACCGTTATAAACTGCGCGGCATGCGTAAAACACTTCACAGAGGGCGACCTTCTTGAAAGGGTAAATCATATCGGCGTTAACAATCTCATAGAAATGTGCCTTAAGACCAAAAAGAGGCTCGTGCAGACATCAACATATTCTGTTGCGGGCGAGATGGAGGTAAAGGAAGGAAATGTGCCCGCCATTTCGGAAAACATGCTCTACTTTGGTCAGAGCGTGGAAAACGAATATGTGCGCACAAAATTCCTGGCCGAAAGAGAAGTGCTTGAGGCCAAGGCCGAAAGAGGTCTTGACGCCTGCATAGTCAGAATGGGCAACCTGATGAACCGCGTAAGTGACGGAGAATTCCAGATAAACCTTCTTACAAACGGCTTTATGAGATCACTTAGGGCATACAAAAAGCTTAAGGCATTTCCTGTAAGCCTGCTTGACAGGAGAGCGGAGTTTTCGCCCATAGACACAAGCGCAGAGGCAGTCCTTAAATTTGCGAGTGCCGATAAGGCATACAGCGTATTCCACGCTTATAACGATCACACAGTCACCTTCGCCGATGTAATATATGCTATGAAGGCGTATGGATTTGAGATCGATATCATATCGGACGAAGAGTTCAACAAGAGGGCCAATGATGAGATCAAGAGCGCCGGTGCCGACGAGACCATGCTGGGGCTTTTGGCATACAATAACCGCCGGGGCGAGAATCTGGTGATGCTCGGCGCGGAAAACCGGTTTTCCGTAAATGCTCTCTACAGATGCGGTTTCAAATGGCCGATAATCGATGATGCCTACCTTAAGGCATCCATGGAGGCACTCGACTCGTTGTTATTCTTTGAATAGTCTTACGGGCGGCCCTGCGGCCGCCCTAAGAAGGTTGGAGGATCGATGAAAAATCATGCTCTTAGGAGGATCGCGCTAATGGCGGTGATCCTCATAGTTTTGCTGCTTACCATAATAGCGATAGTCAGCAGGATCTTCTATAAAAGAATATCGGAGGAACACTGCCTTGAAAACGCAAAGGCATCAAAAGTCTACGCCGAGGATATTCTGGTCTATGTCGATTACGACCATGAGGAAGACGGCATGAACGCTAACACAGAATTCTTCATAGACAGGCTCAGACTTGGATGCAAGATGGTGGATGCAAAATATATGTATCTTTTCAAGGCTGATATCGATACTGGCGAAGTGGTCTTTTATGCAGCGGCGGCACTCGATGACGAGGAAAACGAAGTCATAATCAAAGAACGCCGCACCGGGACTGTTGTAAACGATATGGATATGAAGTACCTTAAGCAGGCACTTGAAGGAGATATATCCGAACCCGAAAAGTTTACAAATAAATACGGCAGTGTCTATACCTATTATTACACGATAACACCGATATATTATACGCCTGAAGGAGAATGGGCACATCATGATCCCGTTTTTGTGGGGATCGATTTTGATGTCGGAAAAATACAGAAGGAAGCATATGAATATGTGATGAAGATACTTCTCGTTGCGGGAGGTGTTCTTTTTGTTGCATTTGGACTTTTGCTGATAGCGCTCAGATGGAAGATATTTGTTCCCATAAAACAGATCTCCGAGGAAATGAACAATTTCGACCCTGAAAACGAAAGCAGACATATAAATGTAAAGTCATATGAAGAGATACAGGAGATAGCAGGGTCCTTTAACCGGATGTCCGATGACATACACGGGTATATAAAAAGTATTCAGACCCTGGCGGATGAAAAGGCGCAGGCCTCCGCAGAGCTTAGTATCGCAAGAAGCATCCAGGAAGGCATGGTGCCTGCCGAACGCAAATACAAAGGGGATGCGTTTGATGTCTATGCCCTCTCAAGACCCATGAAAGAGGTGGGCGGCGATTTCTACAACTGGTTTGAAAAAGACGGCAAGCTTTACTTTTTGCTCGCGGATGTATCCGGCAAAGGTGTTGCCGCTGCACTCTTCATGTCCATGACACTTGTCCTCATAAGCGAAAAATTAAAGAGCGAAGAATCACCCGCCGCGGCGCTTAATGCAGCAAACGACGAGATATGTTTAAACAATCCCGAGGAAATGTTTGTCACTATCTTCGCCGGAGATATGGACATGCATACGGGTGAAGTTAGGTTCGCAAATGCCGGGCATACCCGCCCCGTGCTTATTAACGGGCAGGAAAGCAGCATCTTAGATCCCGATGCGGGGATCGCTCTCGGAATGTTTGAGGACGCAGGCATCAAGGATGATTATATTATATTAGAGCCCGGGCAGGGAATCCTTGTCTATACCGACGGCGTCACCGAGGCTGTATCAAAAGACAGAAAGCTTTACGGAGAAAAGAGGCTTTTGGAAGCTGTTAAAGCCTGCCACGAAAATAATATCACAGAATCCATATGCGCAGATGTTGATGCCTTTTCAAGCGGATGCGAGCAGGCCGACGACATAACGATGCTCAGCTTTTGCTTTACAGGCGCATCTGTCATAAGCCGCAGGATCGGAAAAGGGGAAAGCTCCTTTACCTGCCTTAAGGATATCCTTACAGAACTTACCGGTGATGTAAGATCCGTCAAGCGTATACTCCTTGCCTGCGAAGAGATCTGCGTCAATGTGGAAAGCTATTCCGGCAGCAGCGAAATATTCATCCTTGCCTCTAAAAAGGACGATATCCTTTCCGTCCGCATCGAAGACGACGGAACTTACTTTGACCCGACGATAAGCATTCCCGAAGAAAAGGAATTTGAAGACTACGAAAACGGCGGCATGGGTATAAGGCTTGTTATGGGGATCGCCGAAAGCGTGAAGTATTCGAGGATAAGGGATAAAAACATACTTGTAATGAGATTTAAACTTTAAACTGTGGCATAAAAAGTGAGACCCGGGGACGGAGTCAGAGTGAGACGGGGGGACGGGGTCAGAGTCTCATGTTCTGAATGATCAGAAAATGAGACGCTGACCCGCTCACC
>JAEEGG010027756.1_pt1 | contig 10706 bp, 6 predicted proteins | sample 9134161 | NCBI WGS metagenome assembly JAEEGG01 (sample SAMN16246543, study PRJNA631951) | gut metagenome | biome: gut microbiome; feature: rumen; material: CR-attached | host: Bos | place: Iran: Karaj | collected 2018-10
GCCGGGCCGTTGTCGCTGAGGTCAAGCCCCAGCGTGTTGATGACCTCCGACTTGGTGCCGTCGGTCTTGGTGTAGGCGGGATAATACTCCTTGGCGGCATCCTCGGTGTCGGCATTGCCGCTGAGCATGATGTCCTGCACCAGCGAGTTGGCGTAGACCTCTATGTTGGTGTAGTACTTCGCCGGGTCGAGGGTATAGGCGTTGGCGTCGGCAGCACTGTTGGGGTCCAGTCCGTTGGCTGTCTCCCAGGCGTCGGGTATGCCGTCCTTGTCGGTGTCGAAGCCAGCCTCGCGGCTGCCTTTGCCGAAGTTGGCCTCGGTGTAGCCCTTGACGTCGCTGACCACGTCGATGCGTCCCGGCTTCTTGGTGACTGAGCCGTTGTAGGTGGCCGTGCCGTTGCGGGCCTCGTCGAAGTAGCGCAGGTCCACCTCGTCGCTGTTGAGCGAGGCACCGGCCAGGCCGAGCACCTTGTCGAAGGCCGTGGCGGCGCTATGGGTGGTCACCTCGCCCGTGGGGCCGGGCTCGTCGAGCTGAATGCAGACGCAGTCGGTGCCTGCCGGGTTCTTGACGTAGTCCACGTCGTCGCCGTTATAGTGCTTGGGGTCGGGGCTGTAGCGCTTGCCGTTGATGATGTAGGTGCCGTCGTCGTACGACATGTCCGACCAGCCTGCGTTGGCATTGTTGTTAATCTGATTGCCACTGAGATAGTAGCGGCTGGTCATCGTCCAGTAGGTGGGATAGCCCTCGGAGTTGCCGTTGGCACCGACGGTGACGGTGGTCAGGCGCGTGGTGGCACCGGCAGGTCCCGTCTTGTAGTAGTTGCCTACCATGTTGACCTTGCCGCCGCCGGGACCGCCGTAGCAGCCGTTGCCGCAGTTGTAGACAACGCAGTTGCGGAAATCGACGTTCTCGGCCTGCACGGCGTTCTGCCATTTGTACTGGGTGTAGAGCTTGTTGCCCGTGTAGCCCGTCCAGTCGTAGCGGGCGCCGTTGAAGCGCGGCGTGCGGTTGCTGTGGTGGATGAGCAGGTTGTGGTGGAACGAGGCCAGCTTGCCGCCCCAGATGCCGCCGTAGCCGTGGGCACCCTTGCCGTGGCCGGCGTTCACCAGACTCTCGCCGATGGTGCACCACTGCATGGTGAAGTTGTTGTTGTCGTAGAACGAGGCCACCTCGTCGATCGACCACGAGAACGAGCAGTGGTCAATCAGGATGCCCGTATAGTGGCGGGCGGTCGAGGCGTCGGCACCGTCGTTGATGTCCTTCTCCTGTCCGCGGCGTATGCGGATGAAGCGCATCACGATGTTGTTGCCGGCGGGATTGACGTTGTAGTAGCGCAGGGTGATGCCTGGCGCCGGTGCCGTCTGGCCTAAGATGGTGGTGTTGGCACCGATGTTGACATTGCTCCTCAGGGCGATGACGCCGCCTACGTCGAAGACGACCGTCTTCTTGTCAGAACCGCTGACGGCAGCCCGGAACGAGCCGGTGCCCGAGTCGTTGAGGTTGGTGACGTGGACAATCTTGCCGCCGCGTCCGCCGGTGGTGTAGCGTCCGTGGCCTTCAGCTCCGGGGAAGGCCGGTGCCTGGGCTTGTGTGGCTGCCGTTATGGCGGCCATCATGAGTGTTGTAATTAGTCTTTTCATTATAGTTTGGTTATTGCATTCGTTGTAGTCCTTCCCAGCGCACGTTCCACTTGCCGTCCTGCGGGAATCCGGGGTTGTTGGGCGTGGTGCAGCCGTCCCAGCCGGCGCACATCATGGCGATGGCCGTCAGCAGTGCGCCGTTGCCGGGCAGGTAGATGCGCAGACGGTCGGCGGTCTGGAAGTTGTGGCCGTTCTTGAGGTAGGTGTTCTTCTGCGTGTCGATGAGAAGGGCCTGCAGGGCGGTCTCAGGTGCGCCGAGGCGGGCGGCAGCCATGGCCGTCATGCCGTAGTCCCAGCCCCAGGTGGTGGGCCAGTTCCAGTTGTCCATTACCCACTGGAGTGTCTTCTTTGCTGCAATATTATTGCAGCATAGGGGGACAGAGGGGAGGAGGCCGAAGGGGCCGAGCACGGCGGGGTGGTCGTTGCGGCACTTCTCAGCGAAGGTCTCGGTGGAGACGACGGGGGCGGCTCCCGAGGCTACGGCGTCGAAGGGGTCGAAGCTCTTCAGGTTATCGGTCTTGCCTTTCGGCAGACCGGCGGTGTAGATGCCGTCCTTGGTCATCGGCAGGGGCGAGAGGCCATTGATGATTCTGTCCCAGTCGGCGTTGCGGGACTTGCCCTGACGCTCACGCCACTGGTTGGCTACGCTGAGGCCGTACTGCCAGTAGGCCAGTTCGAAGGGGTGGTTATAGCTGAAGTCCTTCGACATCGACTCCTGCATGGCCGTCTCGCCCTGCAGGTAGTAACGCTTGGTCTTGGCGTCGTAGCTGACGAAGTCGGCCATAAACTCGGCGGTCTCTTCCACCTGCTTGGCATATTTTTTTAGAGTCTCAGCGGTGGGCTTGGCACGGTACATATCCTCAGCCATATATATATAATGTGGCTGTTGCCAGATGAGGAACGAGCCCGTGTTCGAGGGGGCTTCGCCAGCCCAGGGGTCGGTCATCTTCATCCAGCGGATGCCCTTGAAGCCCTGCCGCTGGGCAATCTTGCGGGCCTCGGGGTAGGCAACGGTGTTATACCAGTCGAGCACCTGGGCGACGACCTCGGGGCGGTTCCAGAGGGCGAAGTCGACCATGTGCCACCAGGTCATTTCCAAGTGCGGGCGGCCGAACCATGAGTTGTAGGTCAGCCCGGTCTCCTGCGGAGGCAGACTGTTGGCGCAGTTCACCTGCGTCAGGTATTGCGAGAGGACGACGCGGCGCTCCAGCTCCTTGGCGCGCGGGTCGGTGCACTGGCTGAAGTCGACAATGGCACCCTCCTGCCACCAGCGGTTCCATGAGCGGATGACGGCGCGCAGCTGTTCGTCGAAGACGAAAGCCCCCCCTTCTGCCCCCGAGGGGGCTACATTAGTTTTGCCAGGCATAGTAGCCCCCTCGGGGGCAGAAGGGGGGGCCTTGTACTCGGCCTTGAAGGCGAGGACGTCGTCGGTGGTGGTGAGGGTGAAGTAGTGGCGGTCGCACTCGGTAAGGGTGGCCTGGCCCTGCCAAGTGAGGGTAAGGTAGTAGCGGGTGGAATCGAGGGTATGCTCGATGATGGCGGAATGGTCCTGAGAAGAGACGATGCGCGAGGCGTGGCGCTCAGGCTTCGTCCAGTCGGCGGCGGCATCGGCGTGCTTGCCCGTAGGGTAGGGGAGGCGGATGCTGACGCAGGCGCGGCCGTCCTTCAGCAGCGGGGTCTTGATGCGGTAGATGACGGCGTCCTGGTCCTGCAGGGCAGCGGTGGTCACGTCGGCGGTGGTGCCGTCGGCCACGAAGTGCGACTCAATCTTACCGTCGTAAAGCCCCAGTTCCTGGCGGGTCTCCGTCAGGTCTTTCAGTTGTATGCGCTCCCCGTCGGCGCCTTTCAGCTCCAAGCCGATGGCGCCGAGGTTCAGGCGGTGGGGGTTCACGCGGAAATATTCGGTGGCTTGCTTATGGCGCCCATCCTCCGGCTTTTTATACTCCACGGCGTAAACCTCGGGGTGGCCGTGACCCAAGTCGAACGACTTCTCGCTCTCGGCAGGTCTTAGGCCGTTGGTGTTTTCGAACTTATGCCAGCCCCAATCGGACATGGCTGTCAGAGGCACACCTGCCTCGTAGTCAAAAGGGAACGACTGCAGGCCGGTAACGTCGACCGTCGTTGCAAAGTGTCCGTTTCCCACCGTCAGCGAGGCCAGCGCGTCGGCTTCGGTGATGACGGGGTTGTTGCGAGTGACCACGGCCTGACGGTTAATCTCGGCGGTAGTGTTCTGCGTGTCGTAGCCCAGCATCTCCATCTCTAACGATGCCCAGATGAACGGGCCGAGACCCTTGGCGTCGTTGTCGCGTATCTGCTCAGAGAGGTAGTAGGCATAGCCACCGTCTCGGCGGCGGTTCTCCTTGACCGAGCCCTTCGGGTTAACTTTCTTCATGGCGGCAACGACCTCGTCGGTGGCTGCCGGACCGAGACCTGCCACCGAGCAGCAGTTGGTCAGCGAGATGGTCTTGTCGGCGTTTACGCGGATGAAATTGTTGATGATGCCACGGTAGGCGCGGATGCCGGCTTCGCGGTACTTGGTGCCGACGTAGCCCTTGCGATAGGCTTTCAGTAATGCGTAAGTGAACATGGCTGAACAAGTGGCTTCCAGATAGTTACCTTCGCGACCCGGACTGTCCATGACCTGATACCACGTGCCCGTCTTCTTGTCCTGCCACTTCAGGATGGCGTCGAAGTCCTTGCACAGCAGGTCGATGACCTCGGAGCGACGGCTGTAAGACTCGGGCAGCGCGTCGAGCACCTCGATGAGAGCCATCGTGTACCAGCCCTGGGCGCGGCCCCAGCAGTGCTGCGACAGGCCCGTCTGCGGGTCGGCCCAGAAGGCCTTCCGCGTCTCGTCGTAGGCGTGGCGGTTCAAGCCGGTCTTCGGGTCGAGGGTGCGCTCGTAGGTCACCTTAAGCTGGTCGACGGCGTCGTCGTAGATCTTGGTGGCGTTCTTCTTGTCGGTGATGGGAGCTGTCAGACAGCGGTAGGGCAAGCCCATGAAGATACCGTCGAGCCACACCTGGTAGGCGTAGATGGCCTTGTGCCAGTAGACCTTGTCGGCCTTGGTGCATGGCTGGTCCTGCAGCTGCTTCATCATGGTCTTCATGGCCAGCAGGTTCTTGGCCTCGGGCCATTGCTGGTACATACGGGTGACGAAGTGGCCGGTGCGGATGTTGTCGAGGTTGTAGTCGAGGATGTTGTAGCCGCGTATGTCACCCTTCTGGTTGATCATCGTGTCGGTGTACTCCTGACAGTAACGGCGGATGTCGTCGCCGCCGTAGCGCAGGTAGGTGTCGAGCATGCCCTCCAGTTCGATGCCCATCACATACGACCACTTGGGGCGGGTCGAGAAGTCGAGCAGGTAGGAGCGGGGCACGCGCTTCATTTCCGAGTAGGTCATCCACTCCGAGTAGTGCTTGTAGGGCATCTCCGTCAGACAGAGCGAGCCGTTGACGAAATAGTTGTCGTAACGGATATTGCACGTCTGACCGGTAATCTTGTTGCCCTGCTGGACACCGTCGAAGCGGCAGTTCTTCAGGTTGACGTCGTAGACATTGCAGACCGTGTCGAGGGCGATGACCAGCACGCCGTACTTCGACTTCTGGCAGTTGACGTTCTCGACGTTGATATTGCGCACCGTCGGGTTGAAGCCGCGGCAGCAGACCTCATTGTGCTCGTAGTCGAGGTTGATCTTGACCACGGCCTCGCCGCACTGTCCCACCTTGATGTCGCGCATGTTGATGTTCTCGATAATACCGCCGCGACAGCTGTTGGTCTTGATGCGCAGCACGCGGTCGAGGTTGGGCGAGTCCATCACGCAGTCGTGGGCATAGACATTCTGGCAGCCGCCTGAAATCTCGGAGCCTACGACCACGCCGCCGTGTCCGTTCTTCATCTCGCAGTTGCGGATGATGATGTTCTTCGACGGCATATTGCGCTCACGGCCGTCGCGGTTGCGGCCGCTCTTGATGGCGATGCAGTCGTCGCCGGTGTTGAAGAAACAGTCCTCTATCAGCACGCGGTCGCAACATTCTGGGTCGCAACCGTCGCCGTTGGGACCGTCGTTGATCATCTTCACACGGCGCACGGTGACGTCAGTCGAGTGCAGGGGATGGATGACCCAGAACGGCGAGCGCAGCAGCGTGACGTCCTCAAGCAGGATACGCTCGCACTTGTTGAAGCTGACGAGCTGCGGCCTGAGACCGTCCTTCGCACCGAAGACGCGCTCCGGTGAGCGCTGGCCCTGCTCGTTGTACATCGGTATGCCGTCCTCGCCGTTCTTCAGCAGGCGCGGGCGGGCCTCAATCTTCTGGCTGATCATGCCCTCCTTCCAGCCGAACTTCGCGGCACCGCACCACGGCCACCACGTGTCGTTCGAGCCGCCGCCGTCGATGGTACCCTTGCCCGTGACGGCGATGTCAGTGGCCTTGAAGGCATAGACGCAGGGCGAGAGGTTGAAACACTCCAACCCTTCCCACGACGTCTCGACGATGGGGTAGAGCTCGGGCTCAAAGACAAACTCCAGCACGGCCCCCTCCTCAACGTGCAGGTTGACGTGACTCTTCAGCTCGATGGCAGCAGTCAGGAACTTCTGACCGGCAGGGACGATGACACGTCCGCCGCCTTTCTTCGAACATTTGTCGATGGCCTTCTGAATGGCCTTCTGGTTGGCGGCGGCCGAAGCGTCGGGCTTGGCACCGAACTTGGTGATGACGTAGTCCTTGCCGCTGATCTGCGGCTGCTTGATGCTTTGCTCAATCTGCTTATACTCTGCCTCGTCCCAACCCTCGGCGTAGCTCAGCAGGGGAACAAGCAGGCACAGTAGCATCAGTTGTAGTGATTTCTTCATACTATAAAAGAATTAGTTCGTAGTTTCGTGCAAAGTTACGGAATTTACACGATACTACGAACTAATTAAGCTTTTTTATCACGTAATCGTTTTAGTGCTGCAGGGCGTCGAATAGCTGGTCGAGGGCTTTGTCGGCATTGCCGCCGGCCTCGTCGAGCAGGGTGACGAACTTCGAACCGATGATGGCACCGGCGGCGTTGTCCTGGGCAGCCTTCAGCGTCTGGGCGTTGCTGATGCCGAAGCCGATCATGCGCGGATTGCGCAGGCTCATGGCATTGATGCGCTGGAAGTAGGCCTGCTTCTGCTCGTCGAACGACTTCTGGGCACCGGTGATGGCGGCCGACGATACCATGTAGATGAAGCCGTCGGTGTTCTGGTCGATGAAGCGGATGCGCTCTTCCGATGTCTCGGGCGTGATAAGCATGATGACGCGCAGGTCGTACTTGTCGGCGGCGGGCTTCACGGTGTTTAGATAGTCGTCGAAGGGCAGGTCGGGGATAATCATACCGCTGACGCCTGCCTCGGCACACGACTGGCAGAACGCCTCGATGCCGTAGTGCAGGATGGGGTTCAGGTAGCCCATCAGTATCAGGGGGATGGAGACCTCGTCCTTGATGGCTGACAGCTGGGCGAAGAGCGTCTTCAGGCTCATGCCATTTCTGAGGGCTTTCGTGGCGGCAGTCTGAATGACGGGACCGTCGGCCAACGGGTCGCTGAAGGGGATGCCGACCTCGACGAAGTCAATGCCCCGCCGCTCCATGGTCTTGATGACCTCGCCGGTGCCTTCGAGGGTCGGCGTGCCAGCGCAGAAGTAGAGGCTCAGCAGCTTGCGGTCGCCTCGGTTGGAGAATACTTGGTTTATCTTGTTCATTTCAGTTGTTCTAAGAATTGTTTGAGTTTTGTGATGTCTTTCAGTCCTGGCTCGGTCTCGAAGCGTGAGTTAAGGTCGATGCCGATGCACTTGGGGTGATGGAAGTTGCGGACGCGTTCTGCGTCGTCGGGACCGATGCCACCGCTCAGCAGGAAGGGCACGTCGCCGTCGTAGGCCTCAAGTACCGACCAGTCGAACTGGCTGCCGCTGCCGCCCACCGTCGGGCACTTCGTGTCAAACAGGAAGTAGTCCACGCAGTCCGCGTAGTCCTTGTATGCTGCAATATCATTGCAGCCCCCGACGCTGATGGCCTTGATGAACTGGACACCCGGCCTGATGTCGGGGTCGAGCGTACGGCGCAGGTTGCGGATGAGCGTCGGCGTCTCATGGCCGTGCAGCTGTACGAGGTCGAGCTTGTAGTTCACTACGCGGGTAATGATGTTCTGCGGCATTTCGTCGACAAACACGCCGACGCGCTTGGCCTTGAAACTGCCGATGTCTGACCCACGGTCGGGAATGATTCCGGCGTAGGTGGGAATCATCGTCACGTTACGCGGCGACTTGTCCCAGAATATCATACCAATCCAGTTAACTCCCAACTCAGCGACCTGGCGGATGTTCTCGCCCTCGCGCATTCCACAAACTTTTATGATCATATCTGTTCTATAAATTGTTTTAATGTCTTTCCCGGGTCGGGCGTCTTCATGAACGTCTCGCCGATGAGGAATCCACGGAAGCCGGCCTGCCGCAGTTCGCGGATGGTCTCGGGGCGCGAGATGCCGCTCTCGCTCACCTTCACGGCGTCCTTCGGCAGGCGCTCGGCCAGTCGGAAGGAGTTCTCGACATCGGTCACAAACGACCCGAGATGGCGGTTGTTGATGCCGTAAACATCCGGCTCTAACTCGCAGTAATCCAGCTCTTCTTCGCCATGCATCTCAAGCAGCACTTCAAGCCCCAGTTCGTGCGCCTTCAGCAGCAGTGCCCGAAGTTTCTCCTTCGGGAGGCACGCCGCAATCAGCAGTACCGCCGACGCTCCGCACAAGGCAGCCTCATAGAGCTGCAACTCGTCGATGACGAAGTTCTTGTAGAGCACAGGAAGCGTCACGCCCGACTGCCGGGCCTCGACTATAAAACGATCATGACCGCCGAAATATTGCTTGTCGGTCAGAATACTTATCGCGGCGGCACCGTTCTGCTGGTACGACAGCGGAATCTCCGAGGCGAGCCCCTCCTCCTTGATCCAGCCCTTCGACGGCGAGCGGCGCTTGAACTCGGCGATGATGCCGGTCTCGCTCAGAAGCAGGGCCTCGCGGAGCGACGGCTTCTTCCGCCGCATCCGCTCAAGCTCCTCGCGTTTCGTGGCTATGATTTCCTGTAGGATGTCCATGGCTTACGAGTTGAGTTCCACAAACTTCTTGAACGTCCGCAGGGCGCTGCCGCTGTCGATGCTTTCGCGGGCAATGCTGATGCACTCGTCGATGCTCTTCTGACCCTTCTCCAGCACCTGGATGCCGAAGGCGGCGTTAGCCAGTACGATGTTCTTCTGGGCGGGCAGGGCGCGGTTCTCAAGCACGGCATCGAAAATCTCCTTGGCCTCCTGCTCGGTGGCACCGGCGACCAGTTCCTCGGGCTTGGCAGGCTGGAAACCAAGGTCGGCAGGCGAGAAGATTTTCTCGTATGTGTTGGTCGTAACCTTGAAGTCGCCCGTCAGCGAGATCTCGTCGTAGCCGTCGATGGAGTTCACGATGCCGTAGTCGATGCCGAGGCGCTGGTAGACGGCGTGGTAAAGGCGCATCTGGTCGAGGTTGGCCACGCCGAGCAGCTGACAGCTGGGCTGCGAGGGGTTCACCAGCGGACCAAGCAGGTTGAAGATGGTGGGGAAGGGCAGCGCCTTGCGGATGGGGCCGACGAACTTCATGGCCTTGGCAAAAAGCTGGGCGTGCAGGTAGACGATGCCCGCCTCGTCCATGCAGCGGTTCAGCTGGTCGAGGTTGTCGGTGAACTTCACGCCGTGCTGGGCAATGACGTTCGAGGCTCCGCTGGTCGACGTGGCGGCGTAGTTGCCGTGCTTGGCCACCTTATAGCCGGCACCGGCGATGACAAAGCACGACGTCGTCGAGATGTTGAAGGTGTTCTTGCGGTCGCCGCCGGTGCCCACCACGTCGATGTAGCGGTCGCAGTCGAGAGGCACGGGCACGCCCGTCTCTAAGATGCCGTCGCGGAAGCCCAGTAGCTCTTCGACGGTGACGCCGCGCATCTGCAGGGCCGTCAGCAGGGCCGTAATCTGTTCGTTGGGAAACTCACTGTGGGTGATGCCCACCAGAATGTTCTTCATCTCCTCGCGGGAGAGTTCCTCGTGGTTGAGGAGCTTTGCTAAGATTTCTTTCATAAGTCTATAAAGTTTTTGATGATTGTACGTCCTTCGGGGGTTAATACGCTTTCGGGGTGGAACTGTATGCCGTACACCGGGTAGTCCTTGTGCTGGAGGGCCATGATCTGCCCTTCGTCGCTCTCGGCAGTTATCTCTAAACAGTCGGGGAAACCGTCCTTCGACACCACCCACGAATGGTAGCGCCCGACGGTGATGGTCCTGTCCAGCCCGTCGAATAGTGGGTCGACAGCTGTGATATGACAAGGCGTAGCCACCCCGTGGAATACGTCGCTGAGGTTTTCTAACTTCCCGCCGAATGCCTCGCCGATGGCCTGATGGCCCAGACAGACGCCCAGTATCGGCTTACGCCCGGCGTACTCGCGGATGACGTCGAGCAGCAGTCCTGCCTCGCTGGGAATGCCAGGACCGGGCGAGAGGATAATCTTATCGTAGGCCTCGATTTCGTCGAGACTGAACTGGTCGTTGCGGTACACAGTAACCTCAGCACCAAGCTCTTTCACCAAATGACTCAAGTTATACGTAAATGAGTCGTAGTTGTCAATGATTACTATCTTCATAATTCGTGAAATTCGTAAAATTAGTAGTTTACATTTCCTCTGCCATGAGTATGGCGCGGCGCAGCGCACCGAGTTTGTTGTTCACTTCCTGCAACTCGTATTCTTCGTTGCTCTTGGCTACGATGCCGCCGCCGGCCTGGAACCACAGCTCGCCGTTGCGCGAGACGAAGGTGCGGATGGTGATGGCCTGGTTCAGCGAACCGTCGAGTCCGATGATGCCGATGCAGCCGCCGTAGGCGCCTCGGTTGTGCGGCTCGTATTCCGAGATGAGCTGCATGGCGCGCACCTTCGGCGCTCCGCTCAGCGTTCCGGCGGGGAAGGTGTCGATGAACGCCTTGATGGGGTCGGCACCCTCATCGAGCTCACCGCTGACGCGCGAGACCAGGTGGATGAC
>JAEEGG010027774.1_pt1 | contig 10700 bp, 7 predicted proteins | sample 9134161 | NCBI WGS metagenome assembly JAEEGG01 (sample SAMN16246543, study PRJNA631951) | gut metagenome | biome: gut microbiome; feature: rumen; material: CR-attached | host: Bos | place: Iran: Karaj | collected 2018-10
AGATATTGGACGATATAACAATAGCAGGGGCGGGGTGTGTATCCCCCTATGCCACCCCCTGCCGTAGGGTGGTCTCGATGCTTGTAGGCAATAACACAAGCGTCTGGAAATCAGAATATTGCGAAGGTTTTAGGTAATTCAGCCCATCTGATGACCATGCACAGCGCAAGGCTTGTTATGATTATTTAACTACCAAGTATTGCCATTTTCAACCTTACAGGTCGAAACTTTTTCCACTTTTTTCTGTCTAAAAGGCATAATTACAAATAAAATTCGTACCTTTGTCCCTGCTTTCCGCTCGTTGCGGCTAAGATGTCGTCTGACAGAGGACGGAGCCGATGGGTGGTGTACTACATATGGCGGTGACGGGGACAGGATCCTGACACCCTTGCAGAGATATGATAGCATTCATTGATACGGAGGTTAATCCGCAGACGAAGAAGGTGGTGGATTACGGAGCGGTCATGGAGGATGGTGCAGTTTTGCACTCTCAATCCAAGTCTGACTTCGATGCCTTTGTGTCAAGATGCAATACGATTTGCGGACATAACATAATCAATCATGATCTTAAGTACACGGCCTTGAGGGGCAACCCTACGATTGTTGACACGTTATTCCTTTCGCCATTGCTCTTTCCCAAACGGCCTTATCACCATTTGGTGAAGGACGACAAGTTGCAGGTGGATGAGCTGAATAATCCTGTCAACGACTCGATGAAGGCTCGCGACTTGTTGAATGACGAAATTGCTGCATGGAACCAATTGTCACCTGACAGAAAGGAATTATATTATCAACTGCTGCATGATACCGAACAGTTTGGAGGGTTCTTCAAATATATAAACTATGCGCCACCCAAGCAGCAATCTTGGTTGGCCAGAATCCTCTATAGTCAACCAGATTGGAGCCAATTGATTCTGAAGGAATTTGAGGGCAAAGTCTGTAGTCATGCAGACTTCGACACATTGGCTCGACAATATCCTATAGAACTGGCATATTGCATGGCAGTGATTGGTGCTGACGATATTTTCTCAATTACTCCTGCATGGGTGATACACAACTACCCTCAGGTGGTGAATGTGATGAATCTGCTGTGCAACACGTCATGTGGAGATTGCGATTATTGTCATAGCCGTTTAGATGCACATAGTGGGCTGAAGGAAATCTTTGGATATGACGAATTCCGTATCTTTGACGGGATACCCATGCAGCAACAAGCCGTAGAATCAGCCATTCGTGGAGAGTCTTTGCTGACGATATTCCCTACGGGTGGCGGTAAGAGTCTTACCTTCCAACTTCCAGCCTTGATGGCAGGACGAAATACCCATGGGTTGACAGTAGTTATTTCACCGTTGCAATCGCTCATGAAAGACCAAGTGGATAATTTGGCTGCACGAGGTATCAGCGAGGCTGTCACTATCAATGGTCTTCTTGACCCCATTGAACGTGCCACAGCTATTCAGCAGGTCGCTGACGGTATGGCAAACTTGCTCTATATCGCTCCTGAGATGCTGCGCAGTAAGACTGTCGAAAGACTGTTGTTGAGTCGCAACGTAGTACGATTTGTCATTGATGAGGCTCACTGCTTCTCTGCCTGGGGACACGATTTCCGTGTGGACTATCTGTATATCGGTGACTTCATTCGTGAATTACAGGAAAAGAAACATCTGGATCAGCCAATAGCTGTTTCGTGTTTTACGGCAACAGCAAAGCAAAAGGTAATCAGCGATATTTGTGACTACTTCAGAGCGAAGCTTGGTTTAGAGTTGAAGGTGTTTGCAGCTAATGCAGAAAGAAAGAATCTGCGCTATTCGGTACTACACGCTGATACTGCCGATGAGAAATACAACCTGTTGCGCTCGCTGATATTGGGTCATAACTGTCCTTCGATTGTTTATGTATCACGTACTCGCAGAACTCGTGAATTAGCACAGCATTTAGCTCAAGACGGCATACGTGCCTTGCCATTCAACGGCAAGATGGAAGCTGCAGAAAAGGTGAAGAACCAGAATGCCTTTATGAGCGGAGAAGCACAGGTGATTGTGGCTACTTCTGCATTTGGCATGGGTGTAGATAAGAAAGATGTAGGGCTGGTAGTACACTATAATATCAGCGATTCGTTGGAGAACTATGTCCAGGAAGCAGGCCGTGCAGGACGTGACCCTGAAATGCAGGCGGAATGTTACGTGCTCTATGCTGACAGTGACCTCGACAAACATTTCATACTCCTCAATCAGACCAAGCTCAGTATTAGTGAGATTCAGCAAGTTTGGAAAGCCATCAAGGATCTAACGGCAAAACGAGACAAGGTTAGCTGTTCGCCATTGGACATTGCCCGTCAGGCTGGCTGGGGTGAAGACGTTGAGGACATAGAGACTCGTGTAAAGGCTGCTATTGCCGCATTAGAGGATGCAGGATTCATACAGCGAGGCAGCAACTCTCCTCATGTTTTTGCTACCGGCATCGCCGTGAAGAACATGGATGAGGCACGTCGTAAGCTGACTACCTCTCCACTTTTTGATGAACAATCGCGTGAGGAAGCAGCCCGTATCATCAAGTCGCTTATCAGTAAACGTGCTACTGCGGAAGGAAGAGGAGCTGAAGCTGAGAGTCGTGTGGATTATCTGGCGGACATCCTTGGAATGAGCAAGGCGACTGTAATCAGGAACATTAACCTGATGCGTCAAGATGGACTGCTGGCAGACAGTCGCGACATGCAAGCATGGGTATCCAAGAGCACATCGCAGCAAAATCTTGACACTATACTGAAGTTGGAGCAGTTCCTCTTGCAACGACTTGCAGAGGAAGCACAAAGTATTAACTATAAAGAGCTGAATGAGGAGGCTCAAAAAATCGGCCTTACCTATTCAAATGTTAAGCGTCTGAGGATGTTGTTCCATTTCCTGTCATTAAAGGGCTATATTCACAAACACGAACATGGCTTCAGCGATAACATAAGCGTTCGTTTGCAAGCTGCCAAGGATGTCACGATGGCTCGCTTTGAACGACGCGTGGACATTTGCCGCTTTATTGTTGGTACACTTAATACCAGTCGAGATGCCAGTAAAGACATGGCACTTGTCAACTTCTCCATCGTAGAACTGCTCCAACAGTTCATTGCCAGTCGTCAGGAAGAAATATTTACAGAACAAGAGAAACCCACGATTGCCGACATTGAAGAAGCGTTGCTCTATCTCACCAAAACAGAACTGATGAAGATAGAAGGCGGCTTCATCGTCATATATAATACTATGCAGATTGGCCGTATTGTTGACCGCCGCACCCGATATGGCAAGGAGCAGTACCGATTGTTGGATGAATTCTACAAGCAACGCATACGCCAGATACACATCGTTGGTGAATATGCCAATCTTATGGTTCGTGACTATGATGCGGCACTGCGCTTTGTGAACGATTACTTCACACTCGACTTCCGTAAGTTCATCATTCTATATTTCAAGGAAGAAAGGCGAGCGCAGATAGAACATAATATTACCCCAGCCAATTACAATAAGTTATTTGGAGAACTCTCCAATCGCCAATGCGAGATTATTGACGATAAAGAGTCGAAATATATTGTGGTTGCAGCAGGACCAGGAAGCGGTAAGACACGAGTGTTGGTTCACAAACTCGCATCACTTTTGCTGTTAGAAGATGTGAAACACGAGCAACTGCTGATGCTTACATTCTCACGAGCTGCGGCTACCGAATTCAAGAAACGCCTCATAGATTTGGTAGGCAATGCTGCACACTATGTGGACATCAAGACTTTCCACTCCTATAGTTTTGACCTTATTGGAAAACAAGGAAATCTGGACGAGGCGAAAGATGTGGTACGCCGAGCTGCTGAGATGATTGAAAACAGTGAGGTAGAACAGCCGAAGATTGCCAAGAGTGTTCTCGTCATTGACGAAGCTCAGGATATGGGTGCAGATGATTTTCTATTGGTTCAGGCTCTGATGCACCAAAATGAAGAAATGCGTGTCATAGCAGTGGGCGACGACGACCAGAACATCTTTGCTTTCCGTGGTTCCGATTCCAAATATATGCAATCACTTGTTAGTGAAGAGGGTGCAAAGCTGTACGAAATGACAGATAATTATCGTTCTTCGAGAGCCGTTGTTGACTGTGCCAATCGCTATGTTCAGCGTATTCCTGGTCGTATAAAACGTACTCTTATCCAGTCGGCTACTGGCAAAAAGGGTAAAGTGAAGACCGTCAAATCATTTCTTGATGCTGAAATAAAAGTCCAAGGCAGTACAGCTATACTGACACGTACCAATGAAGAGACGATGCAGGTGGCTTACGAAATAGAGCAAAGAGGTTTGCATGCTACTATTGCACAGTCGAGGGACGACTTCCGCTTTGGCAACCTTGCAGAAGTACGTTATTTCCTCAAACGACTTGGAAGGAATGAAATATCCCTATCAAAAGAGAAGTGGCAGGAGGCAAAACAACGTACACTCGAAACATACGCATCAAGTACTTGTCTGAGTGTCATAAAGCATTTCTTTGCTGATTTCGAAGCTACTCGCCAAGTATATTATCGAAGTGATTTGCGAGAATATATCTTTGAGTCGAATACAGAAGACTTCATCGCTGTTGATGATAAGTCTGTCTTTGTGAGCACTATTCACAAAGCTAAGGGACGCGAATTCGATACTGTTTATCTGTTGTCATCTGTTCCTGACGTTAGAGACATCAATGATATGCGGGCCTACTATGTGGGACTAACGCGTGCAAAGCAAAACCTTTACCTCGTTACGAATCCTCCTGTTGAGTATTCGTCAATTTCTATAGCACTGAACATGCGCGATGTATGGCTCGACTTCTTTAAGGGGCGTAAAGACATTGTGCTCCGCTTAAGAAGTGGGGATAGTTTACAATATAAAGACGGCTACTTACTCAATGAACAAGGAATCAACATCATGGCACTATCAGCATCAGGAAAAGATAAATTGAAGGCTTGGACTGATAAGGGCTATGAGGTTACAAGTGCTAAGGTGAGCTACACTTTGGCTTGGAAGCCTCAGGACTCTGAAATAGAATACGCTGTTTGTTTGGCGAATATTGTGCTAACTAAAGTAGTGGATAAATTTAGAAATTGAAATAACTATGGATACGCCTAAACGGATACTTAACCCAACTTTGACACCTCGCAACCGATATTCATTGCTAATCAGCGATTTGCACGTTCTTGCTACGGCGACTGTGTTCTACAAACTTTTATTTTCCGGAACGGCATTTTCTTGTAGTTCAACATGGAGTAGATGCCGGCAGCCTGTTCCGTTGGCGTGCTGCATATTCTCATTTCCACCTTCTCTCCCATGGCATTGACGGCCTCGCTTGTCACGGCTTTCTGGGTGCTCATGATGCGGACTATCTCCGTCCAGTACGGTGTCGGGTATTCCGCCTTGGAGTCTGGGTCGGCCTTCTTCCGCCTCTCGTTCTCCTTCTTCATCTGGTGCCGTATGACGTTCACTATCCAGGAAGTCATCGCCCCACGTTTCGACCCGGCGACGAAGGTGATGATGTTCGGCTTCTACGCCAAGGACTGCCCCAACGAGTGGAGCGACATCGACGTGGCTGTCATTGTCCCCAAGATAGAGGAGGGCACATGGTGGGACACCTCGTCAAGCCTTTGCCACGACGTTGACAAAGTGAGCTTATACATTGAGCCCATCCTTTTAGAGAGCGGCGAGGACTCGCTCATCTATCGCGAAGTGATGCGGACGGGTGTGGCGGTGTAATATACAATAATATGGAGAAACACAGGGCGGGAAGCTGAGGCCGAGGATGTCGGTGCGGCTCCTCGCACTTTTTTGATGATGCGTATGCTGTAGTTGCCCAATTTCGCCTAAAATATATAAAAAGTGGGGCAAAGATGACGGAATTCCGGAGATTCTTTGTACCTTTGCACCGCTTGCCGCTATAAAAAACCAAACCCACTAGTTTGACTTGTGTCAGGGACTAATGGGATTCAGCGGTGCAAAGATAAGCATAAAATCAGTAACGACCAAATTTTTTTGGAAGAAATTTATGGAATACGGCAAATTTGAGCGGATTATGTCGCAAAAGCGGATGAACAGATACCTTGCAGCCTGCGGCGGCGACTCGCGCAAGGCGATGACCCTCTACCGTTACAACCTGCAGCTGTCGCAAGAGACGTTCACCATCATCAGCTGCTTCGAGGTGGCCCTGCGCAACGCCATCGACGAGAAGCTGACCCCGAGCATGGGCGCGGAATGGTTGAAAGACTCTATCATGCCCGGCGGCGCATTTGCCAGCCCCATCCTGCACAAGACGCACGATATCATAGATCGTGCCTATCGCAAGCTGCTCACCGACAACCTCTATTCCCACTCAAAACTCCTCGCCAGCCTTGAGTTCGGCATTTGGAAATACATGTTCTCGCCTGTGCAGTACCGCGTGACAGGCCGCACCCTGCTCAGCATCTTCCCCAACAAAGCCCGCTCCACGCCGCAGGTGCAGTACAACCACTCGTATATCTTCAACGAGCTTGACAAGATCAATACCCTCCGCAACCGCATCGCCCATCACGAACCCATCTGCTTCCTCCTGCAACAGCCCGTCATCGACACAGGTTTCATCCTCAACGAGTACCAGAAAATCCAGACCCTATTCTCATGGATGGGCATCGACAGCCAGTCGCTCCTCTATGGCCTCGACCACGTAAGAAGAGTCTGCGATAAAATCGACAAGTTGAAGTAAATGGAGGTGGAGAAACAAAGGGCGGGAAGCCGAGGCCGAGGATGTCGGCGCGGCTTCCCGCCCTGTTATAAGCAATAGTTCTTTCTATTCTTTCAGTTCTATATCTTTGACGTATAACCCGCCAAGTCCTACCATATATGTTGTATCAAGCGGGCTTTCTATCAAAGCAACGTGTGGCTTGTGGTCAAAGGTGTCACCATTTGGTAGTTCTATTTTATCATTAACATGCCCCATGAATTTCGCTTTGGCTAAATAATAAGTTTCTTTGTCTTTCATTCTATTAATGATTTCATCATCAACAATGGAATAAAACCATAAGTCAATATCGCATATTCTGCGTTCTGTCCACTGGTAACGATACCCTGTCGAGAATCTTACGATATATTTGTTTCCTTTATCCACTACAGATTCATATTTCAAAGGCAATTCATATAGCAGATTTGTATTTGCAGTCAGCGTGTCAATGATTATTCGTTGCAGCTCTGTAGCAGTTTTCTCGCGAGTAATCTCATTATTGAAAGCACTCGAATGACTTTCTACATACGCTACGCATATTGAATCTATAGTGCGTAATCTGACCTTATCTTCACTTTCACTTTGTTGCCGCTGAATATTGTTGCAAGCAAACAAAGCGATTAGCCCAAATAGATAAATTTTCGTAGTTCTGCGCATTGTCTAAATAAAATGCTTTTCAAGCCACTCGGCCTGTTCTGTATTTAACTTCTTGTATTGCACATATCTGCTAATACCGTGCTTCTCCAAATCATCATGGTCGAGTCCGTCACCATGATGGATGCCGCCAATGTTTCTCAATTTAAAGCAAGAAGGGTCGGGTTTGTAAATCCCTCGCCAATACTTTTTGTCATCTCTCACACAATCGGTATCAACAACTTCCAAACGATACATCACGCGATTGTGTTCAATGTCCGAGATAAACAAATAGACAATGTCACCAATCTGCATCTTCTTATTCGCTTTCTTCCAATAAACAATGCCGAGGTCACGAATACTACCAATATGGTCAATAAGGCTTTCAAGCCCGATAAGCAAATAACTATTCATATCCTTACTCCTTTTCAAAAGACCTTGCCCCATTGCCTACGGGCAAAGAACGGTATCTCTCGTAGAATTTCCAAAGAATCTGCGACTCAAGATTTTTAGCATCTTGAGTACTTTTCAGACAACGAAACGTATAAACATAAGCACCGTAATACTTCATATACTGATAGCGCGAACACGGCTGATAATGGTTCCTCATATCCGTTTCTTCGCTATCTATGACAAGTCTCAGATTTTTTAAGTGTTCACGCAGGCGACGCCGAAGATTGTCTGCCTTACCGATATAAAAAACTGGACTTGTTCCCTTCGGATAAACAAATTTCGTATTATCAGCTGACACAATGATATAAACTCCTGGTCCTGTTGTCACATCATTTATATCGTCCTCAGTTAGGTTCAATTCGTCATCATGGCCTCGCGTTAAACGGAAAGGCTGGCTGTATTCAGATACTTTTAGGAATCCCAAATCTCTACGCATAATGTTTCATTTAGTATTTAGGGGGCAAAATTACACAAATTCTTCCGAAATCTTGTGAAAATAGACAAAAATATTAAATTTTTATTGCATTTCTTGGACGAAATGATACGGGGACGATTTTTGCATGTTATACGGTCACTGAGTATAGAGGCGGGACATTTGAAAGGATAAGTTGAGACGTGGGGGGTATAGGGGAGGTAACTTGCTCGTGCGGAAGGGACAAAAAAGGCGTGGAAAGGGAAGATGTGTCATTAGGAAGGCTCGCGGAGGGCTGAGTGGAGGCAGAAATATGAGCAGATTTTATTTCAGACCGAGAAGCGATAAAATCTATAGTTTAAGATTTATTGTCGTCTCGGATTTTAATAAAGGGAATGGTTTTGGACTTTATGACAACCCGTTTTGTCTTTGAACCATTTGATATGGACTTTATGTCTTTTCGGGAGTTTGTAAAAATACTATGGCAATTTGTGGGCAAAATCTTTGGCGGTGTGGCGGAAAATGCTTATCTTTGCAGCGCCCATGTAGTAGGTCACGCTTCCCAGCGTGACATCCGCCAAAGAAGTCACGCTGGGAAGCGTGACCTACTACTGCAAAGCAGTCAAATAACCGTTAGTTATATAGTTACCATGTCGTACTATTCATGGAAGAAGCGGCCGCCGAGGGAGTTTAAGGGCAAGCCGCAGTGGACGATGGACGAAGTGTACATCCCGCCCTTTACGGCGCGTCGGCGGTACGACGAGGAGGGTGTGATGCACTACGACGCGACAGAACGAAACCTGCATCCGACGGGTGTGGAGGTGATGGACCACTACCTGCGGCGGTTGTCGGAGGGCAAGGACGTGGTGAAGGACTTCTGCCAAATCTACGGGCTGCGGACGGAGGACATGGACGCGCTCGTCTTCATCCTGACGGGTATGTCGGGACCGGACTTCCGCATGGCCTACCAGTTGCGGCTGGCCGACGACCTGCTGCGCTTCACCGACCTGCCGCTCGCTGAGGTGGCGCGCCGTTCGGGCCTTGGCTCGCACACGAACTTCTGCGTCGTCATCCACCGCGAACGGAAGCAGACGCCCACGGAACGGCGGGCGGCGCTGAGGCAGAAGGACGACGCGAGGCGGTATAGGCTGTGAATTTTACTACTTAATCATCATTTTGCTATTCAATCATCAATAAATAGACTCATGACAAACGAAGAAAGAAAAATGCTGAAGCCCTTGATAGAGGGCGTCTTTGAGGAATGTGGCAGGGAGTTTACCGACGAAATGGTGGAGGATGCCTTGAGGAAGATAGACCAATTGAGTAAGGAGTCTTCAGAGAGTCCCTACACCTACGAGCATCCCGACTACGGGAAGATGGTTGGGGCTACACCCGATGTTCTGAAGCCTTTGCTGAACACTGGTGATGACCACGATGACCTGCCCGACCTTGAAGACCTAATGGACAGTTGCTCCAGCCTTGACCGCAGTACGCTGACCGAGGGTGTGAGCAGCCTTGTCTATTTCTGGTTAGACAGATGGCATCATGCCCTTGATGAAGATGCCGATGGCGTCTGGCTCTACCCGCTCCATGTGGCCATCATGATAGCCGAAAGGTTTGAACTACACGAATGTCTGCCCGCCCTGTTAGAGACGGAGCGGCAGGACCGCGAATTTGCCGAGACGTTCTTCGACGAGTGTGACATGGTGGGCATGGTGCCAGCCTGCATCTACCACATCGTCAGCGAGGACGACCTGCCCATGCTCACCGACTTCGTGCGCGAGCGGGGCATCTACACTTTCAGCAAGGCAGAGGTGATTGCTGCCGCCAGCACGCTGCCGCGACGGTTGCCAGAGACGCTGCCCGCCGTGCAGAAGTGGCTATGCGGATTGCTTGACATCTTTGCCGACCACATTGACCCGGAGGTGGGCGACGTCATGCTGCTCGAAGCCATCGTACACTGCTGCATACATACTCGCTGCGAGGCTGCCAAGCCGACGATTATCCGTTTGTACAGCAAGTACAAGATGCCCAACATCCTCGTGCCGGGCGGGGCTAACGAGGTGCGCAAGACCATCAAGCGGGCCAACATCGGTGTGCTGAAAGAAGAGTTGGAAAGTGCCGAGACTATCTTCGAGAATGCTGATGATTCCGATGATTATGATGACGAGGAATACTACGATGACGAGGACGACGAGGGCTATGACGACTTTGACGACTATGAGGAAATAGACGATGAGGATGAAGATTTCGATGATGAAGACCTGGCACCGCGTCAGGAATACTGTGGTCATGCCTACGGAGGGGAAGCCCTCCATCTGCCCGTCAAGGCACTGAAGAAATACACGCTGCGCATAGAGCTGATGCGGTCTGACCCGCTGGTGTGGCGCGAACTGGAAGTTCCGTCCAGTCTAAGCCTCACCTCGCTGGCGCAGGCTATCCTGCTGGCCATGGGATG
>JAEEGG010027786.1_pt1 | contig 10696 bp, 12 predicted proteins | sample 9134161 | NCBI WGS metagenome assembly JAEEGG01 (sample SAMN16246543, study PRJNA631951) | gut metagenome | biome: gut microbiome; feature: rumen; material: CR-attached | host: Bos | place: Iran: Karaj | collected 2018-10
ATTGTTCTACCTCCTGTGAATTAAAGCACCTCGGGGGCCAGTGAGACAATCTTCATATAGTTTTCGCGGAGCTCCCTTGCTACGGGGCCGAAAATGCGGGTACCGACAACTTCGTCGGCCTTGCTGAGCAGCACGCAAGCATTGTCGTCGAAGCGGATGTAAGAACCGTCAGCACGGCGGATCTCCTTCTTCGTGCGTACCACAACTGCATTAGAGACAGAGCCCTTCTTGGCGTTGCCACCGGGAATGGCGCTCTTGACGGCGACCACGATCTTGTCGCCTACACTGGCGTAGCGGCGGCGTGTGCCTCCGAGCACGCGGATGCAGAGAACTTCCTTTGCACCGCTGTTGTCCGCTACCATTAAACGTGATTCCTGCTGTATCATTGTTACTTGACTTTTTCTACGATTTCAACTAATCTCCAACGCTTGGTCTTGCTCAGGGGACGGGTTTCCATAATGCGGACGGTATCGCCCTCACTGCACTCGTTTTTGTCGTCCTGAGCGACAAACTTGGTTGTCTTGTTTACGAACTTGCCGTAAATGGGGTGCATCTCCTTGGTCTTGACAGCAACCACGATAGACTTGTCCATCTTGTTGCTTACCACGATGCCGATTCTTTCTTTGCGAAGATTTCTTTCCATAGGACTTATCTATTATTATTGGTTCTGTTTCTCCTTTTCTGCAAGAATGGTGATCATGCGGGCGATGTCGCACTTTGCCTTCTTGATCAAAGAGGTGTTATCCAGAGGAGAAATCACATGATTCATCTTCATGCGGTTGAGATTCTGCTTCTCGGTTTCGATGCGGTCGCGAAGGTCTGCGACTGCCATCTCGCGGATTTCCTTAGTCTTCATTTCCGTCTCTGTTTAGATTATTCAACATAGTCCCTTCTGACCACGAACTTGGTGGCGATGGGGAGCTTCTGAGCGCCGAGACGGAGAGCCTCCTTGGCTACCTCCATCGGAACGCCTTCAGCTTCGATGAGCATACGGCCGGGAGTCACGGGAGCCACGAATCCCTCGGGGTTACCCTTACCTTTACCCATACGAACCTCGGCGGGTTTCTTGGTATAGGGCTTATCGGGGAAGATGCGGATCCAGATCTGTCCTTCACGCTTCATATAACGAACTACAGCCTGACGGGCTGCCTCGATCTGCTGACCGGTGAGCCAGCAGCTTTCCATTGTCTTGATGCCAAAGGAACCGAAGGCGAGCTGGTTGCCCCTCTGGGCGTTGCCTTTCATGCGGCCTTTCTGCTGCCTTCTGAATTTGGTTTTTTTCGGTTGTAACATTTTCCTATTACTTAAAATTATTCTTAACTTCTTGTTAACCAGCACCTTAGCACATTTCGGGGCGTAAGATACGGGATGCAAAGATACACAAATAATCTGAAACGCAAAGCATTTTTGCAACTTTTCGACAAAAAAATTTACATCCTAAAGTGACTATTTTCAGGCGGTTAACGAGAGACAAAATCTTCGGGGTTCCGACATTTTCGACTAAACTGCGATGCGGTTCCGCGGCCCTGGGAAGGGCACAAAAAAGGGTGGCGCGTGGCCACCCTTTCGAAGAGTTGCAGCAGATTCTAGAATACCATGAACGGACGGAATTTATATACGGTCTGTTTGGAGACCGCACTCGATTCATACCTGTTATTAACCGGGCTGTAAACGAAGGCTATCGCCGTTGAACTATCATAATAATTAATTGTCCAGTATGGATTATAGGATGCGTTTTCGTAAAGGAGAGGGTTTCCGCCCAGGGCGGTGATACGCTGGTTGAGTTCTATAAGTGCCTTTCCACCTTGCGATCCGCCCTTGGAATCCCTTATCATCAGGAAGTTGGCCACTGTAGGAGCCACCCACGGACGCATCTTGTAGGAAGTTACGCTCGAAGGGAACGCGCTCACGTCATACTCGAAGCCGGCATCGGGGTAACGCCAAGTACGGTCGACCGGCCATATGGTATTGGAGGAACTCTCCCTTCCGTTGTAATAAGCGGCAAGCACGGTAAGGTCGAAAGCGTTCAGGTTCTGGGCGGAGTTGGGATAAAGGAGCTTGCCCAGGCTGCTGTTGAAGTTGGAGGAGTTGTCGACGCTGTTGTTGCTTGATGACCAGTAGGTATTTTCACAGTTTTTCAGGGCGATGGCGAAGCCGTGGAAAGAGCCCTTGGGCAAAGTGATAAACTTGGTATCACGACCGTTGTGGTATTGATAAACCACATCGGGGAAACTGCTTGAGGTTACCGTATTCTTGGGAATCTGTCCGGGATAGTATCCGGTAACGACTGCTACCGGAACGAAGGGCGAACCTACAGTATAGCCATAAGAGACTTCGCTTGACGTGGAGACGGCTTCGAGTTCCTTGGTGCTGTAGCCGTCGGAGTCCTTGATCTGGATTCTCAACCCTCCGTCGACGATGCAATACCTCTTGTCACCTGCGGAGTATGCGACATAATCAAGCAATTTGGGCTGGGTCACATCTATATTGGTAGGATAGAAAGTCTGCTCCAGCGATTTCTCCCTCGTCTGGTTAGTAAAGCGAATTTTGATTCCTTTGTTCTTGTAGGCCGCCACTGTGCTGCCGTTAACTTTGGGAGCCGTTAATGTAAATACAACATCGTAATTCTGCTGCACATTCCAGCCGTCTGAGTTCTCAATATTAGTTATCACAACCTTCTGCCTTGCCGTTGAAGGATTGACCAATACCGTTAACCGCGAACTTGTATTCTCTTTCATCCAACCTATGATTCCGTTGTGGCCGGTACTTATATCATCCTGAAGGCCAATGGTAATGGATGTTGCGGGATCCCAGGTCCGCACTGTCAGATTGGAATAGACGTTGGAGTCTTCTTTGGACATGATGCGCACGACCGCGGACTGGCCGGGAGCCGTACAAAGCAATCCGTATTGCCCGGAAATAGATACCCCGCTGCCAGAAACGAGCGAGAGCACTCCCGTTTCGCTGGCCGTAGTTCCATCGGCATAATAAACCGTATGGTAGAGCATATCGGCCTGACCTGTGGACATATGGTAACTATCGTCGGAGGTATCATACTTGGGGTAATCCCCCGGATGCTCACGCATATTGAACACTATCCTCGTGGGATTATTCTGGACAGTCACCGCACAGGTAGCCGTCTTGCCGCCGTCGTTGGTGGTGACCGTTACAGTGGCCGTGCCCGGTTTTACTCCCGTAACCACTCCGGAGGAGGAGACGGTCGCGACGGCCGTATTGGAGGACTTCCAGGTAACAGTCTTGTCAGCGGCGTCAGAGGGGATCACCTCCGCGCTAAGGGCTTCAGACTGGCCCATCTTCAGGCTGAGTGACGTTTTGGACACACTTACTCCGGTAACAGGAATATCGACTGTTACCGTACAACGGGCATCAATTCCATTGGAAGCAGTAGCGGCGATAGTTGCTGTGCCGGGGGCTACGCCTGTTACAACTCCGGTGCTGCTGACAGTGGCCACGGAGGGATTGGAAGAATTCCACCTGATAGACTTGTCCGTTGCATCAGCAGGCATCACAGTGGCAGTAAGGGTTGAGGTCTGGCCAACTTTAAGCTTCATCGTATTCTGGGAGAGAGTGACGCCCGTTACCGGAACATCACCGGGGGTCACCGTCACAGCACAGGTTGCCGTCTTGCCGCCGGTGTTTGTTGTGGCGGTAATCGTAGCGGTTCCGACAGCCTTGGCTATAACAAGACCGCCAGTGCTGACCATCGCCACATTGGTATTGGAGGAACTCCAGGTTACAGTCTTGTCGGTGGCGTTCGACGGGCTGACGGTTGCCGTAAGCTGAGAGGTCTTGCCGGCCTCCAGGCTGAGGGTGCTCGGAGTCACCGTAACACCCGTAGGTGCGACGGACGGGTTCATATCTACGGTCATTGCAGCGATTACTCCGGAACGCAGATTCTTGCCCGCAGGTATCATTACCGTCTTTCTCAGGGTAGTAGTGCCTAAACCCTTGACGGTGATCAGAAGACTTGTATTTCCGATTTCCGCGGGAAGGCAGGCGATGATGCAGGGGCCGCTCGCGGAAGGAACCGTAGCCTTGACAATGTTGGTCGTACTGCCCGGGACAGGGGTGAACGTACCTTCTGCAAAGTCATACTGAACATCTCCGGCAAGCGGGATAGAAGTATTGGCGGCTATCTCCACCGTCGGGTTCTTGCCTGCCGCAGTGATATTCGTAAGTCTTAATGCAATATACGCCGTAAAGTGAGTGGGATTCAGGGTTATGGTCTCAGGTACGGGCCGGTAAATCGGAGTCTTGGCCACCAGGACCTGCGCCTTCTCATCGGCGGAAGTCGTAGTAGGGACCTGATCCGAGGGGACATTGATCTTTATGGTAGTGCCGCTGACGTGGCCTCCGAAAGCGGACGCGGGGCTCAACAGATAGAAGGCCGACCTGGCAGTGCTAGAGAAGGTCATGTCGCCGACGAATCTCGCGGTCTTCTTGTCGGAAGAGGGCACCACGGGAGCCACTATGGCGTTGGCGAAGGTGCTCGGGAAGATACGGACGTCCTCGTTGCTGGTCCACAGGACGGGAAGTGAGGTACCGGAGCCGGAGTTCGCGAACACGGTACGGGTAGCCTCTGCCTCTCCGGCGGAGAAGGTAACTTTATGGACTCGACCGTCCAATTCTTCTATTGACTCTACCTGGCAGGCGGTCAACACAGCCGCAACCATCATAATGGCGGACAGGATTTTTGTCATCTTTCTCATAACGGTTACGGTTTAAAAGTTTCCCCAATTCTCAAGCGTACCGGGCTCGATTTCGCCTCCGTGGCCGCTTGTGCACAGACTGTTGCCCGAATCGACAGGCAACTGCTCAATCTCGGGAGCCAGATAAGGCTTCCGGAACTCATTACAGCTGGCAGTTGTGTTCATAGTGGTAAATATTTATAAGGTATTGTCTGCAACTTTTGTCCACAATACAAATGTAGGCAAGAGGGCCCGTTTCTGAATGAGTAAATTTACTCATTCTATAATAAGTAGGTCAAATGAGTAATAATTATTATCTTGCAGAGAGTTTCATCAACCACAGCTATGCCAGCACTTTACAGACTATTCTCAGCGGCGCTCTCATTACTCCTTCTCTGGGGATGCCATCCCGCCACCCCGGAAGAGAAGAAGGACGGCCGGGACCTTCTGGAGGAAAGCCGGCTCTATATCGGGGAGCAGGATTATGACGACGCGATGGACCTTGCCATAAAGGCACTCGAAGCGGCAGAGGAGGAGCAGGACCAGCCCTTGAAAGCCGATGCCCTTTGCACCGTTTCTTTCATTGACCTTATGGCAAACAGGGATTCACAGTCCTGGCAGAGGGCCTGCGAAGCTGAAGAGGTTGCCCGGGCGAACAAGCTGTTCCGCCCCCTGTGCGAAGCGCTGGTCCTGAAGGGGCGTGTCTGCTCCTATGCCGGGATTTCCAAAGAGAGCAACCGGGACGACGAGGCGCTGGTCTATCTCCAGGAAGCTTACAATTTGTCACAGGAACACAATCTCTCCCCCGAACACGTGCAGGCCTGCTATTACATTTCCGAAATATATGTCAACAAAAACCGCTGGAACGACAAACTGGTTGATGAATGGTACTCGCTCGCCGGACGCTATCTTGAAGAAGGCGAGGCGCTTGCCGCCGCCGACTCGCTCGAAGAGCTGTCGCGCCGCAGCGTGATCTTCCGTTTCCGCTATCTGCGCCAGGGAGGCCGGCTGCAGGAGGCGGCGGACTATTGCGAAAACATAATCAGGAACTCCGCCCCGCAGGACTGGCTGACACGCCAGCAGATCTATGACCATCTGACCGTCATCTACTCGGCTATGGGCAATACGCAGGCAGCCACTGAGAATCACCAGAATTACGTATATGCGATGCAGCAGTATATGCGTCAGCGCTCCGACGGCCGCCTCCAGGCGCTCGAAGACCAATACGCCTACCTGCTCAAGCAGCGCGAAATCGACAGGAAGCAGCGGCTCGTGGTAATCCTTATAGTCGTCCTGGCGTTCCTGATCCTGCTTCTGCTGGAATCATACATCTACAACAACAAGATCAAGCTTCAGAACAAGAAACTGGAAGAGGCCGACACCTCCAAGAAAAACCTTCTGGAGGCCATCTCCTCCGACCTGGTGGAGGTCAGTTCCATCGGCTCGGTGAGCGAGATAATGCAGCTGGCCCGCAAAAGCAACTCGATGAAGGACGAGGAGATCCACGATGCGGTAAAAGAGGTGATAGGAAAGGGCACATCCCTGAGCGAGGATGTCTCCGAATACTTCTACAGGCTCATCCTTCACCGCAAGAAGAACGTGGACAGCTCCGGCCTTTCCGAGCGCGAACTGGAGATCCTGCGCCTCTGCGGCCAGGGCCTCTCCACCGCCAAGATTGCAGAGATCCTCTACATCTCCCCCCGCACCGTATCGAACCACAAGCAGAATATCTACAGCAAAATGGGCGTCAAGAGCATGCCCGAGATGATATTCAAGGCAAAAGAAGCGGGCCTGCTCTGATGCAGACCCGCCTCTTAATTCAACTTTCCTGAAAAAGCGATTATTCGTTGGCAGCCACAGCGCCGCCGTTCTTCAGGGCTTTGGAAGGAATCCACCAGCCGAGCTTCTTCGCAAGGAGCAGGATAAGGAGCGAGAGCACCAGATATCCCACGCAGAGCCATAGCAGCCAGCCTCCCTTGAACGCCACGGGAACCGACCAGATAAGCAGGATCTCGATCGGTGCGCAGGGCATGAATGCCATAGCGTAGTTGTCGAGAGCGTGGCTTTCATTCTTGGGGTCGACGATGCGCAGAAGCGCGATACCGATAGCCATTGTTCCGGTCCACCATCCCCAGGCGAAGATAGCCTTCTCGAACCAGTCCTGCTTGTAGAGGTGGCGTGCGAAATAGAAGCACATGAAAAGGGTTACGGCAACGCCGATAGCCAGCAGGACGATAAGCGGCAGTGCGTTTTCGGTGACAACCTTGAGGTTGATGGCGCCCACGCCGCAGGTCACGAGCAGGTCGGTAGCGGTACCGCTGATGTTGCTGATGGTCTTCTGCTCCACGAAACGGCTCGCCTTGGTGGCATCCATAATGACCTTGAAGATCATACCCACGACGTATGCTGTGAGGAACACGGGAACGCCCTTTATATTCAGCGCGCCCTTGAGCAGCACGTCGCTAAGCAGGTAACCGCAGTATGCCGCGAAGAAGACTATGCCGAGGTGCATTGCGAAGTGGTCGATCGAGATGGAAGAGACGGTTGCCTTTCCGAGGTTGTCGCGCTTCTCCTCGGGAACGAGACCGCTGCGGAGCTCGTTGGGAAGCTCGGCGAAATCGGTCACATAGCTGGTCTGGTGCTTCTTGGTGGCGATCTTGATGAGCAGCACGCCGAAGATCACACCCAGAATGACGCCGACAGTAGCCGTTGTCATACCGAGGCTGCGGGCCGTTTCTTCGAATTCAGCACCGAACTCCGATGCCATTGCGGCAGCCGTACCGTGTCCGCCGTAGAAGCCCACGGGGCACATGACGCCGAAGAACTCGGGAACGCCGAAGATCGGAGTGAGGATCAGAATGCCGAGGATGCCGATAGCAGCCCACTGGAAGAACATTCCGAACTGCGAATATGCCCACATAGGGCCCAGTTTGGTTCCGATCTCCTTCAGTTTCATTGTCGGGGAAGCCAGAGGCAGGGCCGCGAAGACTACCGCGATAAGGATTGCGGAATAGGTACCGAGGTTGTTCGAGAGCGGCAGCCAGCCGAGGCCATTGGGGCCGAAGGTGAGGGCAAGCACACCCGCGATCAGGGACGGGGGTATGAATAGTGACTGTATTGCCTTGATTTTGGCCCTGCAGATCTTTCCGATCAGCAACAGACCGAAGATAACGCCGGCATCGCAGAAGAGCTGCCAGGGCGTGAAGGTGGTTAAATTGAACATATTGACGATAATTTGGTATTTCTTTTGCTGTACGGATGTACGGAATGCAAATATAAGCAATTTTTCTTATTACTTTTGCAGAACGATATGAACGGAAAAAGGAAACTGGCACTCCTGTTGGCGGTAATCCTGCTGGCACCGGCATCCGGGCAGCTGTTTGCCCAGACGCCCAAGCCCCAGCACGGCTACGTGATGCCTTACATCATAAACGGGCAGGACACCCTGTACTTCGACGACATCGTTCCGGCGGTCGTCCGCCCGCGAAACGCGAAGGTCAGCAAGAGGCAGTGGCGGGACTACTACCGCAGGGTCCACAACTTCAGCAAGGCCTATCCTTACGCCCTCTTCGTGGCCCGCACCATCAACCAGACCGACAGCCTCTTCGCAGCCGACAACTACACCAAGCGCCAGGAAGATAAATACCTCAACCAGCTCAAGAACGACCTGCTCAAGGAGTTCGAGCCCATCTTCCGCGGGCTCACCCTCAAGCAGGGACTGATGATGATACGCCTGATCGACCGCGAGGTGGGCCAGACGCCGTATTACATCCTGAAACGATACCTGGACTCCCCTACCGCGGGATTCTGGCAGATTGTGGCAAGGACATTCGGAGGAAACCTCAAGCAGCCCTACGACCGCTTCGGGGAGGACGCCGACCTTGAAGACCTGGTGGCCATCTGGCAGGCCGGGCGCTTCGATATGCTTTATATGTCGATTTTCGGCAAGGAACGGCCGGAGATATACATTCCCGAGAGGTTCAGGTAGTTCTCCTCCCCGGACCAGTCACCCAGTACATAGAGTCTCCCTCCCGAAGGGATGTCAGCCTCAGCAGGAGTATGCTGGTGGCCGAATATGTATGCATCCACCTTCTCTTTCCGGCCCAGCGAATCCGCGAATATGAAAAGGGGATCCTCCGCTCCGCGGAAGCGGTATGAGCCGTGGCGACGGCGGCTGCGCGCCGACCATCCGCGTGCGAACGAAAATATCCAGCGCTTGGGCATGGCCTTCATCAGGGCGATGCAGAATTCCGAACGGAAAAGACTGAAGATCAGACGCTCCCAAAGGCTTCTGGGGCCCAGTCCGTCGCCGTGGCCAAGGCAAAGGCGCAGGCCTCCCGCCTCGCGGATCACATAGCGTTCGCGTATCACCTCGGCGCCGATCTCCTTCTCCAGATAATCGGTCATCCACCTGTCGTGATTGCCGCAGATGAAGTGGATTTTCACCCCGCGATCGGCAAGGGAAGCCAGGGCTCCCAGGGTGCGCACGGCGCCGCGGGGCACCACGTCGCGGTATTCCACCCAGAAATCGAATATGTCACCAAGCAGCCAAAGGTCCGAAACATCTTCCGGCAGGGATGAGAGGAAATTCACAAATCGCCGCTCCCAGGCCCCCTCCGGGTCCCTGGCGGAGCCGATATGCACGTCGGCAGCGAAGATATGCCTTCCCCCTGCGGAATCCATCGGCTACATAAAGAAGTTGAAGAGGCAGGCTATGCCGACCAGGGCGCAATAGAGCGCGAACCATTTCAGCTTGGCCTTCTTGACAAGGGCTATCATCACCTTGCAGGCGAACATTCCCGACAGGAATGCGGAAACGAATCCGATAATCAGAGGCCAGGTCCCGATGCCGCTTCCGGCGGTCAGGTCTCCGCCCACCAGGTCGAGGAACGCCTCGCCCAGAATGGGCACCAGCACCATCAGGAACGAGAACTGCGCCACTTCGGAGCGCTTTGTGCCGCACATCAGGCCGGTGGCGATGGTCGAACCGGAGCGGGAAAGGCCGGGAATGACGGCGATGGCCTGCGCAAGGCCCATCCACGCAGCGGTCTTGTAGTTCATATCCCCTTCCGGAGCCTTCTTGCGGGACGAGAGCCACTCTCCGAGCAACAGCAGCGCGGCAGTGAGAAGAAGCGCGCACCCGACCACCGTAAGGCCGCCGCCGAACAGCGCTTCGACCTTATCCTTGAAGAAGACACCGACAATCAGGACGGGTATCATCGAAACGCAGATCATCGCGATATAGCGGGTCTGGCTGTTGTATTTGAACTTGAAAAGGCCGCAGATCAGGTCCCAGATCTCCTTCCGGAAGACCACTATGGTGGCCAGCACCGTAGCGGCGTGGACCAGAATCTCGAAGGTGAGGTTGCCCGACTCGATGCCGAAGAGATGCTTGCCGATGGCCAGATGGCCGCTGCTGCTTACGGGCAGGAACTCGGTCAGTCCCTGGACCAGGCCGAGAATGAAGGCTTCAAAGGAACTCATACGCTACTTCTCCCCCTTTGCGTCGTTTTTGGGACGGCGCATTATGGCAATGATGATTATGACAATGCCCAGGATCACCAGAAGCGGCGAGAGCACCAGACGGCGGAAATCGAACATGTCATAGTTGAACACCTGCGGGTCGGAGGAGCCGCCGCCAATCATCAGTATATAACCGGCCACCATAACGATGAGGCCTATCAGAATGAACCTTACGTTCTTCGGGGGAAGGGAGAAATTTGCCATTATTTAATAATATAGATCGTCTTTTGAAGAATAGGATATCTTGCGCGTCACCAGGAGGGCCGAGAGAGAGCATATAAGCATTCCCAGCACCACCAGCGCCACCATCACGCCGGCCACCAGCCCCTTGTCGAAGAGGGAGTAGAGAAGCTGGCTGGAGGGGCGGACATACAGCAGCGCGGCCAGCAGGATCAAGTCGGCCAGGACTCCCGAGACGGCGCCCTGAAGCAGAGCCTGCTTCACGAAGGGACGGCTTATGAATG
>JAEEGG010027790.1_pt1 | contig 10694 bp, 10 predicted proteins | sample 9134161 | NCBI WGS metagenome assembly JAEEGG01 (sample SAMN16246543, study PRJNA631951) | gut metagenome | biome: gut microbiome; feature: rumen; material: CR-attached | host: Bos | place: Iran: Karaj | collected 2018-10
CGGCGTTAATTAAATCATACCATCATGCAGGATAGCAAGCAGAAGATAGCGGCAAAGGCGTTTGCTGAGAAGTGGAAGGACCGTGGATACGAGAAGAGTGAGAGCCAGACGTTCTGGCTCGAATTGCTCCACAATGTGCTTGGAGTGGAAAATCCTTACAACATCATCACTTTCGAGAATCAGGTGCAGCTCTCTCACATCTCGTCAAAGGTTTCACCGAATTCGATTGCGTCGCCCGCCTCTTCGAGATGTATCAGGGGGTGACGAAGTGAGGAGGATTATTTGAACCAAATGAATATCGGTCTCATCTATAATAAAGAGCCAACCAATTCATTTTTGACAATTCAACATTGCAAATACAGGCATTTTTATGTGTTATTATTTTCCTCCCTATTTTTTTGCAGAACGAATAATTATATAATCCGTTATATTGTTTATTTTTGCGGCACATCGATTAAGTATAGTTCCTTAATATGGTACTCTAAATGAACGATGCAATAAAGGGAAAGCGTTTATTCGATGCTTTGTCCATTCGTCTTTCGCAAGATCTCCAATGACAATGCAGATGCGGACACCCACGCTTTTCGTATTTGATTTAAAATTTTAAGCCCGAACTTGGGTGTTATAGGGCGGAGCCTAACAGACTAAATATATGAGAACTATATCAAGATTAGAATTGAAAAACATACCTGATGAAGAATTATCTCGAATAACGAAAAACCAAGCTATTACTTTTCATATGATCGATGGTAAAATGACGCAAGCACGCGTTAAGGACTACTTAATAACAAGTAACAATCAGGGGTCATTTATAACAATGATAGGATTCCATATTTGTCGGACAGATGTTGATTTCATAGAAATATATGAAGATAAAGATTGCCCGAAGGTAGCACTATAGTTATTAAGACAAATGGAATACAAAGATACAATAATCAAAAGTGTTCTCGACTATCTTTCATGGATAAATGAGACAAATTATGTAGAAGTTCCAGTCGATGGTGGCGATTCCATAGCATTTCATGATGACCAAAAATATTATAGAGGTCAATCTTGTATATGTTGGGATCTAAAACCCAGTGTGTTAAGAGGAGATACATATCTTGATGAAAACGCACTACTCAATAAAGCATCACTTAGGCTCTGGAACGAAATATCTTCTTTACACACCTATCTGGAAAAGATGATTTTCTTTCAGCATTATGGCCTAAGCACTCGCTTGCTTGATGTGACATTTAATCCTCTTGTCGCGTTATATATGGCATGTTGCGACGAGAGCAAATACACATGCAATGGTGTAGTCTATTTTGGCAATAATAATGAAAGCCAAAATACAAGGATTGCAGAATTAACTGCTAAATATGTTTTTGAACACATATCACAGCCTTATGATCCATATTTTCATCTTTTTGCCAATGAAGAAAAGGTGAAAGTTGAATATTTCACAAATCCCATTTTTATTCTCCCACCCATTAACAATCCCAGAATTGAAGCCCAAGATGGAGCATTTGTCATGGCACCACTGATAGAAAAGATTAATGATGACAAAACAGTTCTCCTAAATAGAAAGGGACTTGAGAAAACAGATTTCTTTGATAACAGGAGGGCGGTGATTGACAAAGATTATAAAGCTCAAATAATGCATGAGTTATCTATCCTTGGCATTAATTGTGGTTCTATATATAAAAGTATTGAAGAAAAGCTTAAGGCCATTATGATAGAAGAAAAATGGAAGTCTAACAAATCTAATGAAATACAAATATGAAACAAAAAACACTCTCTATAATTCTGATGTTATCCGCATTGTGGAATAGTCATAGCGTATTTTCATATGATTTTGAGGTTGGGGGCATATACTACAACCTTAAAACTGAGGATATGACAGCGGAAGTAACTAATGGTGATAATAAATATACAGGAGATGTTATTATACCTTCTACTGTAACTTACAATACAAGAACCTTACATATTACTAGCATTGGGCCAAATGCATTCGGTTCTTGCTATGAATTAAGTAGTGTAGTCATACCAAACAGTATTGTCACGATAAAAGAAGGGGCCTTTTCAGGTTGCAGTAGTCTTTCTTCAGTTACTTTAGGAAATAGTATCGAGACAATACAAATGTATGCTTTTGCCGGAACAAAAATAACAAGCCTAGAGATTCCGAATAGTGTAACGTCCATCGGCGTTGAGGCATTTCGATATTCGTATATTACGAATTTAGTAATTCCAGATAACATTTCATATATTGGTAATAGAGCCTTTAGTGGTTGTAGTAAACTTGAAAGTGTTAATATTGGAAGTGGTTTAACATCACTTTCAGAAGGTTTGTTTAACGGATGTAAAAGCTTAACTTATATTGATATACCAAATAACATTGAAAAGATTGGAACGAGAGCCTTTAATGATTGTTCGAGCCTTACCAATGTTAAAATAGGATCTGGTGTAACATATATTGACACATGGGCCTTCCTTGGCTGTTCAATAGACAGTTTGACTTTTGTGGACGGAGAAACCTCTTGTTCATGCCCAAGTTATGATGGTTATGCTTCCTTCAAGGATGTACCCATTAATCACCTATATCTCGGGAGATATGTTTCTCGTTTTCATAGTTGGAAAAGTGATAGTTTGAAATCATTAACGATTGGAAAAAATATTAAGTATTGGGAAATAGGGAAATCTGTTTTTTGTGGTGACAATGTAACAACTGTGAGATCTCATATCATAGATCCTACACAGTTAAATCCTCAATTCCCCACTAAGGTATATTCAAATGCAACTCTTTATGTCCCAAAAGGGACGAAAACACTTTATGAACAAGCTACTGGATGGAAGAATTTCTTTGTAATTGTCGAAGAAGAACATAGTGGCGAAATAGAGACAAAGAAGTGCTCAAAGCCTACCATAAGTTATTCCTATGGCAAACTAATATTCAATTGTGAAACTGATGGTGCGATATGTCAATCTACTATTACAAATTCGGACATTGCAACATTTTGTAAAAATGAGGTTCAGCTCGGTGTTACATATAATATCAGCGTCTTTGCAACCAAGTTAGGTTATGAAAACTCAGAAGTTACAACCGCTACTCTTTGTTGGATAGACGTTGAACCTAAAACCGAAGGAATAGAAAACTGCGTAGTTAACGTCAAAGCAAATGCCATTTTGATTCAGTCTGAAAATGGACATCTTACCGTTTCAGGTGTAGATGATGGTACAAGAATCTCTGTCTTTGGGATTAATGGTGTACAAGTTGGCTCCGCCACTAGTCACAACGGCCGTGCCGACATATCAACCAACCTTTTATCAGGCAGTATTGCCATTATTAAGGTTGGTGATAGGAGGTTGAAGGTGACTATCAAATAAAGGCTTTTTAAGGGTATATCAAAAGGGTGCTCCCTTGTTCTATAAAAGAAAATGATTATGTTACCTCAAAACGAATATTTAGAAATCAAAGAGTTTCTGCGGCATCGAGTTTGTGAGATAAACCGTTCTGAAAATGAGGATAGGGAGAAACAGCGTGAAGGGAACACGGAATATAGTCTCCCTAATGCAAATGGTTTTGGATGGATGCCTGCAAAAACTATTTGTTATAGTCTTGACATAGGCAATAAGCAAATAATGTACGTGATTCCATACCTGCCATTTTATCATTATCTTACAAAATTTTTACCGCAAGCACTTTACAATTGCCCAGATTTGTTCGGGACAAATAATGCACAAGATGTCATCGATGCACTATATAGTGTTTCAGGATACAACAAAATCGGAGATATCAAAGAATATCAGCAGTATTTAATAGATAATGCCTGCTGCTATTTCCTTCTGCGAGATAGTGACGATAAACTCTGTAACAAAGTTTTTCGTTTGGACTTATTCAGACACATCTTGCCTAATGACAAGAATGGTTACGACTTTGATGGAGGCCTTATGCATGCCTATCGTCATTGTTCATGGAATAGCATGAAATTGTCATCAGGAAGAGGAGAATCCGAAATGAATGATTTGTGGGATTTGCCACTAATTATCGGGAAAGCTATATTAATAGATAAGAATTCTCACACTAAATCTTTTACCATAATTACTGTCGATGGAAGAACATGGCATATCCACTATCACATTGATCCTGATACCAAAGTCTATTATCTAAAGACTGCATTTGCAAAATAAAGAGTTATATCGCTTCAATTATTTAAGGAATGTCATAGTACTATGCGGCACTATGACATTCCAAACAATTTACAGTCTCCCTTTACAATCGCTTCTGTTGCTCCTGGCGTGAGCCTTTACATAAACGGTTTTGCCATTCTGCTTTCTGACATATTCAGGGATGCGATTGAATTTTCGTCCTTTGTTGTCTTTTGCCATATCGTATTTGCACCTGTCCTTTACAGGGGTCTTTACTATTGCCGTCATTGTTAACGGTGATGCAAAGGTACTCATTTTTTTAGAGCCTGCAACTTTATAACCAATGCACTTAAACTTTCTAACCAATTCAATTGAATTCTTTCCAATATATCAAAAAAACTATTTACTCAATAGATTCGTTTAGCGGTCTTGACCTATCAAAGATAACACTCTTTGTCCCAATAGGAACAGGTTATGCCTATCGGCATCATCCAGTATTTAGCAAGGATTGAGAAATATCAAAACGTGGCTACCATTTTTGGCAGCCACTAGTAAGGATAAAGTGTTTACATTGATGTGATAAAGCCGTTAAATAGAAATGGCGGCTTGTTTTGCCTATTTTTGCCAATTAAATGGCTATTTTGTATGTGCGATTCCCAACCTTTACGATATACATTTGTTCAGAGGGAACATTAATTGTCGTAGTGCCATAAGCGGAAAGTATGGTGTCAATGAGGATACCATCAGCAGAATAGACAAACACGTCAGATGCTTCTTCAATATTGCTGATTGTAATCGCATCCTTAAAACCTGTAACGCGAACGTTTTTCAATAATGCGGATGGAATGCCTTCGGGCTTGGTTTCGTAAGAAACAGTCAGTACGGACTCTCCTTTTATCTCAGGTGTTGTATAATAGCCATTAACTACTTCGTCAGTAACATCCTCACCATTAAAAGTCACAGCATTTACCTTATTATCTCCAAACGAGCCAATAAAAATCGTATATGTTTCATCAGCCTTAACAGCCTGCCTTGTATAGCCTGTTGTCCCTTGTTGAACTGTAAGATTTGCATAATAAACAGTTCCATTATACTCCATATCCTCCTTTATCTTATTGAAATAACGCCACACATGAGATGCTGCGTAAATCTCTTTACATCCCATCGGAACATGGAGGTTAGCATAAGTGTAAACATCATATTTGTCACGAACAACATCTGTACTACAAGCAAATGTAGAAATTCCTTCACAGGTAGGAGGAGTAGGATTTAAACTATAGATCGTGTTTAAGTTGTAACATCCGTTGAAAGCATAAGCACCTATGCTAGTCACACTGTTCGGAATTGACACAGATGTCAAACCGCTGCAGTAAGCGAATGCATACTTGCCTATGCTAGTCACACTGTTCGGAATTGACACAGATGTCAAACCGCTGCAGTATATAAAAGCATCGTGGTCGATGATAGTCACACTGTTCGGGATTGACACAGATGTCAAACCGCCGCAGTCTCTAAAAGCATTGTCGCCAATGCTGTTAACTAAATAAGTGATGCCACTATAAATGATACTTGAGGGGATTGCAATATCCCCTTTATAATAGCCAAAGTTAGAGTAATAGGTAACACTTGCAGTTTTGGTATCATTATCAAGATTATAATAGATACCATCAATTTTGACAGCATAAGTAAATGTCTTAATTGAAAGAAAGGTCAAAATACAAAGGGTAAATAACTTTTTCATGAGATAGAATAATTATTGATTAGAAATAAAATCATTATGTTTTCGAGTACTATTTAAATGTGCTCACATTATGTCTTCACAAAAAAACCGCTCGTCCTTTTGTCCAAGCGTGATCCTTGCTTTGACTCTGCAAAGATATGGTATTTTATGGTAAGTTCCAAATCCATTTCGCTTTTTTCTAGAAATTGCCCGATTTTTTTGTCTAAACACAGGCGACTATACATATTGAGTATGAAATATTATTGTTTTATACAAAGACAAGGAACTGCATATATTCGTTTTTGGCCGATTCAATGATTTCGCAAAAATATCATCGCGCCACGGTCTTGCTTATATCTTTGATTGTTTTGTGTCACTCCTCATGCCCTTCCTTTATCCCCTCAACCTCCTCCATTATCCTCCTTCTGAAGTCCTCGGGAGCGAGGACGGAGAGCTTGCGGCCATGGCTGAGGATGGCGTACATAAGGTCGTCGGTGGGATAGCAGCGGAGGGTGAAGAGCGTGGGGTCGGAAGGGTCCTGGCGCTGGGAGGCGTGGAGGGGCTTGGTTTATCGACAAATCGTTGGTAAGCTGTGCATCGGTGAATCGTTCTTATTATTTTGTCCTTGTTTTGTACAGATAAGCAAAAATTCGGCAATAACAAAAAAATGCCGAAATTTTGAGAAATTATGCTCAGAAATCGTTCTTTTCGTCTTGTGAATTGCATCTAAGGCAAATGTATATGCTTGTTCGCTTCTTTTCTTAAACGTGGTGAGGAAAGAAGCCTTATCCCTCATGCCCCTCCTTCATCCCCTCAACCTCTTCTCTAATCTTCCTGCAGAACTCCTCAGGGGCAAGGTCTTCGTGTTATTGCCTATGCAAAGATACTAATTCTCAAGCAAGTCACACTTACTCGGTATTAGTACGTTCTATCAGTTCTGGGCTCTTGAGCTTAGTTCTCATTCTATCGACACTTCTTTCTATGGAATCGATAAGCAAGCTCATGTGTCTGTAAAACTCGGTGTCAGTTTTCCCTACCTCTTCGGGGGAATCTTTGTAATAATCGCTGACTAAAGATAGCAATTTGTCTTCTACGTTAAGCGCATCACCCAAAATGCTTTGGGCCGTACTCTTGTAAATTGTTTTTCCCATATATTTGAATGTCTTTCGAAGGATATGGTGTGAATTTATGATATTTTGGCCAAATCTAAATAATCCTTGCTATGCTGGAAGTATTGGTTATAGTCATCGTTTTATTGCTCTAAATCTATCTTGAAGAGTCTTAAGCCTTTCTATTAACACATCGAAATCTAGTGCCTTCCCATAAATAAAACTCTTTTTCATAGCTTTGTAATCGGCCTCAAAACTAGGCATCAGTTCTTCATCGGGCACAATCTGTATGTTGGCAGGCAAATCCATGTCATAATCGACATAGCCTACATGATAGAATTTGCGTCGATGTTCTACAATCTCATGATAAAGGGTCACATCTTGAAGTGCCATTTCGCAGTATGGAGTTTGCATCAATTTTTCCAAGTCGTAGAAATGTCGAGTCATTCTATGCGTCCTCGGCATTTCTTTTTGATATTCCTCACATAATAGGAATGCTTTTTCCAAGAATGTTCTGGAAGGTTTAACTGTACGAATGGTTTGCACTAGATCAGCATCCACGTCTTTTCCATCGAATACTTGTTCCACCAGTGATGAAATGCGTCTCATTTCAAATGGTTCGGACATAGACAGCACACTGATTTCTATCTTGATGGTAGGTATGGCGTATGAGGTAGCAGTGCTATAGAGTGAGGGATAATTAACATAAAGGACTGACGGATCCTTGTCATGAGGTATATTTCTTATTTTGCCTTTCTCGTCGAGAATTTCATCATCTCCCAACAAAGTCACATTAAGCCCCATTCCCTTTAACTCTCGATCGAGTTCCATTTTGAACTCTCCAAGCAGGAAGTCCTGTCCTTTTTCTCGAAGATTGTGTATTTGTGTATTGCTGTTGCAAATTGCACAGGGAAGTTTCTTTACATTATAAAAATAATCTCGGCTTAGTGCTAGATCAATATCCTCACTAAACCGTTGTATGATATCCCATCCCTTGCTAAGACTGGTTCCTCCCTTAAACAAAAGATAATCACTGATGCTGGTATGAAATACTGCATAAAGGACTGCAGTAACCCACCAATCCTTTTCGGCAGAAACTTCATCGATCGGTTTCGCTTGGCAAACTGCCTGTATCATTGCCTTGCGTTCATCAATTGAAAAGTCAATCCATTTACTCATTGCCCTGTATATTTCTTTTGATAATTTGTCTCATCCAAACTGGGGCCAATAGCAAATCGTGATCTATTGTCTCGTCTTCGGGTGTATTTGCTAATAGGTTAGCAATTCTCTGTTCGTCTTCTCTTGTGATATTCTTTTCACCAATGCTACGCAATGCTTGCACCAATTCAGCCATCAGTTTGCCACGAAAGGCGAAATTCTTTGGTGCACCATGTTTCAACGTGACAGTACGATTTCCAAGAGTCAACTTTCTGCTGGATCCGGTGGTCAAGAAACTTGTGTTTATAGGGACCTGATCGGAGAACCCCAAGCGGTTTGCTGCGGTGGCACCAGTAGGTATAATCAAGGCCTTGTCTCGCTTGGCTATCTCGGTTACTAATTCGAATGCAGAGGGATAGAGTATACCGAATTGTGTTTTTCGAGCTTTGACATAAACACCTTTTGCTATTCGACTAATTAATCCTTCGTTCTCAAAGAGTGCCAGCAACTTTGTTACATATTCAACGTCATACTCCGGAAAAGAAGACACAAAGAATACTTCTCCGAATCTTGCACGGACTATCTTATTTTTAATCTTATCTACAATAGCATTTTGCATATCTTTATTTGCTTTAATTTTGGTCGGAATAATTGCAAATATTTCCGACCGCAAAGATACACCTTTTTATTTAAATATCCAAACAATGAACCATAAAAATTTCAAAAGTATGATATTTTATCTACGGAATGAAATGTGCCACCTTTCAGTACCCACCTCAAGTTGCCGATACTAACATAACGAGGATGAATATCCCGATATCTAGAACATTGCACTTCTCGAAGGCTAATTTAACAACCTCGTTCTAATCTAAAGAGATTATCAAAAGGTAACCCTGTATAGAATCTAAAGAAAACAACAAGCTTAGGATGAAAACCTAAATACGTGAAAAGTTGAAAGATTTCCGTATTTTCGGAGTGCATAAATTAATTTACACAAGTCTAAAAAAGTCTATTATTTGTACATAATTATTGACAAGTTTATTTTCAAAATATAGGAGAATGAATTATTTGGAGTTTCGAAAATGGGTGATTAATTAACGGGAAACAGAGAGAAATGGTGTATTTCGGGTATATTTTAGGTGAAAAATGCAGTTAGGTTATATCGGTTATATCGGGAAATGCAAAGTTTTTAAAATAAATTCAAAAATAGGAAGATGGTATTTTTTATTTTTTTCTAAAAAGTTTAAAAACCCGATATAACCGATATAACCTATGTAACGAAATTCGATAAAAAATAGGAAAGAGATCTGCAATTTCGTAGGACAGGACTGATTAACTAGTATCTAGCATTATGTCGGCCGTCAAAGTATTTCCGCGATTGGAGAAAGCATCACGACGGCCGACAGAGTACTTGCTCCTGTCGGATAGAGCATTGTGACGGCCGTAAGAGTACTTCCGCGATTGGAAAAAGCATCACGACGGCCTACAGAGTACTTACTTCTACAGAATAGAGCATCGTGACGCGCATCAGAGTGCTTGCTCCGTTCGGAGAATGACCTTTCTTGGCCAGGATAGGTTATGCCTCGACTGGATAGCGCATCATGACGGGCGACAGAATGCTTGCTTCTGCTGGATTGAGTACTCTGACGGGCGACAGAGTGCTTCCGCGATTGTAGAAAGCATTCTGTCGGCCGTCGGAGTGCTTGCTTCTGCAGCATAAAGCATCGTGACGCGCGACAGAGTGCTTGATGACATAAAAGACGAAGAATCCGAAAATGTAATTCCTCATTTCCAATCGTGGCATGTCCGCCAACGTTCGTAGGCGTACAATATTCTGCAGGAAATTGTGTGCCAATGTTCGTAGACGTACAATATTCCGCAGGAAATGGTACGTCAACGTTCACAGAGGGACATGATTCGACAGTAGCATGTCCGCCAACGTTCGTAGAGGGACATGATTCGACAGTAGCATGTCCTCCAACGTTCGTAGAAGGACATGATTCGATAGCAGGATGTCCGCCAACGTTCGTTGAAGGATATGGTTCTATAAAATGATGTCCTCCAACATTCGCTGGGGGACATGCTACGATTTCATTAATAAAGGCCTTCGAACAACTCGGAAACTCCTTCGAGATAAGTGTAGCGACGCTCGCGGGAATCGCTGCTGTTGGGAGTACCATCGCTGTGGCAATTAGTACAGTAATAACTCAACTCGACACCACCTCTTACGAAAGTAGGCGAGAAGCGCTTGACCTTCACCCAACGGTTGATGCCATGGACCTTCAGGACGTCACCCACTTGTGGACATCCATTGTCGATGGCATATTGACAAAGGAGGTCGTCCATTTCCTGCTCCTGCTGCTTTCGTAATTCGTCGAAAGCAAGGCGCTGCTTATTATACAATGCAATGATGCTTTGGCGAGTGATCATGAAGTTCAATTAACAATTAATAATTAAGTAACTATTCAGAATTAACTATACATATTTTTCTTTAAACACGAATTATCGCGAATTATCATAAATTTTTCAGTATATGTCTTTATATGACTCACCTTGAATAATAATAATTCATGTGAATT
>JAEEGG010027792.1_pt1 | contig 10694 bp, 5 predicted proteins | sample 9134161 | NCBI WGS metagenome assembly JAEEGG01 (sample SAMN16246543, study PRJNA631951) | gut metagenome | biome: gut microbiome; feature: rumen; material: CR-attached | host: Bos | place: Iran: Karaj | collected 2018-10
ATGTATTCTCTCTTTTAACTAGAGAATCCGGAAAATCTAGCTGCTATTCTAGATTCCCTGGATTCTCGTTTGGTGATTATTTTATTAAATAATGTGTAGCTCGGGAATTACTGCTTCTCGCCGGTGACACGCTCCAGCCAGCTTACCATACCCCACATCACGCCCATGGCGACGAGGCAGATAACCAGGAAGACGGCCCAGCACATCCACAGCTTGGGCATCTTGTTGAGCATAACCGGGCCAATCCAGATGAACAGGTTGCCCAGTGCGGTAGCACCCAGCCACAAGCCCTGACAGATACCCTGCAGGTGCTTGGGAGCAATCTTGGAAACGAACGACAGACCCAGCGGCGAAATGAACAGCTCGGCTACGGTCAGGAAGAAGTAGGTGGCAATCAGTACCCACCACTGCGACTTCATGGCTGCCTGCTGGTCAATGCCCAGAGCACGGAAGGCCTCACCATTGGGATAGTCGTAAGCCATGCTCAGCAGGACAAGGAACAGGTAAGCCAGACCCGTGATAGCCATACCGATGACAATCTTGCGAGGAGTGGAAATTGCTTTTCCTTTCCTAGCCAGAGCGGCAAATATGGCCATGATGATCGGGGTGAGCACAATCACGAAGAACGGGTTCACTGCTTGCCAGATTTCGGGAGCGATCTTGTCGGTGATGACATAGTCACGAGCGAATACCGACAGCGACTGGCCGTTCTGGTGGAACGAGAGCCAGAAGAATACGCACACGCCCAGCACAGCGAACAAGGCAGCCATGCGCTGCTTGATTTCCTTGGCCATGGCGCGCTTCTCCTCGGCGGTGTACTCCTCGACGGCAGCGGCCTCCTTCTTGGCGGGAGTCGGGAAGATTCTCTTAAAGGCAATGAAGATAAACAGAGAGATGAACATGGCGATTACCGATGCAATGAAGCTGTAGTGTACGCCAGTGTTGAACACCTCAAGATAGCTGTTGCAAGCGGCAGTCATGTCGGACATGTCCAAGCCACCCTGGTTCACCTTCTCCATCAATGCGGTGAGGTTGGTCATCTGTTCACCGGCCATGTTGGCGCCTTCTTTCAGGTACTGGTGGCACAATGCGGGAAGACCTGCATCATAGACCATACCCTTGACGCCGAGCCACCACTGGCGCAGCAACGGGGCAACGAACGGTGCAATCAGACCACCGATGTTGATGAACACGTAGAAAATCTGGAAACCCGAGTCGCGGCGCTCCTTGATGACCTTGAGCTCATCGGCGCTCTTGCCCTGGGCAATAGCATCGGCCTCCATGTTGTCATACATCTGACCCACGATGGCCTGCAGGTTGCCCTTGAACAGACCGTTACCAAAGGCGATCAGGAACAGTGCCACGCACGTGAACACCAGCAGCCACATGTGGTTGTCGGCCGTGTGCAGAATGGGAATTGCCAGCAGCACGTAGCCAATAGCCATGATGACAAGACCCCACTGGATGGTGCTCTTGTAGTTCTGGGTGCGGTCTGCTATGTAACCGCCGACAAGGCTCAGTACATAGATACCTGAGTAAAATACGCTGAAAATTCTGCCTGACGTTCCCTCGTCAAGGCCGAATTTGGAGCACAGGAACAGCAGCAGCACGGCGTTCATGATGTAGTAACCGAAGCGCTCGCCCATGTTGCTCAACGCGGCAGGGATTAGACCCTTGGGATGGTTTTTAAACATAACTTTGTCTTGGTTTTTGTTTGGTTAATATAATAATTAATGTATTGTTGTCGTTGGTTTAGCAGCCTCCGTGCTCTCGGGCCTGGAAGGCGAGGGCATAGGCGCGAATCTGCTTCACCATAGCCAGCAGACCGTTGCTGCGGGTGGGGGAGAGATGCTCGCGTAGCCCGATGCGCTCGATGAAGTAGAGGTCGGTATCGAGCACTTCCTGGGGCGTGGCGCCGTCGAGCACGCGCACGAGCATCGAGATGATGCCCTTGACGATGATGGCGTCGCTGTCGGCCTGCAGGCGCATGTGGCCGTCGATGCAGTCGGCCTGCAGCCACACGCGGCTCTGGCAGCCGTCAATCAGGTTGTCGGCCGTCTTGTACTGTTCGTCCAGGGCTGGCATGGCGTTGCCCATGTCGATGATGACGCTGTAACGGTCCATCCAGTCGTCCAGACCTTCAAATTCCTCAATGATTTCCTCTTGTCGCTCGTTAACTGTTGACATGAAAAAAGGTGATGTTTTGGTTTAACCTCCAAAGTTAGACTATTTTTTTGAAATAGGGACTCCCCGAGCGTTGAAAAATGCTTTTTTCGCCTCAAATCGACTGATTTGCCTGTGTCCCGCTCTCCTCATCGCAATGCTGCCCGTGGCCGGTAATAGCATAAAAAAGTCCCGCGGGCCGTTGGGCCTGCGGGACTCAGTGTCATGCCACTCGTTGCGGCATTGTGCCAGTCATCAATAGAACTTGATGGTGTTCTTCTTGGGCTTGAACGTCTTGGTCAGCACCTGGTTGATGTAACGAGGGCTGGCGTAGATGCGGCTGCCGCGACGTTGTGCATAGGAACGGTCGAGCTCCTCCTTGCTGGGCTGGCGCTCGGACTTCTCCTGCTTCACGATCTGGTAAACATAGACAGCCCTGTCGCCCTTGACGGGACCCTGGCAAACGCCCTGCTTGGAACCGCAGATGCGGCCGATGATCTTCTGCTCGATCTTGGGATCGCCGCTGGCAAATACCACGTTGGCGGTGTCAACCGACACACCCATGAGCTGAGCATAGCCGTTCAGGTCATTGGCTTTGCCCTTGTACTTCTTGATCAGGTCATCGCCCTTCTTCTCGTTGCGTACGAGGTTGGTGAGCATCTCCTTGCTCGGGCCGTAGGTGTAGGGCATGTAGTCGCCATCATAGATCTCATCGACGGCGGCAGCTACCAGCACGTCGCTGTTGTCGCTGAAGATGGGCGATACGGTGCCAGGCTTGGAACTCTTCTCAAACGCCCACTTGATAGCCTTGCGGGTGTCCTTGATGCCTCCCTGGAACTGGTCGATACCCAGCTGAGGAGTGTTGGCCGAAACAACCATCTCGACGGCGTTGAAGCCGGCCTTGGCAGCATTCTCGGCAAATTCCTTAGCGGTCTTGTTCTTGTTCAGGTAGTCCTGCAGCTTGTCGTGCAGACCATCGCTGGTCTTGGTGCTGGCATAAGCATCATAGCTGACGGTGGCCATGGTGTAGAACATCTTCATGGGCTTCTTCTCGTCAATCTTGACCAGGGTAGCGCCCTGCGCACCGCTAGCGTAAACGAAGTACTTGTCGGTGCTGGCCATCTTGACCTTGGTCGAGTCGGGAGCGCTGACTACGCGCTGCCACTCTTTGAGCTTGCCTTCCACCTTCTGGGGATAGCTCTTCTTGAGCTCGTCGAGCGTCTTGCCGCCGTTGAGCTTGTCAAGAACTTCCTTCTGCATCTTGGCGTCACCCTGTACAATCACGTAACTCATCATAACCGAGTCCAGACTCATCTCCTTGTTCATGAGCTTGTACATCACGTGGCGGGCGGGGCCAGCAGTGGTGTCGCGGCGAACGGTGCCCACCTCGGCGCTGGCAAACATGTCGCGCACCTTAACGGGCATATCGCTCAGCGCAGCCTTGGCGGTGTCAACATGCACGGTGCCAAGCACGCGTACCGAGTCAACGCCACGGCCCTTGAGCAGGGCATTGTAAGCGGCGTCGGCAATCTTGTTGGCAGCAGCGATGTCCTCAGCGTTGGGCTCAATGTTCACGGCGATGTAGTGGATCAAGCGATACTGCTCTTCCTTCTTGAACATGGGTTTGAGCTTCTCCCACTGAGCCTTGATCTCCTCGTCGCTGACGGGATACTTGTCATCGGGAAGCGTATTGTATTCTACCTTGGCAAAGTTTACCACGTTGGTGACGTTCTCCTCCTCGGCCATCATGGCGCGGTCCAGGTCATTGGCCTGCATACAGCCGGCCATCAGGTCCTGCAGCTTGGCGAAGCGGTACTGCTTGTAGATGTCATCGGTCAAGCGGTCCCATTGCATCTTCAGCTCAGCGACTTGTTCCTTCTGTACGCCGTGCTTGCCGGGGTTGGTGATAAAGTCGTAGATCTCGGCCGGGGTCTGAGCGCCTGCCTGCTGTGCAAACTGCATAACAGCGGGAGCCGGGTTCTTGCCGGTCATGAGCTGCGTGATCTCGTCACTGCTGACTTCGATACCCAGCTTCTCATACACCTGCTCCAGCATCTTCTCGTTGATCATCTCATCGAGAACCTGCTGCTGACGAACGGCGCCATCAACTCTTTGGTCATTGTTTTGCTCATCGGCATTAACCAGCTGCATGCGGTTCATGAAGTCCTGAATTTCGACTTTTTCACTGCCGACTTTAGCGATAGTGGTAGTGGACCCAATCAGTCCAAGGGCACGTACACCTTCCTCGATAATGAAAGCGAGCAGGGCAGCGCCGATAACGAGAGCAAGAATCTTCTTGCGTTGCCTAATTTTCTCTAATGTAGCCATTTACAATTGTTTATATTAAGTTATTTCTTTCGGTTTTAGGGCTTTTCGCCAAATAAACACGCAAAGGTAGTTATTTTTTACATTATACCAATAAATTTCCCGAAATTTTCTTTTTTTCTTGATTTCGGCGACGCTTAGGCGAGTTGCTCCTGTCCTGATGTTCGTCGCTGCATCAGGTGCGATGCCCGCGGCAGGGGCTCTGAGGGGATAAATTGTCTTTTTTTAGCATTATTTTAGACGCTGGCGCGGTGTTGTTTGGCAATTTATCCTTACATTTGCAGTTAATATTAATGTGAAAGGTCGGCGACGCCCTGGTTGTGCGCCGCCATGAGTCTAGTAAATCACTAAAAAACGATATATGAAGAAGATTAAGAAAGTCTTATTGTCAGCGCTTGTACTGGCTCCGGCAGTGGCTGTGGCACAGCCTGCCATGATGTCCAGCGAGGCCGACGGCTACCTCGAGCGTGGACGCCAGATGTATGAATCCCGCAACTATGTGGGGGCTATCGACCAACTCGAGCACGTCAAGCGACTACCCAACACCGCGTCGATGCGTGAGCAGGCCGACTACTACATCGCCCTGAGCAGGTTTGAGCGCGGCGAGGAGTCAAGCCTCGACGCCCTGTTGGAGTTCTATAACAACTACCCGGCATCGTCGCTGGGCATGGAAGCCCTGCTGAAGGCGGGTAACTACTTCTTTTACCGCGGCCAGTGGGAGAGCGCTCTGAGCGCCTACTCGGTGGTGCGCAACCGTGCGCTGGACCTCGACAGCGACGAGGACCTGGAGTACCGCCGTGCCTACTGTAACCTGCGCCTGGGCAACTACCGCGAGGCCGAGCGTCAGTACCACGAACTCGACCACACCGCCCGCTATGGCGGCGCCAGCGAGTTCTACAAGGCTTATCTGGACTACGCTCAGGGCGACTACGATGAGGCCCGTGACAAGTTCAGCCGCATTCCGCAGGAGTCCGAGCTGGGCTACCAGTCGCAGTACTACCTCACGCAGATTGACTATCACAAGAAGCATTACCGCGAGGTGATTGAGAAGGGAAAATCCCTGCTCGACCAGCAGCAGAACGACTACTTTGACGCCGAGCTCAACAGGCTCATCGGTGAGAGTTATTACCACATGGGCAACGATGCCCAGGCACGCGTGTACCTGCGCCGCTACCTCGACAACCCCGAGGGTGAACCCTACCGCACCGCGGCCTACACCATGGGTGTGCTCGACTACCGCGACGGCAATTACCAGGCCGTGGTCAACGACATGCTCAACGTGACCGACGGCAGCGACGCCCTCTCGCAGAGCGCCTACCTGTACATCGGCCAGGCCAAGCGCCAACTCAATGACCTGAACGGTGCCAACATGGCCTTCCAGCAAGCGGCGATGATGGACTGTGACCGCAGCGTCAAGGAGACGGCCTACTACAACTATGCAGTCGGCGTGAGCAAGGGCGCCCGCACCCCGTTCGACAAGAGCATCGACCTGTTTGAGGACTTCCTTAATGAGTATCCCAACTCGCGTTATAAAGATAATGTCGAGGGCTACCTGGTGGATGCCTACATGGGCACCACCGACTACCAGCGCGCCCTCAAGAGCATCAACCGCATCAAGAAACCCGGTGCTAAGGTGCTCACCGCCAAGCAGAATGTGCTCTACAATCTGGGTGTGCAGGCCCTGGCCAACAACCGCACGAGCGAGGCTGCCGACTACTTCATGCAGGCCATCGCCGTGGGCAACTACGACAAGACGGCCTTGAACGAGAGCCGCCTGTGGCTCGCCGAGACGCAGTACCGCACCGGCAACTACAAGGAGGCTGCCAAGAACCAGCAGGAATACGTGAAATCGGTCAACAAGGGCGATGACAACTACGGTCTGGCCCAGTACAACCTGGGTTTCAGCCTGTTGAACCAGAATCGTTATGCCGAGGCCAAGACGGCGCTGCAGAACGCCATCGACAGCAAGCAGCTGTCCAGCGACATGGCAGCCAGTGCCTATCAGGGCATCGGCCAGGCACAGTACTACCTGCGCGACTTTAGCGGCGCCCAGGCCTCCTATGACCAGGCCCTGCGCATGGACAAGAACACCAGCGGTGACTACTCGATGTACCAGAAGGGCATCATGATGGGCCTGAGCCATCAGTATGCCGACGAGATTGCCCAGATGGACGCCCTGATCAAGGCTTATCCCAAGAGTGACCTCGTTCCGCAGGCCATGCTCGAGAAGGGTAATGCCCAGGCGCTGCTCGGCAAGAACAACGATGCGCTGGACACCTATGCCGCCCTGCTGAAGGCCTATCCCAAGAGCACCGAGGCGCGCAAAGGCATGCTGCAGACCGCCCTCGTCAACAAGATTTCGGGCAAAGAGGATGCTGCCATCGAGGCCTACAAGAAGGTCATCCGCCAGTATCCCACCAGCGACGAGGCCCAGGCCGCTGCCGAGGACATGAAACTCATCTATGCCGACCGTGGCCAGCTGGCTGAGTTCGGCAAGTTCCTCAACAGTGTCCCCAATGCTCCCAAGATTGACGTGGGCGAGGTTGAGCGCCTCACCTTCGAGGCCGCCGAGAAGGCCGCCATCGACACGCGTCCCAGCATCGACAAGATGCAGCAGTACCTCAAGGACTATCCCGATGGTGCCTATGCTGCCAAGGCCAAATACTACATCGCCCGCTACCACTACGGCAAGGGCGACTACAACAGCGCCATGACCGCTATCGACGAGGCCCTGAAGGGCAGCGGCGACGCTTCCTACGCCCAGGATGCCCTCGCCATGCGCAGCGACATCCTCTCGCGCCAGGGCAAGTATGAGGAGGCCCTCAAAAGCTACAACGAGCTTGCCGAGCGTGCCACCAGCGACGACAACCGCACGCTGGCCCAACTGGGTGCCCTGCGTGTCGCCAAGCAGATGGGCAACTGGAACGAGGTGCAGCGCATCGCCACCGCATTGCTCGACCGTGGCGGCCTCACCGCCAACGAGGAGAAGGAGATCACCCTGGACCGCGGACTCGCCTTCGCCCAGGTGGGTAACACCCGCGATGCCGAGGCTGCCTTCCGCGCCCTGGCTAAGGATCCGTCCAACGAGTATGGCGCACAGGCCTCCTACGAGCTCTCGCGCATGCAGTACGAGATGGGCAACTACAAGAGCGCCGAGCAGACCGTCAACGCCCTCATCGACGCCGGCACCAACCACCACTACTGGCTGGGCAAGAGCTTCATCACCCTCGCCGACGTCTATTACAAGCAGGGCAATGTGGCCCAGGCCCGTGAGTATCTGCAGAGCCTCAAGAGCAGCTATCCCGGCAAGGAGAAGGACATCTTCAACGAGATCGAGTCGCGCTTGAACAAGTGGAAAGGCGGCAATGCCTCGTCAACGTCCAACTCCAGCACCGACAATGGCAAGAAGAATGTCAAGAGCACCAAGAGCAAGAAGAATTAACCCGTCAACGCAAGCAATCATCAACTGTAGATCATGAAAATGAAAAAGATATATATCGCCATGTTGCTGGCAGCGTTTGCCGTTACGGCGGCCAATGCCCAGGACAACACCAAGTTGAACAAGGAAATCACCCTCGAGAAGGACGTCGCGCCCCTCGAGAAAAAGGCTGTCAAGAAAAACGAGCTGCCCAAGGTGAAAAAGCCCGCGACGACGGGTAAGAGGACCGCGCTGGGTTACAGCGACCTCACTACTCCCATCGAGGTGCCCACCACCATCCCCACGCTGTTGCCCTACGGCTACCGCACGGCGCACAACTTCAGCGACAAGCGCGGCTACTTTGACGTGGGCGGCGGCACCCAGGCCAATTTCAGGGTGGACTTCGGCTACCGCATCCTGGACGAGGAAAGCGAGAAACTGGGCATCTGGCTCAACCACAACAGCACGTGGAACGGCAAGAATCCCAGCAAGGTCATCACCCTCAACGAGAACCGCAGCAAGCAGAAGTTCAACGACAACACCCTCGGTGTGGACTTCAGCCGTGCACTGGGCAAGGGCACCCTCTCGTTGGGCCTCGTGTCACACATCGACATCTACAACTACTATGGTGGATGGAAGGTGGCTGACCGCACCGAGCCGACCCCTGTAGGGCAGTATTATGTGGCTACCCCGGACTTTGACTGGGACACCGAGAAACAGACTTTCTTCAACCTCAACCTCAATGCCGGTTGGAAGAGCCAGTTCATGCTGCGTGACAACCCCTTGAACTATAACGTGGGGTTGCAGTATGGCCACGCCAGCCATGACAAGCCCTTCAACAATCTGTACAAGCACGGTGTGCACGACAACTGGGGCATCATCAACCTGGGAGGTTCCTACGACCTCAATGAGCTGTCCACCGTTGCCCTCAACATCAAGGGCGAATACCTGCGCCGCGGCAGCAAGGCCCGCATGGACCGCGAGGACGACCTCTTTGACGAGGCCGGCATGATTACGCTCTCGCCCACCTATGCCCTCAAGGGCGACCTCTACCAGTTGCAGCTGGGCTTGAATGCCCACATCAGCTTCAGCGACGGTCCCACCTTCCGCGTGTCGCCCAATGTGCGCGCCACCCTGTCGCTGGTCGACGGTTTCTCGGTGTTCGCCAACATCCTTGGCGGCAAGGTGCTGGGCTACCGTCAGGGCAAGCACTTCGTCAATTACCGCTACGACAACCCGTTGCTGCTCTACGGCAGTGTCTATACCCCGTTTGATGCCGAGGGTGGACTTAAAATCGGTCCCTTCCAGGGTCTGAGCGCTAAGGTGTCGCTGGGCTATGCCATCGTCAAGGGCGAGCCGGGCATCATCTATGGCAATGTCCCCGTGGCCAACGCCCTCTACAATGCCTTCATGTCCGATTACAAGGTGATTGACAGCCGTGGCTACTACATCAATGCCGAGGTCAACTACAAGTACCGCTCGTTCCTCGAGGCATCGGCAGGTGTCAAGTATGCCCCCCATGACAACGAGATGTTTGAGACCGACAAGCACTACAATGGCTACAAGTTGGGCGTGGACCGCGCATCGGCCGTTGCCAACATCGACCTCAAGGTCACCCCGTGGCGTCCCCTGTCGGTTAGCCTCGGCCTTGAGTACCGTGGTGGCCGCAAGGCCCTGTTCGGCCCTTATGTTCCCGGTATCGAGCTTGTTGATCCCCAGATGCACGAGGGCTACAACTTCCTCAACATGGACGACGTCATCAACCTGCATGCCGGTGCCAACTACCGCATCAACAGCACCGTTGGCCTCTGGCTGCAGGCCCACAACCTGCTGAACCGCCGCTACGACGTGCTCTACGGCATGGGTGCCCAGCGCATCGGCTTCATCGCCGGCGCCTCCTTCAACTTCTAACCCACCGAACAGGTCGGCATAGGACGCTGTGTCATAATTTGCAACTCCAGCAAAGTAATCCGTGCTACGCTTGGCCGTTAGCCCGATTTAAAAGCCAGAAGCGAATTATGACACAGCGCCTTGTTTTGCGATGTCAATCGTCAATGGCATCTTTCGCAACCTGCTGCAATTGGGCGTTTTGGCATGATTGTTGCAGGTGAAAAAGCGTATGAAACCAACGAAAAACCGAAGATATTGCCCCGACTGTGGAAGAGTGAAGATGGTCTTTGAGACCGAGGGTTCAGCCCTGAAATTTATCCAGTACAACAGTGATGAAATCATGGCCAGCAACGGTCATGCGCCCACGCGTGCCTACTACTGTGACCTGTGCTGTGGATGGCACATCACCAGCCACCAGACGCACGTCGGCAAGAACCGTTCACGCCAACAACTCGATGACGTCATGGCGTCGAACCGCCGATTGCAGGCGAGTATAGAGACCCAACGTGCCCAGCGCTGGGCGCAATCCAGCCTTAATAATCCATTATCTCCATTCATGACGCCCATCATGCAGTCGGCACTCGATGCCGTGATGGCAATCCGTGTCGATGACACCGCTGCGGCCCGCCAACATCTGGACCAGGCCAAGGCGCTGTTCTCCAAGATGCAGCAGCTGACCAAAAAAGGTTCGCCCAAATTGCGAAAGCGTCTGTACGACCAATTGACTGCCCTCGATGCAGTGCTGAACGATCCATTGGGCCCTAGTGAACTCAAGGTGGATGAGATTTTCCAGAATCTGTTGGCCGTCAAGAACATGAACGGGCCGCTGTTCAGTTATGACCCGCATCTCGCGGGTGCTGCGGTGCCCGAAGTGACGCCCGACAACATCGACGAGCAT
>JAEEGG010027793.1_pt1 | contig 10694 bp, 6 predicted proteins | sample 9134161 | NCBI WGS metagenome assembly JAEEGG01 (sample SAMN16246543, study PRJNA631951) | gut metagenome | biome: gut microbiome; feature: rumen; material: CR-attached | host: Bos | place: Iran: Karaj | collected 2018-10
GCAATGGTGGCACATCAGCCGCTCACGGAACTTTCGGTGGACGCAGGTAAGCGCTTACACAAAATACACAGCATGGGCGACCATGATGCACTGACAATCTCCACACCCTCGATTTTGGGGGTGTGGAGTTTTTCCACATGTGGATTTTAAAAACCAATGTTGCAGTCGGCTGTCACCTCGTCAATCTCGCATTGGAGGAAGTATCGCTCGATGTCGCCATCAGGGGCAGGATGGCAGCCGTAATCGTATTTCTCCACGAGTCTTTTCAGTTCATAGGCAGTCGGGATGCTTCCATTGTCCCTATAGAATTTCTCCACCTCGCGGATGAAGTCTTTGGAGAGTTCCATGTCGAAGTCCGTGTCCTCGTCGATGCCCATGTAGTCCATATCGATGGGTACGGTCATTACTTTCCGGTCGCTCGGTGTTTCAATGAGTATTTCCGTCATGAGGATAGGGTTGCTGACACCCTTGATGTCAAAGCCCAAAATCGTTGTCATAGTATTCATATCAGTAGATGTTATAATGTGAGTAAAAAGAGGGAGGGGAAGCCCCTCCCCATTGGTTGGATTTCATCCGACCATTTCTCACCATGGCAGAGTTCAAGCAAGCTTGACTCTGCTCATTTGGCTTATCGAAATGGTTCCTTTAGAAGTGGAAGTCGATGACTCCACCGATGTAGAGGTGAGTGCCGACCGGCAGAGAGCAAACCATTTCCATGAGTTCTGCAGATGGCTCGGCATAGGATTGACAGGAGTCTTCAGAGAGGTAGAAGTGGTGGTCGGTGTGGAGCGGGTTCTTCAACTCCTTTTCCAACTGGTAGGTCGGGCCTATCCAGTCCAGAACATTCTCGGTGGTCACCTCTCTGGCCTTGTCGTGGATGGCTTTCACCCACTTGGCTTTCCATTCATTGGCACCTCCGTTATAAACCATCTCATCGATGCCTACGAGTGTGAACATGCCTTTGGGCAGCAGTTCGTTCACAAGGTAGTCAATCATCTCCTTCCTTGTCTCATCGGAAATCTCTGAGCAGTAGTCATAGTAACTGCCATCGCCCTGAGTCAGGGTGTTCTCGTCGAGAGTGTTCTCCTTGTCCACTCTCTGCTTGGTGATTTGGAATACTTTAGCGTGCATAACGTGTGAATTTTGATGTTTTATTTTTCCCTTTGGTTTTGGAGCTTTGCTCCAGCCATCGGGATTCGATTTTTCGTGCGAGAAAAAGACTGAGGGGAAAGGTGAACTAAAGGCAAGAAATTTGAGTGCTCTTTTGTGGAATACCCTGTTTTCAACTGAAAACTGTGGAAGGTTGCCACAAAAGAACTGTCAAATAGCGCTGCGGTACTTGCCATGTTCACCCCTCAGTAACTTTGCAAAGAAAAAGCGTGTCCGATGGCATGAGTTTGGCAACTTGAATAAAGAAGTGCAGAAGGATTTATAAAAGGAACAGAATATTCTTAGGAAACAGATCCCTCACACCATCAGCATTCAAATATGTGAAGATTATATAATAAGTTTGTCTTTTTGTGAACAAAAATAATACAATTGTCAATAATGCAGATAAAAACCGTATCTTTGCAAATGGAGGGGGGGGCACAATTGACATCTTTACGATAGCGCAATTATCTAAACAGGAACAAAAGAAATGACGGAAATACTAAGCAACAAAGCACTAGAGAAGGCCATCCTAGATGGTGAGACCACCATAAAGATAACATCTAAAAGGATCCTTACCGCCTGTATCATGGCGGAAAGATGTGGGTTTGACAAAACTAGTATCGGCCAATTCATCAATCTAGTGCAGGCCGCTCAACATGACTGGTATGTTAGGCATAATCCCGACTATGTCATTGGACTACTGAATGACAGGGGAAAGTCCTACAGGACACACATCAATCTCACAATCCTGGCAAACACACTTCGAATCATCCAGATGATGGACAACCTCCATGCAAGAATGCACATACACCAAGACGATAATGGCAACTACACAGGAGAGGCAGACATCACGACTTTTGTGTAAGTGCTATTAGTGAAACTTATATGCAGGAATCCTTTAGTATGATAGTTGCAGGATATGGATTAAGTGATATTTTGTTCGTGATAAGTTAAGGCAATCGAACATCCGTGCAGTTCATTGTGAATCACTATAATAGCGATTCTATTCCTCCCTCAACTTTTTTAGTTCTCGCAATTCATCCACTTTTTCCTGATATTGGGAGTCCTGACGAGCCAATTCCTCGTAGTTTTTCAGGGCCAGTTCCAACATCTCGTCATATCGTTTCCAATTATCTGTCTCGGCATAGACTAACATGAGGTTCACTTGAGTCAATGCCAAATCGGCACGATATTTATCCGGATTTTGATTAAACAACTGCGTACGGTTCTCCAATGCATTATGGAAATATTCCTCCGACTTTGCATAGTCATGAAGGTCATCGTATAAAATACCTAATTGGAACTGCATTGTAGCCACATCAGCACGATAGACCTCTGGATCCCGTTTAAAAAGCTCCGTGTAGTTATTCAATGCCTTGAGAAAGGAATCTCCAGCCTTGTCGTAATCTTGAAGTTTGAAGTATGTCATGCCTAAGAAGTACTGGGCGTCTGCCATGTCATCGTGATAGGCATCAGGATTCTGATTGAACAGTTGAGTAAAATTCTCCAATGCTTTGAGGAAGTATTCCTCTGCCTTGGAATAGTTACCATCGTTGTAACAAGAAAGACCAGAATCAACTTGGGAGTTGGCCAAATCAGCATTATTCGAAGACCGCCGCGCTTTGTATTCAAGCAATTTTTCCAATTGTTTTTGATAATGGGAATCTATACTTGCAAGTTCCTCAAAATGTGTTAGGGCAGGTTCGAGCCATCGGTCGAATTGTTCCCAGTTTTTCGTGGTGCCATAAAGCAAGATAAGGTTCCATTCCATCGATGCCAAACTTGCACGATATGCATCGGGATACCGTGTGAACAACATGATTTGGTTTTCCAAAGCTTTGAGATAATATTCTTCCGCTTTAGCGTAATCGTGGAGCTCATCATATAATACACCAAGGTTGCCCTGATTACCTGCCAAGCCGGCACGGTAAGCTTCTGGATTTTGGGCAAACAATTGTATATTATTCGCCAATGCCTTGAGCAATAAATCCTCTGATTTAGCATAGTCGTGGATAGCATAGTATAAATTGCCAAGGTTGAGTTGGGTATTGGCTAGATCTGCACGATAGGCATTCGGGTTTTGAGCAAAGAGTTGTGCACGATTCTCCAATGCCTTGAGATGATATTCCTCTGCTTTGGCATAGTTTTGGAGTTCTCTATACATATTCCCCATATTATCCTGGACCTTGGCTAAATCTGCACGATAGGCATCTGGATTTTGGGCAAACAGATGCGTGCGGTTCTCCAACGCCTTGAGATAGTATTCCTCTGCTTTGACATTGTCGTGGAGGTCATGATACAAAGCCCCAATGTTGTTCTGGGTTAAAGCCAAATCGGCACGGTAGGTTTCAGGGGCGCTGGAGAATAACAACAATTTGTTTTCCAATGCCTTGAGATAGTATTCTTCAGACTTGGCAAAGTTATGAACATTCCAGTATAAAACGCCAAGATTATGTTGGGTAGACGCCAAATCGGCGCGGTATGAATCAGGACTTTGGTTGAATAGCAGGGTGCGGTTCTCCAAAGCTTTGAGGTAGAACTCCTCAGCCTTTGCGAAATTTTTGACATCACAATACAAGCCCCCCAAGTTGTTTTGGGTTGTAGCCAAACTTTGGCGGTAGATATCGGGATATACGTTGTAGAGCCGTGTTTTGGTTTCCAATGCCTTGAGATGGTATTCTTCAGCCTTGGCAAGATCCTGAAGGTCAGAATATAAAATCCCCAAATTATCCAGGAATGTCGCCTGCATATAAGGATTATTCCTACTACCTCTCAAGCATATGTGCAAGAACCTCTCCGCGTCCTTGAAATCGTGCTGGTAAAATGCGAAATCGGAATATTCCCACACCGCCAGGATATTTGTTGTATCTGCCAAGGCGGCACGTTTCAGCAAATCACCAGCTTTCTTGTAATTTTCTTCACCACCAGCCAACTTCAGGGTGTTGACCTGCCTTTGCAGCATGGCGAAAAACGTCTTTGCGGCTTCTTGCTGTTTGGCTTTCTCGTCTTCGAGTTTGGCAATATCCTCGTTCAGCTTACGCACATTCTCCACAGCGGTGATGTATTTGCCCGCAGCGTTAAGGGCGTTGTAGGCCTCGGCGGCCTCGTCGAGACGGCCGGCATGGGCGAGTTCGATGAACTGCTGTTCTTGTTCGGAGAGTTCACTGAGGTCGATGCGGGCGAACTGGTCGACGTATGCATCGAGGTTTTTCAGTTGGCTGTCATAGCGGTCTTCGAGTTCGTTGAGTTTCTGGTAGTATTCCTGTTCTTTCAACTTGCCATCTTTCTGTAGTTTCTCTAATATCGTCCTTGCCTTCTCGTATTTCTCGTGATAACTATCCACCGAAGATTGTTTCAGATTGATTTTCAACTGTGTGAAATAGGCACTCTGCACCAGCACAATCTCAAACGGCTCTTGAGTGCGTGAAATATTCCATTGCTCCACTGCAGTCTTGTTCATCAGTTCATATCCTACTTTTGTTGCAGCGCGGAAAGGCACACGGTCGCCGGGTTTCAGTGTGCGGAAGGACAGTGTGAGCCGTCCGTCGGTACCCGAAGCCGCCGATCCTGCGTCGCGCACCTCCACTTGCACCCCCGCCAGCGGTGTCTTCTGCTGTTTCTGGTTATACTGTTTCACCACGCAAGGCTGCGTCGCCTGTGCCATGGCGGTGAGGGCGGCGGTGAGGATAATTGTGGTGAGGATGATTCTTCTCATAGTTCTATTCATCTTATTCAATCGTTTATCAGTCCTTTTTCTTTGAGTTGTCGGTGCAGTTCCGTTTCTCCATTATATCTCGAAAGGAAATCTGGATCCAGTTCCATTACCTTCTGCCACATTTTCAAAGCCTCCTGCTCGTCGCCCTTCATCAGTAATATTTCACCCTTTGAGTCGTAGTAATTGGCTTCTTCAGGCATGAGGGCGATGGCGCGGTCGATAGTCTCAATGGCTTTGAAGAAGTCTTTTGCCTCAGCGTATTCATAAGCCTTGGTGTTATAGCACGAAGTCAGAATGCTTGTTGGTTCCTCTGAGCCAAGCTGATAGGCTCTTTCGAAAAACGTCAGTGCCTCATCTGTTTTTTTCTGTTGGAGAAGATTCCACCCTTTTAGGAGTAACAAGTCCGCCATCATTGATTGAAGGCTGCTGTCCTCCTGACACAACACTTCATAATGTGCCAATGATGCAGACAACATGGCATCATATTGGTCGAGTCTGGAATCATCAGAATACAAAAATGCCAGATTTAACTGAATTTCCGCCAAATCCTTTCGGTATTTTGAATTAGCCTCAAACAATAGAGTATAGTTTTCCAAAGCCTTGAGGTAGTATTCCTCCGCCTTAGTGTTATCGTTGATGTTGTCATAAAGTTCTCCTATTTTTTCTTGGGCTAAAACCAAATAGGTACGGTAACGATTTGGTTGCTCCTTGAACAGAACGGTGTAGTTCTCCAGTGCTTTGAAATAGTATTCTTCTGATTTGTCATTATTGTCCGTATTATGATACAGTTCCCCCAAACACAATTGGATGTTGGCCATTTGTAATATAATCTCAAGGGAATCCTCCTCTTTTTCAATGGAGTAATTCTCCAAAGCCTTGAGGTAATAATCCTCTGCTTTTGAATAATTCTCAACACCACTATAAAAGTCCCCCAAATGTTGCTGCATGCCAGCCAAACGACTACGGTAAAGATTAGGAAATTCTTTGAAATCTATGGTGAAGTTTTCCAACGCCATGAGGTAGAAGTTCTCTGCTTTCTCGTTATTCTTAATGGAACAGTAAAAATCCCCTATTTCTTTCTGTTTCTCAGCCATGTCTTCACGGTAATAGTCAGGGTCTTCCTTGAATAGGTGTTTGAGAGTTTCCAATATACCAAGGTAGCATTCCTCGGCCTTCTCGTAGTTTTGTTGGGAAATGTAATAATCTCCAAACTCTTTCATAGTCTCAGCAAGATCATCATGATAGTATTCCGGGTCTTCCTCGAACAGACGCTTATACGTTTCCAAACCAATGATATAGTATTGTTCGGCCTTTGCTTGGTTGTCGGTAGTTAAATACAAATCAACCAACATCTCTAATGTTAAGGAGTATTGTACGTGGTATTCTTTAGGATTCCGTCCCAATAAATAATCATAGTTCTCCAACGACTTGAGGTAGTATTCCTCAGCCTTGACGTAATCCTGGGCATCGGAGTACATATCCCCCATTTTTCTTTGAGTGCTAGCTATGTCTTCATGATATATATCAGGATTTAGACTGAACAGCAATTCATAGTTCTCCAACGCCTTGAAATAGTATTCCTCCGCCTTGGCATTGTCTCCATTAGCAGAATACAGTGACCCAAGGTTTTTCTGAATTAACGCCAAGTCATCTCGGTAGGCTTCGGGGATCTTGCTGAACAAAATGTCGTAATTTTCCAACGCCTTGAGGTAGTATTCCTCTGCCTTGGCGTTGTCGTGAAGGTCACGGTACAAATACCCCAAGTGGTGCTGGGTGTTGGCCAATTCAGCGCGGTAGGCATCTGGGTTTTGGGAGAAAAGTTGTGTGCGGTTCTCCAACGCCTTGAGATAGTATTCCTCCGCCTTGGCGTTGTCGTCGAGGTCATTGTACAAAGACCCCAAGTGGTGCTGGGTGTTGGCCAAGTCTTCGCGGTAGGCATCTGGATTCTGGGAGAACAGATAGGTACAATTCTCCAACGCCTTGAGGTAGTATTCCAACGCCTTTTCTTCATCGTATTCTGTATCATAAAGACGTCCCAATTTGTTCTGGGCGCGAACCAAGTCGTCTCGAGAGTAATCAGAATTTTGGGCAAGCAATTGGGTATAGTTCTCCAACGCCTTGAGTTTGTATTCCTCTGCCTTGGCGTTGTCGTGGAGGTCATTGTACAAACTCCCCAAACAGTCCTGAATCATCGCCAAGTCGTCTCGATAGTAATCAGAATCTTGGGCAAACAATTGGGTATAGTTCTCCAACGCCTCAAGTAAATATTCCTCCGCCTTGGCATAGTCGTTGAGTTCGGAATACACCAACCCCAAATTGTTCTGGAAATCTGCTTGCTGGTAGAGATCGTCTTTGCTGCCACTTAGGCAAATGAGGTAGAATCGTTCCGCATCCTTGAAATCATTCTGGTCATATGCAAAATCCGCATAATCCCACACAGCGTCAATGTCGGTGGTGTCGGCGAGGGCGTTCTCTTTCAGTATCCTTGCTATCTTGTCGTAGTTGTCCTTGCCACCGGCGAGTTTGAGGGTGGCGATCTGGTTGTCGAGCAATTCCTTCAAGTCCTCGATAACCTGGTCTTGCCGTGCTTCCTCTTCTTCAATCTTGGCTTTTGCCTCAGAGAGGACTCTTTTTTCTTCGCGCACCTGTCGCAGTTTGCCCATGACATCCATGTCATCATACGCTTTCACCGCCTCGTCGACCCTCCCATCTTGTACCATGTCGAGGATACGCTGTTCCTCTTCCGATACCATACTCATGTCGATACGTGCGAACTGGTCGATGTAGTTGTCGAGGTTGGAGAGTTGGGTCTGGTAGCTGGATTCTAGTTCGTCAAGTTTCTGGTTGTATTCCGCCTCTTTTAACTTTCCAGCCTTCTTCTGTTGCTCCAGTTCCTGCATGGCCTGCTCATATTTCACCTTGTAACTGTCGGTGGAGGTTTGCGTGAGTCGGCTTTTCAGTTGGGCAAAGTAATCGGAGCGCACGAGCACCAGTTCAAAGGCTGCGCCACGGGAGACGGTCCACTGCTCCACGGCATGCTTGTTGAAGACCTCGAATCCCGGTTTCTTCGCACTGATGAGGTTGACGCGGTCGCCTGGCTTCAACGTGCGGAAGGTCAGGGTGAGTCGGCCGTCGGCAGCCGATGCCGCCGACCCAGCGTTGCCTACTGTCACCTGCACGCCACCCAGCGGTGTCTTCTGCTGTTTCTGGTTATACTGCTTCACCACGCACGGTTGCGTCGCCTGGGCCTGGGCCGTGAGGGCGGTGGTCAAGATGATTATGGCAAGTATTATTCTTTTCATGGTTTGTTGCAGTTTTCGTGGTATATTATGATTGGCAAAAATAACAAATAGTATTTGAAGTAACAAATAGAACTGGATTAAACTTCATATCACGGATAATCAAGTATCAAGAAGAAGAAGTCTTGAACCCAGGCAGTTGATTTGCCTAAAAGAGGGTGTGTCAAAATGACACACCCTCGAAAAATCGAGAGGAGAATGAAAAAGAAATCAATCTTTTGTGACAAATAAATGAAAAGTGAAAGAAATAACCCCGCATTATAGCCGCCCCTTATCAAGGGGCTCTAAATTTCCCGAGATGGAGTATATTCGGCAGTTAAGCCAAAAATGCAAATTTTATGGCAATATCCTACTTGAAAAGTTTCCATAATGAAAACAGAATACTCCAATATTTCCTTTTTATTTTTCATCGTATCGTTTTATTTCGTATTTTTGTGCCAGTAAGTGCATCAATTCCATCGAAACCCTCAAGAGTGAGATGCATTGTAACATGCAATATTAAGACAAGTATTTGAATAGAATATTAACTTTAAAGAAAGTACAAATGAAAGAGAAGTTTTTTGCGATAGTGACTCTTCTCCTGGCTCCTGTGCTGGTCTATGCACAGATGGATGTTGCCACCTATAACAAGGAGAGGCATCAACTCATCAACTACCATACTAACAGTGAGGGAAATCTGGAGTCTGTCTCCATTGTCGATGACGACATGACAACTATTATGCTAAATGTCGACGGCACGACGCGGTCGATTGTTAACAGCCTTGCCACCATGGAGTTTGAGTATGATGATACAGAACTGGACGCCAAATATGTGGTCGACGGACAACGGTTGTCCCGTTGTGTCTATCATATTGACGAGGATGTCGACTTTAAGAAGTTCAAGCAGGAGTATCTGATGTATAAAGGCGAGTTGAATACATTGGAGAAGATGGACAAGTTCCTGTCTCAAGGCGGGGCGCAACTGATTTACGATGCGGCGAACCACACGCTCAACTTAATGTCGAATCCCATACAAACCTGCTTTGAGGTCCTTACTCAGAATCCCTATGAGAAAGAAGAGGCCGAAATCATTTCTGCTGAAAATATTGCCGAGATCGTGACGGGTGAATCGTCTGTCATGGATGTGATAAAGGAACACACTATTGGCTATATCTTCGAACATTATAACGACTGGACGGCCAACTGGGCTTCGACGGTCTATAAATGGATGGTGAAACACCATGAGCGCCAGAAGAACCTGAACGAACAGGTGCAGGAATGGAGAAAAGGCCTCTGGGAGAAGGTGCTGAGAAACGAAGTCACCATTGCCGAGGCAACAGCGCAGATAGATAAAATCGAAAAGGGACGACAGTCTTACAAGAAGATATATGCCGGATTCGGCCAGGATGTCACTGTAACCATCACCGAGAAAGACGGACAAGAGGAGGTTACCTACACCGTAGTCGACAAAGACGGTCGTCCGGCAGAGGAAAGAAACGCACCTGCCAGAGGAGAGACAAGCACAGTCATGAATATAGTAAATAATATATCCAAAAGGTACAAATACGGCACGCTGGATCATATTGCGATTGCCTATTTTACGCCCTCGAATGGCGAAGAGCATTGGAGTTACGACCTTGAAAAGGGGAAGATGGAACTCACATCTCATACCTACGCAGGGGGGGATGGAAAGCGTGAACATCCCTACTACATGGTGTGGTTAGACTATACGAACAATGTGAATGTCAATGTTTGGGGCTCTGTGCAAGTTCAACTATGGTTAAGCCCTGGGGGCAACATCCTCAACACCTATGTCATCGATTGCAGAGGAACGCAGGAAGACTATATGAAGGGTAACCTTCCACAAAAGACAACAGGAGATCCATTCTATTTCTTCCCTGATAATGATTAATCCACAAAAATAATTATTTGTATACAAGTTGACGAGTAGACAAGTTGACGAGAGGGTGTGTCAAAATAATCTGGCACACCCTCTTCTATTACTCCCCAATCCTTCTTTCCACCTTCTCACAAGCAAACATGCCATAGAGGAAACAATTACTCTTTCTGAACAACATTCCATCTTTTTTGCTATCTTTGCACCACTCAACAATTCATTTTCATGATTAGGCAAACTTTTTTTGCATATAAGGGTATTTGATTGAGTAGTTTGAGGGTCTTACTATTGAATAAAGGCTAAACAACCATTTATGGAATACGGCAAACAAGAGTTTGAACATCTGTTCAAGGAAAATTATCCGCACATGTATCGCATGGCATTCTCTATGGTGGAGAATGCCGATGATGCCAAGGATGCCGTGAATCAGGTGTTCGCTCAAATATGGAAAGGCAAGCCTCAGGTGGCCCGCGAGAGTGTCAGGGGGTATCTGCTGGCAGCCACTCGCAACCAATGTCTCCATCTGCTGCGCTCACGGCAGTTGCAAAGGCAGATGGAGAATGAACTTCGTCAAGACATGGCCGTCAGTGAGAGCGACGAACACAAAGAACTGCTTCAACAACTGCAGCAGGTCATAGAAGACAATCTGACA
>JAEEGG010027801.1_pt1 | contig 10692 bp, 7 predicted proteins | sample 9134161 | NCBI WGS metagenome assembly JAEEGG01 (sample SAMN16246543, study PRJNA631951) | gut metagenome | biome: gut microbiome; feature: rumen; material: CR-attached | host: Bos | place: Iran: Karaj | collected 2018-10
CCTACTATATGCCGAAATAGTGCATCTTGGTCGCGAAGTTTCTTTACTTAATTTTTCTGTGTCATGACACAAATTTTAGCTGCAAATATAGATATTTTCTTCATTATATAAAATCTTTGCTTGGAAATATCGCTTTTTTCAATTTAATTTGGAAATGTGATCATAGCTTTCAAAGAGTACCGCTTTCGAGTCGCACTGAGTACCATGAAAAACACTGCGGAGTTTTGCCTAGCGGCAGGAGGCGCAAAGCCTCCTAAGAGCGTTCTAGCCAGCTTTTTTTTACAAAGAGTCGGTATCGTTTTAATGTGCTACAGATATCATTTGCGTGATATTATCACTTCAAGAATATATTAATCAGAACTCAAAAGGAATTTCACTAATTGTTCCAAATAATATTGATTATAATCGGAGGGTAAAATCGAGAGTTTTGCCTCAAAAACGGTCAAAACAACCCTTTTTTAAATAATATCCACCAAAATTTTGTATTTTTCAGTTTTATATTGTATATTTGCCACGTGTTAATGATTATTATATTCTATTTACCAATAGTGTCTTAAAGATAATGGCATCACTAGCAGATAAGATTATAGAATATTTGGCAAAACATCCTAATTCGAAAGCGAAGGAGATTGCTGAAGCTCTTCGATTCACTCGAAGAAGCATTAATCAAGCATTATATTATGAATTGGAACCATCTGGTGCTGTTCTCAAGAATTTGAATGATGAATGGGATTTATCTGATGCTGTCAAAAAAAATCGGGCGGAGATAAGTGCAAAACAAGGAGTTATTGAAATCAATGAGGATTCTGCTAAAGCTCTAAAGTGGATTAATTCTGGAAAGAATGTTTTTATTACTGGTAAAGCAGGTACTGGAAAAACAACTTTACTCAGAAAAATCAGAAATGACTATCAAGGCAAGAAAGTTATGATTACACTTGCCCCAACGGGTGTCGCCGCAGAAAATGCTGGTGGCATTACAATGCATTCTTTTTTGAGGTTGCCATTAACCCCATATGCTCCAAATTATAAGAAGAATGACCTTTATTCATTAGATGATGGCAGCATTGATGTCGTCAAAAATTTAGACATTATTATTATTGATGAGATTAGCATGGTTAGGTGTGATATGCTAGATGCCACCGATAATATTTTACGTCATTACAGAGACAGTGATAAGCCTTTTGGCGGTATACAACTGATAATGTTTGGTGATCTTTATCAGCTTATGCCTGTCGTGGAGGCGAAAGACTGGAACAAAATAAAAGAATTTTACGAAACGCCCTATTTTTTTAGCAGTTCTGTTCTCTCTAAAATGGAATATTATATCTGCGAACTCAATAAAGTTTATAGACAGAAAAACACAGACTTTATTCGTACTTTGAATAATATTCGAGTAGGCAAAATCACATTGTCGGATATAAATTTAATCAATTCAAGATATGTCCCTGATAATACTTCTAATAGGAATGCGATTACACTTATGACCCGTAATCGGAAGACTAAGATATTTAATAACACTAAACTAGAGAAAATTCCAGGAAACTCTCAGCATTATGAGGCACAAGCTGTAAACTGGCATGAAAAGCTACCAACAGATTGGCACTTGTATCTTAAGCCTGGTGCACGAGTAATGTTTGTTAGGAATGATAATTTATTCAATAAATATGTTAATGGCACAATGGGATGGGTAGTGGAAACTAGTCCTGATGCTGTATATGTCCGTGAAGATAAGAGGAATGAAGTTATTAGAGTTGAGAAGCAACGATGGGATGAGTATAGTTTCTACCTTGATAAAAAAACGAAAACAATATTGACTGAAGTCATAGGATCATTTAGTCAAATTCCATTGAAACTAGCTTGGGCTGTTACTATACATAAGAGTCAAGGTCTTACTTTTGATGAAGTCGATATAGATGCGGCAGATTCGTTTACATTTGGGCAAATCTATGTCGCTCTAAGTCGTTGTCGAACATTGACTGGAATTAGATTGCTTGAAAAGATACCTTCTCACAAAGTGATTGCAGATGACAAAGTCTTATTATATTTATCGTGTATAGATCAGACTGGTAGAGTCAAACAATTACCTACTTTTAGGCTTAATAAACATGATGTTGACCACGAAAAGGGTGATTTGTTGTGTTTTGATATAAGTACTAAATCATATGATGCTATTAAGAAGGGACGTAAAGACCGTCTAGTACGAAACATATCTAATAATAACATCGCATGCCAAGTCTTTGAAAACATTGGTGGAAAATTATTGCCCAATAATATATTTGCACATCTTCAGAAAGAATGGAGATATGACGAGATTAATGATGGTAATTGCCCATTTCAAATAAGAAAGAGCAGAATGATGAAATTGTACTGCAATTATTACAATGAATACATAATATGTACAATAGATGACAGCATTCTCATTCAAACAAATTCAAGTAAAAAACAATGGCAAGTATCAATCCCTATAGGAACGATTTTATCAATTCACAAATAATGAATAATTGGTAACGAAAAATTATTTATTAGGGATTGTCCATAGTTGGGTGCAAATATATTTTTTTATTTTAAAATGGACAAATTAAGGAAGTAAAAAGTTCAGAAATAGATGAAAAAAGCAAGCCGACACTTCACAGGGGGGCTTGCTTGCCAATAATTTATTATAAATATACGCCGCAAAGATAACCCATTCTTCGCAATCCTCCAAAATTTTCGCTGATAATCTTCAAAAAAGAAACAAAAGACTTGGAGGACCGAAGAAAACTCTTTATCTTTGTAGCGCATTTTTGTAGAATTTTTAGTGGAGTGTAAGAAATAACATGAGTATGAACCTTAAACAAGCGGCAACCAAACTGAATATTAGCGAACAGGTCCTCAATGAACTGATGAGTGACTGCCAACTAAATCCTGATGCAGATGGCTCAGACGAGCAATTCCAGATGCTCGTCGAGGGATTGCTCACGATGATAGGCAAGCAATCGCTTGTAAGGAATGAAGTCGGACGGTGGAATGACGAGAAGCTGGTCACTGTGGAGAAGCTGATGATGCTCAATCTGCTCCTCAATGAAAAGGACAGGAACACGACTCTTCTCTCCCTTTGTGACTTGCTTGTGCTCTCCCGAAAGACAACTTCCCACAAGGACATCACAGGACTTTTGAACATTGTGAGGAACTGCATCGCGGGAAATGCGGTCAAAAACCTCGGCTTCTCGAAAATCAACCTTGAGAACATGATGTTCTCCCATCTGTATTGCTTGGCACTGATTCAGAATGTGACATTCGTGGAGCAACCACAGGATGGTCCTGCACTCCTCTATGAGGGAAAGGGCATGGTGACCATGGAGCAGGGAAACATCGTCTTTTCGCCCGTCAACTACAAGAAAAGCCGCAAGCTTGAAAATGCGTTCTCGTTGCTTGACTTTATCCAGGTGAAGAACGCCAACAACGACAGACCCGATGGCACGAAGTTCGAGAGCATCGAGGAGTTCCTGAAAAACACACGCCAGCTGCAGAGAAGCATGACGCAATCGTATCATTTCGGTGCCTTGAAGAAAACCTATAATGATGGGGATTGGCTTTGTGTGAAGGTGATCCAAGCCGGTTTGCGTGGCATTACGGCAGTTTCGGTGGATACTGCCTATGAACAGATATCGGGGACAGTTGACACGAACAGCTTGAACTTCTATTACCGCGAGAACATCAGAATGGCCATCATCGGTGCATACAAACGCGGCAAGACGGTCTATCTGAGGGTGAAGAAAGCGGGCACAGGCTTCAGCCTGCAGAAGACATTGGAGGAATTCATCACCGAAAGGGTTGAGTCCCTATGGGGTGCACAACATGCACTGTGCATCAACAAGTTCAAAAACGGCAAGGGCCTGAGATGGCTGACTTCGGGTGGCCTCATTGTGAATGTCCCCGATGATAAATGCTCGGAAGAGGATATAGGACAATACGATGCTATTGAAGACATCGCGACGGGTTCGGACAACAATGGAAACCTATGCCTCAATGGCTCGTATTCTGTCGATGACTATGAGGATGGTCCCGACTGGTTCTATTTCGAGCCTTGGAAGGAAGCCATGGACAGGACGATGGGGAAGTTCGCGGCCGATTTTGTGGACTCGATGGAAGTGCCGGAACAGAAGCCGGCTTTCGTTCCACTACGTCCGGATTACTTGAAGGCGCTTGCACACCTCCTTTTCTGCTATTCACAGACGATATCCAACTCTTGTGAACGGCTTAAAGCAGTGGGCACAGCCCGATTGCTCTCGATTGCCGTATCGTCGAACGAAGATATTGAATACCTGAAATTCGAGCAGAACTACCTCTCGAAGCTCGTGGCTTTTGCACGCGGGGAATCGGACAAGCGGAAGCTGAAGCTGGAATTGCCTGACGAACTGAGGGAAGTTTCGGAACTGCGTGAGAAGGCTGACGTCTGCGAGCAGTTGTCGCGTTACGACATCTTCGATCCGTTACGGAAACAGGGGCAGATGCCTTCGCTCCAAAGTCTCATCGACGCTTCGAATACGCTGCAAGGTGTGTTGGGCTTGCCGCAACTGGATTCCATCAAGCGGAAGATTGCCGAGTCGCTGCACGTCGAGGACGAATATTGCAGCATTATTCCCAAGACGGACAAGGAGGAGGGCAAGGATATCGAATACAAGACTTCGATCATCTATTCGCCCATGAACATGAAGACTCCGGAATATGACAAGCAGATGGGGCGCATCTTGAAGACCATCTGCGCCTTCCTCAATTCGGAGAACGGCGGCACACTGGTGATTGGTGAGACCGACGACCATGGTGTGAACGGGTTCATGGAGGATATCCGCAAGCTGAAAGCGGACAGAAGGATCAAGTCGCTCAACAAGGATGACTACTGGCTCTATCTGAAGTACTACATCGATTCGGCCTTCAAGGAGGAATCGAGTTTTGCTTCGGGCAAGGAGATAACGGCTTCGCGCATCGAGAAGAACTACGTCGTGAAGGACGGGAAGGAGGTGCTGACCATCGGTGTGCAGCCCTATATCTACGACATCGTAGAGTTCGCCTTGGATCTGGATGGTCTGAAAGGCACTGCATGGTACAGGTCAGATGCCAACACGTTGGAGATGACGCTGGAGATGCGTCATCAGATTCTCCGAAAGAAGAAGCTGAAATGGGACAATACGACCGAGAAGATCAGGCAGATACTGGATGCCAAGAAGAAGATGATGGCCATCACCTTCAAGGACTATCCTTCGAAGAGCAGGACGAAGGACAGGCATGTGGAGGCCTATTATGTGTTCCAGGACATCGATGCCGTAATCTGCTACGACCTGGATGACAAGAAGAACAAGGAATACAAGATCAGCCGCATCGGAAAGGTGGAGGTTACCGACCAACCCTGGAAATACCAGCAGAAGCACCGTTCGGAGCCGAAGGTGGACATCTTCAAGTTCCTTGAGCAGGAGAAGTCGGTTCCCTACCACATTGTGCTGCGCCTTTCGCCTTATGCCAAGATGCTGCTTGTAGAGGAGTTCCCGCGTTCACGTTCTCTGCTTGATCCTTCACGCAGAGGCACCAAGAACCGCCTGACTGAATCGGAGGACAAACAGTACTGGACCCTCGAAACCGACGTCTATCGATTGGAAAGTGTCGGCCGCTTCTGCCTCGGCCTGATGAACCAGATCCGCGTCGAGGAATGCGACGCGCTGAAGGAGTATATCAAGGGTGAGATTGAGAAGTTCGGGGGGTAAGGACAGGAATTATCCTTGGCTTTTGAACACGAATTATCACGAATTGACACGAATTGCTTATAAATCACCCTGCTCAATATTGGTTGGGCAGGGTGATTAAATTATTCATTTTTATTCCTTTAACCTATTGGCGAAATAAAAAGATTGCAAATAAGTCGATTGGCTAGGTTAAATTTTACCCCACATTTGTTCCTCGGTTTCTTTGGACAGTTTCCAATTGCTGATATCTAGATTGAACTGAGATCCTGCGAACATACCTGCCATGTTTGTTACATTGGATACATCCCATTTGCTGATATCTAGATTGAACTGAGATCCTGCGAACATACCTGCCATGTTTGTTACATTGGATACATCCCAATCGCTTATATTAAAATTGAACTTAGAGTACGCAAACATGCCAGCCATGTTTTCCACATTAGATACATCCCATTCGCTGATACATTTATTGAATTTTGAGTATGCGAACATTCCAGCCATGGTTTCCACATTAGATACATTCCATTTGCTGATATCTCCGTTATATTTAGATCCATAAAACAAATAACTCATATCTGTAATGTCGGAAACGTCCAGCCAGTTCAAAGAATTATTTGGATAATTATCTGAATAAAACTTTACTATTTTTTTTAATTCTTCTTTATTTTTAAATTCTTCTTTATTTTTAGGTTTAAATCCAGATGTAATATAATCCAAATTTTCAATATCTTGGCCTTTTACTGTTTTTTTATTCAATATTTGATTATAGACTTTTTCAGGATCCACAGTTTCTTTAAAAAAGATATTGGGATTGTAATCTTCATCATTACTGAAATCTAGATCATTAACTGAGAATTGACACATAATATTAAATGTTTGTTATTAATCACAGGTGAACTTTATATGGTTAACACCAGAAGTTAGTAATTGTAAAAATCCACGTTGAAAGCATTAAAACAGATAGAAGGAATGCTCTAAAAATGGATTGTCAAGAAATATAACTGGAATCGTTATATTGAGATCTTCATTAGCTGACAATTGTTGCTCTTTATGATGATGGTGCAACTGGTGTAGAGTTGAAGACTGAGAGTAGTTGTGAAGGATTTGAATTCACAAGGGGCAACCGGTATATAATGGGTATGCGTATCCAAAAGATTAGACTTTTGAAAAACTGGTTACAAAAATAACGTTAGTATTTTTTATATCCAAGCAAAACTTGATAAAAATGTATGGTTCATCAGCAGATTCCGTTTATTTGTCAACTATATTTTACATAACTTCTCATAATGCTGCATCATCCAATTGTAATGTTACACATTCGGAATTTGTTTAAGGCATTATCAGGTGATGATAGCATAAATAAATCAAAAAATGAAAAGTAACCTTATCAATTAATAATATGATGAGGTTGCTTTGTTTGTTATTTGACTTTAAATTTTTGATTTTTCGGTCATATTATATAACTTTGCACATCAATAGTTGTTAAACTCTTAATACCTTACACCTATGAAAATAGTTAACATTGATGCACAGGGTAAAATAGTGGAGAAGGTTCGAGACTTGAAGATTCTTCCCTTCATCCTAGATGTGATTAAACCCCTTGAAGAAAAGTATTATGGGCTTCCTGCTAGTTGCCAGATGAAAGATACCTTTAGTTATGATTCTCCTATCAAAATTAATCTTCCTACCTCCCCTATTAGAATGTTTTATTATAAAGTGGTAGGATATGAAAATATTGCCACTCTTATCCATACTATACCTATTTATCTAAGGAATGATAATAAACAATCTGACGAGATTGGCATTATTGATGCATTAGGTGCATACTATCCAAACATTAAAAGAGACAGCCCATATATAGAACTGTTTCTAACTTCAATTTATAACGAATCTAAAAACGATGATACTAAATTTAAATGGCTCTTTACCAAAGTCCTTTTGCATGAGCTTGCCCATGCCGCAATGGATATTCACAATATTGAAAAAGATCAAGATATAGAGGAGAAAAAAATTAATGAAGGCTTACGCAAATGGCGCGAGGAATCAATGGCCAATGCCATTGCTCTACGTATTATAAAAGATTATGAAAACGATGTAAGATATTGTTGTCAAAAAGGTTTCTATGATTATGCAAGGAAGTTTATGGAGGATCAAGAATCAGAATATGCTTTGGGAGTTAAACTAGTAGATTTTGATTATTGGGTTTTTCGTAGCATTATAGAATCCAAAATTAACGGTGTTAAGTTCCCAGATGAATGGATGGAGTATGTAAAAAATATGAACCCTGATTTAATTGAAACGATTGAAAGGTTGGAAAGAGAACCTAATAAGTAAATGATCACGAATTGATACAAAACGCTCATAAATTCACCCTGCTCAACATCTGTTGGGCAGGGTGAGATATTTTACCACATTGGCATAATTAAAAATACAAGTCGATTAGCTAGGTTAAATTTTACCCCACATTTGTTCCTTGGTTTCATTGGATACATTCCATTTGCTGATATCTTGATCGAACTGAGATCCTGCAAACATGCCAGTCATGTTTGTTTCTTTTGATACTTTCCATTCGCTTATATTATAATTGAACTTTGAATAAGCAAACATTCCAGCCATGGTTTCCACATTAGTTACATCCCATTCGCTGATACATTTATTGAACTTTGAGTACGCAAACATGCCAGCCATGGTTTCCACATTAGATACATTCCATTTGCTTATATCTCCGTTATATTTAGATCCATAAAACAAATAACTCATATCTGTAATTTCAGAAACGTTCAGCCAGTTCAAAGAATTATTTGGATATTTATCTGAATAAAACTTTATTATTTTTTTTAATTCTTCTTTATTTTTAGGTTTAAATCCAGATGTTATATAATCCAAATCTTCAATATCTTGGCCTTTTACTGGTTCATTATTCAATATTTTATTATATACTTTTTCAGGATCCACTGTTCTCTTGTTGAAAATATTAAGATTTTTATGAGAAGTATTACTACTGAGATTCATATTACCGATATTGAATTGACACATAATATTTAATGTTTTTTTGTTAGTTATAGGTGCACTATATAGTTAACACCTGAAGTTTGAAATTGCTAAATTCCACTTTATTCGCACTGAATCAGTAAGAGGGAATGCTCTCGAGTGGATTATCAAGAAATACAACGGGAATCGTTATATTTGATCTTCACCTGCTGTTTGTCGCTGTTTGTTCTAATGATGGTACAACTATAGCAGTATTGAAGTCTGAGAATTGTTGTGAATGGATTTGAATTCACAAGGAGCAAACGGTATATGATGGGTATACGCATTCAAAAGAATGCTCTTTTGAAAAACTGGTTACAAAATTAGCATAAGTTTATTGTAAATCCAAACAAAAGAAGATAAACATGAATAAGTCTTCTGAAAATTACGTATATTTGCCAACTTTAGTTTGCATACCTTATATGTTATTCCAGACAGGAGTTTATCAGGGTGGCGAGGGAGTGGGAGAGGATGTCATACATCTTCTTGACCTTTTGGTAGATCTTGGGGTCGATGCTGTAGAAACGGTCTTTGGGAGAGAGTTCTTCGAAGAAGATTTCACTTGAGTCGATTTTTTTGCCTTCGGGATTTACTTCGACTTCTTCCAGATCGAATTGAGTGATCAGTCGGCCAAAGATTCGATTATTTGACTTTCCTTGGATGCAAAAGTAGTATCCGTTGGTGTCACGATAGCTTTCGACGGGAGTCTTTTCGAAGTCGATGGTTAAGATTGCATTGACGCTATTGTCATAACAATCTACGGCTTGCTGGAATACCTCGGCGGTTGTCTTTCGGACCTTGGTGTAGTGATGCCAGAACCTGAACATCCTTTTGGGTTTGGACACATAGAGGGAATCGACGATGTAGTCGCCTTTGTCCTGCTCGAGGACGTGGACCAGGCCGTGCGCATTCATGTCGGATAGCATGGCGTAGTATGCGCCGACTTCCAGGATGTTTGTTCCCAAGCGTCCTTTTTGAATAGTCTCTCTTTTTGTATGAAGCATGTCGGTTTGAGCGCTACGGAGCAGAAAGCGCTACACACAGATATATTTATTGCTAAGCAAGAAATCTTTGAGGAAATCTGATGAGGAAATGAAGCGGGTCTATGTTAATGGCACACAGAAATGATGCCACAGATGGGCACAGATTTTTTTTTAACGTTAATGACCGTATAATGGGCCGTTAATAGACCCCCTCACTCCCCCTGCATAGGTATTCTGCCCTCTAGTTGTTCCTTTCAGTCACGTCCAAGGGAAGGCTCACTATGTTCGCGTCCGAGCGAAGCGGGGGATTGAGGGGGGCGGCAAGAGGACCTGATCGTCTGAAGTTTTTTTACACGAATGGACACGATTTGCTTCAGCTATAGATTATGCACTCGTCTGAGTCGCTGTTGTCATACTCTTCCTTGGGGAGGAAGTGACCATCTTCTGCACTGAGATAACCGGGTACGCCATCCTTGTAGGCGATGACGGGTTGATCGAACTCTATCTCGATGTCGTCGTAGGCGGGCTCGACGAAAAGACCGCTTGAGGTGTCGAAGAGACCTAGCTTGCCTTTTGCCGACACTGGGATAATGCCGTTGGTCGTGCCATAGAACTTGTCCAACATCTGCGGAGTGAGCTGCTTGCCCGAGTTGCTCACGAGCATTGTCTTGCCGTTGTCGGTCACGAAGAAGTACTGTAGCAAATCGGTGAGACGGATAGAGTCGTGCTCACAAGGAAGCACCATTTCGCCTGTTCCATCGGCACGTACCAGACCGAACTTGCCGTTGTTGATGACAACTGCAGGCTTGTCGGCTTTCATGAGGATGCGACTGTAGGTGTAGACCACCTTGTCGAAGATGGGCGGAACGAGCACTGTGCCGTCGAGGTCCATGACGCCTTCCTTGCCGTCCTTCTCGATGATGATGGTAAACCAGTCGCGACTTTTGATGAAGTCGTCGGCT
>JAEEGG010027805.1_pt1 | contig 10691 bp, 13 predicted proteins | sample 9134161 | NCBI WGS metagenome assembly JAEEGG01 (sample SAMN16246543, study PRJNA631951) | gut metagenome | biome: gut microbiome; feature: rumen; material: CR-attached | host: Bos | place: Iran: Karaj | collected 2018-10
CATCCTCAACGCTTTCGACACTGCCGTCATTCTGAATCAGCAGTCGCTCGACAAGTTTGAGGACAAAGTGAAACCCGGTGGCTACCTGATTTACGACCCCAACGGCATCACTCACAAGCCAACCCGTAAGGACATCCACATCTACAGCATCGAAGGCGCACAACTCGCCTCCGACATGGGCAACAGCAAGGTGTTCAACATGATCATCTTGGGTGCCTTCCTGAAGGTGCGCCCCATCATCGACAACAAGAACGTCGAAGAGGGTTTGCGTCACAGCCTGCCTGAGCGCGCCCACAAGCTCATCCCGCTAAACATGCAGGCTGTCCAGGTCGGCATGGACAACATCAAGGCTGAGAACTAAGCATCGGTTTTTCCGAGCAAAGCAAAAGCCGCTCCGTTTGGGGCGGCTTTTTTGGTATAATTTTGCCAAATCCAATGAAAAAGCAATCGATTTGGCAAAATAGTCATTGATAATCTTGCCAGATTGATTCTTTTTACTACCTTTGCGGCAGAATTAGAAACAAAAACACATGCAGAAAATCATTGGACGATCCAAAGAAAAAGTAGAACTAAAGAGGTTATTTGCGTCTGGGAAACCAGAACTTGTCGTAGTTTATGGTCGTCGCCGTGTCGGAAAGACCTTCCTCATTCGAGAGTTTTTTGAGGGACAATTTGCGTTCTATCACACCGGACTCTCGCAGCAAGAGATGGACATGGATCATCAAAAGGACAGCCAGTTACAAAATTTCGCATCGTCATTGCGACGATATGGCAAGACCGGACAAGGTACACCGAAAGACTGGTTAACTGCTTTCGACTGTTTACAAGCGCTATTGGAAGAGAAAATGGAGTCAGCGCCAAACCAAAGGCAGGTCGTGTTCATTGATGAGCTACCTTGGATGGACACCCCTCGTTCTGGCTTTGTCTCCGCATTGGAACATTTTTGGAACGGCTGGGGCGCCGGGCAAACTAGTCTTATGTTGATTGTATGCGGCTCTGCAACAGCATGGATTTCCGATCACTTGCTTCACGACAAAGGAGGGCTCTATGGAAGAAAAACATGTGAAATCAAACTTCATCCTTTCACGTTGAACGAAGCAGAGCTTTATTACAAGGAGCAAGGTATTGAACTGGATCGCTATGCACAGATGCAACTATACATGATGCTTGGGGGGATACCTTATTACATGTCCTTTGTGCATAAAGGCGACAGCGTGGAACAGACTATCGAGAATCTCTTTATAGGTCGTGATGCAAAACTATCTGGCGAACTGGAACAATTATTCGTTTCATTATTTACCAATCATCAAGAGTGTATGCGAGTTATACACTTCCTTTCCACTCGCAAAACAGGCTTTACCCGCAAGGAGATTGCGGAAAAGACAGAGTTGCCTTACGGTGGCGGCCTCACAAAAACACTTAAGGCTTTGGCTGAGAGCGACTTCATCCAGCGATATGATTATTACGGCCTTCCAACAAAAGAAGAGCGATACCGACTCATCGATTTCTTCTCGCTCTTTGCCTTGACCCTACTCGAAAAGCAGACCAAACCCGATACCGACGCATGGAAAGGTCCTTTTGACAAAAAAACAATGGACGCATGGTATGCCTTTGCCTTCGAGACACTATGTTGGAACCATGTCCCACAAATCAAAAAAGCCTTAGGAATAGCAGCTGTTCAAACAGTCGAGTTTTCATGGAGAGCAGAAACCACAGACGAATATCCTGGAGCGCAGATTGACCTTATCATCCGCCGCGCAGACCGCATCGTCAATCTGTGTGAAATGAAGTTCAGTATCAGCGAATATCTGATTGACAAATCAGATGATGCCAGCCTGCGCAACAAGATTGCCACCTATCAACGACTGACAGGATGCAAAGAAAGCATTCACCCCATCATTGTCACGACATACGGACTTGTAGTTAACAAGTACAGCCACTCCATCCAGAAAGTCGTCACCATGGACAATCTGTTTGAGGACTAGCCTTCTGCCTGACAACTGATTTGTCGGTCTTGCACCAAATGGATGAAATGAGCCGCTCCGATTGGGGGCGGCTTTTTTCATACATGAATGGTCGGAAAAACGAGTCAATGCGACAGCCCTACAACCACATAAAACAAAAATAAGGCGACCCGAAGGCCGCCTCCCTGTTCTCGTTCCTATGTAGGTTTTTATGGCTGGGGCACATAGGTGTACGGGCTGTCGCTGATACCGTCGGGATAAACGGTGCCGCCCACAGGATTGCCGTTTCCATCAAGCGTGCAGCCGATGGTAACCGTGCCGCAGGTGCCAAAAATGACTGCGCCGATGCTGTTGGTAGCATCTTCGCCCTTCGTGGCGGTCACGCTGGTCACGCCAGTGGTGATGGTGATGTCGCCGCAATCAGCCTCAACACCACTACCGATGCCGGCAGCCTCGGAACCGCCAGTAGCCTTGACAGTGCCGCCAGAGATGGTGATGGCGACGCAAGAAGAATCGTAACCACCACCGATGCCGGCAGCACTTTCTCCGCCAGTAGCCGTGACAGTGCCGCCAGAGATGGTGATGGTGCCGCAAATAACTCCCAGACCACTACCGATGCCGGCAGCATCGGAACCGCCAGTAGCCGTGATGTCGCCGCCCTGAATCTCGATGTTACCACAGGGAATATAGAATCCTCCGCCGATGCCGGCACCACAGCCGTTGCTGCTGGCCGTGAGCTTGCCTGTGCCTGCGGCTCCGCCCTGGATGGTGAGCGTGTAATTCTTAGGGACATAAATGCCAGGATAATACTCATTGAATCCCCTCACGGTGTTCTCCGAGCCGTCCTTCAGGATGATGGTGGCGTTGCCCAAGCAGGTGATTCCTGCCCAACTGTAATTTTCGTAATTCTCGCCGTTGATGCTCACGCCGTCGAGCGTCACCGTGGCGCCGGGGGCAATGGAGATTTGCACATTGGCATCGAGTGTGCCAGTCAAAATGGCACCGTCTCCCACGGTGATGTCGCTGTCTACCGTCGCGAGGCCGATAATGGTGGAAGTGTTCGGGATTTCCGAAATACTTTCATTTAATAAAGCATTGGCTTCAATGGCAGGAACATCTACTGTAAGGTTTTGGCTTCCGATAGTAACAGCAGCATTAGAAACGGCATCTTGCGGAAGAAGGATAGCCCATTTCTCTGTGTCGCTTACGGAGTATAATCTCACATCGCCAGTGCTTTCCGTAGGAGTGATAGAAGTTGATGCAAAGTCGATTGTGGCTTCATTTTTCATTCCTCTGATTTTGATGGAGCCGGCAGCATTAGCCAACGGGAACTTCACCAAGGCGCATTGGTTTTCCAAAGTGGCGGAATAGGCGCCACCGCCTGTATAGGTTTGTTCTGATGCTGCCATCGAAAGCACGGGCAACTCATTTGTTTGGTCGCTGATGTTCACGGTGCAGCTTGCGGCTCCATCTGCAAGCGTCCCTTGCTTGTTGCCTACGAAATAGAAATACAGCGGTTGGTCTTCAGCACTCTGTGTAGCATTGATGCTTCCTTCGAACTGGTTGCCGTTGTGGGTGAGGGTGCCCACATACACGCCGTTGTAGCCTACCAAAATCTGGTCGCCTTTCTCAAAAGTGACCATCGGACTGGTAGTAGGATCCACATTCACTCTTGAGCCATTATTGCCGCCGTTTCCCACGTTCAAAGTGATTCTCACCTGTCCGTTTTGAGGGGTGGCGGGTTGTTCTTTCTTGCACTGACTGAGGCCCAGCACCAAGGCCAAGGCCATCACGAAATAAAGCGTTCTTTTCATTGCTCGTCCTCCTTCTTTTTAAATGCAACATAGCCAAGGTTGGCACCAATCAGGATGGCGATGCCGGTGCCGAGAGGAACTGTTTCGCCGAAGTCGGCATTGGTGATGTCCAACTCCAGTTCAGGCTCAGCATTACGGTCGCCAAACAGCATGCCGTCGAAACCGAAGAGTTTGCCGTTGCCTAACAGTCCTCCGCCAGTTTCGGCAACCACTTCCTGGGCAGAGACACTTGCCGGCAGCAACATCCCCGCCGCCAGCATGAGTGAAAGCACGATGGCTTTCAAGGTTTTTGTGTTGTTTTTCATTTAGTTTTAGTAATTTTGTGATTTAAAGATTTAAGATTTCAGGATTTCAGGATTTCAAGATTTCAGGATTAAACAAAAAAATCCAAGACAAAGCCCATTGGCCCTGCCTTGGATGGTGAGTACACGAAAGCATTGGAAGGAGATTTACCCCCACCACAGTATATAATGCTAAAAATCAATGCTTTACAACTATATAACATAGTAACCTTGTTTCTTTTGAGGCTGTAAAGGTACAAAAAAAACGGTATGAAAAAGAAATCATTAAGGACAAAAAAATCGCTTGCGAAGGCAGGGGGCGAACACAAAAAAGGCCGCCTTGCGGCAGCCTTTTTTCATCTGTAAGAAAGTTGTTGGATTACTCCTTCACCTCTTCGGCGGCAGGGGCCTCAGCCTTCGGCGCAGCCTTCTTGTTGCTACGACGAGTGCTCTTGGCCTTGGCAGCAGTCTTTTGTCCCTCGCGGGTATAGACCTCATTGTAGTCGACGAGTTCCATCATAGCCATTTCAGCAGCGTCGCCGAGACGGTTTTCAGGCATGCGGATGATGCGGGTGTAGCCACCAGGACGAGTAGCCACTTTCGGGCCAATTTCACGGAACAGCTCGGTCACAGCATACTTGTTTTGCAAGTAGGAGAAAACAACGCGGCGGTTGCTTGAGCCTTTCTCGGTCGTGGTGTTGTTCTCGGGCTTCGCCTTGGTGATCAGCGGCTCGACATACACGCGCAAAGCTTTGGCCTTGGCAGTGGTGGTGATGATGCGTTTGTGCAGAATCAGCGAAGAAGCCATGTTCGAAAGCATAGCGGCACGGTGAGCGCTTTTTCTTCCCAAGTGATTGAATTTCTTATTGTGTCTCATCTTTCTTATTCCTTATCTAATTTATATTTGCTGACATTCATACCGAACTCGAGGCCTTTACTTCTGACCAGCTCGTCCAATTCAGTGAGCGACTTCTTACCGAAGTTGCGGAACTTGAGTAGGTCTTGCTTGTTAAAGGCGACAAGTTCACCAAGCGTTTCAACCTCAGCAGCTTTCAAGCAGTTCAAGGCACGGACCGACAAATCGAGGTCGACGAGCTTGGTCTTGAGGAGCTGACGGATATGCAACGAACCTTCATCAAAGTCTTCGGTCACGGTCTTTTCGTCGGGAACGAGGTTGATGTTCTCGTCGGAGAAGAGCATGAAGTGGTAGATGAGGATCTTTGCGGCTTCTTTCAAAGCATCTTTAGGATTGATCGAACCATCGGTATCGATTTCAATGACAAGTTTTTCATAGTCGGTCTTTTGTTCGACACGCCAGTTTTCCACCTTGTACCTCACGTTGCGGATGGGTGTGTAGATGGAGTCGATGGCGATGGTGTCGACAGGGGCGCCGACCACCTTGTTCTCGTCGGCAGGCACATAGCCCCTACCCTTTCCGATGTTGAGCTCGATGTTGAGCTTCACCGAAGGTTCGAGGTTGCAGATGACGAGTTCGGGATTCAGCACTTGGAAGTTGTTGAGATACCTGTTCATGTCACCGGCCACAAATTGCTCTTGGCCTGTGATGGTGAAACTGACCTTCTCGTGTGTCTCCGTGGGAACGACTTGTTTGAGGCGGACTTGTTTGAAATTCAAGACCATGTCGGCGACGTCCTCAATCACGCCGTCGATGGAAGCGAATTCGTGGGTGACGCCGTCGATGTGGATAGAAGTGATGGCGAAGCCTTCGAGTGAAGACAGCAAAATCCTTCTAAGCGCATTACCAATGGTGATGCCGAAACCTGGTTCAAGAGGTCGAAACTCGAAAACGCCTTTGGTGTCGGAGCCTTCAACCATGATAACCTCATCGGGTTTTTGAAACGCTAATATTGCCATGTTTAATGATTTTACCAGGTTAACAAACAATAATTACTTAGAATACAATTCAACGATGAGCTGTTCGTTGATGTTCTCCGGAATCTCTTCGCGAGCCGGATAGTTCATGAACTTGCCGCACATCTTGGAAGCATCCCATTCCAACCAGGCGAAGTTGCTGCCCTGACGGCCTTCCAAAGCGTTGGTAACCACTTCCAAGCTCTTTGACTTTTCGCGGACGCCGACAACATCACCGACCTTGACGAAATAAGACGGAATGCTGAGAACATCACCATTGACGACGATATGACGATGGTTCACGAGCTGACGGGCTGCGGCACGAGTGGGAGCGATTCCCAGACGGTAGACCACATTGTCAAGGCGTGATTCCAAAAGTTGCATCAGAATAAGACCCGTGACGCCTTCCTTACGGCGGGCGTGCTCGAAGGTCTTGCGGAATTGTCTCTCGAGAACTCCGTAGGTATATTTAGCCTTTTGCTTCTCCTTCAGCTGGGTGCCGTATTCCGAAACTTTCTTTCTTCTGCTGTTGGCGCCATGCATTCCAGGAGGATAGTTTTTCTTTTCGAAGTACTTGTCTGAACCATAGATAGGTTCACCGAACTTACGAGCGATTTTCGTTCTTGGACCTGTATATCTAGCCATAATTCTACGATTTTAATTTGTTCAACTTACACTCTTCTACGTTTTGGAGGACGGCATCCGTTGTGCGGCAGCGGGGTGACGTCGATGATTTCGGTCACCTCAACGCCCATCGAGTGGATGGCACGAATGGCAGATTCACGTCCTGCACCAGGTCCCTTCACATAAACTTTAACTTTGCGTAATCCCAAGTCATAGGCAGTCTTGGCGCACTCTTCAGCAGCCATCTGAGCAGCGTATGGTGTGTTCTTCTTTGAGCCTTTAAAGCCCATTTTACCTGCTGATGCCCAAGAAATGACTTGTCCTTCATTGTTGGTCAGAGAAACGATGACGTTGTTGAACGAAGCCTTCACGAAAGCCATGCCCGTAGCTTCAATCTTCACAACACGTTTCTTTGTAACTTTGTTGTTTTTTGCCATTTTTTAATTGTGTGGTTTTTTAATTTGATATGATCCAACTACTTATTACTTCGTAGCTTTCTTCTTGTTTGCAACAGTCTTTTTACGGCCCTTACGGGTACGTGCGTTGTTCTTCGTGCTCTGTCCACGGACGGGAAGGCCTGCACGATGACGGACACCTCTGTAGCAACCGATATCCATCAAACGCTTAATGTTCATCTGAACCTCACCGCGAAGTTCACCTTCGGTCTTGTACTGTTCGGCGATGATGTCACGGACAGTCTTCTGCTCGTCGTCGGTCCAGTCTTGGACTTTCTTGGCAGGCTCGACACCGGCTTTGTTCAGGATTTCCTTGGACAGTGAACGTCCAATGCCGTAAATGTAGGTCAACGAGATTTCACCGGCTTTGTTGCTCGGGATATCTACACCAGCGATTCTTGCCATATTTTCTTTTCTTTAGTTTAAATTATCGACAAATTAACCCTGACGCTGATTCTCTTTAGGGTTCTTCTTATTAATCACATACACTCTGCCCTTGCGCTTCACGATGATGCAGTCGGCAGATCTTTTCTTTACAGATGCTTGAACTTTCATTTCAATATACTTTTGTAGTTTTGCTCTTTAACTCTTGTACCTGAAGGTGATACGGCCCTTTGTCAAATCGTACGGAGACATTTCTAACTTGACTTTGTCGCCAGGCAGAATCTTGATATAGTGCATACGCATCTTGCCGGAGATGGTGGCTATGATGACCAATCCGTTCTCCAACTCGACGCGGAACATGGCGTTACCCAATGCTTCCACTACGGTGCCTTCCTGTTCAATCGACAATTGTTTTACCATACTTTATTCGTTCAAATACTTAATAATGCGTTATTTACACTAGTCCTTTACTTCGTTGGACCCTTATTTAGGGCTGCAAAAGTACAAATTCTTTTCCAATTAAGAGGATTTTTTTGTCAAATTTATTCATCCTCACTGATTTGTTGTCGAATTTTGCCACTTTTTCGGGGAACCTTCGGTGTGTATCTCCGAAGGTTTCCCGAAAGTTTGGCTAACTTTGCACCAACGGGCAAAGAGCAATTTCAATTACATTCTGCCCACGCGGCCCTTGATACGACCCGTCTTGGTGAGACCATCGTAGTGGTGCATCAAGAGGTGGCTTTCAATCTGCTGCAAGGTGTCGAGCACAACGCCCACAAGAATCAGCAGCGAGGTGCCGCCATAGAAGTGGGAGAAACCTGTGGTGACGTTCATGAGCGATGCCACGATGGCAGGCATGATGGCCACGATGCCTAAGAAGATGGAACCGGGCAGGGTTATTTTCGACAAAATACCCTCGATATACTCAGCGGTTTTCTTACCAGGTTTCACACCAGGAATAAAGCCGCCGTTCTTCTTAATGTCCTCAGCCATTTGGTTGGGGTTGATCGTCACAGCCGTATAGAAATAGGTGAAGGCGATGATCATGAGGAAGAACACGAGGTTGTACCAGAAGCCGTTGACATTGGTGAAAGCAGCTGCGAATCCGGTCAAGGTGTCGCTCTGTCTGAAACCGGCAATGGTGATAGGCAGGAACATGATGGCCTGGGCGAAGATGATAGGCATAACGCCAGCGGCATTCACTTTCAGCGGGATGTATTGACGGACGCCGCCATACTGACGGTTGCCGACCACACGCTTGGCATACTGTACCGGAATCTTACGCGTGCCTTGGACGAGGGCGATAGTGCCCACCATGACGAAGAACAGCACAATCAGCTCGATGACGAGGACCAGCAGGCCAGTACCGCCTTGGCTGAAACGGGCTGCGCATTCACCTGCGAAGGCAAAGGGCAGACGGGCGATGATACCGATCATAATGATGAGGGAAATACCATTGCCGATACCTCTGTCGGTGATTCTTTCACCGAGCCACATGATAAACAAGGTGCCAGCCACCAGCAAGATCACCGATGAAATCCAGAAGAACATTCCGGGAGCATCGCCATTGAAGGGTGTGACAGCAGTGGCAGCGCCACCCATTCTGAACTGCTCGATGACGTTACGGATGTAACCAGGGGCTTGGATAATCACGATGATCACCGTCAGATAACGCATGATCTGGTTCAGTTTCTTACGGCCGCTCTCACCTTCCTTTTGCAGGCGTTGGAAGTAAGGCACTGCCATGCCGAGCAATTGGATGATGATGGATGCGGTGATGTAAGGCATGATACCTAAGGCGAAGATGGAAGCATTGCCAAAAGCACCGCCGGAGAACATGTTCAACAGTCCGAGAAGACCGCCTTCACTGCTCCTTTGGAGGATCGACAGCTGGTTCGGGTCGACGCCAGGAATCACGACAAACGAGCCGAAGCGATAGACCAAGATGATGAGGACAGTGTAAAGAATGCGTTTACGCAGTTCCTCGATCTTGAAGATATTCCTTATGGTTTCAATCAATCTGTTCATTTCGTTTCGTATTTGTCGCAAGTGCCGCCGGCAGCCTCGATCATCTCTTTGGCCTTAGCGGAAAATGCGTGAACCCTAACTTCCAATTTTGCAGTCAATTCACCCTTGGCCAGAACCTTAACGAGTTCATTCTTATGGGTGACACCATTTTCGACAAGCACTTCGGGGGTAACCACCGAGATGCCTTTGTCAGCGAGTTTCTGCAAAGTTGCGAGGTTGACAGGGCAATACTCAACGCGATTGAAGTTCTTGAAACCGAACTTAGGAACCAAACGCTGGAGAGGCATCTGGCCGCCTTGGAAGCCGACCTTACGCTTTGCGCCTGAGCGGGCTTGAGCACCCTTGTGACCGCGCGTTGACGTGCCGCCTCTTCCTGAACCTTGGCCACGGCCTAATCTTTTCTTTTCCTTTGTAGAACCTGCTGCTGGTTTTAAATTACTTAAATCCATGATAATGTAGATTTGATGAGTTCAACAATTAGATTTCTTCGATCTTGAGGAGATGGGCGATTTTGTTCACCATGCCGGCCATGACGGGGTCGTCCATGTCGACCTCGACTGACTGGTGCATCTTTCTCAGTTTAAGTGACCTTAAAGTGTCCTTTTGATCTTGTGGTCTTCCGATACCACTTCTGACTTGGGTGATTCTTACTTTTTTCATCGTTTCAAAAGTTTTATCCGTTAAACACAGTATCCAAATCCACACCTCTCAATTGTGCGACGGTGTAAGCATCGCGCATTCTGGTCAGCGCATCGAAAGTGGCCTTCACAACGGAGTGAGGGTTGGACGAGCCTTTCGACTTAGCCATCACGTTCTTCACGCCAACGCTTTCGAGGACGGCACGCATGGCACCGCCAGCGATAACGCCGGTACCGGGAGTAGCGGGCTGGATGTAGACGTAAGCACCGCTATACTTACCGTATTGTTCGTGAGGCAGCGTGCCGTTCAGAACGGGAACCTTCACGAGGTTCTTCTTGGCGTCATCAACGCCCTTCTGGATAGCGGCAGTGGCTTCCTTAGCCTTACCGAGGCCGTAACCGACAACACCATTCTCATTGCCGACGACAACCAGTGCTGCGAAAGTGAAAGTACGACCACCTTTGGTCACCTTGGTGACGCGGTTGATGCTAACGAGACGTTCTTTGAACTCGATTTCGCTAGACTTTACTCTTTTTACATTAACTTCTGCCATGACAATTAGAATTTAAGTCCTCCATTACGAGCTGCGTCGGCCAGCGACTTCACTCTACCGTGATACAAATAACCATT
>JAEEGG010027806.1_pt1 | contig 10691 bp, 8 predicted proteins | sample 9134161 | NCBI WGS metagenome assembly JAEEGG01 (sample SAMN16246543, study PRJNA631951) | gut metagenome | biome: gut microbiome; feature: rumen; material: CR-attached | host: Bos | place: Iran: Karaj | collected 2018-10
GCCGTTCCGGCGGGACACGGAACCACACGGAAAGGCCCAGAATTAGTTTGAGTTGGATGCCGTAGACCCCTTGTCAAACAACTTTCAGTGGACTTCCGTGGTCGGCCGCAAGGCCCCGAACTCGAACTAATCTACGGCGAGGCCTTCGAGCCGGTACTCGTTGACCTTGCGGTGCAAGGTGCGGCGGCTGATGCCAAGTTCAAGGGCCGCGCGGGTCTTGTTCCCATCGTGCTTGCGCAGGCTGGCGATGATTTTGTCGCGCTCCAGCGAGGCGAGCGAACCTTCCTGGCGTGCCGCGCGGGCGAGGGGAGTTGCCGCCGGGCCGATGGAGTCGCGGATGGCGGCGGGCACATCGCGCGCGGTGAGTTTGTCGCCATGGGCCAGCACAACCATCTTCTCGATGGTGTTGCGCAGTTCGCGGACATTGCCGGGCCAGTTGTAAGCGCTGAGGATGTTGACGGCCTCCGCGGTGATCCCCGTGACGTTCTTGCCGTTGCGCTTGGCGAATTCCTTGATGAAGGCGTCGCACATCGCCGGAATGTCGCTGTTGCGCTCCGAGAGGGGTGGAAGCTGGATGTCGACGACGTCGAGCCGGTAGAAGAGGTCTTCGCGGAACTTGCCTTCGGCGATAAGTTGCTTCAGGTCCTTGTTCGTCGCGGCGATGAGGCGGATGTCGGCCTCGATTGTCTGCGTGCCGCCGACGCGCTCGAATGTCCGCGACTCAAGGACGCGCAGGAGCTTGACCTGTGTCGCAAGGTCGATTTCCCCGATTTCGTCCAGGAAGAGGGTTCCTCCGGAGGCCAGCTCGAAACGTCCCTTGCGGAGGGAGTCCGCTCCGGTGAAGGCACCCTTTTCATGGCCGAAGAGCTCGCTTTCGAGCAGGGTAGGGGAGAGGGCCGCGCAGTTTACCGCGACGAACGGCGCCTTGGCGCGCGTGCTGAGGCGGTGGATCGCGTGGGCGACGAGTTCCTTGCCGGTGCCGCTGGGACCCGTGATGAGGACCGTTGCCAGCGTTGGGGCGGCGTCGCGGATAATGTCGAAGACGGGTTGCATGGATTCGGCGTTGCCGATGATGCTCTCCATGCCGTACTTCTTGTCGAGTTGTTGTCCGAGAAGGCGGTTTTCATCCTCGAGCTTGCGGTTCTTCTCCTCGAGGGCCTTCGACTGGAAGGCGCGTTCGAGGACGGCGTCGAGGTGGTCGAGGTTCACAGGCTTCGTGAGGAAGTCATATGCGCCCTGCTTCATCGCTTCGACTGCGGTTTCGACGCTGCCGTATGCGGTGAGGAGGATGCAAATTGTCTTCGGATACTTCGCGCGGACGGTCTTCAGGAGCTCAAGACCGTTCATGCCCGGCATGCGGACGTCCGTGAGCATGACTTCGACGTCCCCGTAGGCCATCTCGTCCATCGCCATCTTGGCGTCGGCCGCGAGGCGGACGTCATAGTGGAATTTCAGCGCGCGCTGAAGTCCTTCGCGCGTGTTGCGGTCGTCATCGACGATCAGTATCGCAGGCTTCTTTCGTTCCATGTTCTATCTCCTATCTCCTATCTCCTATCTTGCGAATGCGCCGCTCGGCGCGTGGGAGCAGCACGCGGAAGCAGGTTCCTTCGCCTTCCTTGCTTGAGACCTCGATGTGTCCTCCATGGTCGCGGACGATTCGTTGCACGATCATGAGGCCGAGGCCCGTTCCCTTGGACTTCGTGGTGTGGTACGGCTCGAAGATGCGGCCGAGCCGGTCCTCCGGAATTCCGACGCCGCTGTCGCGGAAGTCGATCCGCAGAAAGGCGTCGTCGGCGGAGACGCCAATGTCGAGGCGACCGCCGTCCGGCATGGCCTCAAGCGCGTTCTTGACGAGGTTGAAGAAGACCTGCTTGATCTGGTCAGGGTCGGCGAGGGCGGTCGGTAACTGCCCGCCAGTGGCGACGGACACCGCGATGCGGCGGTTCTCGATGTCCACGCGCATGACGTTCAGCGTCTCGCCTACTATGGAGACGATGTCGCACGGCCTCAGGTTTGGCTTGGAGGGGCGCAGGGCGCTGAGGAACTGGCGGATTATCCCGTCGAGCCGCACGACCTCGTTTTTGGCGACGTCGACGAGCTCGGAGAGGTTGCCGCGCATTTCCTCGTCCTCGACGTTGCGGAGCTCGCGGGAGAGAAGCTGGAGGTGGATGTTGAGCGCGTTGAGCGGGTTGCCGATTTCATGCGCCACGCCGGCCGCGAGCTGCTTGACGGCGCTTTGCCGCTCGCCTTCGAGGGCCGAGGCCTCCTGTTCGCGTTCGGAGGTGACGTCGCGGAGGATGACGAGGATGCTTGGCTCGTCGTCGTCCGTTGCGTCGGGAAGCGGCACGGCGTAGACGGAGAGGATGCGGTGCTCGGGGTAGGAGATTTCGATTTCGTGAGTGATCATGCGCGACCAAGATTTCGCTTCATCGCCATCCGCGATGGAGCGGTGTGCCGCGAGTGCGGCGAAGTCGAGATCCTCGAAGAAAGAGGCCATGGACTTGCCGCGGAATTGCGCGACCTTGAGCGAGAGGAGCTTTTCCGCGGCGCGGTTGGCGTCGGTCAGGCATCCTCGGGCGTCCAGGACGACCACGCCCTCCTGGATGGTCTGCAAGATCGTCTCCTGCCGTTTCCACTCGCGGCGCAGCCGCGCCAGATGCGTCTGCAGCCGCGCCGGATCGACTTTGTCGATGCGCGACAGAAGCTTGTCAAAGAAAAGTGATGAGTTCATAGCCGGGGGTAATGCGGGTAGTTGCTTTCGCTACTAGGAGAAATGGAGTCTTGGAGATTCGGAGAATACTGTATTTTCCTCCCAAACTCCCGAACTCCTCATCTCCCAGAAGCGGAAGCAAACCCCTCCTTCTTAATGAGTGGCAAAAAAAGTGTTGTAAAGTTTGCAATGGTGTCGCGCACCCTGTCGGCGGGGGAGCCTTTGAGGCGCATTTCGTAGTTGAAGACGCCGTCGTAGCCGATGTCGCGGAGAGCCTTGATGAAGGGGGGCCAGTCGATGCTGCAGGTGCCTGGCATGAAGTGGCATTCGTCGACGCCGTCGTAGTCGGAGATGTGCAGCGAGAGGAGACGGTCGCCGAGGAGGCGCACTTCATTCGGCAGCTCGCGGATGCGGCCCATGAGGTGGTTGACGTCGAGGCAGACTCCGAACTCGTCACCAAAGCCGTCCAGGATGGCGAGCAGTTCGGCGGCGGTGTTGCCGAGGCAGGTGCGCGGAAGGAGCTCAAGGGCAAGTTTATACCCGGCCGCGAGAAGTGGGGCGCGGAGGTCGGCAAGAGACTTGCGTAGCTGGGCGATGCGTTCGGCGCGCTCTTCCGGGCGGACGGGTTCGCCCGACGGGTGTTCGACGATGATTTCCGTTTCGAGCTCCGCCGCAAGCGGGAAGAGCCCGTGCAGCTTCGTCACGGCCTTGCGGCGGGCATTCTCGTCGAGTGCGGACAAATCCCAGTCACCGCCGTAGGGCGCGTGGAAGGTCGGGGAGGTCTTCCCCGTGCGCTTTTTCATGGCGATGAACTTCTCGACAAGTCCATGGTCGAATTCCGGTGTCTGGAAGTTGACGGGATTCGTCTCGAACGTCTCGAAACCGCTATGCTCGAGTACGTCTAGCGCCTCGTTCGTGAGCGGATTCACGATTGTCTTGACTGAAACACCAAGTGTCATGGCGTCAAACTTTATAGAGGCCGTCCAGATCGTAATACTCGCGCGCCTCGTGGGTGAAGGCGTGGACGATGACGTCGACGTAGTCGAGGACGACCCATCCGCTGTCCGGCTCGCCGGTATGGCGGTAGCTGGGCACTCCCGCCTTGCTCAATTCCGAGCGGACGGCGGAGACGAGCGCGCGGAGATGCGGCGAGGAGAGTCCCGTGACGAGGATGTTGAAGTCCGTGATTGGCGATTTGCCGCGCACGTCGTAGCACTTGATGTCCGCTCCTTTGGCGGCGTCAAGGATCTCGATGATCTTGTTGGCTAGTTCCTGTGAGTTCATGGTCAGTGGTTAGTTGTTAGTGGTTAGTGGCTAGTGGCCAGCAGCGCTTGGTAGCGCTTGAAGAGTTCGGCGACGCATTCGCTTTCGGTCATCTTCGTGGAGAAACCGTATGCAGCCATCACCGCCCGGTCGTTCTCCTGGTGCGCCTTGCGAAGGTCCGGCGGCATCGTCAGTTCGTTGTAGAGGTCTTTCAGGGCGCTGTCGGGATACTTCGCTCGCGCGTCGAGAATTCCTTGCGCCGTCTGCTCGATTCGCGCCTTCTTTTCCTCGGTCGCGTCCGGCCACGGGAAGTTGTTGTAGACGATGTCCTTGCTGTAGCGGTAGTCGCTCTTCAATCTCCCGCAGACCGCGCGCATCCACGCCATGTGGACATTCGAGGTCAGCACGCCGAAGTGGAAGACGGTGGCGTCTGGAATGATTTGAACAAGATTCGTGACGATGGTTTTACTCGTAAGAAAATCCATCGGGACATAGCGACGAGATTCTGAAGAAAGCCCCGGAACAAGAATATAGTCCTTTCCTGGAGGTTGCGTAATCTGGCAGAAGAGCGTGGGCGTTGCGGCGAACTTTCGCGTCGAGGCAGCTTTGCTTGCAAGACGGAACTCGCGGCAACGCCGGATTCGTTCGAGAACGCGGGGACAGCGGTTCAGGAGAGCCGGTGATGCGTCCACGAGCCAGAGGCAATAGCGCTTGTAGCCCTTGATGAATTCTTCGGCGCCCAAAATCGGACGGACGAGCGGTTCGGCTTGCGGTTCGGCGGCGAGCAGTTCATCGCGCTCCTCCGGGGAGAGCAGGAGCGCACCGCCGTCGCGCGGCATGTTGCCGAAGTGCATCGGCGGCACGTCGCAGAGCGGGGCGGAGCGGTTGCCGACGACGGCGTCCGGGGCGGGCAAAAGGTAGCCGTTGATGTGCGGGACGAGCGTCATCCGGTCGCCTTCGTAGAGGGGTTTTTGGGGGATGCACGGAGTACTCCCTCCGGCGGCGTTGCCGCCACCCCCCTCTCGGAGGGGGGATTTTCCTTGTGCGGCTCCTTGTGAATCTGCCCCCTCCGAGAGGGGGCTCCCGCCAAAGGCGGGTGGGGGAGTACTTCGTACTGCGCGGTCGCAAACACACGAGAAGCCGACGATGACGCAGTGGACGTGCGCCTTGCTGTTGCTTTCGCTGTCCCAGCGGAAGGTGCGGTGCGCGAAGTCGATTGCGAGCCCGTGTTCCATGAGCGGTCCGAAGAGACTCGCGACGGCTTGTCCTTGGGAAATGGAATTGGTGGAGACGAGAGCGGCGCGCGTGGCGGGGTTCGCGACCATGTAGTCGAAGGACTTTTTGTACCACCCTGCCACGTAGTCCAATTCGCCGAGGCCCTTCCAGTCTTCCCCGAAGACGGACGCCATGTCCTCTTTCTGTCCGCTTGTCGTCAGCATCGCGCCGACGAACGGCGGGTTGCCCATGATGTAGTCGAAGGCCGGAGTGTTGCCATTGTTGCCAATGTTGCCAGTTCCAATGGTGCCAGTTTCCAATTGGGATTGGGAATTGGGATTGGCAACACTTCCACATTGGCACAATAGGCTCGACCAGTCCATTCTCAATGCGTTCCCTTCGACGATGCCGCCGTAGGTCTTGAGGGGGAGGAAGTCGATGTTGCGGTGGAGAAGCGCCTGGGTCTCGTTGAGCATCTGCGACTCGGCGATCCAGAGCGCGGACTTGGCGACTGCGACGGCGAAGTCGTTGATCTCGATGCCGTGGAACTGGCGGATGGAGACCTTGACGGTGTCGCCCTCGAGGTCGAATTGGCCCTGCCCGCCCTGGAGCGCCGCGATGATGCGGTTCTCCAGCCGGCGCAGGCAGACGTAGGTCTCGGTGAGGAAGTTCCCACTCCCGCACGCGGGGTCGAGGAACGTCAGCGAGGCAAGTTCATCCTGAAGCGCGAGGAGGGCATTGTGCCGCTGGCGCGGCGACAATGATTGTGCCAATGTGCAATTGTTGCCAGTTCCAATGTTGCCAGTTCCAATTGGAGATTGGGATTGGGTATTGGCAGCATTTTCACATTTGCACAATGTCTTGACGCGCTCCGTGAGCGCGTCGAGGAAGAGCGGGCCGATGACCTTGTGGATGTTGGCGAGGGAGGTGTAGTGCATCCCGCCGGAGCGGCGCGTCTCGGGGTTGAGGGTCGATTCGAAGACGGCGCCGAAAATGGTGGGCGAGATGTCCTTCCAGTCGAACTCCTCGGAGCCGTTCTTGACGATCAGTCCGAGGATTTCGTCGGTGAACTGCGGGATTTCGAGGTTCTCGTTGGCGAAGAGGCCGCCGTTCACGTAGGGGAAGGCGGCAAGGTCGGGCTCCAGGTACGGGTCGCGGTCCTCGGGCCGGGTGTCGAGGACCTTGAACAGGTCGATGAGCGCGCGCCGCGCGTCGCGGGCGGGGAAGCGCCGGATGTAGTCGCGGAACTGGAGGTGACGGAAGACGCCGGCGTCCTCGGCGTAGAAGAGGAAGACGAGGCGGACGCAGAGCTCGTTGAGCGACTTGAGCGAGGCGGGGTTGGAGGGGTCGCGGTACTGCCGGAGGAGGGCGTCGTAGATTTTGCCGACGACGTCGCCGGCGGCCTTGGAGATCTCCTCCTCGCGGCGGATGAAGTCGGCCTCGGTCTGGACGAGGAACGAGAGGCGGTAGAGCTCGTCGGGGAGGTTCTCGAGGAGGAGCGATTCCGGCTCGGCGTTGGGGCGCTCCATGTCATAGATGAGGAGCTCGGCGAAGTTGCATGTGACAACCCAGCGCGGGTGGCGGGAGAGCGGGAGGTCGAAGCAATAGCGCTTCGCCTGCTGGAAGGGATTGAGCACGGAGCCGTCGCTTTGGGGGATTCCGGCGCGGAGCGACTTGCCGAGCGACTTCTGCTCGATCATCACGCGGGTGGCGGGGACGTAGCCGTCGATGAAGCCGTGCGCGGCGTCGATATGAGCCTTGTCCTCGAACTCTATGAACGTCTCGGGGCGCTCGACGCCGAGCGTGCGCAGGAGCGAAAGCCAGAAGGGCTGCGTCTGGCCCTTCTCGTAGCCCTTGCCCTTCCAGTATTCTGCGAATTGCCGGGCGGCATCTTTTCCTGTTGCTGCGTTGCTGCTCATGATTCGATTCACCTTAGGATGATGAAGGCGGGGTTGGGCCCGAAACGTACAGAGGCGGCCTCGTCGGCTTCACCCACGCCGCGGACAGTCAGGCGAACGGCGTCCCATTCGCGTGAGAACATCCAGGTCGGAGGCGTGTCAATCAAGGATGGAAAAGCGTTTTCCGTGCCATCGGCGGAAAGAGAGAGTGTGCGCGGAACGCCATCTTCCGACACATGGAGCGTAAAGAAAAGCGAACGACGGGCGGCGCCTTCAAGAAAGGCGGAGCAAATACGGTTGGTGGCAGAAGCGGCATACCACGCGCCGCCTTCCCAGCCAATGGCCAAGGTTTCGTCTCCGGGGTGGAGGATGCCGTCGCCGTTCCGTGACGAGCCGAAGGCGATCTCTACGGCGTTGGACGGCGTGGCCAGGAGCGAGAGAGAACACTCAAAAACACGGCACCGCTGAATCGTCTCTGCCTGGATAAAAGCATTTGTTGATCGCTCCATGTCGTCGAACACCGGTGCCGGCGCCGGCCCGACGGGCGTCTGCCAAGCAAGTGCAGTGGCAGTCGTGATGAGCATGGTCGCGAAAGTAATTGTCAAAGATTTGAGTTTCATGGTGTTGGCCTTTGTCACGATGGGATTCTCCTAAATCAGTTGGCTTCGCGTATGCCCCCTATTATTCTCTTTGTGGCATTGTCAATGCAAAAACTAACCCAATAGTTAGTGTAGGATATGTTAATGCGTCCGGAATATGAAAACCTCTCCGGCAGCGACAAAATAGTAAGATCGGCAACTCGTTCGATCTTCACGGGAAGACTCTCGTCATACGAAAGAGTCCCCCCGCCCGATCTCATTGCTGCAAGCGCTTCTTTCTCTGTCAGTGAAGGAACAGGAGAGAAGGGGTTGCCGCAAACGGACCAGTCGGATTTTGACACCCAGGCATAAGTTACAAAAGGAAGTGCTTCCCATCGTTGTATGTCGTCCTTCCAGCGCGAAAAACGAGGTGTAAAAGTGATTTTGAAGAAATCTCCTACATCTTCAACGGTGTTTGTCGACCTGAAACGTAGGCCCATCTTCATTTCCGCAATGGCGGCAGCCCTGTTTGCTGTGAGTCGGGGAGGCTTGGCTTTGTCGTTTTGGGAAAGGGAAAGGAAAAACGGTGGTGTCGGAACTACTTCCGCATTGTCGTCCTTTACCCAGATGCGCCGCTCGTCCGACAACCGTTTCAGTTCTGGATCCCATGTCTCTGTCGGCCATTTCCAGACAACGCATGTATAGCCGTTCATCCTGATATAATGATCCGGATAAATTGAGTGTCTAACCCATAGGGATATTGCCCTTTCGGCCGCGCTTGAAATCTGCCAAGGAACGTCACCCGGAAATTTCACTATTGCAGATTCGTCATAAGGCAAGGATGTGTTGGACGCCCCTCTCGTTGAGCGATAATGCGAGACGAGCAGAGTGATCGTTGCTGTTGCGGAAACAACCAAGCCGATAATCGTGTATTGCCACAGTTTCATGGCGTTGGCCTCCGTTCGTAATGAATTGATTCGTAAATGCCAGCTGGCGAATTGATTGGATGCTCAGGAGGAATGTTCCCTGAGCCAACAGGGGAATCGAGGTAGTCATAGACAATGCCGGGAACTTGTTCAATGGAGTCCATCTGCCAGTCTTTGTCTGATACACCGACGGCTCTTCCGTCATAATTTGTAGTGGCTACCAAGTAGGTAGTGGGCGTATGGCAATGGAATGATGCCACGGGATAGCACGCGCCGGATGCTGTTGGACTCGGCAAAGGGGGATCATCGGGGGGGCGCGGAGACAGGCTGACGGTTGCTTGTGCATAACCTGGGCAATCTGGACCAATCTTCGTTTCTCCAGCCTCATACAAACCGGTTCCAGTATTCAGGATTATCCAGAACCCCCTTTCCCGCCTGTTTGTCGGGCAACAATCAGCCAAGGTGGCGGCCCATGCCGAGTTTGCCATGCTGATAAACTCCGAACTGTTCATGATTTGTGTAATGCGCGGAAAACGAACCTCAACCTCCTCGATTGGCGTTTCGATGCTTTCGCCGTTGACAGTTCCAACGCCACGCATCTCAAAGGTTCCGGCAATCTTCGCCGTCCATGGGTTCAGGCTTGATGGCGAGCCGAGCGTTAGCCATGCGCTGTCGCCCTTGCGGCGGATTTGGACGGTTGCATTGTTGATTGTCGTCCCCTCGGAGTTGGGGTGCGAAATGCTGATTATCGACTGGTTGTCATGCTTGAGCGTAAGCGGCGAACGGACGGAAAGCGATAAGTCGTCGCCGTGGTAATCCTCGTCGTTGTGACCATCACTGCCGCACAATGAGAAATAAGGATCGCTGTACGATGAGTCGCAGCGGTGGGCCGAGACTGTTGCCTGAACAACGCCGAACCGAATATTGCCAGAGCGAAGGGTTGCCGTGCCGGAGTGAACGGCGCCGTCGTCAGGTACGGATAGGACGAGCTTCCCGTTTCGCTCTTCAAGGTTCTCCAGCCGCCAGTTGGCATGGAGGTCGGATGGTTGGACAAGTGGTGTGAAGACTGCCTCGGTTCCGCTGTGGAGGCAGACGCCGCCTGATGTGCCGTCATGCGCACCGTCGCCAGGATCGTCCCAACTGGTGATAACAGCGGGAATCACCATGGTTCCATATCCGCCGGACGACCAGCCATTAAAAGAAAAACCCATTCCGTCCAACCAAAGCGCGATGGACATTTCGTTCATCGGGCCACGAAGCGGAGGTGTCGTTGCGGGCGTAAATTGCGCAATAGCCTCGCATCGGGTGCCACGCTCGACGAGCCGCGCACCCAGCGCCATGATCGCAAAGACGACGGCCGCGCTGGCGAGCCACGGCGTAGTAGCGATAAAAGCATCTTGAATGACAGAAAAGAGGCTCATGCGTTGAAGGAAGTGGGCATGAAAGACGTTGCAATGGGCGACCGGTAGAGGCCGTTCGCGGCGATGTAGGTCGCGACGGGGTGGGGAACGAGGCCATCCAGGGCCTCGCCTTTGGCCGCCCGCTCGCGAATATCGGAAGAGGAGACGTCGACGAGCGGGCCATCGATGACCTGGCCGAGAAGTTGGCGGGCGACATCCGGCGGAAGCTTCAGTCCATCGGGCGAGGGGAGGGGAAAGCCGGGACGCCTGAAAGTGACAAAACGGCAGAGGCGCACGATTTCAAGCGGTTCGCGCCAGGCATGGAGCGTGAGGAGGGAGTCCATGCCGGCGACGAAGAGCAAATCGGTGTCAGGCTCTTGCCGGTGCCAGGCGCGGAGCGTGTCGACTGTGTACGAGATACCGCCCTTGCGAAGCTCAAAGTCCGAAACGGCAAAGCGCGGTTCGCCCTCGGTGGCGAGACTGAGCATTTCAAGACGCTGTGCGTCCGTCGCGGTTGGCGTTCCCACCTTTAACGGCGAGTGACTGGCGGGGAGAAAGACGAGTCGGTCAACGGCAAAGCGCTCCAGCACCTGCCGGGCGATTGCGAGATGCCCCAGGTGCGGAGGGTCGAAGCTGCCGCCGTAGAGTGCCGTTGTCATGCATTCAATTATACGAAAATACGGCGGGCAAGTAAAGCGCCC
>JAEEGG010027807.1_pt1 | contig 10691 bp, 10 predicted proteins | sample 9134161 | NCBI WGS metagenome assembly JAEEGG01 (sample SAMN16246543, study PRJNA631951) | gut metagenome | biome: gut microbiome; feature: rumen; material: CR-attached | host: Bos | place: Iran: Karaj | collected 2018-10
TAGTCCTCGAAGCGGCTGATGCCGTTGGCAAGGGTTTTGAGGAACGATTGCTCCTCTTCGAGAATGATGCGCCGAATCAGCTCGTGCTGTTTCTTCAATTCGGTATACTGATTGCCCATTTGGTTGACCAGAGTATCGACCAACTCATTGATAAACGGCTGTTTGAAACCGAGGAAGGTATAGCCGTAGCGGACGGCACGGCGCAGGATGCGGCGGATGACATATCCGGCCTTGGCGTTGCTGGGCAACTGACCGTCGGCAATGCTGAAGCTCACGGCACGGAGGTGGTCGGCAATAACTCGCATGGCCACATCGGCATCCTCACGCTGACCGTAGGCAATGCCTGCCTTGGCTGCGATCTCCTGAATGAGGGGCTGGAAGATGTCGGTGTCGTAATTCGACTGCTTGCCCTGCATCACCATGCAGAGGCGTTCGAAACCCATACCGGTGTCTATATGTTTGGACTTGAGGGGTTCGAGAGTGCCGTTAGCCAAACGGTTGAACTGCATGAACACGAGGTTCCAAATCTCGATAACCAAGGGGTTGTCCTTATTAACCAACTCGGAGCCGGGAATGAGCTTTTTGTCAGCTTCATTGCGGATATCTATATGTATCTCACTGCAGGGACCGCAGGGGCCTTGGTCGCCCATCTCCCAGAAATTGTCCTTCTTGGAGCCTTTGAGAATGCGGCTTTCGTCCACGTGTTCCTTCCAGAAGTTGTAGGCTTCGGAGTCCATGGGGAGACCGTCTATCTCGTCACCACCGAAAACAGTGACATAGAGGTTGTTTTTATCGATGTGCATTACCTCGGTGAGGAACTCCCAGGCGTAGGCGATGGCTTCGCGCTTGAAATAGTCGCCGAACGACCAGTTGCCAAGCATCTCAAACATGGTGTGGTGATAGGTGTCGTGGCCCACCTCTTCGAGGTCGTTGTGTTTGCCGCTGACGCGAAGGCACTTTTGGGCGTCGCTCACGCGGGGATAGGAAGCCTCGGCATTGCCAAGAAAGATGTCTTTAAATTGATTCATGCCCGCATTGGTAAACATCAACGTGGGGTCGTTTTTCACCACCATGGGTGCACTGGGAACGATGTGGTGATTCTTGCTCTCGAAAAATTCAAGGAATTTGCTGCGTATTTCGTTGTTGGTCATATCGGTGAATGATGTAAGAAATGAATGATTGAATGGATGAAGTATTAAGATGAGGGTTAGAAGTCATCGCGCTCTACCAAAAGGATGTCGTTTTGGGGAACGATGAAGAATTTCTCATTATTGTAGCGTATTTCGATGGCGCTGCGCTGGAGGAAAAGGGCAAGGTCGCCGGGCTGGACCTGCAGAGGCAGGTAACGGGGGCCGTTGTCGGAAGGTTTCCAGGAATCGCCATCGTCCATGGAGGGCAAAGGATAGCCCGGGCCGCATTTGAGGATATAGCCCGACTGCACTTTTTCTTTGTCTTGGTAGCCTGCCGGGAGATAGAGACCGCTGCGTGTGCGGTCGACGGTGTCGGAGGGCTTGATTAAAACCCTGTCACCCACAACTATAATCTTGTCTAAATTGGTGTTCATACCTTTAAATTGAAGTTGCAAAAATACAAAAAAATTAGCAAACAACAAGAATTAAATCTAATATATAATGAAGATAGTTTGACAGGAGTAAGGGCGACACAACTATAAGCAGCAAGGAGTGCATGAATGTATCAGTTGACAAAGAATACAAAACCTGTTGCGGAAAAGCATGAGAAACGGAGTATAGACCAACTGACAACGACACAAACCGGGAAATGCCCTGTGACCAATAACAAAATAGGCAAAATGAATAGGCTAAAAGAATCTATCTATTAATAATTGTGGAGTGAATGATAATCAAATTCATAAAGAGGAACGAGGGGAAACAATAGACGGTATCTATTAACAAATTGACAAAATAACAATGTGTCTATTGAAAAACATTTGTATCTTTGCAGCAGGTTAAAGCACAATGACAGATGTGCAGAAAACTAATACATACACAATTAAAAGGACAAGAAATGGCTACAATACATTTGAACAAAGAAGAATTCCTGAAAAGGATTTGGGATTTTGAGAAAAGCCCGAAAGAATGGCATTTTCGGGGAGAGAGACCCGCGATAGTGGATTTCTATGCCACATGGTGTGGTCCTTGCCAGATGCTGGCACCTGTGCTGGAGGAACTATCGGACGAATATGCCGGAAAGATAGATATATACAAAATCGACACTGGAGAAGAAGAGGAGCTGGCATCCGCTTTCGGCATAAGAAGCATCCCGAGCATGATGTTCTGCCCCACGACAGGGCACCCGCAAATGCTGCTGGGGGCAATGAGCAAAACAGACCTTGAGGATGCAATGAAAAACATATTGAAAGTGAAAAAATAGAACTAGAAAAGAGAACACAACTATAGAGAAGAATCAAAAACAAACTAATAAACCTCAAACACACAAAGAAATGAAGAAATACAAATGTGACATCTGCAGCTGGGAGTATGACCCCGCAGTTGGTGTGCCCGAAGCGGGCATAGCACCTGGAACCCCGTGGCAGGAAGTGCCCGACGATTTTGTTTGCCCTCTTTGCGGCGTAGGCAAAGAAGACTTCTCGGATGAGTAATAAAGGTGAAGCGATGACTCTGCAACAAATGGAGTATGTAGTGGCGGTAGACAAATACCGCCACTTCCAACAGGCAGCCGAGGCCTGCGGGGTAACCCAACCAACCCTATCGGCCATGCTGAGCAAATTGGAGGAAGAGCTGGACATTCGGATATTCGACCGAACGAACAAGGCCGTCCACCCCACCGAAGTGGGACAGAAAATAATACGGCAAGCCCAACGGGCTGTGAGCGAGGCACACCGACTGAAAGAGGTGGTGGCGGAAGAACGAGAACGGCTGACAGGTAGTTTGCGTCTGCGGATAGGCCCTACCATTGCTCCGTATATAGTGCCCAAGTTCATTGAGCTGTACACAAACCAGTTTTCCACAATGGATTTGACAATAGAGGAGGTGAAATCGGAACCAATGTTCGGTGAATTGCAGAAGAATATGGCCGATATAGGCATTGCCATCACAGGCGATGCACCCGACGGGATATTCCAGATACCCCTCTACACTGAACCATTCTACATCTACCTGGCTGAAAACTACCGACACAACAAGAACAGTTTCAGTCCGAAGGACCTTGCATCGGAAAACATGTGGGTGATGAAAGAAGCCCAATGCTTCCGCGACAGCGCTTTCAGTTTCTGCAAGGGACAAAAAACCGGACGCCAAATATATGAAGCCGGAAGCATTACTACCCTGATACAGATAGTGGACCGCATTGGAGGATACACCATAATACCCGAAATGCACCTCCCATTCCTGAACGACGCGCAACGGAAACAGGTGAGACCGATAGAAGGAGACTATATCAGCTATCGCAAAGTGTCGATGTACATACGAAACCATGAAGTACGCCAAAGGCTGGTGCAGAGTGTGGTGGACACACTGAAAGCAATTGTGCCCGCATCGATGCACGACAGCTATATAAGAAGGCCCATACAATTGTGAAGCATAGTGTGCTGCGTCGGCCGAACAGCAATCCCTGACACCATACAGCAGACACCAAGAACAAAACACCTCCCAAGTGGGCAGGACAGCAAATGTGTTAATCAATTATTAACGGGCAAATATATCAGCTTTTTTTAGTAACTTTGCAACGTGTAATGTATCTACATCAATACTATTACACACTGAAAATGTTACACTTATGAAGAAATGTAAATATATTGCTGTCCTTCTACTGCTCGGCATGTGGTTTTTTGCCCCCATGCAGGCACAAGAAGTGCAGCCCACCTGGGAGTCACTGAACCAAAGAGGCTATCCCCAATGGTTTCAGGATGCCAAATTGGGTATATTTGTACACTGGGGACTCTATTCCGTTCCCGCCTACTCGGCCGCCGACGGATATGCCGAATGGTTCTACAGAGGGTTGATGCTGGGCGACAGCATCCGCTCGACAGAGATGCTCGACTTCAACAAACGTTGGGGCTACCTGCTGGGAGACCAGTGGAGCGGACGACTGAGCAACAGCGACGCCGTAAAGCAGAAACCCAGACTCACCGACCTCTATACCCTTTATGCCCAGACTTGGTTTGCACAACACTGGAATCCTGACCAATGGGCCGAACTCTTTGCCCAGTCGGGAGCAAAATACGTGGTGCTGGTGACCAAACACCACGACGGATACTGCCTGTGGCCGAGCCGCTACCAGCCCAACTGGAACAGCATGGTGACTGGCCCCCATCAGGACATTGTGGGGAAACTGACCACATCGGTTCGCAATGCTGGTCTGAAGATGGGCTTTTACTACTCGCTCACCGAATGGACCAACAGCCTGCATATATGGATGCACGACCCCGACAGCGCCATTGGCGAATATGTGGACAGGTACATGACTCCGCAATTCAAAGAGTTGGTAACCAAATATAAACCCAGCCTCATATTTGCCGACGGCGAATGGCAGAACACTGCCGAACAGTTTCACGCCAAAGAGCTTATCTCATGGTATTACAACACCGTGGGACCGGAAGCCATAGTGAACGACCGCTGGGGCGAAGGCACACAGCACGGATTCAAGACCCCCGAATACAAGGGAGCCATCTCCGACACCGTCCGCCCCTGGGCCGAATGCCGCGGCATAGGACGCTCGTTCGGGTTGAACAGAAACGAGCCTCTGAGCAACTATCTGACAAGCGACTCGCTGATACGTCATTTCGTGAAACTCGTAGCTGCCGGCGGCGGCATGACCCTGAATGTGGGTCCCGATGCCGACGGCACCATCCCCATGCTGCAGCAAGAGCGCCTCATTGACCTGGGCAACTGGCTAAAAACGAACGGCGAAGCCATATATGGTTCACGCCCATACAAAAAAATGTGTGAAAGCGACAGCACCGTTTACTACACCCGAAACAATGGTAACCTCTATGCTATCGCCACACACATCAACAGCAAGACACTGGTCCTGAAAAACATGCCCAAACCCAGCATCCTTTCACAGGTCACCCTGTTGGGCTGCGACAAACATATCAGCCATTTCTATTTCGCCGGAAGCCTTTACATCAGGCTGAACAACCTCACCCTTGAAGACTTCAACAAGAACAAGGGGGCGTGGGTGTTCCGCATCACAAAATATGGCAACTGACAACATACCGCTGACACACAAAAACTGCACCACGCCACGCAAGTGAACGTAGTGGTTGTGTGGCCGTATATTAACAATCCGAAATAAAACAGCTTTCATGCCCGTATTCGAAGCCTCTTCCATCCAAACCGTTGCCCTTCACCGCGTGGGCAACAAAGCCACAGAGGAAGGTTATGTGCTCTCCTCCCAACCCATTCCCCTAAACGAACAGCTGCAGGACATACTGATAAAATACTGCCTCTCTCCATTCAAAGCGGAAGAATACTACCACCTGTATGATGACGAGAACGTGGAAATGAACACGATATACGATTGCTGCGCCAATATCTTTGCCGACCCGGAATGCCTCATAGAGGAATCGCAAAGAATGGCTAAACATCTGTACGATGCGTCGACTCATGCCAACATCAAAGGCGGTGACCTGTTCGTGGTCTATTTCTCACAATGCATGTTGAATGGAGAAACCATGGACGCTGTGGGCATATTCAAGTCAGAGAACAAGGAGACCTTCCTGAAAGTGGTTCACGGAGAAGAGCAATGGAGCACAGCCGACAATGACCCCAGCGCCCACGCCGAATACCATTTGGAAGCGGACAAAGGCATAAACCCCGACAAACTTGACAAAGGTGCCCTCATCTTCAACACCGAAGCCGAAAAGGGATACATAGTGAGTGTGGTGGATGCCACCAACCGCACCATCGACGCCCTCTATTGGAAAGACACCTTTCTGCGCATACGCCAACGCGAGGACGGCTATTTCAACACCCACACCGAAATGAGTGCCTACAAGAAATTCATCACCGACGAGCTTCCCCAGCAGTTTGAAGGGGTGAGCAAAGCCGACCAAGCCGACATGCTGAACCGTTGCAGCAACTACTTCAAACAGAACGACAACTTCGACCTACAGTCGTTTACAGAAGAGGTGATAGCCCAGCCGGAAGTGATTGACAGCTTCAAGGAATACCGTGAGCAATACCAACAAGAAAACGATGTGCAGATGCCCGAGAGCTACGACATCAACGAGAGTGCCGTAAAGAAACAGTCACGTGCCTACAAGAGCGTGATTAAACTCGACAAGAATTTCCATATCTATGTGCACGGCAACCGCGAACTGATAGAACAGGGCGAGGACGAGAAAGGCAAATACTACAAAGTGTACTACAGCGAAGAGAGCTGAACCCGAAACACAGAGGTGCTGACAGATGGTCAGATAATCTGAAGGGACTTCAGCGCGTACTCTATGCCCTCTTCATCCACCGAGGTGGTGACAAAATCGGCATGCCGCTTCACCTCGTCGGCGGCGTTGCCCATAGCCACACCGATGCCACAATAATCAAGCATCTCTATGTCGTTCCCTCCGTCGCCGAAACCGATACATTCTTCCCGCGCAATGCCGAAATGGCGAATCATACACTCTATGCCCGAAGCCTTGCTGTTCGTGGCATTCACCAAGTCGCTGAATCCGGGATGCCAACGGGGCAGGCGGCAGTGGGGCAACAGCTCCAGCACTTTCGCGTCAGCCTCGGCAGGCATGATAGCGATAATCTGATAGGTGGTGCGCCCCTTCATCTCGTTGATATCGAGCAGTGGGGGCATCTGGAACTCCAACTGGTTGCGAATCGCTATAGCCACAGGGTCCGAGAGTGTGTTCACAAACATCTCGTGTTCTGTGAAAATCATAGTACACAAATGATTGTCGCGGGCGTAATCCAGCCAGCGGTCCGTCTCCTCCTGTGGGATAGGGTTGCTCAGAAGCACCTTATCGCCCACAAAACAATAGCCCCCGTTCATGGTGACATATCCGTCAAAACTGACCGGCATTTCCGGAATCAGAACCATCGGGCGACCCGAGGAAATGAAAGTGCGTATTCCCTTGCGGTGCAACGCGTCGAAGGCACGTACGGTGCCCTCCGATACAGCATGTGTGGTAAAACTCAGCAGTGTGCCGTCTATATCGAAAAAAGCAGCTTTTATCAATTCAGTTCTAATAGTTGTTTTTAGTAATACAAATTCAACGCCGGAGCCGTAACTCCAACCCGGCAAAGCATCTAAAGCATTGCAATCATTTCGGCAAAAAGTACCGACATGCGCTGAGCAGCGGAATTGGCAGCACGCACCACATCGTCGCCGTCGTTGAGATTATCCTCGCTCAACGCATTGGCCTGGTTGGTGATAACACTCATGCCGAAAACCTCCATTCCGCTATGTCGTGCAACAATTGCCTCGGGCACAGTGGACATACCCACTGCATCGCCTCCCATGATGTGATACATCCGATACTCGGCCGGAGTCTCGTACGAGGGACCCGTAACGCCCACGTACACACCCATCCGCAGAAAATCGCCCACATTGTCGGCGGCCTGTATTGCAATATCGCGCAATCGGGGGCTGTAAGTGGTGGTCATATCCGGAAAGCGGGGACCAAGCAAATCCTCGTTGGGTCCAATCAGCGGATTGGGCATCATATTGATATGGTCGGTAATCACCATCAAATCGCCCACATTGAAAGCAGGATTCATAGTCCCGGCGGCATTGCTGATAAGAAGCACCTTGATGCCCAGCCGCGCCATCACGCGCACCGGGAACGTCACCACCTGCATGGAATAGCCCTCATAATAGTGGAAGCGTCCCTGCATAGCCATAACGCGCTTGCCGCCCAATGTGCCAATAATCAGGTTGCCGTCGTGACCCACCACCGTGGAGTGGGCAAAATGGGGTATCTCAACATAAGGCACAACAACCTTATCCTCTATCGCATCGGCCAACGGGCCAAGACCGCTGCCCAAAATAACGCCCACCTCGGGCACATCGTCACCCATGAGTGAACGGATAAAGGCACAACTCTCGTCTATCTGTTCTATAATCGTCATATCAAAAGGTTATCAATTGGATAAATCAGTATCAATGCTTGCCGTCAAAGGCTGTTTTTGATTTGCTCTATGCGTTTCAGAATCTCGGCGGCCTGCTCATAGTCCTCATTCTCTTCACACTCGCGCAACATCTCCTCGAGTGCCGCCAAAGTGTCGGCCGGATGAGTGACGGGGTGGTGGTTTCCCGGCAGGTTGCCTTCCAATGCCCCCTGCTCCATTGAGGTCTCCTCAAACACATTGCTATTCATATAAATGCCGCACCCCTGCAACAACGACATCACCACCGCATCGCTGGTGCGGCAATCAAAACACTTCTCCGAAAACCCGTCGTAGAGATACATGCTGGAATAGAAAATGCCTTCGTCAAAGCGGTCGATAGTGACCCGTTTGAGGTTCAGCATATACTCGTCGAGAATGGAACTGAGCAGATTGTGCGTCAATGGCCTGCGGGCGCTGCGGCCCTCCACAGCCAGCAGGATGGCCTGAGCCTCGGCCTCGCCTATCAGAATAGGCACCTCCTTGCGTTGCTCACGAGCCGACAAAATGAGGATATAAGCATCGCTCATCGACATGGTTTGAGAAATTCTCTCAGCAAATACTTGAATATAATCCATTACATATCGAGTGTTTTCAAATAGTCGACCAAAAGCTTCACCGCGCAGCCACGATGGCTGATCTGGTTTTTAACATCCAACGGCATCTCGGCGAAACTCACAGCAAAACGGTCGGGCATGAACACAGGGTCGTACCCGAAGCCCTCGCTGCCGTAACGCTCGGTCAGTATCACACCGTCCACCCTCCCCTCAAAATATCGGGGAACACCCTGCTCCATCAGGCAAATCACCGTGCGGAAATCCGCTTTCCTGTTCGTCTTCCCGTCCAGGGCGGACAGAAGCTTGTCAATATTGTCGTCGAACGAGCAATGCTCGCCGGCATAACGTGCGCTGTACACTCCCGGAGCTCCACCCAGGGCGTCCACCTCAAGACCCGTGTCGTCGGCAAAACAGTCCATCCCCACTCGCTCCCACACCCACTGGGCCTTCTGCAGTGCATTTCCCTGCAGCGTATCGGAAGTTTCGGGTATATCGCCCGACAACCCCACATCGGCAAGGCTTTTCACCTCCACCACCCCATCAAGCATTTCACTGACTTCACGTATCTTATGCTTATTATTCGTTGCAAAAACCAATGTTTTCATACACTGCAAATATACATATTTTTCCTGACATAATCACACACTCCACAAAAAAAAGTTGTATTCCGCCCCCAGCATCCAGCAAGTTGCGCCCACACAACAACCCATCTCCAGCCTTTCGCCCGCTTGGAAATATCTATTCCACATACTTCCTCTCTCCCCTATCCCCCACAGAAGGTTCGCTGTAGGTTCGCTGTAGGTTCGCTATAAGTCCAATGCGTGTCCGCTTTATTTCCGCTTGTTTTTCAATACATAAACGGTATTACAACGATCTAAAAACGTCGAAATACCGTTGAAGTAGCATTGAAATACCGTTGCAATAGCGAGCGCAGGGAGAACCCACACACAACCGACATAAAAACCCTTTAAACATGCAGACAATCGAAAACTCATTCACTAAATAATATTTTTTTAATATATACAATATTTGATTGACTTTGTCGTTAAACATTAGATTGAACAGGAAAATACACATTGCCATGAAAAAATATATCCTTTTGGTTGCCGCCCTGTTGATTGCCGGCACTACGTTGGGAGCCGAGAAACACCTATCCGCACTTTTTGGCTATTCGGTGTTCTATCTCCCAGACGAAAACCTCCCCTATGTGGAGACTTATCTTGACTTCGACGCACGGTCGCTGAACCTTCTGAAGGAGAGCGACAACGGCTACCGCGCAACCGTAGAGGTGACGCTGGTTGTGCGCAAAAACGATACGGTGGAGTACTTGAAGAAATACGACCTCAAGAGTCCCTTTACCGCCTCGCCCGAAATGGACGACTTCACCTTTTTCGACCTCCATCGCTTTGCCCTGAAAAACGGCATCTACGACCTCGAAATCTCCATGAAGGACAAAGCCTCGAGCGACAAACCCTTTGTGCTGAAAGAGAAGCTCTATGTCTATTACGTGGCGGGCCGCACAGCAGCCTCCAACGTGCAGCTTATGGCATCGGTCACCCCTACCGACCAAGTCAACAACATGACCCGCAACGGGTATGAAATGATGCCCTATATCAATGACTTTGTTCCCGCCGAGGTGTCGGTGCTCTACCCCTACATGGAGCTCTACAATGTGGAGAAAGAAGTGGAGGACAAGCCCTACCACGTGGCCATCCATATAGAGCAGAGCGAGAACGGCCGCATCATCAGCGGGACCTACCAGCAACGCAGCTACACCCCCAACAAACAGCTTCAGCCCATTGTGAGCAGTGTGGACGTTTCCAGTCTGCCCTCGGGCAATTACAAGCTTGTGGTCGAGGCTCTCAACAACGCTAACGACCCCTTCTTCCGCAAGGAGGTATTCTTCCAGCGTTCCAATCCCGAAGTGGTAGAGGAACAGCTGACCGAGGATATGGTCGCAGTATCGTTTGCGGCGCTCATCACCGACGAGCAGAAACTCAACTACTACATCCGGGCTCTCTACCCCATCTCTTCGCCT